>Ga0302325_10016340_pt1 | contig 15732 bp, 15 predicted proteins | sample Palsa_T0_2_FD_201948 | JGI IMG/M metagenome (GOLD analysis project Ga0302325, IMG submission 201948) | Peat permafrost microbial communities from Stordalen Mire near Abisko, Sweden - Palsa_T0_2 | ecosystem: Environmental > Terrestrial > Soil > Palsa > Peat permafrost | place: Sweden: Abisko...
GCGAAGCTTAGCCAATCCGAGTCTCGACGATCTGGATTCTCAGCCCATCTCGGGCTCTCAGCGCGTCACCATCATCAGTGCTCGCCTCGATGCAAGCATGATCGTTACCCAGAGCGATTACACGCCAGTCCCGACCGTCGTGGCCTACGATTCTGGCGCCGCATGGAGCCGCGGGTCATCCTACAATGCCGCCAGTGCGTATGCGCGCACGCGCGATCTTACCGACCGCCTCCCCATCATCGATACTTACGCTTGAGTTCAACTGAGGCCACCGGCAGCGACTGGGTACGGATCAGTTCCGGGGAACTCAGCGCTGAGATCGACCCCCACGGGGCACAGTTATCGCGTTTGTATGACCGCGCATCGCGCGATCTCTTGTGGAACGGCGATCCGGCCGTCTGGGCCGGACGCGCGCCGCTGCTGTTTCCCATCGTCGGCGTTCTTGCCGGCGGCAACTATCGGCTGGGCGCGAATTCCTATCCGCTGTCGCGGCACGGATTCGCGCGCGGCAAGAATTTTTCGCTCGTCTCGGCAGAGCCGGCCGGCGCGACATTCACGTTGAGCGCAGATCCATCCACGCTGCAGATCTATCCGTTTCGTTTCGAACTCAAGGTGCTGTTCGAGTTGGCGCGCTCCACGCTGTCCGTGATCACGACGATTCGAAATCTAGGCAGCGAAGATATGCCCGCCAGTTTCGGTTATCACCCTGCTTTTCGCTGGCCCCTGCCGTCCGCAGGGAGCCGGGCATCGCACGCGATCGAGTTCGAAACCGATGAACCCGATCCCGTGCGCCGTCTCGATTCCGCGGGATTGCTGACAGCGGCGCGCCACCCGAGTCCCATCGAACATCGGCGGCTGCCGCTCACCGACGCTCTTTTCCAGGACGATGTCGTCATACTCGACAAGGTGCGGAGCCGATCGGTCAGTTATGGCGGCCAACAGGGCCCGCGCCTGCGTATCGGCTTCCCGGATGCCGCCTATTTGGGCGTCTGGACCAAACCCGGCGCGCAATTCATCTGCATCGAGCCTTGGCACGGCATTTCCGACCCGGTCGGCTTCGCCGGCGATTTCACGGCCAAGCCGGGCGTGTTCATACTGGGTGCCGGCAAGGAGCTTGCGGCCACAATGACCATAACCATGACGGAAGGTCCTTAGGCGCGCCGACCCAATCCCTAGGCGCGCTGATCCAGAGTGATTCGCTCAGGAGCAAGCGTGCGGGGGTCCAGACCGAAGCTGAGCAAGTGTTCATCGAGCGGCCTTCTCAGCACCAACGCGGCAGCCAGGCGGCTCAGCGCAGGCGCCGTTTGAATACCATATCCGCCGAGCGCTGCGTGCCAGAAGAATGACGGCTGATTTGGATCGTAGCCGACGACCGGCGTGCGATCCGCCACGAAGGAACGCAGTCCAGCCCATTTGCCGGCGAGTCGCGTGACGCTTAGGGTAGTTGCGTTCTCGATGCGATCCACCGCCACCGCGAGATCCATCTCGTCGGGTTGCGCGTCGCCGGGCTCCGTCGGCGTTTCGTCTGCCGGCGACAGCAGCAGCTTGCCCGCGTCGGGTTTGAGATAGAACTGTTCATCCACGTCCAACAACATCGGCCAGGAATCCGAACGGCATCCGGGCGGCGGGTCGAGCAGACACGCGGTGCGCCTCAACGGCTGAAGTCCCACGGATTTAGCGCCCGCCAGTGCGGCTATCTGACCTGCCCACGCGCCGGCGGCGTTCACGATGAGTTCCGCGTGCAACGTATCGCGCCCTGCCGTGATGCGCCAGCCGCCCTCGTCGCGTTCGAGCGCCGTGACTTGTGCTGATGTGGAAACGATGCCGCCACGAGCCTTGAGCATTTTCAAATATCCCTGATGCAGTTCATGCACCTCGATATCCGCAGAGTGCCTGTCGAGCGCGGCGCCGATGAGACCGTCTCTCTTCAGCAGTGGGAAGAGCTCGACGGCTGCTTCGGCGGATTTCGATTCGAGCCGCCCGCTGTCGACCGAATCCAGGTAGGCGCGCAAGCTCTCGCCCTGCCCCTCTCTCGCTGCGATCAACACCGACCTGGGTTTCAGCAACGGGACGGCGCAGAAGCTCGCGGGAGGCGAGTTAAAAAAACACCTGCTCGCTTTGGTCAGCGCGCGAATGGCACCGTTTCCATAGGTCTCGGAATACAAGGCCGCCGAGCGCCCCGTCGAGTGATAGCCCGGCTGATGCTCCATTTCCAATAAACGCACATTGGCGAACTCGGCAAGATGAGCGGCTACGGAAGCTCCCGCCATTCCGCCGCCGATCACCGCTATCTCACATTTGAAGTTCACGCCGAGTAGCTACCTCATTGAGCGCTGAAGTCCTGCCCATCCTAACCAACTCAGCGACGATGCAGTATACTGTAAGGATTCCAATCGAACTCGATCCTGAGCCGCGTGCGTGCGCGGCGTGGGAGCTTTGCACACAAGGAGAGCAACATGCCCGAAGCACTCATCGTGGACGCCGTGCGCACTCCGCGCGCGATCGGCAAGCCCGGCAAAGGCGCATATAACGGCATCCATCCGCAGCATCTGGCAGCGGCGGTTCTGAAGGCGCTACAGCAACGCAACGATCTCAACACGAGCGACATCGACGATGTCATTTGGGGCACCAGCTCGCAGAGGGGCACGCAGGCAGGCGACTTGGGCCGTATGGCGGCGCTCGACGCAGGCTTCGATGTGCGCGTCAGCGGCGTCACGCTCGATCGTTTCTGCGGCAGCGGCCTCACCGCCGTCAGTCTCGCCGCGGGTCAGCTCATGTCCGGCATGGAAGACCTGATCATCGCGGGCGGCACCGAGATGATGTCGGTGATCACGGCCTTGGGCCAACAGGAGGCCGCGGCGGGCTTACGGTCGGGTGGTCTCGGCACGGGCAATCCGCGGCTGCAACGCAAGTATCCGCAGTCGAATCAGGGGGTGTGCGCGGATGCCATTGCCTCGATGGAAGGCATCAGCCGGGAAGCCTTGGACGCCTTTGGGCTCGAGAGCCAGCAACGTGCTGCCCGCGCCATCGCGGCCGGTTATTTCGATCGCGCCTTGGTACCGGTCGTGGATGAGGAAGGCCGCGTGGTCCTGGCGAAGGAAGAGTATCCGCGGCCACAGACCACGGCAGCCGACCTCGCGGCGCTCAAACCCGCTTTCGCGCAAATCGCGGACATGCCCAGCGCTCCGAACGGTCCCACGTTTCGCCAGCTCATCAACCAAAAGTATCCCGAGGTCAAGATCGAGCCGGTGCACCATGTGGGCAGCTCGTCAGGCGTCGTCGACGGTGCCGCCGCACTGTTGCTCGCCTCCAGCGACTATGCGCGCAAGCACGGCCTAAAGGGTCGCGCCCGCGTCATAGCCAGCGCCAACATCGGCGATGATCCGACATTGATGCTCAATGCGCCTGGGCCCGCGGCGCGCAAGGTTCTGGCGAAGGCCGGCCTCTCGGTGAAGGATATCGATCTGTGGGAAGTCAACGAGGCATTCGCCGTGGTCGTGGAGAAATTCATCCGTGATCTCTCCATCGACCGCGACAAGATCAACGTCAACGGCGGCGCGATCGCGCTGGGACATCCCATTGGCGCCACCGGCGCCGTCCTGATCGGCACCGTGCTCGATGAATTGGAACGCCGCAATTTGCGGCGCGGGCTGGTGACCATGTGCGCGGCGGGCGGCATGGCACCCGCAATCATCATCGAACGCGTGTGACGATTCTGCTCGCATTCGGCTGTCGCCCCATGCGGGAGGTCATCAGCCGAGAGCCGATCAGCGCGCCGACGTAGCCGCCGGAATCTGCAGCGAATAATAGGTGCGCGGCGCGGCGCGCAGCGTCAGCTTCGCAGGGCGGCAGGGCAAGCCATCGAGGCTGAGACGCACCGTTTTCCGGAAATCCTGGCGGGCCGCGTCGCGAGCCTGGCTGTCGATGACTTCCGCCACCACCTCGTTGCTGCCATCGGGCAGGGTCTTGCACACGCCCCATTTCAAGGAGAAATCGTGATCCGGATTCGTGCCGCGATAGAGCATGGTCACGACCAGTTGATCGGCTGCCGGGTCATAGCCCACCCGCCCGAAATTCTCCGCCGACACGCTGCCGCACGCGAATGCCGCCGCGACAAACAACAATGCAAAGTAACTTCGTTTCATCGGAAACCTGCCTCCTTTCGTATATCGTTTCGCGTACGCGCCGCTACAGTCTCAGCTCGGGCTTGGACGCCGAGCGGGAACCGGCCACGGGCACGTTGCTGACGGCATGATAGGTGTACACGAGAGAAAACTTGACCTGCTCGCTCTGATTTTTTCCGGCCGAGTGCAGGGTCTTGGCGTGAAAGAACACCGCATCGCCCGGCTCGAGCACGGGCGATACGCCGGCGCCAATGATGCCGGCGTTGCCCGGTTCATCCGCGCGGAAGAATTTTGCGGCATCGAACTGGCGTGCGTCGAGCGACAGGGCGTGCGAACCCGGCACGAACCAGAGCGCGCCGTTGTCAATCTCCTCCCGGCCCAACGCCAACCACACCGACACCAGGTCATCCCGCTGGAACGACCAATAGCGCACGTCGCGATGCCAGCCCGTCAAACTGCCGTAGCGTGGATGTTTGGTCATGACACAGTTGTGATGGGCGCGCGACATGAGCACGTCCCCGCCGAAATATGCCTGCATCCATTCGCGCACGCGCGGCGATCTGGCGATCGCCGCAAACGCGGGATCGCGCGCATAGGCATCGAGCAGCCGGCGCACGGTTTCACCGCCGGCGGCCGCCCGCGACGGCGGCGCGCCCGGATATTGCAGATCCGCCTCGAATTCGACCGGTGCCGTGCGCGCGGCAAGTTGCTGCCGTGCGGCTTCGTTCAGGCGCTGCACATCGCTCTGCGGCACGAAACTTGGCACGACGACATACCCTCGCTCACGCAGGGCATCCAGCTGCAGCGATAGCGACACGACAACTCCTGGACATTCGAAGATATTGGCGGTGGGGGTGAGATTCGAACTCACGGAAGGCGTTAACCTTCGCCAGTTTTCAAGACTGGAGCCATAAACCGCTCGGCCACCCCACCGGTCGATACCGGGCCGCATTATATCTTCTTGCGAATTGCTCGGGCTCGGCGCTCTCTTTCGCCGCGAACTTCCGCGCCCGGCTACGGTCTTATGTACACCCGCGGCGCGACGTTGAATTAGCCGCGATTCGACCCCATGTTGCTGTATTCGCGGCTATTTCAGGTTCCCCTCGTGGGGGTGCTAAAATAGCGGCTCGTTTTACCGGAGGATACGATGGCGACATTTCCTAGCAACAACACCGCTTTTCGAGGCACCAGCATCGATAGCCGTGCCCAGTTCATTACCCGCACCTACACCCACGTAGTCGGCGGCATTCTCGGCTTCATCCTCATCGAGATGGGATTGTTCGAATCCGGGCTTGCCGAGCAAGTCGCTCGGTTCATGCTGGGATTCAATTGGTTCCTCATTCTCGGCGCATTCATGTTGGTGGGCTGGCTTGCCTCGCGCACGGCGCAGACCAGTTCATCGATCGGCATGCAATATTTTGCGTACGGTGCATACGTCGTTGCCGAAGCGCTGATCTTCGTGCCGCTGCTCTACATCGCGGATGCGAAGGCGCCCGGCGCCATCGACAGTGCGACGCTGATCACGGCATTGGGGGCCGGCGGACTGATGGTCGTCGCGCACCGAACCCGTAAGGACTTCTCATTCCTGCGGGCCGTGCTGATGTGGGGCGGCGTGGTCGCGCTGCTCGCGATGGTCGGCGGCGCGGTATTCGGCTTTCAGCTCGGAACCTGGTTTTCGGTGGCCATGATCGGTTTTGCTGGCGCCGCCGTGCTGTACGACACCTCGAACATCATCAACAACTACCCGGAGGACCGCTACGTGTCGGCTGCGATGCAGCTGTTCGCATCCATCGCGCTGATGTTCTGGTACGTGTTGCGCCTGGTGATGGGCAACCGCAACTGATGATCGACTTGTCTTAGTCGATTTGCCTTATTCGATTTGTTCCAAGAGTTGGATTACGAGGGCCCGCAAAACGGGCCCTCGCTCATTTCGGGGAGGCGGTTTCAAGCAGCGTCGTCCCGCCCATGTAAGGTGCAAGGATTCCGGGCACGGCGATGCTGCCATCCCGCTGTTGATAATTCTCCAAGACCGCCACCAGTGCGCGCCCGACTGCGACACCGGAGCCGTTCAGGGTATGCACCAGTTCAGGCTTGCCCGACTGGGGACTACGCCATCTCGCTTGCAGGCGCCGCGCCTGAAACGCCTCACAGTTGCTGCACGAGGAGATCTCCCGGTAGCGCTGCTGCGAGGGTAGCCAAACCTCCAGGTCGTAGGTCTTTGCGCTGCTGGGACCTGTGTCGCCCGCACACAGGGACAACACCCGGTAAGGCAACTCCAAAGCCTTGAGCACGCTCTCGGCATTGGAGGTCAACTCCTCGAGCGCGGCATAGGAAGCATCGGGTTTGACGATGTGGACCAGCTCGACCTTGTCGAACTGATGCTGGCGGATCATGCCGCGCGTGTCCCTTCCCGCGGCACCGGCTTCCGAACGAAAGCAGGGCGAGTGCGCCGCGAACTTCAGCGGCAGCTTCTCGGGCGCCAGTATTTGATCACGCACCAGGTTCGTCAGCGGCACCTCCGCGGTCGGGATCAGATAAAAGCCGGGATCGGCACGCACCGCGAACAAATCCTGCTCGAATTTGGGCAACTGGCCGGTGCCGACCAGTGCCTCGGCATGTACCAGGTACGGCACGTAAGCCTCGCGATAGCCATGCGCGCGCACGTGCAAGTCGAGCATGAACTGCGCCAGCGCGCGGTGCAGCTTGGCAATATCACCCATCATCACCACGAACCGCGCCCCGGATATGCGGCCGGCGGCCTCGAAATCCATTCCGAGGCGTTCGCCCAAGGCCACATGATCCTTGGGCTCGAACTCGAACTGCCGCGGCGTCCCCCAGCGGCGCACTTCCACGTTCGATGTTTCATCGCGGCCTTCGGGAACACTGGCGTGCAGGATGTTCGGCAGGCTCATCTGCAAATTCATGAGCTGTTCCTGCACCGACTCGAGTTCGCGCTCCGCTTTTTGCAGTTGCCCGACCAGCGGCTCGCCAACCCGCATGAGGGCGGCCGCATCCTGTCCCTTGGCCTTGGCCACACCGACTGCCTTGGCATTGGCATTTCGTTCGGCGCGCAGCCGATCCGCCTCGACTTGCACGGCTTTGCGCTGATCTTCGAGTGCCGCAAAGGCAGCGGCGTCGAAAACGAAACCGCGGCGCGCCAATTGGGCGGCAACCCCGGACGCATCGGCGCGCAACAGCTTAGGATCGAGCACGAGAGATTCCTTCAATCGGCAAATCGGTATTATGCATCACTGCTATTTTTGGGCGCGGGCTGGCGCGCGCGGCGCGCACTCAAGGCCTCGCCGATTTTGATCTCCAAACCGCGCTGCACCGGCACATAGTAGCGCCGCTCGGGCATGCCGTCGGGAAAGTAGCGCTCACCCGCCGCGTAGCCACCCGGCTCGTCATGCGCATAGCGGTAGCCCTTGCCGTAACCGATTTCCTTCATCAAGCGGGTCGGCGCATTGCGCAGGTGCATGGGGACCTCCAGTGATCCCAGGCTGCCTGCATCCTCGGTGGCCGCGTTGTATGCAGCGTAAACGGCATTGCTCTTAGCCGCGCAGGCCATGAAAATCACCGCCTGCGCGATCGCAAGTTCCCCTTCGGGACTACCCAGCCGCTCATAGACGGCACACGCTTCCAGCGTCATCGTCAAGGCGCGCGGATCGGCGTTGCCGATGTCCTCGCTCGCCATGCGCACGGCCCGGCGCGCAACGTACAGCGGATCGCAGCCCCCGGCCAGCATGCGGCACAGCCAGTACAGCGCGGCATCGGGATCGCTGCCGCGCACCGATTTGTGCAGCGCCGAGATCTGATCGTAGAAATTCTCGCCGCCCTTGTCGAAGCGCACATAGGTGCTGCCGATGACGGCACGCATCCCCTCGAGATCCAGGACGCGTTCGGCTCCCTGCTCGGTGCTCAAATCTGCCGCCGTTTCCAGCAGGTTCAGCATGCGCCGCGCATCGCCGTCCGCCGCCGCCAGCAGCAATTCGCGCGCGGCAGCGTCGATCTTCAGGTGCAGCCTTCCTAAGCCGCGCTCGCTGTCCTCGAGGGCCCGGTCGAGCAATTGGCCCAGGTCTTGCGGCGTCAGGGATTTGAGCACGTACACGCGAGCGCGCGACAACAGCGCATTGTTGACTTCGAAGGAGGGGTTCTCCGTGGTCGCACCGATGAAGATCAGCGTACCGTCCTCGACGAAAGGCAGGAAGGCGTCTTGCTGCGCCTTGTTGAAGCGGTGCACCTCATCGAGGAATAGCACCGTGTCCTTGGCGCCGCGCAGGCTGCGCGCCCGTTCCACCACGGCGCGAATGTCCTTGATGCCCGCCTGGACGGCGGAAAGCGCCACGAACTCCGCTCGCGTGCCATTCGCGATCAAGCGTGCCAGGGTGGTTTTGCCGGTGCCCGGCGGCCCCCAGAGGATCATCGAGTGCGGATGTCCGGATTCCAGCGCGCGCCGCAGCGGCGCGCCAACCCCCAGCAAATGAGCTTGCCCCACGTATTCGTCCAGCGACCCGGGGCGCAGTCGATCGGCAAGAGGGCGATAGTTGCCGTCGCCGGTCACTTGCCGGGACGTCCGATCACATCGACCCCCGGCGGAGGCGTGAAGGTGAATAAGTCCGGAAGAAGCTTGATGTTGCGCTTGGTGTTGCTGAAGGTCAGCTGCGTGACTTGATTGAGCTTGTCGGCGAGAAACAGCGATGCCAGCTCGCCCTTCTCGAAGCCGATCCGCACCAATTGAAAGTCCGTGTCGGGATGTTTCGGGACCAGTTGATACCAATCCAGACCGCCGCTCCTGGGAAGCGCGGTCACATCGAACTGGCTGCTCACGGTCGCGCCGCCCGACAGCAACACGGCAGGGGTGCTGGCCAAACTCACATCCATGTCCCTCACGTTGGCCTGTTGCAGATCCTTGTCGTAGAGCCAGATCTGCTTGCCGTCGGCGAGAATTACCTGCTCGGAAGGCTGCGAGTAGTCCCAGCGGAATTTGCCCGGCTTTTGCAAGTACAGCTTGCCGGCGGCGCTGCGCACCACTTTGCCGTGCCCATCATCGATGGTTTGCGTGAAGTCAGCCGACCAGCTCGAGACGCCGTCCAGCAATTTCTCCACATCGGAGGCCGCGGTCGCATGCGCCGGCCGCACCAGCAGGCACAAAAGGATCAGGCCAAGAATCGCTGCGTTCGCTCGCATGCTATGCACGCCTATTCCTCGGGCGGCGCTGCGCCATAAATCTCGCGCGCGCCGTTGGGTTGCAAGGGACCGACCAGTCCGGCGGCTTCCATGGCCTCTACCAGTCGCGCGGCGCGGTTGTAGCCGATTTTCAGGCGCCGCTGCACGCCTGAAATCGATGCCTTGCGCGACTCGGTGACGATGCGCACGGCCTCGTCGTAGAGAGGATCGGCCTCGGCATCCGCGACTCCGTCCTCGGCGGCCTCCTCATCATCGGAAGGAAAGCCGGGAATCGGATTGCGCGGGCCCTCGAGGATCTCTTCTATGTAGACCGGCGCCGAGGCGGTTTTCAATCCCGCCACGACACGGTGCACCTCTTGATCCGAAACGAAGGCTCCGTGCACGCGGGTCGGGATGGACGTGCCCGGCGGCAGGTAAAGCATATCGCCGTGCCCCAGCAGCGACTCGGCGCCGCTCTGATCGAGTATCGTGCGCGAGTCGACTTTCGCGGAGACCTGAAAAGCGATGCGGGTTGGAATGTTCGCCTTGATGAGGCCGGTAATGACGTCGACCGACGGACGTTGCGTGGCCAAAATCAGGTGAATACCGGCGGCACGCGCCTTTTGCGCGAGCCGCGCTATCAACTCCTCGACCTTCTTGCCGACGATCATCATCAAGTCGGCCAGTTCATCGATGATGACCACGATGAAGGGCAGGCTGGTCAGTTCCTCGACGTCCTCGGCGACGATCCCGGGTACTCCCTGCGCGATCTTCTGCATGCGAATCGGGTCTTTGATCGGATTGCCGGCGTCGCTGGCATCCTTCACCTTGCGATTGAAGCCGCCGATGTTGCGCACACCGAGCAGGGACATCAGCTGATAGCGCCGCTCCATCTCCGCGACACACCAACGCAGCGCATTGGCGGCCTGCTTCATATCCGTGACCACCGGCGCCAACAAATGCGGGATGCCCTCATATACCGAGAGCTCGAGCATTTTCGGATCGATCATGATCATGCGGACGTGTTCAGGGGTGGCCTTGTACACCAAGCTCAAGACCATGGCGTTGATGCCCACCGACTTGCCCGATCCGGTCGTGCCCGCGATCAGCAAATGCGGCATGCGCGCGAGGTCTGCCACCACCGGAACGCCGCCGATGTCCTTGCCGAGCGCCAGGGCCAAGGGCGATGAGACCTCGTCGTAGGGTTTGGACTTGATGATCTCGCCGAGCGTGACGATCTCGCGCTTCTCGTTCGGGATTTCCAGACCCACGACCGACTTGCCCGGAATGATCTCAACGACGCGCACGCTGATGGCGGACAACGCCCGGGCCAGATCCTTCGACAGATTGCTGATCTGGCTGACCTTGACGCCGGGCGCGGGGCGCAGCTCGAAACGCGTGATCACCGGACCCGGCTGCACCGCAACCACTTCGACCTCGATGCCGAAATCACGCAGCTTGATTTCGACCAGGCGCGACATCGCCTCCAACGCCTCGTCGGAATAGGATTGCTCGCGCGGACCCGCCTCATCGAGCAACGACATCGCGGGCAATTCGCTTGATTTGGGCGCTTCGAACAGCGGTACCTGACGCTCACGCTCGACGCGCTCGCTCTTCTCCGGAGCGGGCGCCGGCGCCTCGATGCGCGGCGGCGGGCGGCCGGCGACCTTCTTCTGCTCCTCGCGCACCACCTCTTGCCGTGCTTGCTTAGCTCTCTGACCGGAGGCGAGCTCGCGCCGCTGCTCGACGCGGTTGCGCAGCCATTCGATGCTTTGCAACACCCCGCCGCCCAGCTTGTCCATGATTTGAAACCATGACACGCCAAGGAACAATGCCACTCCGGCGAGCCACAGACCCAGCAACAACAGAGTGGCGCCGAGAAAGCTCAAGCCATGCGCGCTGCCTGCGCCTGCCAGCTCGCCGAGCACACCGCCGGCACTGTTCGGCAAGTCAACCGGACTCCAATGAAGCGTCGCCAGCCCGCAACTGCTCAGCAAAGTCAGCACGAAACCGGCCGCGCGCAGCACGGTATTGATGCGCGAGCGCACGTCCGACAGCGCGGCCTCCTTGTGCACGAGCCAGCCCGCGTAAGCCAGCATCAATGGAAACAGATACGCGGGGCGGCCGAAAAGAAATAGAAAGAATCCGGCCGCCCACGCACCCACCGGCCCGATCCAATTCCCCACCGGTCCCGGTTCACCGGTGTCGGCGAAGCCCGGATCGTGAGGATGGTAAGACACCAACGCCAGCAGCAAGATCAGCGCGATCGCACTCAAGACCCAGAGCGTGCCTTCGCGCAACGATCGCGCGACGGCCGCCGACACCTTGGCGGATCGCTTCGGCTTCTTCGCCGCGGAGGCTTCGGAGAGTTCTAGACCTTTAATGATGTTTACTTCTTAACCGATTGAATAATATGTAATACTAACCCAGGTGGCACGCCGGCACCAATGCTCGAATATGAGGTCCTGATCGAGGACTTGTTTGAACTGGCTGGAGCCCACAGATTTACTTACCATGGGTCAATTCACGGAGAGGCAAATTATACATGAGCGCCATCAGGCACAGTCCACTGCTCATTCTGGGTTCCGGGCCTGCCGGTTACACCGCCGCGGTTTACGCCGCTCGCGCGAATCGTCACCCATTGCTCATCACCGGGCTCGAACAGGGCGGGCAGCTCATGACCACCACCGATGTGGACAATTGGCCCGGGGATGTGGAGCACCTGCAGGGTCCCGCCTTGATGGACCGCATGCGCCGCCACGCGGAGCGTTTCAACACGGAAATCGCCTTCGATCACATCAACCGCGTGGAGCTGCGCCATCGCCCGTTTCACCTGTTCGGCGACAACGGTGAATACACCTGCGACGCCCTCATCATCGCGACCGGCGCCTCTGCCAAATATCTGGGGCTGCCGTCCGAGGAAGCGTTCCGCGGCCGCGGCGTTTCGGCTTGCGCCACGTGCGACGGATTCTTCTACCGCGGCAAGCCGGTCGCCGTCATCGGCGGCGGCAACACGGCCGTCGAAGAGGCCCTGTACCTTGCCAATATAGCGTCGCACGTCACCTTGGTGCACCGGCGCGACAAGCTCCGATCGGAGAAAATCCTGCAAGACCGGCTGTTTGCACTCGCGGATGCCGGCAAGGTAAGCCTGATGTGGAATCACGCAGTCGATGAGATCTTGGGGGACGAGGCCGGCGTCACGGGTGCTCGCTTGAGTGCCACGTCGGGCAGCGGCTCGCGCAACATTCGCGTCGACGGTGTGTTCATTGCGGTCGGCCATCAACCCAATACGCAGCTGTTCGAGAAACAACTCGACATGCGCGGCGGCTACATCGTGGTCAAGGGCGGCAGCGCCGGCGATGCCACGGCCGCCAGCGTGCCCGGCGTGTTTGCCGCGGGCGATGTGGCCGACCATGTCTACCGCCAAGCCGTGACTTCGGCCGGCACCGGCTGCATGGCGGCACTGGATGCGGACAAATATCTGGAACGAATCGAAGCCGGGCAGCACGCGAAGCCGCTCGCTGCGCACGCGTGACCCTTCGCCCCGCGCGCATCCTCGGCAGCATCGCGAAAATCGATGCGCCCGGCTGGAATGCACTGGCGGGCTCGGAGCAACCGTTTCTGCGGCACGAGTTCCTGCTCGCCATGGAGCAATCGGGTTGCACCTCGGCGCGCAACGGCTGGATACCGCAGCATCTCATCATCGAGACCCGAGACGGGGCGCCGGCGGCCGCTCTGCCCCTGTTCCGTAAACTGCATTCGCGCGGTGAATTCGTCTTCGATTTCTCCTGGGCCAATGCTTATGCCCAGCACGGCATTTCCTACTACCCAAAGCTGCTGTCGGCCGTGCCGTTCACACCGGTGCGCGGACCGCGGCTGCTGACGGCTGCGCAGCCTGTGCGCGAAGCCTTGAGCAAGGCGCTCATCCAGGCTGCGCTCGAGTATGCCCGCGACGAGCAATTCTCCTCATGGCACGTCTTGTTCCCTACCGATGCGGCTGCGGAGGACCTGGAGCAGGCCGGCCTGGTCCTGCGCCGCGACTGTCAATTCCACTGGTTCAACCAAGGCTACGCCTCGTTCGAGGAGTTCCTCTCGACCTTTACCGCGGAGAAACGCAAAAAGGCCAAGCGCGAACGGCGCCGGGTGGCCGAGGCTGGCATCGAGTTCGACACCCGGCACGGCGGCGACATGACGGATGCACTGTGGGACAAGGTGTACGGATTTTACGCCGACACCTTCTATCGTCATGGTCACGACCCGTACCTCAACTTGAGTTTCTTCAAACGCGTGGCCGCCGCCATGCCCGAATCGATCATGCTCAAGATTGCGCGCTTGAGGGAAACGCCGATTGCCGCCGCGATATTTTTCGTCGGGGAGGAGGCGCTGTACGGCCGCTACTGGGGCGCAGGAGGCAACTACCACAGCCTGCATTTCGAAACCTGCTACTACCAGGGGATCGAATACTGCATCGAGAGAAAGCTGCAGCGCTTCGAGCCGGGAACCCAGGGTGAACACAAAGTGCCGCGCGGATTCGTTCCCACCTTGACGCGCTCGGCGCATTACATCGCCGATCCACGCTTTGCGGCGGCGATTCGCGACTTCGCGCGGCGCGAGGCACGCGGCGTCGACAACTACGCGGCCGCGGTCAACGAGCACGTGCCGTATCACGCCGACCCCAATCAGGAGCTGCAGCTCTGAGCAGGCTGGTCTGGCTCGGCGAGGAGGCGGACCCGAATTGGTTTCCGCCGTTGGAACAAGCATTGCGTGAACCACCCGGCTTGCTCGCGGCGGGCGGCGACCTGCGCCCCGCGCGGCTGCTTGCCGCCTATGAACGCGGGGTCTTCCCCTGGTACTCGGCGCAGCAGCCGATTCTGTGGTGGTCGCCCGACCCGCGCATGGTGTTGTTCCCCGAAGAATTCGTTTGCTCCCGCAGCCTCAGCAAGACCATTCGCAACGGCGCGCTCGTCACCCGGCTCGACCATGCCTTCGGCGCAACCATCCGCGGCTGCGCGGCGCCGCGGCTCTCCGGGCCCGACACCTGGTTGAATCAAGAGATGATCGCCTCGTACGAGCAGCTTCATCAACTCGGGTTCGGTCACTCGGTGGAAACCTATCTCGCGGGCGAGTTGGTCGGGGGCCTCTATGGCATACAGCTGGGCCAGGTGTTCTTCGGCGAATCGATGTTCAGCCGCGAGCGCGATGCCTCGAAGGTGGCGCTTGCTCGTCTGGTCGAGGAGTGTCGGGCGCGCGACATCCGCGTGATCGACTGTCAGGTCGCCAGCGCGCATCTGGCCAGCCTGGGTGCGCGCGAGGTTTCGCGTGCTCAGTTCGTCGCACTCCTCAAGCAGCACGCCAGACGCGTGCCGCGCGGCACCTGGGAGGCTAAATTGCTTTAGCAGGGTGCTTTATGCACAATGCGCGCGGTTTCCCCCACACCACAAGGACGCATGTCAAAAGAAGAGGCCATTCAATTCGAAGGCGAGGTCGTCGAGACTCTGCCCAATACGACATTTCGCGTAAAACTCAAGACTGGCCATGTAGTTACCGCACATATCTCAGGCAAGATGCGAAAAAACTACATCCGAATTCTGACCGGCGACCAGGTCACCGTTGAGATGACACCGTACGATCTGACCAAGGGCCGCATCGTCTACCGCGGCAGATAATTTTCAAGCGCTCACGCGCAATCAACTCTCGTGCGATAGCAGCGCCGGCTCATCCGCCGCGCGCGCCTCGAGCTTGAGCTTGTCGCCCTCCTCGCTCAAGGTCACCTCAACGTGCCCGCCGTTGACGAGTTTGCCGAACAGCAACTCCTCCGCGAGAGGCCGCTTGATGAATTCCTGAATGACCCGCGCCATGGGCCTGGCGCCCATCTTCGGATCGTAGCCGCGCTTGGCAATCCAGCGGCGCGCCGGTTCATCGACCGAGATCGAGACACGCTTCTGCTCGAGCTGCGCTTCTGCTTCGACCAAGAGCTTGTCGACCACGCGCTCGATCGTGTCCTGATCCAGGCCGCCGAACTGAATGACGGCATCCAACCGATTGCGGAATTCCGGGGAAAACAAGCGTCGAATTGCCTCCATTCCGTCCGAAACATTGTCCGAGTGCGTAAACCCGATGCTCGGCCGGCTCATCTCGAACGCGCCCGCATTCGTGGTCATGACGATGATGACGTGGCGGAAATCCGCCTTGCGTCCGTTATTGTCGGTCAAGGTGCCATGGTCCATGACCTGCAGCAATAGGTTGAAAACGTCCGGATGCGCCTTCTCGATTTCATCGAGCAGCAGCACGCAATGCGGATGCTTGGCAATGGCTTCGGTAAGCAGGCCCCCTTGGTCGAATCCCACGTAGCCCGGGGGCGCGCCGATCAGCCGCGAGACGGTGTGGCGCTCCATGTACTCCGACATGTCGAAGCGCACGAATTCCACACCCATGGCGATCG
>Ga0302325_10016342_pt1 | contig 15729 bp, 15 predicted proteins | sample Palsa_T0_2_FD_201948 | JGI IMG/M metagenome (GOLD analysis project Ga0302325, IMG submission 201948) | Peat permafrost microbial communities from Stordalen Mire near Abisko, Sweden - Palsa_T0_2 | ecosystem: Environmental > Terrestrial > Soil > Palsa > Peat permafrost | place: Sweden: Abisko...
CCGGAGCCTTGACTATGCCGGCCCCGGCGTCAGCCCAGACCGCATGCTCGCCGACTATCAATGCGTGCGGATGCACGATTGTGAAGCCGGGTTCTTACAAGCTAGGGCTCGCAATCAATTCGACGCAAGGACTTACGCCGGCCGGCGCGTGCATTGAGATCGCTGCCAACTTCGTGATCCTGGACGGCGGCAAGAAGGCTATCACGGGCCCCGGCGGTGAAACGCCAAGCGGAATCGGAGTTTGGGTTCATCATCCGTTCCGAACGGACTTTATCGAGTTTCGGGGATCGGTGATCAGCGGATGGGATGTTGGCCTGCTGATCGAGGGCAGGCAGATCGTGGCCGACGATGCGACGGCAAACAGCAACGGGACGGCGGGGGTCGAGCTGAACAATGCCGAAGACGTCGAGCTGACCAACACCACGGCGGAGACCAATCTCAATTACGGAATATGGTTGAGGCAGACGTCCATCAGCGACGTGACGAACTCGAAAACCGAGACCAACGGTAACATCGGGCTGTACGTCGGCTGCTCGCCTCTCGGGCCGGTCGGTTCGGGATGCGCGGGGGTCGGGCCGTCACCGGGCAACTATCTTTTCACCGGGGGAATCCAGGCCAACACCAATTACGGGGTCGCGCTGGATATTGGCGCGAAGAGCACGATTATCACCAACCAGACGCTCAGCGCGGGCACGCACAATTCGAAAGACGATCTATATGACGCGAATTCGAGCTGCGGCAGCAACAAGTGGTTCGCCAACGATTCGACCGCGACCAACAACCAGGCTGGCGGCTGTATCAAGTGACGCACGGATAAGAATCCAGCGAGGCGAGCGGCGGACCAGGGAAGGATCCGCGCCGGCGACATGAAGAATTCGATAATCAACCACGAGCTGACCGGACATCCGGAAGTTCCCAGGACTACGAGGGACTTTCGCGATGAGAAAATGCAATTTGCCGATCCTGCCGGTGCTGCTGGCAGCGATAATAGCCGGGGTGTTTATTCCGACCGGGCCGGCGCATGCGCAATCGGGTCCGTCCGCCGATGCGCGGGATCAGGAAATCCAGTTGCTGAAGAGCCAGGTCGAGCAACTCGAGCAGCGGGTCGATACGCTGGAGGGGCTTGACCAGAAAGTGAAGGTGATCGACCGCAAGCTCGAAATTCAGCAGGAGGCGGCGCAGCAACACGCGCTCGAGATGCCGATTGTCAAGGCGAGCGACGAAGGCTTCTCACTGTCGTCGCCGAGCGAGGCCTACAAGATAAACTTCGGCGGAATTGTGCAGGGAACAGGGCGCTTCTTCACCAGCGGCGACGACAAGAACGTCAGCAGTACGTTTTTTCTGAATCGGGTCAGGCCGATTCTCAGCGGGACGCTCTGGAAATACTACGACTTCAATATCACGCCCGACTTCGGCCAGGGCAAAGGGGTAGTGCTGCAGGACGCGTGGATCAACGTCAAGTATTTTCCGCAGGCGCAGTTCCAGATCGGCAAATACAAGGCACCGCTGGACCTGGAACGTTTGCAGTCCGATCGCGACCTCGAGTTCAGTGAACGTTCGGAGATAACCAACCTGGTACCGAACCGCGATACCGGAATCGAGATTCATAGCGAGAGCCTGCTCAACAACCGGCTGACCTACCAGCTGGCGCTGATGAACGGCGTGCCCAACAACACGGCGGCGGACCCGACAACCGACATCGACAACAATGACGGCAAGGACTTCTACGGCCGCATCTTCGCGGTGCCGTTCAAGAATTCCGACAACGAGTGGATTAAGGGCATCGGCTTCGGTTTCGGCGGATCGTATGGTGATGAACGCGGCTCCACGACTTCAGTCTACAAGACCTACGGCCAGAGCACCTGGTTCACCTACAACAAGGGTGTGACGGCGTCGGGTTTGCGCGCGCGGCTCGATCCGCAAGGGTACTACTACTGGCGCGGGCTGGGCCTGATGGGCGAATACGCGCAAGATGAGCACTCGCTGAACCTGTTCAACAGTTTCGGCTCCTCTCCGCATAAAAGGCTCATCAACCGGACCGATACCTTCACCGACACCGGCTACGAGGTGCAGGCGTCCTACCTGCTGACCGGTGAAGACGCGTCTTACGGATGGGTCAAGCCGATTCATCCGTTCGACCCGCGCAACGGAACCTGGGGCGCGTGGGAGTTGGCGGGCAGAGTGAGCAATGTCGCGACCGATACGCGGCAATTCCAGCTCGGATTCGCAAATCCCAGCGTGGCCGCGAAGACCGCGACCGAGTGGGCGGCCGGTTTCAACTGGTACCTGAGCAACAACGTCAAATTTTATTTCGACTATGCGAACACGTACTTCAACGGCGGCGCGGGTACGACGGCGGCGCCCAAGGATCGGCCCAACGAAAGCGTGTTCGAGTCGGAACTACAAATAGCGTTCTGAGGTAAGTGAATGTTTGGTCGCAAAATGAAATTTACTCACGCGCTCGCCGTCGTCATCGTGATGGCGGCGAGCGTCGCACTCGGCATAGGCAGCGCGCGCGCAGCGCAGATCACTCTCCTTAACGTCTCGTACGATCCGACGCGCGAACTTTACGAAGCGGTCAACGCCCAGTTTGCGAAGGACTGGAAAGCGAAGACCGGCGACGACGTCACTATCAACCAGTCGCATGGCGGGTCGGGCAAGCAGGCGCGTGCCGTGATCGACGGCCTCGAGGCCGACGTGGTAACGCTGGGCCTGGCCGGCGACATCGATGCGATCGTGCAGAACGCGGGCCTGCTGCCGGCGGATTGGCAGTCGCGCTTGCCGGCTAACAGCTGCCCCTACACCTCGACTATTGTGCTGCTGGTGCGCAAGGGAAATCCCAAACACGTCAAGGATTGGGACGACCTGGTGAAACCGGATATCTCGGTGATCACGCCGAATCCAAAGACGTCGGGCGGCGCGCGCTGGAACTTCCTGGCGGCGTGGGGATACGCATTGAAGAAAAATGGCGGCGACGAAGCGAAGGCGGCGGCGTTCGTCGGTGCACTCTACAAGAATGTGCCGGTGCTCGATTCAGGTGCGCGCGGCTCGACGACTACTTTCGTCGAGCGCGGAATCGGCGACGTGCTGATCGCCTGGGAGAACGAAGCGCGGATGGCGCTGAAGCAGTTCGGTGCGGACAAGTACGAAGTCGTCTATCCGTCGATAAGCGTCCTCGCAGAACCGCCGGTCGCCTGGGTGGACAAGATCGATCGCCGTCGCGGCACCGAGGCTATCTCGAAGGCATACCTCGAATTCCTTTACACGCCGGAGGGACAGGAGATAATCGCGCAGAACTTTTACCGGCCGCGCGACAACGCGGTCGCCGCGAAGTATGCGAGCCAGTTCCCGAGTCTGCCGCTGCTGACAATCGACAAGGATTTTGGCGGATGGAAAACTGCGCAGCCGAAGTTCTTTGGCGACGGCGGTGTGTTCGACAAGATCTATCAGCCGGGAAGTTAGGAACGTTAAGGGATGGCGACGAGGACGAAACGCAAGAACGTGCTGCCGGGATTCGGGCTGACGCTCGGCTTCACGCTCGCGTATCTCGGAATCGTCGTGCTGATTCCGATCTCGACGATCTTCTTCAAGACTTTTACCCTGACCTGGCCACAGTTCTGGGCCGCCGTCGCCAGCCCGCGCACGGTCGCCGCCTACAAGCTGAGCTTCGGCGCCTCGGTTGCGGGCGCGTCGATCAACTCGGTCTTCGGCTTCATCGTGGCGTGGAGCCTGGTGCGCTACGAATTTCCCGGCAAGACGCTGATTGACGTGATGGTCGATCTGCCGTTCGCGCTGCCGACCTCGGTCGCGGGAATCACGCTCACCGCGATCTACGCAGGCAACGGATGGATTGGCCAGTACCTTGCACCGCTCGGAATAAAAGTCGCGTACGCGCCGCTCGGCGTGGTGGTCGCGCTGACGTTCGTCGGGCTGCCGTTCGTCGTGCGCACAATTCAGCCGGTGCTCGAAGATCTCGATCAGGAATACGAGGAAGCCGCGGCGACGCTCGGCGCGAGCCGGCTGCAGACGTTTGTCCTCGTGATCGCGCCCGCGCTGATTCCAGCGCTGCTGACAGGGTTCGCGCTCGCGTTCGCGCGCGCGCTCGGCGAATACGGCTCGGTGGTGTTCATCTCGGGCAACATGCCGATGCATACCGAAGTGGTGCCGCTGCTGATCATGAGCAAGCTCGAGCAGTTCGACTACGCCGGCGCCACGGCGATCGCAGTGGTGATGCTGACGGCGTCGTTCGCGATTCTGCTCGGTATCAACATGCTGCAAAGATGGAGCAGCCGCCGGCTGGCGGCCTGACGTTCGCGATGGCGAGCCAGTCCGAAGGCGCACCGAAAAGACCGGGAACCGCCGATCCGCCGTGGGTCAGGCGCACCCTGATCGCGATCATGCTCGTGTTCCTCCTTCTCTTCCTATTCCTCCCGGTGATCGCCGTGTTTGCCGAAGCGCTGAAAAACGGAATCGCCGCCTACATCGCCGCGATCGTCGATCCCGAAGCGCTCGCCGCGATTCGCCTGACGCTGATGACCGCGGCGATCGCGGTGCCGCTCAACGTCACTTTCGGAGTAGCCGCATCGTGGGCCATCGCGCGTTTCGATTTTCCCGGCAAGCAGCTCCTGCTGACGCTGATCGACATTCCGTTCTCGGTCTCGCCGGTCATCGCGGGGATGCTGTTCGTGCTGCTGCTGGGAGTGCGGGCACCGCTTGGCGGATGGCTCGCGGATCATAACATCAGGATCATTTTCGCCGAGCCGGGAATCGTGCTCGCGACCATCTTTGTCACTTTCCCGCTGGCTGCGCGCGAGCTTATCCCGATCATGCAGGCGGTCGGCAGCGAAGAAGAAGAGGCGGCGGTGGTGCTCGGGGCCGGCGGATGGCAGATGTTTTTTCGCGTGACGCTGCCCAACGTCAAATGGGGACTGTTGTATGGGATGGTGCTCTGCAACGCGCGCGCGATGGGCGAGTTCGGCGCGGTCTCGGTGGTGTCGGGGCACATCCGCGGGCATACCAACACGATGCCGCTGTACGTCGAGATTCTGTACAATGATTACCAGTTCGCGGCCGCGTTTGCGGTCTCGTCGCTGCTCACCCTGCTCGCGATCGCGACGCTCATCGCCAAGTATTTCCTCGAGCGCCGCGCCGTGCCAGTTAAGCGGGAGCAGGACGACATGGCGGCGAAAATTGCGGCATGAGTATCGAGCTCAGAAACATCAGCAAGAAGTTCGGCGACTTCGTAGCGGTTGACAATATCAACCTGCATATCGAAACCGGCGAGCTGGTCGCGCTGCTGGGGTTGTCGGGATCGGGCAAGACCACGCTGCTCAGGATAATCGCGGGACTCGAGACGCCGGACGCGGGCGAGGTGCTGTTCCATGGCGAGGACGCCAGCGCGGTCAGCGTGCGGCAGCGCAAGGTCGGTTTCGTCTTCCAGCATTACGCGCTGTTTCGGCACATGACGGTGTTCGAGAATGTCGCTTTCGGCTTGCGGGTATTGCCGCGGCGCGCGCGTCCCGCCGAGGACGTGATCGAGCGGCGCGTGCATGAACTGCTGAAGCTGGTGCAGCTCGACTTTCTGGCCGACCGCTACCCGTCGCAGCTCTCGGGAGGTCAGCGCCAGCGCGTTGCGCTCGCACGGACGCTCGCAGTCGAGCCGAAGGTCCTGCTGCTGGACGAGCCGTTCGGCGCGCTTGACGCCAAGGTGCGGCAGGAACTGCGGCGATGGCTGCGGCGGCTGCATGACGAGATCAAAATCACCAGTGTCTTTGTCACGCACGACCAGGAAGAGGCGCTCGAGCTCGCCAACCGGGTGGTCGTGATGAACCAGGGACGAATCGAGCAGATCGGCACGGCTGAAGAAGTTTATCATCATCCCGCCAACGCATTCGTTTACAACTTTCTCGGCAACGTGAACCTGTTCCACGGCCGCATCGAGAACGGCCGCGTGTTTCTCGGCGACACTGCCGTCGAGCTCGACAACACGCACGCGCACGCGCATCCGGAGACCGGCAAGGCGGTGCTCTACGTGCGGCCGCATCTGCTGGAAATCGTGCTCAGGCCCAACGGCAAGCAGACCTTCCCGGCGACGGTGAAGTCGATCAACCCGGCCGGCCCGCAGGTCAAAGTCGAGCTGGTCGCCGAATGGGGCGACATGGTGCAGGTCGAGATAAGCCATGACCGCTACCACACGCTGCATCTCGAGACCGGTGCCCATGTATTTCTGAAACCGAAAGAACAAAAGCTGTTCGTGTATCAGATCTAGCCGTGATGCGTGGGGCGCGGCGGGAACCGGGCGGGCTTCGACGGCGTTATCTAATGTGACATGATCAAGATGACGGAACGAAAATTGGCCGAAAACAGCAGTCATTTTAAGAGTCAAAACGGACCTTTGATTGGGCGGCGCGCATTTGTTGCCGCGCTTGCGGCGATACCTGCGATAATCGCGCTGGGCTATGCCGAACGAGGAATCACGGGCGACGCGTCCGGCGATTCGCCGGATTCGGGCGCATCGGGTATAGTCAAGGTATCAGTCGTTGAGTTCACCGATTCCGGACAAAAGAAAGGACTCGTCATGGTAGATAAAGTTGTCAAAACCGACGCGGAATGGCGCAAGGAACTGACCCCGGAGCAGTACGAGGTCACGCGCAAGAAGGGTACCGAGCGGCCGTTCCAGAACCAGTACGCCGAAAATCACGACAAAGGCATCTACCGATGCATCTGCTGCGGCAACGCGCTGTTCAGCTCGGACACGAAGTTCGAGTCGGGCACGGGATGGCCGAGTTTCTACCAGCCGATTGCGGCGGAGAACGTCAAGACGGAGACCGACCGATCGCTGTTCATGACGCGCACTGAAGTGGAATGCGCCGAGTGCGAGGCGCATCTGGGCCATGTATTCGACGACGGCCCGCAGCCGACGGGGCTGCGGTACTGCATGAATTCGGCGTCGCTGAAGTTCATCAAGGCTGACGAGCCGGACAAGACCTGATTCATGCATTGAGCTCGATGACGGCGCCCTCACCTGGCGCGCCGGGGGCTGCGACAACCTCTCCCGAAGGGAGAGGTATGGAGTCGGGATTCTTCGCTTCCCTCTAGAATGACACAACCTTGGTGGATGTGTTTTCGGAGCGGAGGCGGAATCTTGAATCGCGCGCGTTAGCGCGCTGCATGAGGACCCTCACCTTCATCCTCGCCCTTGCAGGGAGAGGAGACAAAACCTCGACCCGGTTTGCATAGGTCTCCTGAGAGGTAGAGGCGAGGGAGGATGGTTAGCGGTTTGTGAGTTGCCATTGGATTAGGGTGAAGCCTTCTGGGTGATCTTCGAAGATGGCTTCGACCGGGGCGTCGAAGGGTACTTCGCGCGTTGGGTCGCCTAGCAGGTTGCCTACCATTCGGACGTTGCCGGCGTCTGGTAGCTCCACCACTACCACGAGATAGGGGCAGGCGGATTTCAGAGCGGGATGGGCCGGGTGCCATACGCGCTCCCAGCTGTAGACCTTGCCGCGGCCGGACACGCGATGCCATGCGAGGTCGAGGGTGTGGCACTTGTGGCAAATCCATTCGGGGCCGAACTGGAACGTGCCGCATGAATTGCATTTCTGCACGACCAGTTCGTGGCGGCGGGCTGCATCCCAGAATTCGCGATCGAGGCCGTCGCGCGTTGCAGTGGGCGCGGGCATTCCAGCGGGCAGGTAGGTTTTCGCTTCGGAAGTTTTTTCGTTTTCGCTCGTCGCCATCGAAATTCACCCGCGCAGAATCAGATCGCTCACCGGCGTGACCATCGGGCCCGACACCACCATCGAAATTTCGGCGTCCTTTACCTGGCAGGTCGAAGTGCCGCGCACCTGGCGCGCCGCCTCGATGATCAGTTCGAGGCCGTGCATGTAGCATTCGGCGAGATTGCCGCCGCTGGTGTTAATCGGCAGCTTGCCGTTGGGCGCGGTGAGATTTTCGAAAGTGCAAAAGTCCATCACTTCGTCGGGATGACAAAAGCCGTGTTCGACGATGCTGGTCATCACGGCGCCGGTGAAATTCTCGTACACCTGGGCAACGTCAACGTCCTTGGGCTCGATCCCCGCCATCGCATAGAGGCGCGGCGCGAGCGTCTTGAAGTTCGAGGTCGCGTAGTCGGGGCCGTTCTCGGCGGAGGCGCCCTGGCGGAAGTCGGAGCCCTGGGCCGAGGCCATCACGTACGCGGGCTTCTGCTTGAGATCGCGCGCGCGATCGGCGCTGGTGAGAATCACCGCGGCAGCGCCGTCGTTCTCGAGGCAGCAGTCGTAAAGATGAAACGGCTCGACGATCCATCGCGACTCGTCGTAGGCCTCGCGCGAGAGCGGGCGGCCGTACATGATGGCGCGCGGATTGGACTGCGCGTGGTGATAGCAGGCCATCGCGATCGCCGCGAGCGGGTCCTGCGTGATGTTGTGATCGTGCATGAAGCGGCGCGTGCGTAGCGCGATCCATTGCGCGGGGGTGGACATGCCGTACGGCCAGGTGTAGGCGGGCGGCCCTGAAATCATGCGCGCTGCGGGAGTTTGTCCAAAGCGGCCGAACTGACCCTGCGCGAGCGCGCGATACACGACAACGCAGGTGGCGAAACCGGCGACGATCGCAGCCGCGGCGTTGCCGATAGCGCCCGAGCCGCCACCGCCGCCGCCACCCCAGAACATGCTGGTGAAGCGCAGCTCCGGCAGCCCGAGGGCGGTCGCGACGCGGACCGAATCGTTGCGGTCGTTGGCGTACGACGAGATGCCGTCGATCGCCGTCACCGGGATGCCGGCGTCTTCGGCGGCGCGCTGAATCGCTTCGAGCGCGAGACGGAATTCGCTGACGGGCGCGGCGCCGCGTTTGTAGTATTTGGTTTCGCCGAGCCCGGCGATTGCGACCTTGTCCTTGATTGTGAATTCGCTCATGGTGCACCGCTCTAATCTCCTTAGCGAAATGCGCGCACGATCCCAAGCGAAATCGCGGTATACTGAAAGACGAGTTCGATGGGAGATCACGAGATGGCGGGCGAGGCGCGCAAATATTGCGTCGACACGACGATGATCGACGGCAGCGCGGTGCGGATTCGCGCGATTCGGCCGGACGATCAGGAGCGCCTGCATGAGCATTTCAGGGGTCTGAGCGAGCAGTCGATCTATTTTCGTTTCATGGGATTTCGGCGGGATCTGTCGCCGGATGATCTGAAGCGCTTCACGGAACTGGACTTCAAGAATCACGTCGGGCTGGTCGCGACGATCAACGAGAACGGGCGCGAGCGCATCATTGGTGTTGGCCGCTATATTGTCGGCACCGAGCCGCGGCGCGCCGAAGTTGCATTCGCGGTGCTCGACCAGTACCAGGGCCACGGCATCGGCACTATGCTGCTGGAGCATCTGAGTGTCATCGCCGATGCGAACGGGGTCGCGGAATTCGAGGCTGACGTGCTCGGCGAAAACCGCCAGATGCTCGAGATGTTCGCGCACAGCGGTTTCGAGGCGAAGCGCACGCTGGGTTCGGGCGTCGTGCATCTCCATTGCTCGACCAGCAAGCTGTCGAAAAAGTAAGCTCGCAAACGCAACTGAGCGCGGGAGGTGATGCGATGAGCCTGGTCGAATTCGCAATCGAGAAAGAAATCGCGATCGTAACTATTAACCGTCCCGAGGCGCGCAATGCTGTCGACGGGCCGACCGCGGCGGCGCTGGCCGACGCGTTCCGCCGCTTCGATGCCGACGACGCGCTTGCGGTGGCGATCCTGACCGGAGCAGGCGGGACGTTTTGCGCAGGCGCGGATCTGAAAGCGGTCGCGACTAATCGCGGCAATCGCGTGAGCGAGGATGGCGACGGCCCGCTCGGCTGCACGCGGATGCTGCTCAGCAAGCCGGTGATCGCGGCGGTCGAAGGCTTCGCCGTCGCGGGCGGAATCGAACTCGCGCTGTGGTGCGATCTGCGCGTGGCCGCGCGCGACGCGACCTTCGGCGTTTATTGCCGGCGCTTTGGCGTGCCGCTTTGCGACGGGGGCACGATCCGATTGCCGCGGCTTATCGGAATGAGCCGGGCGATGGACATGATCCTGACGGGCCGCGGCGTCACGGGCGAAGAGGCGTTTGCGATGGGGCTGGCGAATCGTGTCGTCGAGCCGGGCACGGCGCTGGCGCATGCGCGGGAGCTGGCGAGGCAGATCGCAAGCTTCCCGCAGCGATGCATGCGGGGGGATCGGATGTCAGCATACGAAGCGTGGGCGTTGCCGATCGACGACGCGCTGAAGAATGAATATCGCTACGGGATTGCGACGGTACAATCAGGCGAGACGCGCGCAGGGGCGGAGCGGTTCGCGTCGGGGATTGGCAGGCACGGAAAGTTTTGAAGGCAGTCTCAATTTGTTAACAGAGGGGGATTGTGTCGTTGCGCGGGTTACTGTACTCTGCAGCCAAGTCAATCGTGACTTTATGCGCGCGTCGGATTCCGTGACGCCACCCTCGCAACCATCAGACCCACAAGTTCGGCAATATCATCTGAACTGGAATCCGGGGTTCTGAACCATAGGATACAGTTTGTCGTTTTCTGAATTTCCCGTATCGCCAGAGATCCATCGTTCAATCAAAGACCGCGGTCATCATACACCGACCCCGGTCCAGGCCGGAGCTATCCCGGTCGCGCTCAGCGGGCGCGACGTGGTGGCCACGGCTGAAACCGGCAGCGGCAAGACCGCGGCCTTTCTGATCCCGACCATAGACCGGCTGCATCGCAAGAACGCGCGGCATCTCGCGGCGATTGTGATCATGCCGACGCGCGAGCTTGCGGCGCAGGCTGCGCGCGAGTTCGATCTGATCGCACGCCACACTCGCATCCGCTGCGCGACCGTCGTCGGCGGCGAGTCCGAGCGGCGGCAGATCGACGAGATTCGCAAGGGCGCGCAAGTGCTCGTCGCGTGTCCCGGACGGCTTATCGACTTCATCGAGCGGGGCATCGTCAAGCTCGACAAGGTTGAAGTCGTAATTATCGACGAGGCCGACCGGCTGCTCGACATGGGCTTCCTGCCGCAGTTGCGGCGGATCATGCGGATGGTGCCGAAGCAGCGGCAGACGATGATGTTCTCGGCGACGATGGCATCAGGTCCTGAAATGATCGCGCGCGAATTTCTGACCACGCCCGAGCGGGTCACCGTCGGCGGCAGCAAGGCGGCGCCGCCGTCGCAGATTCGGCAGTCGATTTATCCGGTTACGCTCGAGAACAAGGGCCCGGTGCTGCTCGAGATACTGAAGCGGCCCGAGGTGGAGAGCGCGATTGTTTTCACGCGCACCAAGAGCCGTGCGGACCGCGTGGCCAAGCTGCTGATACGCGCCAACATCAAGGCGGTGCAGATTCATGGCGACCGCTCGCAGAGCCAGCGCAACGCGGCGTTGGCGGGATTCCGGGCGAAGAAGTTTCGCGTGATGGTCGCGACCGATGTGGCCTCCCGCGGACTGGATATCCCGGACGTTTCGCATGTGATCAACTTCGATCTGCCTGACGAGACCGAGGGTTATATCCATCGGATCGGCCGCACGGCGCGGATGGGCAAGGCGGGCGAGGCGATCAGCCTGGTCACGCAAGAAGAACGCGTCAACCTGGCGCGGCTGGAGCGCACGCTTGGCAACGCGCTCGATCGCGAGCACGTCGACGGTTTCGAGAAAGTCGAAATCCAGGCGCCCAAGCCGGTGACCGTGTTCCGATCGTCGGGCGCGCGCAATCGATCGACCCGCAATCGTCCGCGTTCACGCTGGGCGTAACTAATTTCCCGCAAATGAGTTCGGCCACCGAGCCTTTCGCAACCGCGATTGGCTCGGTGGAAATCCTGCGTTGACGCCGGGAACGTGCGGCGTCGCGGTTTTTTCCGAAAATCGTTTTGGCATAGGATCGGAGGTTGATGCTGCGCCATAAACCTGTCTCGATCCTCGTCTGCCGCGCACTGGTCTTGATGTTGGTCGCCATCCTGGGCCTGAGCTCATGCAGTTCGGTCAAACTTTTCGTTAACGGCGGTGAGAAGCAGGTCAAGCGCGAGCCGCGGCCGCCGGCGCCGGGTCCGTACGTTTTGATTTTTGCCTTTGACGGAGCCGGCTATGACCAGTTGATGGCGGCGATTGCGTCGGGCAAGGCGCCGGCGATGGCCGGGATGCTGGGCAAAGACGAGGGCGGCGGGCTGTATGAGCACGCTTACTCGGCGCCCAACGCGGTCAGCATCCTGCCGTCGACTACGGTAGCGGCGTGGTCGGCGATTTTCACCGGCGCGCCGCCGGCGCAGAACGGAGTGACGGGGAACGAGTGGTTCGTGCGCGAGGACATGAAATTTTTCGCGCCGGTGCCGGTCTCGGTCGCGGAGATGGACGACAACCATGCGATGATCACCGACAACCTGGTCGGGCGGCAGCTCAAAGTGCCGACCCTGTTTCAGCAGGCTGGGGTGAGGTCGTCGGTCTCGATGAACATGGTTTATCGCGGCGCCGATTACTTCACGATCATCGATCCCACCGACATGGTCTCGCTGTTCACGGAATTCGTGGCGGGTAAGGACAAGCATTCGTCGGGCAAGCGGGACATCTACCAGCAGATGGACGAGGACTCGGTGCCGAAGCTGCTGGACTCGATGAAGGCGCATGGCGTACCGAACATCCAGGTCGTTTATTTTCCGGGAATCGATTTGTACACGCATCTCGCGCCCGATCCGCTGCCGATGGAGACGGCGTACCTGGAGAACGTGACGGACCCGCTGGTTGGGAAGATTCTCGACGCATATCGCACGTACGGCATTCTCGATCAGACTTACATCGTGGTGATCGCGGATCATGGGCATACGCCCGTATTGAAGGACCCACGTCACGCGCTTGGCGCCAACTCGAGTGACGGACCGGAGGGGGTGGTCGAGGCGGCCGGATTTCGTCCGCGAAAATTTGTGTTGAATCCGGGGAAGGACGAACAGGACTACCAGGCCGTTTTCGCGTACCAGGGTGCGATTGCCTACGTTTACCTGGCGGATAGATCGACCTGTCCAAATCCCGGGACGACTTGCGATTGGAAGCGGCCGCCGCGCTACAAGGAAGACGTGCTGCCGGTTGCGCGCGCGTTTTACTGGGCCAACAAAAGAGGCCGGCCGGTGCAGCTGATGAAGGATACGCTCGACCTGGTGTTCGCGCGCGTGCCGACTCCGCCGGGGCAGCTTACGAACGAGTACGAAATTTTTGACGGTCATCGGCTCGTTCCGATTTGGGAATACCTGATGCTGCATCCGCGGCCCGACCTGATTCAGCTCAACCGGCGGATGCGATGGTTGAGCGCGGGGCCGTACGGCAATCGCGCGGGAGACATCCTGCTGCTGTCGAAGTCGGGCTTGGACAAACAGATCCAGGAGCGCTACTACTTCTCGGCGCCGTATCATTCGTGGCATGGCAGCGCGTCGATACAGGATAGCCATATCCCGCTGATCGTCGCGCGCAAGGACTATCCGGGCGCGAGGCTGAAAGAACTCGTCGATGGAATCGGAGGATCGGAGCCGTCGCAACTGGCGCTGGTGCCAATCGTGCGATCCTTGCTGGTGTCCGAGCGGCCGGCTGTTGCCGCGGCGCCGGTTAAGCCGGGATCGGACCAGTCAGGGAAGCCCGCTGCGAAATCTCAATAGCGTTGCCGTCGGGGTCGCGAATGAACGAGATGCGCGCGACGGTGCCGAGGGTTATCGGCGCGGCGCCTTCCCATGCACCCATCGAGATGAAGCGCCGATGCTCCAAGTCGCAGTCGCGCACCTGGATCGTGATGTAGCGGATGCCGACTGCGCGCGTGGTGGCTTCGGCCGCGCTGCCCGGCGCAGATTTCTCGGCGCGCACAGCCGCAGGATCATGCCTGAAGCTGATGACGGTCTTCCCCAGTTTGAAGCGCCCCTGGCCGAGTCGCTCGGCCTGCAGCACGTTGCCGTAGAATTCCTCGAAGTCGGGCTCGTAGGTGACGCCGATTTGGAGTTCGATTTGATCGAACTTGTCGCGCGGGACCAGCTCGACGTCATTGCCGTCGGGATCGTGCATCGGGAGCGGCATGGGGATGCGCGGATCGGAAATCAAAAGCCTGCGATAACCACCTGCAACTCGCGGCGGCAGCGGATCGCGGATGTGATTCAACTTGAGCACTGAACCGAGCAATCCATAGCGATACTGGCGGGCGCCGGCTCCTACCTTCAGCAGCTCCTCGTAGGGCAGGCGGATTTGATCGGCGTAGAAGGTGCGCATCTCGTCGATCCGGTTAGTGAAGATGCCGACGTCGATAAACTGTTTGGCCAGTTCCATTTTGCTCTCCCGCGAGTTGCCTCTCCATATCAGGGAGAGGCCAGGAGCAAAACTGTTGCTTTGCGGAGATTATTAACTATAGTTAACTAGTATGGCTAATGTAAATCAGAGCTGGGATCCTGATGGGTATGCGCGTAATGCTCGCTTTGTTTCTGACCTCGGGGCGCCGGTGGTTGAATTGCTGGCGCCGCAGGCTGGCGAGCGGATTCTTGACCTTGGATGTGGTGATGGGGCGCTTACGATAAAGCTTGCGGAGCTTGGTTGTGATGTCGTTGGCGTCGATGGCAGCGCGCCGCAGGTCGCGGCGGCGCAGCGGCTGGGTCTCGACGCACGGGTCGCCGACGGCCAGCGGCTGGGCTTTGACGCCGAGTTCGATGCCGTGTTCAGCAATGCCGCTATTCATTGGATGAAGGCGGCGCCCGACGACGTGATCGCCGGCGTATGGCGCGCGCTCAAGCCGGGCGGCCGCTTCGTTGCCGAGTGCGGCGGCTACGGTTGCGTCGAGACGATCAAGCGCGCGATTGTCGAGGCGCTGGGCCGCCGCGGTATCGACGGCGACGCGCTCAACCCGTGGTATTTTCCGACGGTTGAGGATTATTCGAGGCGGCTCGCGCGCGGCGGATTCGGCGTCAGGTATATCGCGCTGATTCCCCGTCCTACTCCGCTGCCGACTCAAATTAACGGATGGCTCGAGACGTTTGCGCAAAGCTTCATGGCGCCGCTGACGGACAGCGACCGCGCGGGCTTTATCGAAGAAGTTCGCGAAGCGCTGCGACCCAAGCTATGCGACAGCGACGGCAAATGGTTCGCCGATTACGTTCGCCTGCGTTTTGCCGCGGACAAACCTCGCGCCCGCTAGCGTTTTGACCGAAACTAGACTCAAGAGCGAACTCGCTTGAGCATCACAAATCCGGAGCACGTATTGTCAGGATTGGAGGATGTAAAGATGCCGACCATCCGGACGGAAAATCTTGAAGTCGCCTATGAGTCCGGCGGACCGGAAGGCGGCGCTCCGTTGATCCTGCTCCATGGTTGGCCTGACGACGTGCGCGGCTGGCAGCGATCGGCGGCGCTACTGCACGCCAGAGGCTGGCGGACGTTCACGCCTTATTTGCGCGGCTTCGGTCCGACCCGCTTCCTTTCGCCGGGTACGATTCGCGATGGGCGGGGCGTGGCATTGGCTCAAGACGCGATCGATTTAGCCGATGCGCTGAAGCTTGAGACTTTCGCCGTGGCGGGACACGACTGGGGGGCGCGCGCGGCCTACACTCTGGCGGCGCTGTTCCCGGAACGGGTCACGCGGATCGTGGGCGTTGCCCTGGCATTTCAGCCGCGTGGCGCTTTCTCCCTGCCGTCGTTCTCGCAGGCGAGGCGGTTCTGGTACCAGTGGTTCATGATGATCGACGATGGCGCCCGCGCGATCCGGGCAGATCCA
>Ga0302325_10016343_pt1 | contig 15729 bp, 17 predicted proteins | sample Palsa_T0_2_FD_201948 | JGI IMG/M metagenome (GOLD analysis project Ga0302325, IMG submission 201948) | Peat permafrost microbial communities from Stordalen Mire near Abisko, Sweden - Palsa_T0_2 | ecosystem: Environmental > Terrestrial > Soil > Palsa > Peat permafrost | place: Sweden: Abisko...
CTGGCCGCGCATGTGGGAGCGAATGCCGCATGAGGACCATAGCCGCCGTGCTTGCCTGGGCCCTGGCGATCGCGCAGCCGGCCGGACTCAAGATCGACCCGGCGCGGACCAAAGTGGAATTTACGCTGGGTTCCACGCTCCACACCGTTCATGGAACCTTCTCACTCAAGCGAAGCAGCCTTCAATTCGACCCGGTCTCCGGCAAGATCGAAGGCGAAGTGGCGATCGACGCAACCAGCGGCCAGAGCGGCGACGAATCGCGCGACAAGAAAATGCACAAGGAGATCCTCGAAAGCGCGAAGTATCCCGAGATCGTGTTCCGGCCGGACCGCGTGGAAGGAAAGCTGGCGCCGCAGGGCGCTTCGCAAGTGACGCTGCATGGAGTGTTGGCAATTCACGGCGGCGAACACGAAATCACGGTTCCGGCGGACGTGCAGGCGTCGGATGGCAAATATCGGGCGACCGCGCGCTTCGATATTCCTTACGTGCAGTGGGGCATGAAAAATCCGAGCACATTCATTCTGCGCGTCGACAAGAGCGTCGCCATCACGGTGCATACGGAACTGTAAGGGGGCGGCCCTATCCTCGCTTGCCTTCAAAGAAGTCTCGCAGCAGCTCGACGCATTCCACCGCCAGCACGCCTTCCACAATTTCCACTTTGTGATTCAACACATCCGAATCCACGATCTGAAACTTGCTGCGCACCCCTCCAAAGCGCAGATCGCGCGCGCCGAAGACTACGCGCTCGATGCGCGCGGCCACCAGCGCGCCGGCGCACATCACGCACGGTTCCAAAGTGCAGTAGAGCGTGGCGCCTTCCAGCCGATAGTTCGCCATGCGGGCCGCCGCCTGCCGCAGGGCAAGAATCTCCGCGTGCGCCGTGGGATCGTTATGCGCGATAGGCGAATTGGCGCCGCGGCCGACGATCTCCCCGCGCAGCTCGACCACCGCGCCCACGGGTACTTCGCCCGCAGCCGCGGCTGCGCGAGCCAGCTCGATGGCTTCACGCATAATTGTTTCGCGCTTGACGGTTTCGTGCATCGACACTCGCTATAATACGGGAACCAACTCAAGGATTCCCATGGCTGAACTCGAAATTCATCAAGAGAACGAAGGCAAATCCGACCCCACCGGCCAGAAGGTTGGTGTTCTGGCAGCGGTCTTGGCCGTAGGATTGGCGATCGTGACCATCGCCTCCCACCGCACGCATACCGCGGCGATTATGTCGAAGTCGTCGGCCAACGACGCATGGGCCCATTATCAGGCCACGCGGGTGAAATTCCACAACCTCGAATTGGGCAAGAGCCTGGTCCAGGTGTTCGGCGCCAAGGGTGGCCCGGGCGATGCCATGCTGGCGGACACGGCCACGCAGATGGTGAAGTACGACAAACAGTCGAAGGATATTCAAGCCGAAGCGGAACGCGACGATCACGCTGCCGAGGCCGCCGAAGACCGGGCGCTACGCTATGATTTCGGCGAGGGTCTGCTTGAGATTGCGCTGGTGCTCAGCTCGATGTATTTCATCTCGCGTAAAAAGATGTTCCCGATGATTGGAATCACGGCAGGAATCGCCGGGGTTGTAATCGCGGTAACCGGATTGTTCATCTGAGCGGCTCAGGGCGCTGCGCAGGCCGTGGCACGCGCTACTGGTCGATACTGGCTTCGATCAGTTCCAGCCTTCGCTTGGGCGTCTCGCCGTCCACTTCCTCCTTTTCGAAAGCGTCCAACACATCCATGCCTGCTACCACGCGGCCAAAGGCGGTGTATTTGCCGTCGAGATGCGGGGCGGCGCCCAGCATCAGGAAGAAACTGGTGGTGGCGGAATCGGGATCGTCGTTGCGCGCCATGGAGACCACGCCGCGCTCGTGTTTGACATCGTCGCGGAACTCGCCCTTTAGCGTATGCACCCAGCGGTCGGCGGGGTGAGCGGCGTTGCCGATGCGCGTATCGCCCATGCCCCCTTGCGCCACGAAGCCCGGAACGATGCGGTGAAAGGCCGTGCCATTGTACCAGCCGGTGGACACCAGCTTGAGAAAGTTGCGCACGTGATTCGGCGCCCAGTCCGGTTCCATTTTGATTTTGAGCGTACCGAGAGTGGTCTTGAGCGTGACGGTCTTGCGCAATTCGTCGAGCGTGGCGGTGAGGTAAGGTTCCACTTTCTTCTTCTCGATCGTCACTTTGAGGATGCGGACCGGCGTCTCCGTTAGCCCGGCGGCGTCCACCGGCGCCTGGGAGATGCGCTCCACCACATCCATTCCCTCGGTGACCCGTCCGAACGCGGAATACTGGCCGTCCAGCGCGGGCTGCGGAAAAACGCACACAAAGAACTGGGCGCCGTCGCTATCTGGCTTATTGGGAATTCGTATGGTGGAAACCACGCCGCGCTCGTGCTTCAGATCGCTCAGTTCGCCCGATAGCAGGTTGAGACCGCCCGAGCCCCAGAGATTGCGCGCTGTCTTTGCGTCCCTCAAGAGCGGATCGCCGCCCTGAATGATGCCGTTGGCCACCACGCGAAAGAAAGCGCCGCCGTCGTAATACCCCTGGCGGGCCAGGGTGAGAAACTGCTGCACGTGTTTGGGCGCCTTGTCGGGGGCGAATTCGAAGCGGAAGGCGCCGAGGTCGGTAGTCACTACCGCTTCCAGATTCTCCGGCTGTGGCGACGGCTGGGCCCATGCGATGAGGGGCAGAAGCAGCGGAGCAATCCGGGAAAAACGCATCTCGCGCCTATGATAACGCCCCGTGCGGCAAGCCGGCAGGGACCGGCCGCCTACTTGACCGGCTTGTAGCCCGAGCCTCCCGCTTTCTTCATCGCTTCGAGCCCTTCCGCGATGCTCAGCAGCGGAGTGGTCTTCACGTTCTTGCACGCTCCACCGGCTGCGACGGCTACCGAAAAGGCCGCGGCGCTGGCATTATCCGGCATGTCGAGAACTCCGACCAGGTCGTAGTCCCCGAACGCGAACCAAAACTTGTCGATGGTGCCACCGAGCTTCTCGACTACTTTACGGATCGCCTCGACCCGGTCTTGCGGGCGTTTTACGAGGGCAGCCCAAGCTTCGGAGCTGTAGGAGATCTGGTAAAGGTAACTAGCCATTGAAGGCCTCCTTTCGAGTGGCGGACCCAGTAAGTATACATCGCCAACGGGTCGCCGATTGACAAGCAACGTCCGCCGAAATGATAATCAAAATCCTGTCAAGGAGGAGATCTCGATGAAAATTTGGTTTGGAGTGATGGTGGCGGTGATGGCTGTTGCGGGCGCGGCGCAGGCGCAGACCCCTGTCACGCGCATCTATGACGCGGCCGTCCCCTTGGCCTCACAGCGTTTTGCTTCGGCGATTTGGGCCGGCGATACCTTGTATCTGGCGGGGCAGATGGCTAATCCCGCGACGCCGGCGGATCCGGTCAAAGGAACGCCCGCGGTTTACGGCGACACCGAGACGCAAACCATGAGCGTGCTGACGAAGATCGAAAACATCCTGAAGACACAGGGTCTCACGATGAGCGACATTGTGCAGATGGATTGCTTTGTCGCCGGCGATCCCACCAAGGGTGGGAAGATGGATTTTGCCGGTTTGAATGCGGCTTATGGAAAGTTCTTTGGGACCGCGGGCCAGCCTAACAAGCCCGTTCGTGCGGCGATGCAGGTTGCGGCGCTAGCGACGGACTGGGGGCTGGTTGAGATACAAGTGGTCGCGGTAAAGACCAAGTCCGTCAAGCAGGTGGTGGTTCAGCTTCAGCCCGCCGCTCAGAAATAGGGAAGAGTTCGGCCGCCGGATTGCCGGCCTGCGCCATGGCCCGCTCGCTTCATTCAAGTTGAAGGAGCCGGCGGAAGCGGCATGATTCACGAACAAATACAGCATTGCCGTGGCAGCCTCTGACCTCACCGTCCCCGTGGGCAAAAGGGCGATTAGACCTCAGACCAAGACCTTTTCCGGTAGATACCGGCACCGGTCCGCTAACTCCAAGACGAATCCCGGATCGCCAGCTTCGGGCCGGTCAGGCGCTGCACGGGAGCGCCGTGAGCTATGACAGAATGAACCGAGTGCCGAGATCCGTCAAAGTTTCCGCGCTGCTGCTGGTCATCATCGCCGGCTTTTACTGGAGGATCACCCTCACGAGGCAGTACGACTGGATGTGGTCGCCCGACCTCGCAACTCAGGTGCTGCCCTGGTACCAGGCGGAGGCGCGCCAGTGGCATCAGCACGGTTTCCCCATGTGGGATCAATACCTCTGGGGCGGTCAGCCGCTGTTCGGACAGGCGCAGCCGGGCGCGGCGTATCCGCTCAACTGGCTGCTCTTCTGGATACCGTTCAATAAATTCGGGCACATTCCGGTCGACGCCCTCGATTGGTATTTCATTGCGATTCACTTTATGGCGGCGGTGTTTTGCTATCGGCTCTGCCGCGACCTGGGCCGCTCCCAAAATGCTTCGCTGATTGCCGCCATGGTGTTCACCTTCGCCGGTTACCTGGGCAGCGCTGATCGTCCGCAGATGATCAACGGCGCGGTGTGGATTCCACTGATCTTCCTCTACCTGCTGCGCGCCGGCGCCCGCAAGCGAATTGTGGTCAATGGCGCGCTGGCCGGTGCGTTTCTCGGCATCTCGTGGTTGAGCGGCCATCACCAGGTCCCGATGTTCACCTCGCTGGCCTTCGCGGGCACTTGGCTCTATTTCGTGTTCCGTGAAGGCCGCCTGGATTCGCTGATGGCGCGCGCCGCCGCCATCTCGCTGGTTTTCATGGCCCTCTGTGGCGCCTTTCAAATGTGGCCGGCCTATGAATATGGACATCTGGCAAAGCGCTGGGTGGGCGCACCGGATAGCGTCGGCTGGAACGACGCGGTTCCTTACTCCGTGCACGAGCAATACAGCCTGGCCCCCGTTTCGCTGTTCGGCATCGTCTTCCCCACCGCGCACGAGGGAGCGGATACATTCGTTGGAATCGTCGCCGTGGCCTTGGCTGCCCTGGCGGTAGCGGCCTGCTGGAAAGACTGGCGCGTCCGTTGGCTGCTCGCGTTGGCGGTGGGCGCGATGGTCTACGCGCTCGGCCAGTTCAGCGTCTTTCAGGGGCTGCTCTACGCCATTGTGCCATCGCTCGATAAGGCGCGCACGCCGGAAGTGGCCACGGTTCTCTTTGGCTTCTCCGGCGCCGTCCTGGCCGCTTTTGGCTTCGACCGCTGGCTGGCCGAAACCGCCTCCCCATGGACCCGGCCCGTCATGATGTCTACACTGGCTTTCGGCTTGCTCACGGTGACGGCCAGCCTGCTGATCCTCCTCGCCAACAAGATGCAGTTTCCCGACGATGGCACGGTTCTGATCGTTGCATTCACGGCCCTGGGGCTGGGCGCGCTGGCGTATGCGGTTGCGTCGGGCAATTTAACTCAAAGGTCGGGCGGCGTTCTGGTCATGCTGCTGCTGGCGTTCGATCTCTATCAGGGGTGCTTCAATCTCCGCGTCGTCGCCGCGCGGGCCGATCTGAACCGCGACCGGTTCATGCACAGCATCACGGACAACGCCGATATCGGAGATTACCTTCGTGCGCAGCCTGGGATTCAACGCACCGAGGTTACCGGCGACGCGTTTCCGGCCAACTGGGGCGAGTGGCACGATATTCCCATGTATGGCGGATACCTCGCCAGCGTCACCGCCAATATGCTGACCTTCGAGTTCCATCGCGACCCGGCCAAGAAGCTGTGGGGCGTCGCCTACCAGATCGCCGCCAAGCCTACGGCGTACGCCGACCAGGAAGTTTTCAGCGGCGCCAGCGGGATGAAGGTCTATAAGCAACCCGCCGCTTTTCCGCACGCATGGGCCGTACACAAGCTCGTCCGGGTCACCAATAACGATCAGCTGAACTGGTATATCATGGAGCGCCTCGACGATATGCATTCCCAAGCGGTGATGTTCGACCCCGTGCCGGCGTTGCCCCCCTGCGCGGCGCCAGACGCTGCCGCCGATTCCGTCCGACTGCTGGAAGACCATGGCAGCCGCGTGAGCCTGAGCGTCCGCTTGAGTTGCCCGGCAATGATCGTCGTCTCGGACACGTACTACCCCGGCTGGCGCGCCTATATCGATGGCGCGCCAGCTCCGATCTACTCCGTGAATGGAGCGATGCGCGGAATCATCGCGCCTGCCGGCGCCCGCTCGGTTACGATGCGCTATCGCCCCCTCTCGGTTTATGGCGGCGCGGCGCTCACTTTCCTCGGAATTCTGGGCGCGGCTCTGCTGGCGCGTAGCAGGCGGCTATAAACTCCTAATCCACCGCCAGCGCGTACGCCGAGGAAACGGCCTGTCCGCCGGTCCAGACCGGCGCAATGAGGCGGCGGGCACGGTGAAAATCCGGCGCGGGTACGATCATGCAGTATGGCGCCGCCGCCTGGTTCGTGGGCCGGAAAGCCGAGCGAATCCGCCCCGCGATCAGCATGTTCACATGACTGGCGGCAAGCGCAGCCTGGCCGCGTTCGTAAACATAGAGCAAGGCGGTCCCCGGCGAAAGCTTGTTTGAATCGGCGATCAGCCCCTCCCACAATTGCTCGCCGGCCATGTGCCGCGCAGCCGCTCCGAGGTTTCGCAGGCCTTCGATGCGTGAGGTGAATTGCTTTTCCGTGAACGGCGCCGTCAGCACGCAAGCGGGAACCTGTGACTCGATGTTGCAGCCGGCCAGTGTCTGGCTAGCGCCGACCAGATAGAGCATCAGAAGGCCGGGGCGCAACCGCTCGAGCTCAGTGGCCAGATCGAGATTGCCCGCCGCCGCCTTCACCACGTCCAACACGGTTAGGGCGATATATTGCCGGTACGCCCGGAAGAGCGCCAATCCTTCATCGGGACATGTCGCGTGCAGGGGCGCAAACCCTTGACGCATAAGCGTACGGCTCACTAATTTGGCTAGCGGATGGGAATCGCTAACTACCAGAACCGCCTGAACCGCGTGCTCGTCCATGCGTGACCTCAGAGTGCACTGAATGCGGGCTGCGCCGCGCCGGGCCCGCCTGAGCGTAGAACCATTGGGTGCGACTGCCGCCGGATTGCGCGTCCAGCCGGCGCCGTTTTGCGCCCATGACTTCTATATCGGCCTCGTGATGGCTGCTTTCGAAAGTATTATTGAACTTACCGCTCCAGTTCGCGCCGGTTTGCGGGCGAAAGACGCCTAGAAAGTGACTAGAAACCGCTCATCCAGTCGCCGATAAGATACCAAGAGGCCGATAACGAGTAGATGCTGTCCATTCTAGGAATTCTGATCGTCTTCGGCGCGGTTGTGGGCGGCTACATGATGGAGCACGGAAAGCTGCTGATCTTGGCCCAACCGACCGAACTCGTGATCATTTTCGGGGCTGCGCTCGGTACCGTGATCGCCGCCAATCCATTGCCGACGCTCATTCGCATGGGAAAAGGGATGCTGGGAATTCTCTCCGGTCCGGCGTATCCAAAGGCGGTTTATGTCGAAAACTTGAAAATGCTCTACGAGCTGTTTTCCATGGCGCGCAAGGCCGGCAACGCCAAGCTGGAGGAGGAGATCGACAATCCCGCGAAGGGCGAAGTATTGAAAAGGTATCCGAAATTCTTGAAGTCGCATCATGCGGCTGATTTTCTGTGCGATACCTTGCGCACGGCGATTTCGGGCAATGTGGACCCGATGGATATGGACGCCATGATGGAACTCGACATGGAAGTGCACCATCACGAGATGCACGCACCTGTGGCGGCGCTCTCCACGATGGCCGATTCGCTGCCCGGATTGGGAATTGTCGCTGCCGTTCTAGGCGTGGTAATCACCATGGGTGCTCTCGGCGGGCCCAAGGAGGAGATTGGCGAAAAGGTAGCGTCTGCGCTGGTCGGAACCTTTTTGGGAATCTTGCTTTGCTACGGGGTCTTTGGACCGCTTGGGTCGGCCATGAGCAAGCGAAACGATGACGAAGGCGCCTATTTCTGTTTTCTGCGCATGGCCGCGATGGGCTTTATCAAGAACTTGAGTCCCATAGTGATCGTGGAACTGGCGCGCCGCACCATACCCCACGGCGTGCGCCCGAGTTTCAAGGAATTGGAGGCAGCCTGCCGCGGCGCCAAAGCTGCCGCGACCGGCTCGGCGGCGCAGGCGGCATAGCCGGATGTTACCCCCCAAAGACGCCGCCCAACTAGATAAGGCCAAGACGCGCATTGTCGTGATCAGGCGCCCTCGCAAGGCGGCGCACGGGCACCATGGCGGCGCTTGGAAAGTGGCCTACGCGGACTTCATGACCGCGATGATGGCGTTGTTCATCGTGCTCTGGCTGATGGGCACAGATGAGGATGTAAAGAAAGCCGTCAGTTCCTACTTCACCAACCCTTCCGGGCCCGGAAAGCTGACCGGCACAGCCGCGGCCGGTTTGGGACACGGCATCGAGATACCAAAACTGGACATGAAAAAGCTGCGCGAGAAGATCCAGCAGGCCCTGATGAAGGTCCCCGACTTCACCCGACTGAAGGACCACGTAGAAATCACCATCACGTCGGATGGTCTTCGCATCGAGCTGTTGGAATCGGATGCGGGCGTCTTCTTCGAACAGGGCAAGCCCGTGCCTTCGGGCAGCGGGGCCGAATTATTGCAGATTCTGGCGCGGCAATTGGGCGAACTCCCCAACGATATTCTGATTGAAGGCCACACCGACTCCAAACCATTTGCAGGCGACGGGTCCTACACCAACTGGGAGCTATCGACTGATCGGGCCAACTCGGCGCGGAGGCTGATGGAAGCGAACGGGTTGCGTCCAAGTCAAGTGACCCAGGTGCGCGGTTACGCCGATAGGCAATTACGGCACGCGCAAGACCCGGAGAATCCATCCAATCGCAGAATCTCGGTGATTGTGCAGTATATAACAGGGGCGGAGGAAAAAAAGAATGCGGCGCCGGACGCAGCGATCCATTAGTCCGGACTGCCGGGGTCCCGCCCACCGTGCAAACGCTCCCCGGCTCCTATCAGAGCTGCACGCTCCGGCAAGCTGCCTTCTAATACGCTAGCGAACTTCCCAATGCGCAACACGGCATGCCCGCGCCGGGCTATCAGTTTGTCCCGGTTGTACTGGCCGGAACGCCGCCGGAGATTTCGTTGGCGACCTGTTGATCTTCAAAGGCCTGACTCCAGCCGTGTGTGTAGACATCGGCCACCAGACCCGGATTGATCAGTTCCCCGTTTGGCAGTTGCACCATCAGGTTGGGTTGGCTTTGTTGGAAGGGACTCCCGGGCGCGGAGGTGAACATGTTCATCGAAACAACTGTCCCGCCGCTCATTTGCGCCACCATTTGGGCCGTTTGTGGAGTCGCGAAATAGATGGGATTGTAACTCGTCGCTGGGCCAGGACCATTGCAGGTGGGGTCGGTTACCCATGGGTTTGCGCCAAAGGGCGATGCGCCGGAATCGTCGCTTGCGTCTGCTGGCGTCGACGAAGTAGCCGCTGCCGACTGCGACGTGGCCGTGGTCGACCCCGCCGTGGACGCGGCTGTGCTCGCAGTTGTGCCTGCTGCGGCTGCCTCAGATGCGACCTCGGCGAACACCGCGCTGAAACTGGGGGCTGTCGTGGCGTCGGTTGCGTTGGTGGTGTTGGTTGTGTTGGTGGTGGCGGTGGCGCTCGAAGCCGGCGTTGTCGCCGGAGTTGCAGGCGCGGCCACTCTTACGGGCACATGCGAATTGTGCCCTACGATAGCCATCGAAAAGTCTGAAGGAGCCATGCGAAATCCTTTCGGTCTGTTATAGCGTTTTGCTGCGTTGATTAAGTATTCCGGATTCTGCCGTTACGAATTGCCGTTGCGAATTGTCCTTGCTACCTCGTGACGTCGCTCGATCGGTTCCACTCTCTGACAGTAAACCTATATGTGATGTAAACGAAAGTTGTCAAGAGAGATCCTGCCGTTTCTACCAAAAGTTAACTTACTGCCGCTTCCACCTGACTTCATTCGCGATCCACGGAATTCGAAGGTAGCGCTTGCCGCGGACTGATTAGTATGTCTAGATTCCTGTGCCATTTAAGTCGCGGCGCTCTACCGGTTACCTTTCTTGGCCGGCGGCGCTTTCTTTCCCGATTGACTCTTCCTGGCTGCGGCGATTCGCTTGCGTACCTCCGGCGTCAGCATCATTTTCCGTTTGTCCGGTCCATTTGGCGAATTAGTTGCCGCGGTACGAACGGCCTGGGTGTGCGCTACGGATGGGCGAGCCGGATAAAGCGTATGGGACGTCTGAATTTGCGGACTCCCGGCGGCAGCCACTGGGAATATCCCCGCAATCATGGCTGTCGACGCGAGGGCCGCGACCGCGTCGCGCCACCTGACACAGGCTGCCGGCCATCGCCAATACGCGTGCTGGACTCTAGTTGCTGTGGTTGACATCTTCTGGTTTTCCGCTCTCCACTGCGCCGGAAATGCTCCGGCGTGCAGAATTCCATGGATATGCAGCTCAATGGCCAACTGTTGCGGGGATTATCTTCAACCAGATAGAACCAAGCCGGAAGTTGCTGTATTTGACAGTGGCAGACTGACGTCAAAGTTTTGACTCGCCGGGTGTGACGCGGAAGCCGGCGCGGCGCATTGTTTTGAGTGATACGAAGCTCTGTAAGTAAGTAGGCGGCATCTGTGGCCATCCGCTTGCTGCTTGATGTAGAGACTAGCGCGATTTTCTGGTAGCGGGGGCGTGGGCGAGCCGGTGGCTGGCCGCCTATAGGAAGTACGGCCAAGCCGTGAGCGATTTGGCCGGGCGCCGCTGCAAGTAAGTTTCATAGAAAGTGTTGCGCACTTGATCGATAAGATATACTAGAACTGACTAAGAGGCTTCGGCCGTTGTGCGTCGCAGTGAGTCCATGCTGCGCGGGCGCCGCAAGGCTCAGGGTTGGAACCGGCGTTAGAGCGCCATGCTTTTCAGACAGAATAAAGCGATCGTATCCGGGCAAGAAAAGATCCAGGGGCCCGTTCCCGGCTGGTCGCCCTCTCGCGAAGTTCCGGCCGAGGACCTTCTGGAACAGATAGTCGAAGAAATCCCGACCGTCTTCGGAAGGTTGGTCTACCTGGCGGCTATGCGGGATCTGGAAAGTGGAACTTACCGGCACCCGATCCTGAACCAACTCTTGCCCGGCAATGAAGTCGATCGTCTCTTGCGAGCCGCTCACGGGCGCATTTTCAGGCTCTGGTTGGAATTCAATCTCAGGCAGCAGCAGGGAGATCTGACCCGGCACCTCGGATACGGATCGCTGGGCCCCGGCCTGTTGCGGCGATTGCGGGACCGAGATGCATTCGGTACGCTAGCGCCGCCGGATGCCGCCACCCATGAAAAGACGCTCTTCGCCGCCGATTTGGCAGTCATGATGAATCCAGTGCTGTTCGACTAGCGTTCCGCCCTCCCCGATTTTACGGCGATTATGCCTCGATGTTATCTTCCGTTAGGAGAGTACCTGTATACCTAATCACTAATTGAGTTTTTTCGAAGCGTCTTTTACTCTTAGATGGAAGACAGACTGTGATGAACTTAGCAATTGCAATTTCGCTACTAGCCGCCGTTGGGCTGATTTCCGTGCTGGCATTCCTCGTTCGCAAGGTTGGGTCCAGCGGCAGGGGACTTCCTATCACCTCCGAATGGATTGACGATCTCTCACTCGAGCGTTATCGCCCCATGCTGCGGATACTGGATGGCGACGACATCGCCTTCCTGCGGTCGCAGCCCGGTTTCACGCCCGGCATGGCGCGGAAGCTCCGTGCGCAGCGGGCGCAGATCTTCCGTGGTTACCTGCGTAGCCTCGAAACCGATTTCGGCCGGGTCTGTTCCGCGATCAAGTTGGTGGTAGTGCAGTCCCAATACGATCGGCCCGATCTCGCGGAAACACTGCTGCGGCAGCAAGTGATGTTTGCCTGCGCCGTGCTTTCGGTCCGCTTTCACGTTGTCCTCTACAGCATGGGAGTCTCTGACGTCAAGGTTTCCAATCTGGTGAAGATCTTCGATTCGATGCGGCTCGAACTGCGCACCATGGTCCCCGCAGCCGGGATGATGGGCGCTTAAGCTCAAAACTGCTCGCCTGGCAGGTAATGCCGCAACAGACCGTGGCGCACGTATTCGTCTGGGTTGGTTGCGGCGCCGTGTTAGCCGGCTCGTCGGAAGTGCAGCAGCCTTCGCCCTTGGCAAGCGCCGGCGAAAGCCGGCTGCGCGGTCGAGAAGCCCACGCAACCCCTTGGAAATACGCCCGGGGCAGCGGCACGCTGCTTCGAAGAGAGGTTCGGCGCGCCAACGGCAGGCCCATTGCCAATCTGCGAGGTTTCATCCCTATTGGCGGGCCCCGCGGTCGCGGTTGCGCTATTCAAGGTGTACCTTAGAAGTTGGTCGATATTCATAGCCACATCTTTTGGGGAGTGGACGACGGGCCGGAGAGCCGGGAGACCACCCTTGAAATGCTGCAGGTAGCAGCCGAGAGCGGGACCACCGACATTGTGGGCACGCCCCACGCGAACTCGCATTGGACGCCTGACCCGGAGGAAATCGATCGGCAGGTTGAGGATCTGAATCTTGCGGTCAACGGCAATCCGCGTATTCATCGCGGCTGCGAATTGAACGTGAGCTTCGACAGCATCCAGGACGCGCTGGCCCATCCGCGCAAATATACCGTGAACGGAAAGAATTTTCTGCTGGTGGAGTTTGCTCCCCAGCTTCCGCCGAACGCGGAAGACATTCTGGCCCGGCTGACGGACGCGGGCATGGATCCGATCGTCGCGCACGCCGAGCGGAACCCGACACTGGCGCAAAACCTCGACCGGCTGGAAAAGTGGTGCGAGCGCGGCGTCCTGGTGCAGATCACGGCAAGGTCGCTGGAGGGCGGATTCGGAGCGAAATCCATGGATGCGGGGTGGCGAATGTTGTCCCGCGGCCTGGTGCATTTCGTAGCCAGCGACGCGCACGATCCGCAGAATCGGTCGCCGCGCCTCGATTTAGCGCACGAGCTGGTGCAGCGCAAAATGGGCGAGGGCGCAGCGGAATTATTGTTCACCGTCAACCCGGCGATCGTGGTGGAAGGACGGGATCCGAGCTTGGTTTGTCCGGCGGCGGCGCTTGCTAAGCGTGGGTGGTTATCGTTCCTCAAGGGCCGCTGACCGCGCATTCGGATCTTCGCGGGGCATCCGCAATACGATCTTCCCCCCAGTTGCGCTTAAAAATGTCTTGGAATAATTGTAAGAATCCGGACGTTTCATAGTAGACTGTTCGTGCGGGAGATAAGAAACCAGTGGTTTGTGTAAAGTGCAAAACCGGTCAGGCTCACCGTTCGCATAAGCGGGGTGTGGTCGAACTGCTGGCGGCTTTCGTGGCGATTTATCCTTATCGCTGCCGGGATTGCAGCCATCGCTTCCTCAGGTTCCGTTATGCCGAGGTCGACAAGACCCCGGGATCCGCTACGGAACGCGAAATCAGGACGACCCGCAGTTCTATGGCGTGGAAACGCAAGCGGCGCGAGTTTCTGATGTACGGGGCCGGCATTTTGCTCTTCTTGGTGTTCCTTTACTTCATAACGCGCGAGCGCAGCGGATCCTCCGAGGGCGGTTGAGCCGATGGCCGCAACTCTACATTCCGCAACACGAGAAAACCCGAAATGCGAGTGACGCCGGCGCGCCGCTGGTAGCCCAGCGCGATTCGCACCAGCCGGCAGCCGGGAGGAGTGACGAACGGAATGCGGCGCTCGACCTCTTCCTCGGACGCCAGGCTCTCTCCGGCGGCGATTCGCGAACCGTGGGTAGCATCGCCGATGCGCCAGCTTAGGCCTGCGCCGGCCTCGATGGCGGAGGTACGGTAGCGAAACGTCAGTTCGTAGGCGGTCTTTTCTTCCACTGGCGCCAATTGCGCCAGCGGTTCGGCTTCCTCAGGCTCGGCGCCGGAAAATGTGAGGCGCAGACCTACGGGACTCTCTTCGCGCGCGGCGCTGATCCCTTCGAGCGGCGGCAATCGCCAGTCGAATCCGCGCCCCGTGGGAGGCAATGTGAAATCGCCGTTGTACAGCAGTGTCCCGCACGCGCCCGGCGGGCGCCCTTCCGGGAGTCGATGCCCCACGATGAGTTTGTTCCAGATCCGTTGTGCATCGCCGGTGCGTTTCGCGTCCAGCAGGCGGTCACAGGCGTCCAGCAGCAGGGGCGCGTCGGCCTCCTCGTTGTCTTCCAACAGATGCCGGGTCGAAGGTCCTACCAAGTCCGGACGGCCCGCATCTAGTAAGTAAAACAGGTATTTCGCCTGCAATTCCGGCTTGCGAATATCCAGGCGGTCGATCAGTTCGCCATCCTCTTCCATCCGGCCGCACAAGCGGAACAACGGCAACGGATCGCCCCAGATCATTGGAACCGCCGCCTTCGCCCAATACCAGAACGATGCCGCATCATTGCGGCGGAAATAGTAATTCATTAGCGTCCATCTGGGGAGATAGAGATGGCTCTCCTCGGCCGCGCGCCGCAGGCTGAGTTCGGCTTGGGGCAGATCGCCGTCCGCTTCGTAGTGCAGGCCCAGTTCAATCCATGCCTGCGCGTCGTGGGGATTCAGCGCGAGCGCCCGATGCAGCGCCGCGCTGGCTTTCGCCGGGTCGCTATCGGACAACATTAACGCCAGCCGTAAGCTGTAAGCCGCCTGATCCGGACTCCAGGCGAGCGCCTTCTCCGTGGCCTCCACCGTTTCCTTTTGAAACCAGGCATCGGCCACGGCCAACCGCGCCGACCATGCCGCCGCGGTTCCAAGTCCCACTACGGCAACCGCCAATAGGACCCACCGCAAGGCTCGAACGCGCATCATCGTACCTGTTGCCGGATCAGCCTCGCTGTGCCCGATGCCAGGGCTGCGATGGGACCGGATTGGGTGGTCCACCACGCGACATTCATTCCGTTCCGGCCGAGCAGCGTCAGTTCCACCACTCCGCGGGCTCCGTCAGGGGAGATCCAATTCAGTTTGGCTGAGCCTACAGGCGGTATTCTCCCCTGCGCCTGGAAGAATACTTCGGGCGAAACCGCCAGGTTAGGGACCTTGTACCGCGCCCGATAGCTTCCCGATAAGTTCCCGTGGTCCTCGGTCAGGAGGAACTCCATATAAGTCGCAGCGTAGGCTCCAGGAGTTAGCGGACCCACGCTGTCCGGAACGAAGAACCAATTGCCCGAGAAAGAGGGCGCCGCGGATTGAGGCTGAGTCAAGGCATCGGCCAATTCCGGCTTGGCGGACAGCGATGCGGTCGCGGGAGATTCGGGGACCGGCGCCGGCACGATTCGAGCCGTCTCCTTCGCCGCGGCCCCTGAGTTTGGAGGCGCCTCGGGGGTAGCAGGCTGCGGGCTCTCAGGCGATGGCTCGGGGGCCTCTGCGCTCGACGGCGGAGGCGCTTCGAAAGATGTTGCCTTGGCCCGATGTGGGGCCGCGCCTGACCCGGGCGGCGCCGGGGAGTGCGAGTCATTCACAACCGGCGCTTTGGGATTGGTTTCCGCCGCCGGCGCGGACTTGTCCGCTGCCACGTACCAGCAGCCCACGCCCAGTATCATCGCCGCCAGCGCTATCCAGAACCAATACGCCAGAATCCCGTCAGCCCATTCCGGAATGCGTGTGCGCCATGGCTCCGGCTCGGGACGCAGCACTACCGCCGGTTTCCGGCGCGTCATCGCGGCGTGCGCGGCTGGTCCGGTGACCGTTCCCGAAGGAAACAGCAGACTCTCGTCATAGTCGCGCCGCTTCTGCGGGTCGGTGAGGGTCGTCAGAAGCTCATTCAACCGCATCA
>Ga0302325_10016344_pt1 | contig 15727 bp, 11 predicted proteins | sample Palsa_T0_2_FD_201948 | JGI IMG/M metagenome (GOLD analysis project Ga0302325, IMG submission 201948) | Peat permafrost microbial communities from Stordalen Mire near Abisko, Sweden - Palsa_T0_2 | ecosystem: Environmental > Terrestrial > Soil > Palsa > Peat permafrost | place: Sweden: Abisko...
GGTCCCCGTGGTCCTGGAGGATGAGCGGGTGGTGTCGGCGCAGGCGCTGGTGGCCTGGCACGGGAACTCCTACTCTGTCCCGCCGGGCCACGGCGGGCAGCGGGTGACGGTCCGCCACCAGCTCGGCGGCGGCACCATCGACGTGGTCGCCGCGTCCGGGACGGTGCTGGCCCGGCACCGCCGCCGGCCCGGTCACGCCGGCGCGGTCGTCCGCGATGAGGGGCACGTGACGGCGCTGGAGAACAAGGTGCTCGCCGCGCGCGGCCAGGGCGCCGGCCCGTGCGGCCGCAAGGATCGGCGCCCGCCGTCGGCCGGGGCGATGGCGGAGGCCGCCGCGATCCGCGGCCAGGCCGGCCCGGCCGCGCCGGTCACCGACTTCGCCGCGTGGGCTTCGGCGGCCAGGCCGCTGAGCCCGCAAGACAGGGGCTGACCGGCCGCCCGGCCGGTCAGGAGAACAAAGGAAAAAGGGGGATTCACCATGTCATTCACCGTTCCCGCCGCCGGCGGGCGGGGACGGTCGGCTCGGACGGGGACGGACGTGCCGACGGCCGGGCCGCAATGGCCTGGCCGTCGGCGCCCCACTCCCCCCGGGGGTCGTTACGCCTGGCTGAGCAGGTCGGTCAGCTCGGCGTCGAAGTCCAGGAACGACGACTCCTGCCCGGTCGCCACCAGCTGGTAGGTCCGCTGCAGGAAGTCCGCGATCGCCTTGGCGCTGACCTCGAAGTGCGCCTGCCCGTAGGGCGAGCTCATCGCGATGTTCAAGATCGCGGGCCCGGCCGCACCCCCGCCGATGGCCACCACGTCCGGGTCGCACGACGCCGCCGACGGCCAGGCCCGGACATCGCCCAGGCCCTCGCTGCCGTGCAGGGCCGCTGCGAGCAGGTCGCGGGCCAGGATCCACTCCACCGGCACATCGGTGCCCACCTCAAACGCCATCCGGACCGCGTACGGGTCCGCGCAGCGGTACGACAGCCCGGCCGTCAGCGGCACGATCCTGCGCTCCGGCCCGACCAGCCCCAGGCCCAGCTCCACCGAAATCTCAGCACAGTTGCTGCTCATCATCTGCCATTCCTTTCCCCATCACCGGCGACACGGAACGACCAGATAATGCTGGCCTGAAGCGTGATCTTCATCCACCCGTGATACTTGCCGGTGCAGGTAGCCGGCCAGGTGCGCTGTCGGGTGCAGAACGGTTGCAGTCGTGAATGCGGTCAGCCGTGGCTTCGGTCAGCCTGAGCCGGCCTCAGCCGGGTGATCCGGGGTCGGGGTCGAGGCGGGCGAGCAGTTCGTCCAGCTTTACCTGCTGGCCGGCCCGCGCGAGCACGTCGACCACGACTCCGTCGAACGGTGCCCGCAGCGAATGCTCCATCTTCATGGCTTCGACGATCATGAGCACCTGACCGCGGTGGACGGCCTCTCCGGGCGAGGCACTCACCGCGATGACGGTGCCAGGCATCGGGCTGCGTATGTCGGCGTCGACGGTGGCCGCGCCGCGGGCCAGCGTCTCGGCGGGCCGCTCGGTCACCACGTGAGCGGCCCCGTCCAGCCAGAGCCAGCGGGCGGAGCCATCGGCCACCATGTACACCGGACGCGTGGTCTCCCCCGCGGTCAGCGTGAAGCCGCCATCGCAGGGCAAGGCGGCCGCGGCGACAGGCGGTTCGGCATCCACCCCGACGCAGGCACCCTGCGGGGTGCCGGTGACCCGGAGGACCCGCGTGCCGCCGCCCGGCGTCGACACCGTCCAGGAGATCGGGGCCGAGCCGGCCAGCCGCCAGCCGTCCGGGACGTCCCACGGGTCATCGGTCGCGGGCCGCATTTCGAGCAGCCGGCCGAGGGCGTAGGCGAGGAGGAGATCACCGGGTTCGGTCGGCTGGACGAGAGAGTCCAGGTGACGCTCGATCAGGCCGGTGTCCAGTCGCCCGGCCCGCACGTCGGGATCGGCGAGCAGGGCGCGCAGGAAGGACCCGTTCGTCCTGACGCCAAGGACGACATTGGCCGCCAGCGCCCGATCCAGCCGGGCCAGGGCGCTGGCCCGGTCGGCGCCCCAGGCGATGACCTTGCTCAGCATCGGGTCGTACGCCGAAGAAATCTCGGTGCCTTCGGCGAGGGAGCTGTCGACCCGTATTCCGTCTCCGGACGGCTCGCGTACCAGCAGGGCCCGCCCGCCGGTGGGCAGGAACCCGCGCGCCGGGTCCTCGGCGTACAGCCGGGCCTCGACGGCGTGGCCGGTCAGCCGGACGTCGCCCTGGGTGAAGCCGAGCCGCTGGCCGGCGGCCACCCGGAGCTGCTGCTCCACCAGGTCGAGCCCGGTCACCAGCTCGGTCACCGGGTGCTCGACCTGGAGCCGGGTGTTCATCTCCATGAAGAAGAACTCGGCCGGTGCCGCCGAGGCGACGATGAACTCCACGGTGCCCGCGCCGGTGTACCCGACTGCGCGGGCCGTCTCGGTGGCCGCCGCGCCGATGCGCAGCCTGGTGGCCTCGTCCAGGAGCGGGGACGGCGCCTCCTCGATGATCTTCTGGTGCCTCCGCTGCAGGCTGCACTCCCGCTCCCCCAGGTGGACCGTCGCGCCGAAGCCATCGGCGAGCACCTGGACCTCGATGTGCCGCGGGTCGGGGACGAAGCGTTCGATGAACAGCGTGTCGTCGCCGAAGGAGGTGGCGGCCTCGCGGCGGGCCGAGGCCAGCGCCGCCGCGAGCCCGTCCGGCTCGTGCACCAGCCGCATGCCCTTGCCGCCGCCGCCCGCGGACGGCTTGACCATGAGGGGATAACCGACCTGCCCGGCCGCTTGGATCAGGTCCTGGTCGGACAGGCCGGCCTGGGCGCAGCCGGGGACCACCGGGACTCCGGCCGCCGCGACGGTCTGCTTGGCTCTGATCTTGTCGCCCATCGTCTCGATGGCCTGCGGCGAGGGCCCGATGAAGACCAGCCCGGCGGCGGCGCAGGCCCGTGCGAAGGCGTCGTTCTCGGCCAGGAAGCCGTAGCCAGGGTGAACCGCCAGGGCGCCGGTCGCCGCCGCGGCAGCCAGGATCCGGTCGGCCGACAGGTAACTCGACGCGGCGGCCGTGGGCCCGATCCGGATCGCGACGTCGGCCTCCCGGACATGCCTGGCGTCCGCGTCCGCGTCGCTGTAGACGGCCACCGAGCGGATTCCCATCCGGCGCAGCGTCCTGATCACCCGGACGGCGATCTCCCCCCGGTTGGCGATCAGCACGGTGTCGAACACGAGCGCTCCCTTTCCTACATCCGGAAAACGCCGTAGGACACCGGCGGAAGCGGCGTCCCGCCGCAGGCGGTCAGGGCCAGGCCGAGGGCGGTGCGGGTCTGCATCGGGTCGATGACGCCGTCGTCCCAGAGCCTGGCGGTGGAGTAGTAAGGGTTTCCCTGCTCCTCGTACTGGGCCAGGATCGGGGCCTTGAACTCCTCCTCGTCCTGCCCGCTCCAGCCATCGCCAAGCTGGTCTCGCCTGATTGTGGCCAGCACCGACGCGGCCTGCTCGCCGCCCATGACCGATATCCGCGCGCCCGGCCAGATCCACAGGAAGCGAGGTGAGTAGGCCCGCCCGCACATGGAGTAATTTCCGGCGCCGAACGACCCGCCGATCACCACCGTGAGCTTGGGGACACGCGCACAGGCGACGGCGGTGACCATCTTCGCTCCGTGCTTGGCGATGCCCGCCGCCTCGTACTCCCGGCCCACCATGAACCCGGTGATGTTCTGCAGGAAGAGCAGCGGCACCCGGCGGCGGTCGCAGAGCTGGATGAAGTGCGCTCCCTTCAGCGCCGACTCACCGAACAGCACGCCGTTGCTGGCCACGATGCCGACCGGGTGGCCGTGGATGTGCGCGAAACCCGTGACCAGCGTGGTGCCGTACTCCGCCTTGAACTCGGCCAACCTGCTGCCGTCCACGAGACGGGCGATCACCTCCCGGACGTCATAAGGAACCCGCAGGTCGGCCGGGATGACGCCGTAGAGCTCGGCGGGGTCGGCCCGAGGCTCCTCAACCGGCTGCCGGGACCACGGCAGCGGGTCCGGCGGATCCAGCGTGGCCACGATCCGCCGGACGATGCGCAGGGCATGGGCGTCGTCGTCGGCCAGGTGGTCGGTGACACCAGAGGTGCGGGAGTGGAGCAGGCCACCGCCGAGATCCTCGGCGCTGACCACCTCGCCGGTCGCGGCCTTGACCAGCGGCGGGCCGCCGAGGAAGATCGTCCCCTGATTCCGAACGATGACGGCCTCGTCCGCCATGGCCGGCACGTAAGCTCCGCCGGCGGTGCAGCTGCCCAGCACGGCAGCGATCTGCGCCACGCCGCGGGCGCTCATCGTGGCCTGGTTGAAGAAGATCCGGCCGAAGTGGTCGCGGTCCGGGAAGACCTCGTCCTGCCTCGGCAGGAACGCACCGCCGGAGTCCACCAGGTAGATGCACGGCAGCCGGTTCTGCAGCGCGATCTCCTGGGCTCGCAGGTGCTTCTTGACGGTCATCGGGTAATAGGTGCCGCCCTTGACCGTCGCGTCGTTGGCGACCACGACGCACAGCCGCCCCGATACCCGGCCGATGCCGGTGATGATGCCGGCACCCGGCGCCTGGCCGTCATACATTCCGTGCGCGGCCAGGGCCGACAGCTCGAGGAAACGGCTGCCCGGGTCCAGGAGCGTGTCGACTCGGTCCCGGGGCAGCAGCTTGCCTCGCTCGGTGTGCCGGAGCCGGGAGCTCTCCGGCCCGCCCGCCCGTGCCGCCAGCAGGAGCTCGGTCAGCCTCGCAGCGAGCGCCTGCTGGGCCTTGAAGTTAACGGCGAACTCCTCGCTGCGCGGATCGCAGGCCGTCCCCAGTGTCACCTCGTCCATGTACAGCTGAGGGTAGCGGCCGGGCGGACGTGATGCACCTGGCGGGGAACGACGCTGCGGGGTTCTGAGGGTTCAGGTCCGGTTACGACTGCGACTGGAGCAGCCCGAGCGGGGCAGGCGCGGCGAACTGGACGGTGAGCACGGACTCGCCGCCCGGCATCGCGGCGATGGCCGCCTGGGCGAAGAGGTAGGGCGGGCGCTGCGCGCGAAAGAAGGCCAGCATCTTCCGCACGCTGGTGTTGCTCGCAGTCAGCTCAGCGGCTCGAAGCGGCACGCCCGGGCCGGCACCCGGGCCGTCGTCGACGAACGCCGTAACCCGCACCGGCTCGCTCGCCGCCAGCGTGACCAGGGCGGTAAGCAGGCGCGCGTCGACCTGGCCGGCGGCCAGCTGGGCGCGGGCGGCCGGCCCGAACAGGATCGGCGGGTCGCGGAGCAACTCGCTCCCGGCCAGCCGGCGGGCCCGCAGATCCGCGGCGATGGCGGCCAGGTAGGCGGCGGCGCCGTCCGGCGCGACCGCGCGGATGTCGATCCTGGCCTGGCCGGTGCCGAAGCTGGCCAGCAGCTCCGGGGCGTACACGCTCGTCAGGCGGGCACCGAACATGTCGCGGACCGCGGCCGTAGCCAGCACCACGTCGGACCCGAGTGGGTCAGCCGCACCCGGCCGGAGCACCAGCAGGCTCGCGGCCGCAATGCCATGCTGCGCCAGCACGGCGCACATCGCCGGGTCGCAGGCCATGATGGCACCGCTGCTGACCTGGCTGGCCGCCCAAGCCGCCGCCTCGGCGCGGACCTCGACCGCCTGGCTCACCGCCACCAGCGCCGACGTCCGGGCGGGCCCCTGCACCGACATCCGGGCGGGCCCCTGCACCGATATCCGGGCGGGCGCCTGCGCGGACGCCAGGTGCGGGACGGAGGAGGCCCGGGTGGCCTCGACGGTCAGGACCACCGACAAAGCCGCGACCGCACCGGCCAGGAAGGCGCCGGTCACGCCGCGCCGGCCAGCACGGGTCAGCGGTGGGCGGCGCCGCCCGGCGTCGCCTCCGGTGCCTGGCTGGCGACCCGCGCGACGTCCGGACGCGGGGGCCAGCGTGGCCTGGCGCTGGTGGTAGCCGGCTTCGAGCTCGGCTCGATGGGGCGACGACGGGCCGGCCGCGCGGACCTGCCAGTGCCGGGCCGCCTGGCGGTGAGCCAAGGTAACCTGGGTGCCGAGGTCGGCTTCAGCCAGGCGGCGGTGCAGCGCAGCTGCGGTCCAACGGTGAACGGCCAGCTCATGGCGGCCACCGCTGGCCAGCAAGCCGAGCGCCTCGCATTCGGCGATCTGTCCCGCCCGGCCGGCTACGGCCTCCGCGGCGACGGGAAGCCGGAAGACCGAGGCGCGCACCAGCAGCGCTCTGGCCCCGTAGCTGAGCCGGTCGAACAGCTCGCCGAACAGCTGGTCGCGTGCAGCGCAGGCGATCAGTTCGGCGGTCGGGGCAGGCAACTCGGTGGGTTCGGTCCCGGTCAGCGGGCGACCGGTCCTGGCCTCGACGATCGCCTCGATGCGGGCGGCCACGGCGGGGTACGGTTCGCCCAGCCCGAGCAGCGAGTCCAGATACTCGATGGCCAGCGGATGCCCGGCGGTCAGCCGCCAGGCGTGCTCACGCTCGGCGTCGGCAAGCCGCCGGATGGCTGGCCGCGACATCGTCAGCTCGGTGGCGTCGGCACGGGTCAGCGGCCCGACCCGGCGGAACACGAGCCTGTCCATGGCCGTCCATGACGGTGCCAGCCACGGTGCGCTAGGTGTGGCTTGGGCTGGGCCCGGGACGGGGAAGGTGAACGGCTGGCGGCAGGTGATCAGCAACCTTCCGGACCAGTTCGCTAGCAGCGTCGGCAGAGCCGGGTCGCGGAAGGCCCACTCACCCGTTTCCTGCGACAGGTTGTCATCAAAGTTGTGGAAGAGTATGAAGTCCGCCTCGGGCGGTCCGGCGGCGAGGTCGGCCGCGGATATCTCGCCGTCGATGACGGTAAGCACATGTCCGGCTTGCATCCGGCCGACCCGCGCCGCGATCTGGCCCGCTAGGGTCGACTTGCCGATACCGCCCATACCGTAGAGGACAAGCCCGGCCGCGCTCGGTCCGCTCAGGTCGGCGGCCCAGCGCCGTCCCTCCGCGGACCGGATTGACAGCGACGGGCGCCTGCTAAGCCCAGCGCCGGAACTGAGTGAGTGCCGGGCGGGGTGCCGCGCCCGAGCCTGCTTCCCGGCCGGCGGCACCTCGCAGGTAAGGATGTCGCGGGTTGGCGGGGCGCTTTCTTGCCGAACACGGATTAACTTCGCCATTCGCACATCCCTCCCCCGTAGTCCGGCAGACGGGGCAAGCTGCCTCTTCCATTGTTATATAGCACAGCGCGCGATGCATCGGACGTTTTTAGTAATAACTTGGACTCACCATCCGGGTACAATTCCGGGCATGTATGGATGTATACGGGAATGTGTCCCTGACTTAACCGGCTACATTCCGGACATGCCGACCAAGCGCGACATATCGGCGCACTTTATTATGGCGAGTCCGTCCCGATATCCGTATTCCAACCGAAAGCGGCCGGTGGCGGCACGGCAGGGGTGCTCACAGCACCGCGCGACGCGGATCAGAGGCTGTCCTCCCGATGACCTCGGCCACCCGTCCCGCCCGGAAGGGCACACCGAAGATACTGCAGGCGAATTCGGCGGCGATGCTGTGCCAGAGGCCCGCGCGGCGCAGCATGGCGTGATCGCCGTTCCGTATCTCGACGGCCATCACCTCCGCCACGGAACGAGCGCGCTCCGCGTAAGCCCAGGTGTCCTGGGGACGCGTGATGCCGTCGGCGTTCCCGTGCACGAGCAGGACCCGCCGACCGGTCAGCTGCCCGACCGGCTCCCCGGACGGCAACCAGGGAGCCAGGCCCGCGACCGCGGACACAGCGGGATGCCCGGCGACGCGCAAAGCGGCACGTGCTCCCATCGAGTGCCCTACTAGGACGATGGGGACCGGACCGAACCGGCGGCCGATGTCGTCCAGGATGCCCCCGAGATCACGCACCGGCAGAGCCTGCTCGCCATTCCATCCGCGAAGCTGAAATCGCGGCCGGACGACCACTGCGCCGCTTCCCCGCAGCGCTCGCCTGATGGCCCGGGCCAGCGGCACCATGCGCAACACGGCAGGCTGGCGGGCGGTAGTGGGCTCGGAGCTGACCGACTTGCCACCATGGGCCACCACGACGACGCCGGTGACACCCGCGGCTTTGCCGCTGTCCCTAGCGCGAGATAGCGTCTCGCCTCTCGTCACAGATACCTCCGTGCTCACCCGGTGCGTGGCTGGCCCGGCCAGGGTAACAGCCAGGCGTCGCATCTCGTTACCCGAACACAGCTGGGCTGTGACAATATCCCCTTCCAATCTGATCGTACGTGTGTTCTAATTGGCCTATGAGGCGGAGCGGTGCGGCGACAGCGCGGGAGGACGGCGCGGATGTGGACCTAGTTGTCGCGCGAGGCGCGCCGGCCTGCCGGCCGGATGCCCAGATCGCGGTGACGGAGGCTGCTCCGCGCGGCGGTCTGCGCCGAGCCGGGGTGCGTGCTCGCACGTAGCCACTGCCCCCTCGGCACGTTTCACGCCGGTCATCAGTCCGGAGTCAGGCCACACGCTGGAGGTGAAAACTATGAGCCAGGATATCGAAAGTTTTAACGAGGAAGATGACGAGTGGCTCTCCGAACTAGAAACAAGGGCCACAGACCTGGAGAAGGAGCTCTTCGACTGGCGCGAGTCGCGGGCGCGTGAGGTCACCGAGTCGGTCTATCGGAGGGAATCAGTGCCGGGGGCCACGTTCCGGCCAAGCACCGACGACGGGAGCCGGGAGCACGCCGGCGCCAGGACCTCAGCCGTCGGAGTCGCGGCAAGAACCGATGGCGGACACGCCCGGGCCGGAACCGGCGCGCATCCGCATCCGGCTGAAGAGCGCACCAGGGCCCTGATCGACCACGGGCGGCGCAGCGTCGATCGGGCGCGCAGGTCTCGCGGCCGCAAGATAACTATCGTGACGGCCGCTGCCATAGCCGTCGTGACGCTTCTGGTGCTAGTGGTCTTCAGGAATGGCGCCTCCTGGCCTCCGAGCGTGGCCACGGTGCAAAGCGAGATAACCGCCGCCTGCCAGAATCCCAATATCGCGTCGGAACCGGGACAGGTGAACTTCGCCTGCGGGAAGACGACAAGCCAGATCCTCTGGATCTTTGCCCTGATGACGAGCACCGACAATGCGAATTACACGGACAGCAAGACCAGCCGGGAAGGACTTGAGCCCATTACCGCCACCCAAGGCGGTGAAGTGGCCTGGTCCCTTGACCTTCATCACCCGTACAACCCGTATAACCCGGTGGACAGTCTCGAGGTCGCGGCGCGGGCAATCAATAACATCGTCGGCGGGGCTACGCTCACCAACGCCAAGGGTGATCCCGCGGTTCAGCCTGGGCTGGAGAGCAGCCCGGTGAACTGCCAGCAGTACACCGGCTCGTCGGCTGTCATCTCTCGGGCAGGATTCCCCGACGTGTGCGCCCAGCCTGTGACCAGCACCTCCGGACAGGCCGCGCTGGCCGCCGACGTCTATCAGGAATGGGTGGTCGGCGCTACCGCCGCCGCCGCCAAGAACGTCAGCGTGCTGTTCGAGAACGCGAATAACCCAGGTAATCCCCAAGTCCAGGCCATCCTGCAGACCTTGCCCGGTGCCGCCTAGTCCCTTAGGAACGGGCGCATACGCTACGCCCGCGAAACGACGTCCCACCTGAAGCTGTGGAAGAAGGTGATTCTGTGCATCCCGTCAAGAAACCGACCTGGCAGCAGGCGACCGCGCTCGTGAGCCTCAGTACGTGCGGAGCGATGACCGGATTCTCCTTCACCCACGGAACGGTGGCTGATGTGACCTCGCCGACGAGCATGCCGGCTCACTTGCTCGACTTCAAGCAGCCCGCGCGAACGGCGTCGGCTTCGGCGCCGGCGCCGGCCGCGGCGCCAGCATCGGCATCGGCGGGCGAAAGGACGCTGCGATCGGCCATCGTCAATGTCGCCAATTACTACCTTCGGATGGCCCAGACCAAGACACCGGCCGAAATGGAGGCGATTATCTGGCAGAGCGACAGCGTAGACGGCGTCGACCATGGCGAATCGTGCGCGGCCTTCGCCAGCCTCACGCTTGAGCTTGGGGCCAAGGCGGTCGGCCAGGAAAGCTGGGTGACCGGAGGTGGCTCCTACCCGTGGCCGCTGCAGTCGTGGGCTGACGTCCGGGTTGATCCGAACCCGGCCTCGCCCAACGTCATTTCCGTGCTTCAGGACGCCGAGAGCCAGAACCGCTGGCGCCCGCTGGGCGACGGCTACCAGCCTCAGCCAGGCGACTGGGTCCTGTTCGACGACCACGTCGAGGTGGTCACGAAGTACTCCGGCGGCGTGCTGTACACGATCGGCGGTGATTCGCTGCCCAACTTCTCGGTCAATGCTCACCAGTACAGTGGCCCGCTGGCGGACCAGGGCGTGGCCGGATTCGTCAACAATGGCGATTTGCTCAGCGCTCAGAGCCCGGCGGCCAGCCAGTCCTCGGCCAGCCAGTCCTCGGCCAGCCAGTCGGTTCAGGCGACGGGAAACATGATGACGCTGCCAGGCTCGCAGGCCACGTCGACGCTAGGTCATGCGAACCAGGGACAGGCCGCGATTCCGGGCACACTGCTGGCCGCGCTCAGCGGCGGCAGCGGCCAGCAGGCCCCGAACGCATCTTCCCGGCCGCGCCCGTCGGCCGGGACACCGTCCACCGCCGGGACGTCCAGCACGCCCTCGATACCTGGAGTGCAGTCCATAGCGGATGACCTCCCGGTCCTTTCGCCGACCGCGTCGAATCCTCCCGCCTCGTCCACGTCCCCGGCGTCGTCCGCGTCCCGGTCGTCCACATCCTCGTCGTCCGGCTACCGCAGGAACAATCCGCCGTCTGCCACGACGCAGGTCCCTGACACGGCCACGCAGCAGGCGTTCATCAGCCAGGTCTCGCCGGGCGCGATGGCGGCGCAAACCAGGTACGGCATTCCGGCCGCAGTGACGATCGCTCAGGCCATCGAGGAATCGGGCTGGGGTCAGAGCGTGCTCGCGGTCCGCGACCACAATCTCTTCGGGATAAAGGGCACGGGTCCGGCCGGCGCCGACATGCAGCCGACACGCGAATACGAGAACGGGCAGTGGCTGACCCAGACTGCCGCGTTCAAGATCTACCACAACGTCGCCGAGAGCATCGCCGATCACAGTCAGCTTCTCGCCACGGGTCCGAGCTACCAGCAAGCCATGGCCGACCGGCACGTTCCTGATGCCTTCGCCGCGGACCTGACCGGGGTCTACGCGACCGATCCTAACTACGGCACGAACCTCATAGCTCTGATGAAGCTTTACAACCTGTACCGTTACGACGCCGGGACGTCTGGGACACCGCAGGCGGCCAGCGCGAGCAGCCCGACAAGCCCGAGCACGACGGCCAGCCCGAACGGCACACCGAGCCCGAACGGGACGGCCAGCCCGAACGGGACGCCGAGCCCGAACAGGACGGCCAGCCCGAACGGCACACCGAGCCAGGGTGGGACCAGTAGCCGCAGCGGGGGAACGCAAGGCCAGGGCGGAGCCACCATCCCGGGCATCCTCGACGCCTATACCGCGGCCACCGCTACCACCGCTGCCACCACGCCCGCGGCGCCGGCCACCACGCCCGCGGCGCCGGCCACCACGCCCGCGGCGCCGGCCACCACGCCCGCGGCGCCGGCCACCACGTCCGCGGCGCCGGCCACCAGGTCGGCGAGCGCACGCAAGGCGACCGCAGGAGAACCTCGGCCGGTTCGCCGGCCGGCGCCCAGGATCGCGCCTCGGGCTGCGCGGGCTGGCACCCGTCGGTATGTGCCGCAGATCCCCCGGGCGGTCACCACCGACTTCATCACGACGGCCAAGGCGCCGCTGACCCGCGCCGAACCTCTCTACCAGGACGTCGCCACCCGCAGCGGCATTCGCTGGGAGTTGCTAGCGGCATGCGACTGGATGCAGTGCAGGGCGCAGCCGCGGAACTCGCCGGTCCATGGCGAGAAGCTGGGAACCACTAATTCCGATGGGACCGTCTACCGGACCAAATCGGAGGCGCTGGCACAGTGCGCCAACGATCTAATTGAGCTAGCGATGGCCGTCTACTGGATTGACATTACGGCCCGCCGGGCGCTTTCCGTGCGTAATCTGGCGAACGTTTTCGCCGCGTTCCGGTGGGGTGGCCTGCTCAAGCTGCACAACATATCCGCCATGGAGTTTCCGTATTCGGTAGAAGGCCTGACGACGCAGCACCTAAAGATGCGGTGGCCCGACATCAGGGAGCGGAACGCGCCGGACAAGCCCGGCTCACGGTTTCGCCCGCCATTCGGGGCGGTACCGGTGGTTCTGAGCCTGAATTACCCGGCGGTAGATGAGTTATCCGCGGCACGCACATAAAGGAAACCGACATGCTCCGCTTCTTTATTTTCCTGCTCGGAATGCTCACCACGAGCCGGGCCGGGAGCCCGAGGTTCACCTCGGTCCGGGATGGGGACTCATCCGGCACGAGAGAGCGGCCGGGTCCCTCTGGCCCACAGCCGTACGGCACCTCGCACGGCTCTCGTGCGGCCGGCGGGCCGTCGTCCGCTCAGCGATATAGCAACGGCGGGGAGTGGTGGCCCGCCCCGGATGAATCGCCGTCGGGGCCGCCTGAGGACGATCCTTACGCTGCTCAGCGAGGTCCTCGTCAGGGGCGCAGGATCGGCCGGGACAGCTCTAACCGGTATAACGGAGTTAAGGGGTTTGACGGCTCTAGGGGGTTTAGCGGCTCTAGGGGGTTTAAGGGCTCTAACGGGTTTAACGGCTCTAAGGGGCGACGCCCCCGGATCCCGTTGCCGGTGAAGTGGGGGGCGGTCATTCTCCTAATCGGCCTGATCTTCCGTAAAGCGGTCGCGTGGGCGGTGCTGCTTGCGCTTTCCTCGGTGCTGCACCTCGTAGGGGTCAATGTCCATCTGCCCCACGTCAAGCTTTCCTGGCCGTGGCAGTCGATCAGCGCGGGCACCACGTCCAACATTGACCTAGGCCCGTGGGTGCTGCAGAAGATCGAGGGCATCTCGAGGCCGGCCCTCGGCACGGCGAACTTCAACTTCACGTTTACCCATAAAGTCTCAAAGAACATCGGCATCTGGCCGTGCTGGTACTCGAGCACCTTCGATGCGGTCGGCCATGCGTCGGCTACGGTCGACCTCAACCCGGGGGCGGCCTGGTGGGCGCCGCCGGCGGGCCACTACAAGCTGCAGGTGCTGAGCCGCCCGGTCACCGGCAGGCCGGGCCGGGTAAGCGTCGCCGTTGTCTTGCCGCAACCGCAGCTACCGCAGTCGGTGCACGACGTCACCATCGACAACACACTGTCGCATCCGATCGATACGCAGCACAGCTGGACGTATCCCGGATTCGGCTGCGGCGGACTCATCCGTCCGCAGTTTGCCGAGTCGGTGCTCTACGCCCAGGCGCAGAGCATGGCGTTCAGCCAGGCCAGGACCAATCCGCAGATTACGCGTCCGCTGATCAGTGCGGCCGAGACCGAGGCGGGGCAGATTATCCGGAATAACTTCATCCAGCCGACGGTGAATGCGCTCGGCTACACCCTGGTGGACTTCACCCTCCGGTGGTCCTAGCGGCCGTCGAACTTGTCTGGGTCGGGGCCGGTGCGCTCGTTCCGGTTCAGCAGGGCGATCGACTCGACATCGGTGTCAGAGAGCTCGAAGTCGAAGATCTCGAAGTTCTCCTTGACCCGCTCCGAGGTCACCGACTTGGGGAAGATGATGTCGCCGCGCTCGATATGCCAGCGCAGCACGACCTGGGCCGGGGTCTTGCCGACTCGGCGAGCAATCGCCTCGATGGCCGGGTCGTCGAGGACGTTGCCCCGTCCCAGCGGCGACCAGGCTTCGACCGCGATCTGGTGCTCGGCGCAGAACCCGCGCAGCTCGTCCTGAGTCAGGTAGGGGTTGACCTCGATCTGGTCGACCGCCGGGGGAATATCTGATTCGGCGTGCAGTCGCCGCAGGTGGCGAGGCTGGAAGTTGGAAACGCCGATCGAACGGGCCCGCCCGTCGCGGTAGAACTCCTCCAGGGTCTTCCAGGTCGACACGTAGTCGCCGTCGTACCTGGTCGGCAGCGGCCAGTGGATCAGGAACAGGTCGAGGTATTCGAACCCCATGGCCTTCAGCGATTCGCCGAAGGCCCGGCGAGCGTCATCGGGCTCGTGCGCGTCGTTCGCAAGCTTGCTGGTGACGAATACGTCGGAGCGGTCGAGGCCGGACCGGCTGATCGCCTCGCCGACCTCCTTCTCGTTGCCGTACATCTCGGCGGTGTCGATGTGCCGGTAGCCGACTTCCAGGGCGGTGCTCACCGCGGCGGCGGTGTCTTCCGGCTTGACCAGGAAGACGCCGAAACCAAGCTGCGGGATGTTCTGGCCGTTGCTGAGCGTGATGTCGGGTATGGCGGTCACGACGGAATCTCTCCTCTGGGTGTTTCAGTAGCTGTCAGAAATGTTCGTCCCGCGGCACTGCCCGTTCCTGACCGGCCTACACAGTCCGGTTACCCGTTTCTTCTGGCCCGCGAGGTCAGGCTCGCGATAATGCTGTCATGTCCGGTCAGAGAGTTGCGCAGGCAGCCCCGGACAGAGCGGGCTGCGCCGGGGCGTTGTGGCTCATGTTGAGGTTGCCGTTCATGATCTTGCGGGTGATACCGCATACCGGCGGCATCCTTCGCGGCGAAGCGGCCACCGACTCCGGGGCGCGGGCCCGGAGTTCGGGAGAAGAACTCTCGCCCGCCGATGACCAGGCCATGGTAGCGGCCGCGCTGGCCGCGCTGAAGTCTCGTGATGGCGGTTTTGACCTTGCGGCCACGACCAGAGGCGTCGTGCGGGCGCGTGAGGCAGTGGACCGAGCCCGGCAGGCGGGCGATGCCTCGGCCGCTCGCCAGGTCATGTCCGACGGCCTGTGGAGAGTCTTTGTCCTGCTGCTGGCCGAGCGTGCCGCGCACGGCGTGCGCCGTCAGGGGACGTCGGTGGTCGTCGGTGCCGAGGTTGTCGCGGCGACCCACGACCGGCTCGCCGAACAGCTCCGCATTCGGCTGGCCTGCCAGGGTGAGCGATGCGAGGTCACCGGCGTGGTGCTGCGCGGCCAGTACGGACAGCACAGGTGGGATGAGGACTGGATCATCCGCCGTTCGGCCGACGCGATGACACCCGCGAACGGCGGCGTCCTGAGGGGCCGGTGCCCGCAATGCGGCGCGGCCCTTCGGGTCGAGGCGGACGGAAGCTGTGCCTACTGCCGGGCCCTGGTCCTGGCCGACGGGCGAGACTGGGTCGTATGGAGCATCGAGGAGGCACCGTGGTGATCGTCGAAGACGTCATCGGCGGCATCCTCGTCCTGTACGCGCTGGCCTGGGCGGTGGCGCTGGCCTTCATCGTGTTCCTGGCGCTCGTGCTCGTCGTCTCGCGGGGGCGTTCAGACGCCGTGCGGAACGTGTTCCGCGGTGCCGTGGCGGCCGGAGCCCCGCACGGGGCGGTGCACAGGGCCGGGAGGGCCGGCCCGCCCGCCGATACAGCCGATGCCATCACCGGACTGCAGTCGGTTGATCCAGGCTTCGACGTGACGGCCTTCCTCGACAACGCCCGAGTAGCGGTGGGCGCCTACGCCATGGCCCCACTCCGCGCAAGATGACCGGCTGCTCCGGCGCATCACCACGTCGAGGTACTGGCAGACGCCCAACGGAAAGGCGGTGGCCGCGGCGATAGCCGAGTGGCAGCGCTACGCCGGCGACCGGCCGGG
>Ga0302325_10016351_pt1 | contig 15724 bp, 11 predicted proteins | sample Palsa_T0_2_FD_201948 | JGI IMG/M metagenome (GOLD analysis project Ga0302325, IMG submission 201948) | Peat permafrost microbial communities from Stordalen Mire near Abisko, Sweden - Palsa_T0_2 | ecosystem: Environmental > Terrestrial > Soil > Palsa > Peat permafrost | place: Sweden: Abisko...
GGAGATTAGCGCCTTGTAGGTGAGGCGCACTCCCTCTACGCGCTTGAGCGCCTTCGGGAATCGCTCGCCGTCCGTTTCCTTGCGCGCGTTGAAGCGGAACACTTGCTCCTCCACGTAACGCTGCAAGTGCCACGGACGCGGCGCAATGTACGTGCCTTTGATCGTGCGCTTAAACACGGACCAAAACGCCTCAATCGTGTTGGTGTAAACGTGGCCGTTGACGTACTCCACTGCGTGATTAATCACGTAGTGGTTGTAGCCGCGACGCAGGCCCATGTAGGAGGGGTGCGCGTCGGTATACACCGTCTCGCCCGCCGTGACGTGCTCCGCGATCTTGTTCTGCAGCGTGTCCTTCGCCGTGTCGGGCACAACCCACGCGCGCGCCTCTCCGCCGCGTTCGACAATACCCATGACGACCGTCTTGCTCGCAAGCGGGTTCGGTTGCCGGCCGGATGGCCCCGCGAGCCGACGACGGTGCTTCATCGTCAGGTTGCGGAACTTGCCGCCCACGAACGTCTCGTCCGCTTCGACAGGACCTTGCAGCCGCACGAACGCCTCGTTTTGCATGATCTGGCGGATGCGGTGCAGCATGAACCACGCCGTCTTTTGCGTGACGTGCAGCGCCCGCGCAAGCTCGCACGACGAAATTCCGTTGCGGTTGCTCGCGATCAGCCACATAGCGGGAAGCCACTTGTCGAAGCCGATGGGCGAGTCTTCGAAGACGGTGCCCACCTTAGCCGTGAATTGGTGGCGGCAGTCCTTGCAGTACCACCTACGGTGCTTCGGATAGAACGTCACGTCCATTGAGCCGCAGCCCATGCGCGGGCAGCCGACGCCGTTCGGCCACCTGATCGCCACGAAATAGTCGTGGGCGACCTGCGGGTCAGCGAAGCGTCGGGCGGCTTCGAGCATCGTCTCCGGGGCCTGCGTATCCATGCCCCTATTTTACTCTACCAACTAGTTTTAGTCAAGTATATAACAACCCATATAGTGCAAGTGGGAGGACTATCAGACCAAGGAGCAATAACTATACTGCAATATGGTGTCAGCCACCGCCGACCAGGATGCCGGAGCGTACCTGCGAGCGATCGGCGAGCGCGTCCGCGAAGGGCGCGCCCGCCGTGGCATGTCGCGCAAGAGCCTCGCCAAGGACTCCGGCGTCTCGGAACGCTACCTGGCGCTGCTCGAGGCGGGCGAGGGGAACGGCTCGGTCCTGCTCCTGCGCGACGTCGCCCGGGCGCTGGGCGTCCCGCTCGACACCTTGCTCGCCGACGGGCCGAGCGCGGCACCGGACCTGTCGCGCGCGATCGAACTGCTCCGCGGCCTCGCGCCCCATGACTTGGCTCGGGCCTGCGCGGTCCTCGGCGAGACGTTTGGGGCAGTCGACCTGCGGTCGCGGAGCGGGCGGATCGCGCTCGTCGGCTTGCGCGGGGCGGGAAAGTCGACGCTGGGCAAGCGCCTCGCGGCGCGCGTGCGCGTGCCGTTCTTGGAACTCGACAGCGAGGTCGAGCGCGACAGCGGCATGACGCTGACAACGATCTTCGATGTGTACGGTCAGGCCGGGTTTCGTCGCATGGAACGCTTGGCACTCGAGCGGGTCCTCGCGACGCACGATCGCTTCGTCCTCGCGGCGGGCGGGGGTATCGTCGCGGAGCCCGCGACCTACGCGCGGCTGCGCGCCGTATGCTTCACCGTCTGGGTGCGCGCGATGCCGAGCGAGCACATGCGCCGCGTCGTCGCGCAGGGCGACATGCGGCCGATGGGTGGCGACGCGCAAGCGATGGCCGACTTGAGGCGCATCCTCGCGACCCGCGAAGAGCTGTACCGCGAAGCGGACACGGAGCTGCACACCAGTGGGCAGAGCGTCGGGCAGAGCGTCTCGGCGCTGCTCGGCCTGATCGAGCGGGCCGCCCCGTGATGGTGCCGGAATTCTTCGCACCGAACGACATCGACGTGGTCGCGCGGGACGACGGAGCGACGATCGTACGCTCGCGTCAAGCGCTCCTTCCGTACGCAAACGACGTCGGCAGCGTGCTCGACCGCTGGGCCGACGAGGCGCCGGAGCGGGTGTTTCTCGCGCAACGCCAGGGCGACGAATGGGAGAAGCTCACCTACGGGACGGCTCGGACACGCGTGCGTGCGCTCGCATCCGCCTACCTGTCGATGGGGCTATCGCGCGAGACGCCAATCGCGATCCTCTCCGAGGCGTCGCTGCGCCACGCGATCGCGGCGCTCGCCGGCATGTACGTCGGCATCCCAGTCGCGCCGATTTCACCGGCGTATTCCACGATGTACGGCGACCTGCGCCGGCTCGAGTTTGTGCTGCGCGCCCTCGGGGCGGGGCTCGTGTTCGCGGAGGACGGCGATGCCTACGCGAGTGCGCTCGGCGTGGCCGGAAGCGCGGCACTCGGCGCCCCGCGCCTGCTCGTCGGCACCGGCGCGGCGGACGGCGCGACGCGGTTCGACGTCCTGTACACGACCCCGCAGTCGGATCGGGTGGATGAGGCGCACGCTCGCATCGGCCCCGACGACGTCGCGAAGATCCTCTTCACCTCGGGTACCGCGGGCGACCCGAAGGGCGTCGTCAACACGCACCGCATGCTCTGTTCGAACGCGCAGAGCCTCCTGCAGCTCTGGCCGTTCCTCGGCCATCACCCACCCGTCCTCGTCGATTGGCTGCCGTGGCATCATACCTTTGGCGGCAACCACAACTTCAACATCGTGCTCTTCAACGGCGGGACGCTGTACATCGACGATGGGCGCCCCGTCCCGGGCCGCTTCGCGCGATCGGTGCGCAACCTCGCGGACGTGCGGCCGACGCTGTGCTTCAACGTGCCGCGCGGCTACCGGCTGCTCGTCGACGCGCTGCGCGCCGATCCGGCAGCCGCCCGCGCGTTCTTCTCAAACCTCGACCTGATCTCGAACGCCGCAGCGGCGCTCCCGCAAGCGACGTGGAACGAGCTGCGCTCGCTCGCCGCCCAGGCCTGCGGGCGCGACGTGCCGATCGTCGGCGAGTGGGGATCGACCGAGACCTCGCCGATGGCAACGGCAGTCCACTACGCGCAGCAGAATCCCGCGAACATCGGGCTTCCCGGGCCCGGAACCGAGCTGCTCTTGGTGCCGGCCGAGCACAAGCTCGAGGTTCGCGTGCGCGGGCCGCTCGTCACGCCGGGCTACTGGCGCCGGCCCGATCTGAACGAAGCGGCCTTCGATGCGGACGGCTTCTATCGTATGGGCGATGCGCTGCGCTTTGCCGATGCGCACGATCCGAGCGCCGGATTGCTCTACGATGGGCGCCTCGCCGAGAACTTCAAGCTCTCGACGGGCACGTGGGTCGACGTCGGCGCGCTGCGGCTCGCACTGATCGCGGCGGCGGCGCCGCTCGTCGACGAGGTCGTCGTCGCCGGGGCGGATCGCGACGAGATTGCGGTGCTCCTGTTTCCCAACTTGGCGGCCTGCCGGGAACTGCTCGCGGGCGACGACGGCGACGTCCACGCATTTCCGGTGCGCGCCGCCCTGGCGGCGGCGCTCGCCAACCACAACGCCGAACACGCGGCGTCGTCGCACGTCGTGGCGCGTGCCATCGTCGTCGCGGAACCGCTGTCGCCCGCGGACGGCGAGATCACCGATAAGGGTTCCGTCAACCAGCGGCTGGTGCTCGAACGCCGCAAGGAGCTGGTCGAGCGCCTCTACGCGCAACCGCCGGCCGACGAGCACGCGGATACCATCCTGCCCGCGCGTGGTCAACCCGCGGGCGCATCATGAAACGGAAGAAGGCACTGCCGTGATCGCCAGCGAGGCCCCTATCACGTTCGACACCCATCCCGACCGGTATCGGCATTGGAGGCTGCGCGTCGACGGACCCATCGCGACGCTCGCCCTCGACGTCGATGAGGACGCCGGCATCAAACCGGGCTACAAGCTGAAGCTCAACTCGTACGATCTCGGCGTCGACATCGAACTGTACGACGCGCTGCAGCGCATCCGCTTCGAGTACCCGACCGTCCGAACCGTCGTCATGACGAGCCTCAAGGACCGCATATTTTGCTCGGGCGCGAACATCTATATGCTGGGCACGTCGACGCACGCTTGGAAAGTAAACTTCTGCAAGTTCACCAACGAAACGCGCAACGGAATGGAGGACTCCAGCCGGTACTCCGGGATTCGTTTCCTCGCAGCGTGCAACGGCACGACGGCGGGGGGCGGGTACGAGCTAGCGCTCGCGTGCGACGAGATCCTGATGATCGACGACCGCTCGTCCGCCGTGAGCCTCCCCGAGGTGCCGCTGCTCGGCGTCCTGCCGGGCACGGGCGGCCTCACGCGCATCACCGACAAGCGCAAGGTCCGGCGCGATCGCGCCGATGTGTTTTGCACGACGAGCGAAGGCGTTCGGGCTGCCCGCGCCAAGGAGTGGCGACTCGTCGACGCCACCGCGAAGACCCAGGATTTTGCGGACGCCGTGCGCCGGCACGCAGCCGCGCTCGCCGAGACGAGCGATCGCCCCGCGCAGGCGCAAGGGGTTGCGCTCACGCCGCTCGCGCGCTCAATCGACGACGGCGGCTATCGCTACCGGTACGTCGAGGTCCGCATCGATCGCCCCGCGCGCCGCGCGACACTGATGGTGCGCGCTCCGGACGGTCCACAGCCCACGGACGCAGAGGAGATCCTCGCGCTTGGCACCGCGTGGTGGCCCTTCCAGATGGCCCGCGAATTGGACGACGCGATCCTGATGCTTCGCACGAACGAGCTCGCGCTCGGGACGTGGCTGCTGCAAACGCGCGGCGACGCGTCGCTGGTGCTCGCGTCGGACGCAAGCATCGCGGCACACGCCGGCCACTGGTTCGTTCGCGAGGTCGTCGGCATGCTGCGGCGCACGCTCGCGCGCCTCGATGTCTCCTCGCGCTCCCTCTTTGCGATCGTGGATCGCGACTCGTGTTTCGCCGGCACGCTGCTGGAGCTCGCGCTGGCCGCCGACCGCAGCTACATGCTGCTCGCCGATGGCGGCCCGCACATCGTGGCCTCCGACGCGAACTTCGGCCGTTATCCCGAGGTCAACGGCCGCTCGCGCATCGCCACGCGATTCTGCGACGACGCCGCCGAGATCGGCCGCGTGCGCGACGCGGTCGACCGTCCACTGGGCGCCGAGGAGGCGGACGGGCTCGGCCTGATCACGGCGACTCCCGACGAACTGGACTGGGACGAAGAGATCCGCATCGCGCTCGAGGAGCGCGCCAGCCTTTCGCCCGACGCACTCACCGGGCTCGAGGCGAACCTGCGGTTCCCCACGAGCGAGACCATGGAGACGCGGATCTTCGGGCGTCTCTCCGCATGGCAGAACTGGATCTTCATTCGACCGAGCGCCGTCGGCGAGGCCGGGGCGCTCAAGGTCTTCGGAACCGGAACAAAACCAAACTTCGACTGGGAGCGCGTGTAACCGTATGAGCATCACCTACAACGAGCGGATTCCCAACAACGTGGGGCTCACCGAGAACAAGAGCCTGCAGCGCGCGCTCGAGCAGTGGCAACCGGAATTCCTCGATTGGTGGTCCGAAATGGGCCCCGACGGTTCGAAGGCACTCGACGTTTACCTGCGCACCGCCGTCAGCGTCGAGCGCGGCGGCTGGGCGCACTTCGACTACGTGAAGATGCCCGACTACCGCTGGGGCATCTTCCTGAATCCCGCGGTTCCCGGCCGCCAGGTGAACTTCGGCGCGCACAAGGGTCAGCCGGCGTGGCAGAGCGTGCCCGGCGAGTACCGTAGCAACCTGCGCCGCATCATCGTCACCCAGGGCGACACCGAGCCGGCCTCCGTCGAGCAGCAACGGCATCTCGGCTCGACGTGCCCGTCGCTCTACGACCTGCGCAACCTCTATCAGGTCAACGTCGAGGAGGGCCGGCATCTGTGGGCGATGGTGTACTTGCTCCACGCCTATTTCGGGCGCGACGGGCGCGAGGAGGCGGAAGCCCTGCTCCAGCGCCGCTCCGGCGACCGCGACAATCCGCGCATCCTCGGTGCGTTCAACGAGAAGACCCCCGACTGGCTGTCGTTCTTCATGTTCACGTTCTTCACCGACCGTGACGGCAAGTTCCAGCTCTGCGCGCTCGCCGAATCCGGCTTCGATCCGCTCGCGCGGACGACGCGCTTCATGCTGACCGAAGAGGCGCATCACATGTTCGTCGGCGAGTCGGGCATCGCGCGCATCCTCGCGCGCACGGCCGACGTCATGACGCGTGAGGGGCTGGAAAGCACCGACCAGGTGCGCGCACGCGGGTTGATCGATCTTCCGACCATGCAGCGCTACCTGAACTTCCACTACAGCGTCACGCTCGATCTGTTCGGCGCGGACGTGTCGTCGAACGCGGCGACGTTCTACGCGACCGGTCTCAAGGGCCGCTACGAGGAAACGAAGATCGCCGACGATCACGTGTTGCAAGACGCGGAGTACCCGATCCTCGACGTCGAGGACGGCCGGCTCGTCACCCGCTCCGCGCCGATGCTCAACGCGCTGAACGAGCGCTTGCGCGACGACTACATCAAGGACACCGAGGCCGGCATCGCGCGCCTGAACCGGCAGATCCGCAAGGTGGGCGGCACCTTCGAACTCCAGGTCCCGCACAAGGCCTTCAACCGCCAGATCGGCCCACTCGCGTCGGTGCGCGTGACACCCGACGGGCGCGTCGTCGGCCAGGAAGAGTGGGATGCGAACGTTGGAGCGTGGCTGCCCACGCAGGCCGACCGCGAGCACGTCGCGTCGCTGATGGGCCGCGTCGTGGAGCCGGGCACGTTCGCCAACTGGATCGCGCCACCACGGGTCGGAATCGACGATCGCGCGGTCGACTTCGCGTACGTGCGGTTCGCGTGAGAGAAGCCCCGCGTCTCCTCCTCGCTAGCGTGACCCGCTGCAGATGATCAGCTACCGGGTCGAGCGGTTCGGCGAGCCGCTCGTTGCAATCGAGGGCGATCCGCCGCAGCCGAAGGGCACCGAGGTGCTTCTCGACGTCGCGGCGTGCGGCGTGTGCCACAGCGACCTCCATCTCTGGGAGGGCTACTTCGACGCCGGCGACGGACAGAGGATCGACGCCGCACGCATCGTGTCGCCGCCGAGGACGCTCGGCCACGAGATCGCCGGCACCGTGCGTGCCGTCGGGCCCGATGCGCACGGCATTCGCCCTGGAGACAAACGAGTCGTGTATCCATGGCTCGGATGCGGGACGTGCGCGTTCTGCGCGGGAGGCAACGAACATCTGTGCGCGCGGCCGTCGGCGCTCGGCGTGCAGCGCGACGGCGGCTTCGCACAGTACGTCCTCGTCCCCGACCCGCGGTACCTCCTGGCCTACGATCCGCTCGGTGAAGAGCAGGCGTGCACGTATGCGTGCGCGGGCCTCACGGCGTTCAGCGCCCTGAAGAAAGTCGCTCCGTTTGCGAGCGACGATACGCTCCTCGTGATCGGGGCCGGTGGCGTCGGCCTGTCGGGGGTGCGCTTCGCGAAGGCCCTCTACGGAGCGGCTCCGATCGTCGCCGAGGTCGATCGCGCGAAGTGGGACACGGTGCGCGGCGCCGGCGCAGCCGACGTCGTCGATCCCTCGGAGGACGGCGCGCTCCGCGCGCTGATCAAGGCGACCGGCGCCGGCGTTCGCGCGGCGATCGACTTCGTCGGCTCCGGTTCCTCGTTCACCTTCGGCCTCGGCGCCCTTGCGAAAGGCGGCACGCTCGTCAGCGTCGGCCTCTTCGGGGGATCCGCGCGCGTCTCGCCGATGCAGATCGCGATGCGCGCCGTGTCGATCGCCGGTTCGTACGTCGGAAGTCTCGACGAACTGCGCGAGTTACTGCAGATCGCCCGCACCGGTTCGCTTCCGGACCTCCCGGTGACGCAGCGGCCGCTGGCCGAGGTTTCCGACGCATTGCTCGATCTCAAGGGCGGCCGCGTGCGCGGCCGCGTCGTCGTGCGCCCGTAGAACGCTTCGAGCGAGTCATCGACGGGCGGCGCTTGGAGATCGCGCGCTGGCGCCCCGCCGGCGCGCAGCCGACGATCGTCATGCTGCACGAGGGGCTCGGCTCGCTGGCCCTGTGGAAGGACGTGCCACAGGCAGTCGCAGAGCGCACCGGCAGCACCGTGGTCGCGTACTCGCGCTACGGGCACGGGGCATCCGAGCCGCTCGCGGCGGCCCAGGACGTCGATTACATGCATCGGGAGGCGCAGCGCACGTTGCCGGCCCTGCTCGAGGACCTGGGCATCGAGCGACCGGTCCTGCTCGGGCACAGCGACGGCGCGTCGATCGCCGTGATCTTCGCCGGCACCTACCCGGACGCCGCGAGCGGCTTGATCCTCGAAGCTCCACACGTCTTCGTCGAGGACTGCTCGATCGAGAGCATCGCGAAAGCGAAAGCGGCCTTCGCCACGACCGATCTCGAGCGCCGGCTCGCTCGCTATCACACGGACCCTGCGCGGACGTTCCGCGGATGGAACGACATCTGGCTCGATCCGCGGTTCCGCGCTTGGAACATCGAGGAATTCCTGGGGCGCGTGCGCGTTCCGGTGCTCGTTATCCAGGGGACCGGCGACGAGTACGGCACCGCCGCCCAGCCGGCGGCCATCGCGGCGGCAACCGGCGCGCGGGTGCTGTTGCTCGAACGCTGCGGCCACTCGCCGCACCGCGACCGTCCCGGCGTGACGTTGCGCACCATCGAGGCCTTCGTCGCCGAAATACGAAAGATGGGCGCTGCATGAAAACTGGCATCATCGGCTCCGGGACGATGGGGACGGGTATCGCCGTGTCGTTCGCCAATTCCGGCGCGGCGGTGTGCGTCGTGGACGCCGATGCGAGCGCTCTCGAGCGCGCGAACACCACGATCGAACGCATCTACCGTTCTTCGGTGGAGCGCGGCGCCACGAGCGCCGAGGCCGCCGACCAGCGCCGGGCAAACATCGCGCTCGGAACGGACTTCGGCGCGCTCGCCGATGCGGAGCTCGTCGTGGAGGCGGCGTTCGAAAATCTCGAAGTCAAGCGCGGCCTCTTTGCCCAGCTCGGATTGCTCGTTTCGAGCGACGCGATTCTCGCGACCAACACCTCGACGCTCGATATCGACGCGATCGCCGGCGCCGCGCCGCACCCGGAACGAACGCTGGGCATGCACTTCTTCAGCCCCGCACACGTGATGAAGCTCGTGGAGATCGTTCGTGGCGCGCAGACGTCGCGCGAGACGATCGACCGCGTCGTGCAGATCGCGCGCTCGCTCGGCAAGCTGCCGGTGGTCGTGGGGAACTGCGACGGATTCGTCGGCAACCGAATGCTGCTGCGATACCGCCGCGAGATGGAGCTGCTGCTGGAAGCAGGCGCCACACCGCAGCAGGTGGATTCGACGCTGCGCGCGTTCGGCTTTGCGATGGGCCCGTTCGCCGTCGCCGACCTCGCTGGGCTCGACATCTCGTACAAGGCAAAGCAGGAGCGCCTCGCGCGTGGCGGCCTCCCGTTCCGGCAGTCGCGCATTCCCGATCTGCTCGTGGAAGCCGGGCGCCTCGGGCAAAAGACGCGCGCCGGGTACTACCGGTACGAACCCGGCGATCGCGCGCCGTGGCCCGACGACGCCGTGGACGCGATCATCGCGGCCGAGCGCGAGCGCCTCGGCATCGTTCCGCGGGTCGTCGACGGCGACGAGATCGTGAAGCGCGCGACGCTGGCCCTCTTCAGCGAAGGCGCGCGCATCTTGCGCGACGGTATCGCCGACGGCGCCGCGGACATCGACACGATCTGGCGGAACGGCTACGGCTTCCCGGTCGCACGCGTCGGCCCCATGGCCTACGCGGCGTCGCGCGGGCGCGATGCTGTGGCAGCCGACATCGCGGCGTACGCAATGAAAGACCCGACCTTCTGGGATCCGTCCGTGGCGTCGGCGATCCCGCTCGAGGAGACCGAGTAGGCGAAGATCGGCCTCGCGCATCCGCGAGATCGCCTCGCGCATCCGGAGATCGGCCTTCTCGGCGCACCCGAGGAACCGGCGCCGTCGAATCGAAGCGCGGTGACGTCCGCGGCGCAATGTCTCGCCGCCGCTTGACGCCCGTGATACGATTCTGCGCTGGAGAACGTCGCAATGGGCAAGTCAAAGAAGAGCAGCGTACCGAAGCCGGGCCGACGCGAGCACGCCGCCGCGCCGGTCCCCCCGATGGGGCCGCCCACGAATGTGCGGCCGGGCGGAGCCATGGCCGACCGGCGGCTCAAGCGCCGCCGTACCAGGGGCGCAGCAGAACACGAGGCGATCGCCGAGGAGGCGTAGCTCGTCTGCGCGGTCGCGAACGGCGCTGCGTGCGGCCACGGCTGCGTGCGGCGCGGCTGCGTGCGGCGCGGCTGCGTGCTGCGCCAGTTTAGGTGGAACGCACCGACAGTCCGGCGATCCAGCGGTAGAGCCACGCGGTGAGGGCTGCGAATGCCACCGCACCGATCACGGTGGACGCCGGACCGAACGCGTCGCCGATGAACGACGGCTGCAGCGGCGACGCCTTGCCCGACGCGACGATGATCCCCGACAGCACGACGCCCCAGAGGCTCTCGCCGACGATCAGGCCCGACGCGAGCAGCACACCCAGTTGCGCGGTCGCGGCCGGGGTCGGCGTGGTCTTCGCCCAGCGGTTGTAATAGTGGCCGAGGATCGCACCGACGACGACCATCGACGTGACGCCGGCGGGGAGATAGATGCCGATGCCGACGGCCAGCGGCGGCAGCCGAAGCCGCCCAGTGATGCGCAGGAACTCGTCGATCGCAATGATCGCGATGCCGACGATCACGCCGTAACCGAGGAGGTCCCAACGAAGCGAGCCCTGGATGACACCTTGCGCGAGCGTCGAGATCAGCGTGGCCTGCGGTGCGGCGAGCGCATGCGCACCGGCTGGTGCGATCGGACGCGGCTCGCCGGGGAATCCGTACCCGACGTGCAGCAAGTCGAGCACCGGCGGGATGACGAGGGCACCGAACACCACGCCGATGATGAGTGCGACCTGCTGACGCCACGGCGTCGCATCGACCAGTTGACCGGTCTTGAGGTCCTGCAAGTTGTCGTTCGCGATCGTCGCGACGCACAGCACCACGGCGGTCACGAACAGGGCAAACGCCACGAGCGCCGGGCGCGCCGCCGCGCCGCCGCTCGCACCGAGCGCGGCGAGCACGAGCGCAGCACCGAGAACGGTCAGAATCGCGAGACCGGAGACGGGGCTGTTCGACGAACCGATGAGGCCGGCCATATACCCGCACACGGCAGCAACCATGAAGCCGGCCACCACGATATACACGATCGCACCGATGACGAGCGGGATGGCCGCACCTGCGAGCACGGTTCCCGACAGGAACGCCGCGAGCAGCACGGCCAATGGAAGCAGGCACAGCAAACTCACGAGCGCGACGATCCCGATCGGGATGTCGCGCTCGGTCCGCGGTAACAGGCCGCTTTCGCCTGCCGACACGCGGCGCGCAGCGGCGAGCGACGAGAGCAGCCCGCTCCAGACCGGGCTCGCGAGTTTCGCAAGCGTCCAGATCGCGGCGATGCCGATCGAGCCGGCGCCGATGAAGCGCACCTGATGTCTCCACACGTCCAGCGCCAAATCGGCCGCCGGACCGGCGGCGGTATGGAGCGCGCTCAGGAGCGGCGTCGCGATGCCCCACGCGATCACCAGGCCCGCGAGCATCGCCACGCCGACCGAGAGGCCGACGAGATGCCCCGCGCCGAGCAGCGCGAACGACAGTCCGACACCGATCCCCGTCGCCGCGGGTCCCACCCGGAAGAACTCGTCGACTTCGTCGATGAAGAGCTTCGTCGATACGACGATGGCGAACGCGGCCGACGCGATGCTGCCGCCGAGCACGGCGAGCAACCCCGCGCGGCTCTGGGCAACCGCGTCGGCGGCCGATGCCGCCGATCCGCTGCCGTCGCCGGCTCCGGAGCCGACCTTGAGGACTTCGGCGGCAGCGACACCTTCGGGATACGGAAGGTCGGAGGTCGTGACGAGCGCGCGGCGCAGCGGGATGGTGTACATCACGCCGAGGACGCCGCCCACCACGCAGATCCCGAACGATTGCCAGAACGGGAACCCCGTCCACCACCCGATCATCACGAGGCCCGGGAGGACGAAGATGATCGACGACAGCGTTCCGGCCGCCGACGCGACCGTTTGCACGATGTTGTTTTCGTAAATCGTGGCGTTCTTGAAGAAGAGCCGTAGCACGGCCATCGAGATCACCGCCGCCGGGATCGACGATGCGAACGTCAGCCCGACCTTGAGGCCGAGGTACACGTTGGCGGCCGTGAAGACCAGTGTGATGGCGCCGCCGAGGATGATGCCCCGGACGGTCAGCTCCAGCCGCGATGGCTCAGCTGCGCCCAGGCGTGCTCCGTCGAGCGTGCTCATAGGAGCATGACGCGGCTCGCGCTCACCAGCAGTCTCCTTTCCCGATCGGACCCGCCTTCGGGGTAGCGGACGCCGCATCCTGAGGGTCCCGAACGTCTCAAGGGACGGCCCCCTGCCACATGCGAACCCAAGGCGCCTTGACCTTCCGAGCGCTCGTGGCCGCCGCGCTGATCTGGCTCGGCACCTCCCCCGCCCTGCCTGCGCCCGCGACGGCCACGGGCCCCTACGACGTGCCGCTGACGATCACGGCGTACGGGCTCGTCTACGTGCCAGTGCGCGTGCAGGGGTTCACCGTGCTGGCGCTCGTGGACACCGGCTCGTATCTTCCGCTGCAGATCTCGAACCGTCTCGCGCGGCGCCTGCACTTGCCGCTGCACCGCACGGACGAGGTCGTGTCCGGCTACGACTTCGAGAAGACGCGCGTCTACGAGTCCACCGCGTCGCTCGCGCTCGGCAGCTTTGCCCAGGACGATGTCGCCGTACAGATCGCGGGCGACACGCTGGAACGAACGGCGAGCCTCGTCGGCACGCGGTTCGACGCGGTCATCGGCTGGGGTTTCCTGCGCGATTACTACACGCTGATCGACTATCGCCTGCGGCGCTTCCGCTTCGGGCCGGCGCCCTTTGCCGGTGACGGATACCGCCTGGCCATGCGTTTTCGCGAGGTGCAGCGCGCCCCGATCGTCGACGGAGAGGTGGATGGGAAGCCGACCGCGCTGCTGCTGGACACCGGGGCGCCCACGTGCTCCCTCGACGCTGCGACGTTCGCGCTTCCCTTGCGCGCGTTCGTGCAGAGCGACGTCACCGTCGCCGGAAGCACGCTCCACCTGCGAACGCTCGCGCGCGACATGACCGTGAACCGGCCGCTGGGCATCGCGGGCATCCTCGGAACGAACCTCCTCGACCGGTATGCCGTCGCGATCGATCCGCACGACGGCGTCGTGGAGTTCTTCTAAGGAGAATCCGCTAGGCGCCGGGCACGTCGGTCGACGCGCGCCGGGGGACGACGCGAAGGCGCGAGCGCCGGGCGGCGACTTCGTCGTCGGCCGCGCTCCGCGTGCAGTTACGCCCCGATGCCTTCGCCGTGTACAGCGCCTGATCGGCGAGCATCGTCAGGTCCGCTGGGGAGAACTCCGCGTCGTGGGACGTCGATGCCAGCCCGATGCTGATCGTCACGTAGGTGTGCGCCGCATCGGACGCCTGAGGGATGCGCAGGTGCTCGACCGAACGCCGGATGCGCTCTGCGAGTGCGAGTCCACCGGCCTCGCCGGTCTCGCCGAGAACGACACCGAACTCCTCGCCGCCGATACGGCTCGCGCTGTCGGAGCCGTCACGGGTAAAGGAACTGAGCACCTCGGCGACCGAGATCAGCGCGTCGTCGCCGGCCGGATGCCCGAACCGGTCGTTGAACCGCTTGAAGTCGTCGACGTCGATCAGCAGCAGGCTGAGCGGCCGCCGCGTGCGCTTCGAGTGGCGCCACTGCTCTTCGAGATTCGCGTTGAAGCCGCGCCGATTGAGGAGGCCCGTGAGTTCGTCGATGCGCGTTTGCCGCAGGAGCGCGCGGTTGCTCGTGGCCAGCTCCAGAACCACCTGATAGACGTGGTACAGGAGGACGCCGAGGAATAGCATCGCCGCGATGATCCACTCTACCCACGCGAGATACCACCCCGATGTGAAGCGCGATGACGCCAGCACGTTTCCGATCAGCACTTCGAAGAAGCAGGCGATCAGCACCATGCCGATCGTGAGCTGTGCCACCGCGCGAAAGCGCGTCTCGATCGCAAGCACGATGAGCGCCAAGCCGTAGAGACCGAGCAGGCCGGGCACCAGCACTTGCCCCCAGAGACGCGTCCCGTGCGTCCCGTCCACGATCTGCGGCAGCACGTCGTGAAACCAAATCGGGACGCCGCCGGCCAAGAGGGTGGCGACGACCACCAGCCATGTGATCCTGCGCATGGCGGCAGCCTCGCGCTTCGGAGTCATCAGCTCGAGCGCGGCAAACCGATCGAAGTACAGATAGATGAGCACGAGAACGACGAACAGCGCGTGCCATTCGAAGTAGAGCCACGCCGAGGCCTGCGATCCCGCACCGAAGAGGCCGGACTCGGAGAACAGGTGCGGCAGCGTGAGAACGTAGAGGAACAAGAGCAGCGAGGTGCTCGCGTACGTCAGGCTCAGGATGAAGATCGGAACGTAGCGCGACGCGCGGTACTGGTTGTAGAGAAGCAGCGCGGTCAGCAGCTGGGCGAAGAATGCCACGGCCGCGACCGCCGGCAAGACCGCCGGCAGTTCATGGGAGCGAAACCCGGAGATGCGGGCCGCGACGAGCGCAATGACTCCGACCGACGCTCCGACGGCAACAGCCGCGGAGCGGTGCCGAGGCGTCGTTTCGGCGTAGGCTAAGTAGTTCGTTTGTCCTCCGATTCACCAAAAGCCGGGGCGAACCGACCTTGTTCCGTTCGACGGAAAAGGCGCGAGCTAGTGCCCTTGCCGCGCACAATTGCGGAAGTGGGGGCGGCATCACATGTGGTGTTCTAGCGCACATATTGGTATACGGCGTGGGTGTTGCGCGGGTCACGCACGCGCCGGCCGCCAAAAAGCGCGTCACCAACCGACGGAGCGGCTGTGATAAACACGAAGGACCTGGACCCAAGCGCCGACCTCGCGCGCTACCGGACATCGGTCTCACGCCTTTTTGTCGTGCTCTCGTGGCTGCTGGTTCCGGCCCTCTCGGCCGTCGCCGGGTCGAGCCACTTCCGGACCCAGTGGAGCGTGACGGCGGCTGCATTCGCGCTTGCGTCAGCCGCGACGGCCGCGATGCTGGTCGGCGGGTCCCGCACGTGGCCGCGGCTCGTGATCGCCGTCGTGCTAACCGGGATGGCCGGGATCTTCGTCAACGTTGCGTCGGAGCCGTGGCAGGTCGACTACCATATGGTGCTCTTCGCCGCGCTGGCTATGCTCGCAGCGTATGCCGACTGGCGCCCGGTCGCGCTCGCGGCCACGCTCATGCCCCTCTACCACCTGGCGCACCTCGAGCCCGTCGCCGCGTACTCCGGCGGTCCCGCGCGGCTCGCCGTCCACTTCGCGATCCTCTGTTGCGACAGCGCGGTCCTCATCTGGGTGGCCCTTCGTTTCGAGGGCTCGTTCATTCAGTCGTCGCGCATGTATGCGCAGCTCGCACTGACCGACGACCTGACGAAGCTCGGCAACCACATCGCGTATCGTGAGGACTTGCGTACCGAAATATCCCGAGTTCGGTTGAGCGGCGTCCCGCTCGTCCTCGCGCTCTTCAACATCGACGAACTGACCACGCGCGGCGACGCCGTCGG
>Ga0302325_10016352_pt1 | contig 15724 bp, 10 predicted proteins | sample Palsa_T0_2_FD_201948 | JGI IMG/M metagenome (GOLD analysis project Ga0302325, IMG submission 201948) | Peat permafrost microbial communities from Stordalen Mire near Abisko, Sweden - Palsa_T0_2 | ecosystem: Environmental > Terrestrial > Soil > Palsa > Peat permafrost | place: Sweden: Abisko...
GTCCATGATCGAGTCCGCCCAAAAGGTCAAGGCTCAGAAATGGAACGACGCCATGCCTCTGGAGCAGAAGGCGCTCCAAGCCGCTCAACGCGCTGAGGCTGCCTTCCGCGATATTCAAGTCGCGTTTGGAACCCAAGGGGGCGGGGGAGGAGCGGGCAGCGCCGGCCGGGATCTGGAAAACCTGGCCGACCTCGAGCTCGACCGCGAAAAGAACCAATACGAGACCGGACAGCAGTCTAGCTCCGACAGCCGGCAACAGGAGATCGACAAGGCCATGCAAAAGCTGGCCGAGCTGGCACGGCGCCAACAGGAGCTGGCCGCCAAGAAAGATCAGCAGCAGCCCTTCCGCCAACGTTGGGAGCAGGAGATGCTGCGGCGCGAAGCCGAGCAACTCCAGAAACAGATGGAGCAGCTCCAGCGCGGCGATTCATCGCAGCAGCAAAGCTCCAATCAACAGGGACAGCAGGGGCAACAAGGACAGCAGGGCCAGTCCGGCCAACAATCGTCACAGGGACAACCCGGACAACAGTCTGGACAATCGGGGCAACAATCAGGGCAATCGGGCCGCGTTGGCTCGGTAGCCTCGCCGCAATTGCAGCAAGCCCTCGACCGCTTGAAAAAAGCCACCGAGGACATGCAGAACGCCGAGCAGCAGCAGAACGGCAGTCCCGAACAGACCGCGGCCGGACAGCGCCGAGCGGCCGACCGTTTAGGCGAGGCTCGCGACATCCTCAACGGCATGCAGCATCAGAACGCATCGCAACAGCTCGATAATCTGGCGCAGCAAGCCAACCAGCTCTCGCAACAACAGAGCGATTTCCAAAATCGCCTGAGGCAGATGGTGGCCGGCTCCCCCAGTGAGAACCCGCGCTTCGGTGCGCAATCGTTACAGAACCAGCAGCAGGCCGAGCGCCTGGCCACTGAAAAGAACGAAATGGCCGACCAGCTCAAGAAGCTGGAGGCGGGCATGTCGGACACCGCTCGCAGCCTGGCCGGCGCGCAGAATCCGGTCGGTAACAAGGTTCGCGAAGCTCTGGGCGAAGCCCAGCAGAATGAGCTCGAGATGCACATGCGGCAGAGCGCGCAGTGGATCCGCCAAGGCTACGGTTCAACGGCCTGGCTGCGCGAGAACAACGTCACGCTCGGGCTGAATAATCTGCGCGATCAATTGCAACAGGCCCAGGCGGCCATGCAGCAGTCCGGAAAACCGGGCCAAGGTCCGGGCGGCGACAATGGCGATCTCGAAAAAGCTTTGGCGCGCGTCCAGGCCATGCGCGATCGAATGCAGCAGCTCGCGCAAAACCAGGGCAAAGGTCGGCCTGGTCAGGGCGAGGGCCAAGGCCGGCAATCGAATCCGCTGCAACGCGGCAATCAAAATGGCAATGGGCAACAGGCCGGCCAGCAACCTGGCCAGCAACCCGGGCAGCAGCCTGGCGGACAACCAGGGCAAAACGGGCAACCAGGACAGGGCCAACAGGGACAAGGACAACAAGGTGGGCAATCTGGCCAGAATGGCACTGCTTACGCGCCCTACGGAGGCGGCGGCCCCGTGACTCCCGGAAATGGCTCCGCAGCCGATGGACCGATGCCTGCCGAGCAAGCCTATCGCGAATCGCTTCGCGATCTGAACCAGCTGCGCGATTTCGTGCGCGCCAATCCCGACGTCGCGGGCGACTATTCGAACCTGTCGCGTGCCCTGAACCCGCAATTCGCCACCAATGACGGCGAGCTGTCGCAGCGTTTGAGCCACGAAGTGCTCCCGGAACTGGAGCGCCTGGAGCTGGAGCTCCGCCGCAAACTGGAAGACAAGAATTCCGACCAGGTTCGCAGCGCCGGCTCGGATACCGTCCCGCCGGGTTATTCCGACGCGGTCGCCGATTACTTCCGCAAGCTCAGCAAGTCAAAATAGCGGCGTTAGTTCACCGGCAGTAGGACGTACGGGCTGGAGTCGCCGGATATGCCGCCGCACGAGCCTGGAAGTCCGCCGCCATTCGCACAGCTGTTGAAGAACAGCGCAAAGGTTCCCGATGGCTGGTTCGATGGAACCACGAAATTAACTTCCTCCACTCCCACCGATCCCACAGCCAAGTTCATGGAGTTAATCGTCAGTGCGGGTGTATCGGGGGCGGGGCCGTTACAAAGCCCGGGGTCTGGGGCGCACGTGCTCACTGGGTTCGGATAAGCTTGCAGGTAAAGATTGCCCGGGCTGGCCCGTCGAGAATAGTCGGGTTGAAAACTGACCTGAGGAGCTGGAATGGCAATCGGCGGCTGCGGCCAAGTCATGAAGAAATCATCGGCGTACGCGATGATCGATTCTCCAGGATGCGCGGGATTCTGCGAAGTCACCAAGCTAGCGTCCGAGGCGTGGCGGGCAATCGCATAGCCGTTGGCATCGGAAAAGAATCCGCCCCATTGAGGCACATTCCCAGTTTCGCTCCGCACTGCATTGTTTACCCCATCGCTCACCCTAATATACCCGCTGTAGCTCGGACCCACACCGAAGTACTCGTAAAGCAGCGAGGCGTTCGCCGACAGGGGAACCTGAAAGTTGACCTGAACGTACGCGGAAGCATCGGAAAGAACGATTACGGCAAGCAAAGGGGCATAGTCATTATCGACAATCACTGTGACGCCGCCGAGAGTATGGGGAAGAGGCTGTGAGGCTGGCGCCAGATAGGTGCCCGGCTTCAAAGCCGCAAGGCCCGAGGCATACGCCGTGGCCAGCGCTCCTCCAGCGGGTAGGCCACTCTGAAACGAAGCTGAATTCAACACTGCGATGACTGCCGGCTGACACCACAGGTTCGAGGAACCCACTGCTGCCAGGGCTAACCAGATCATGATTCTCAACAAGCTGAGCAAGTCGAAATAGCGGCGTCTGACAGACGCGGGCTGCTACTAATCCGTGATCGCGACTTGCGAACCCAGCGCCTGCGAAATAACTTCGAGACCCGTCGTCACCGTAATATTGGCTGAACTCACGCTCACGTTCGGCGTCACCACCGCCGTAAGCTGCGTTGGACTGTTCACGGTGATCTGAGTTACCTGCACATCGCTGGTCCCAAATCCCACCGTGGTCACGCCCTGAACGAAGTTGGTATTGATGCCCTGCACGTTCACCGTGACGCTTCCGCCGGCTGGAATCGCGCTCGGGCTCACCGTCACGCTCGGGTTGGCTGCGATGGAGGACACCGCGCCGTACCTATAGGTGGCAGCTTTGGGATTCAAGAACAGCGAACTCTGCCCGTCGAGATTGAAAGCCGCAACCGCAGCCGTGTAGCCCGCTGGCGCAAGCGGCGGCGTCACGATCAGCGAATTGCCCGACTGCGATTGAATCACCGCGGGCAAACCATCAAACAAGACCTGCGTACTCAGCGTCAACTGCTGGCCCACGATCTCGACCGCCGGATTGCCGTTCCCATCCACCGCTGGATTCAGCGCGCTGATGGTCGGCGGCGGCAACTGCACCACGCTGAAGCCCGCCGGCAGGACATATAGATTCCCGGGCGTATTGAACAACAAATGCTTCTGTCCCGGCCCGGCCGTGAAATCCACCAATACATCCACCGCGATGTAGGGGTTGGGCGGCGGATAGGGTCGCAGATTACTGATCTGTGCCGAGCTCCCCAGCATGCCGACGCTCAGCCCGGACGTCAGCGAATTATTGGACTGCAGTAACCCCACCCCGGTGGCGGCAATGGTAGTCTTCTCCGACTGGAGCAAAGGCGCGCCGATCACGTAGGTGTCTTGAATATAGCCGTAAGTGCGCACCGACGAGACGCCCGGAGAGCTGGCGGCGGCCACCTGGAAGTTAATGTGCGAGACTTCCTTCCCAGCTACCACCTTGACCTGGCGCGCGCCGGATGGACCCGGCTGGTTGGGATAAAATTGCGTTACAAAACTCGTATTCGGAGCCAGGAAAACGCCGTCCGAATTGTGCGGGTAGAAAATGTTGTCCGGGCTGCCTTCACCTTCCGCCGCCGGCGGCAACGGATGCACGTAAACGTAGTACTCAATGCCGCCGCCGTTGGTGCCGGTTGGAATGCCGTTGATCTGGTATGTGCCATCCGGGTTGGTGAGCGTCGCAATCGCCGGACTGTTGGCCGCGATGGCAACCACGGAAGCCAGATTCACGCCCGCTCCGTTGAGCGTTACCTTGCCCGAGATGCTTCCCACCGTCGACAAGTAGTTGCTGGCCGGATAAAGCACGGAAATGCCCGCGATATCGTCAGCGCCCAGAGGACTGGCCTTGCTCGAAGCAGTAGTGTTGTAGGTGGACATCACGCTCGACGCCAGCGTGTGCTGCAAGCCCAATGTGTGGCCAAACTCGTGCACCAGCGTCACGAAAAATTCCTCGCTGTAGCTGCTGGGCCCGAGCGTGAAGTACGCCGGGATATTGGTCGGCAGTTCCATCAACGAAAGACTCACCGGAATGAAGCTTCCGTTGGGTCCGGTTACCAGGTTCCCGAACGTTTGCGGAGCGCTCACCGCCAGCAACCCGGGCGGAATATCGTCCGAGAATTCGATCTGAATTCCAGGCGCCGATTCCGTCATTCCGGCGCTGTACAAGCCCCCAAAGGCCAGCCGTATGCTGGATGTGCTCACGCCGTTCCAGACGTTGGCTGCGGCGTTAATCTGGCTGATAATAGCCTGCATCGAATCGCCCGCCGACATAGTGGACGGGCCCGCGGCGGAAATAAAGTACGGAACCGTATTGTTGTTCAGCGCGTTCAGATCGAATTGGCAGGGGATGGGCGTATAGGGCGACGAAGAGCTGTTGAAGTAGGTGTAGTAGTAATACGCGGAACCGGTGTTCGCAAGAAAAAAGCAGCCTGCCATCAAAATCGCAAAGCGCTTCTTCATTGCGCGGCGCCTCCTGCCAGCACAGCCTGAATGTAGCTGGTCATTTGCGAGAGCGTCATCTGCATTCCGGCGTCGGTGGTGACCTGGCCGGAGGCGTTGAGCATTGGTTCGGTGGTCGCGCCTCGCGAGACCATCAACTGGCCCGCGGAATTGCTACTCACATTAAACAGACCTTGCGACAGCCCGATCACCTGCGTCAGCCCGGTCTTGCTGGTCCACAGAAACAAAAGATAGTCCTGACCGGCGGTCAGCGCCGGAGCACCGGCAAAGTATTGCTGGACTCCGTTGACCGCGCCGCCCGGAACCGCGACATCCCAAGTCCGCGCGGGCGCGCCCTTGTAAGTGTTCGTGACCTGGACTTGATAGTGGGAGTAAATCATTGCGCCGCGAAAAGCCGAATAGCTGGGTTGCACCGTGCCATGGACAATCGCCGTCGATTTCTGGATCATGTCGTCCAAGCTGAGCTTCAGAAGGGTGGAACCCGGCAGTGGGGCGCAGCAAGCTGCAACCAGAGCCAAAATCGTCAATCTACGCATGCTGTAATCCAAGTGACTGCATCTCTGTCACCAATTCAGGTGATTCAAAACAAATAAGATCTCATCGGATTTGGAGTTCCGGTGTGTCTCTTGGACACAATTGCTGCCGAACAAAGGCCCGACTATTTGCCGCCGCGGACCACCAACAAGGGCATCTTCAACTTGTGACGTACTGCATTAATTGTAGTCCCGAACACTATGTCTTTCAAGCCTCTATGCCCATGAGCGCCCATCACCACCAGATCCGGTTGCAGCTCTTCGGCGTAGCGCACGATTTCCTTCTTCGGCACACGCGCGTGCCGGACCACCATTTCCACCGCCACCTGCTGATTCTCCAATTCGCGAACGATCCGATGCAAATACTGGTCGCCGGCTTCTACCTCGGCAGTCGAGGAGAGCGGACCGTACACCATGCTCGTGATTCCTTCCTCCACGTGCAGCAAGTAGAGCTTGGCATCGTGCTGCCGGGCGATCGCCGCAGCGTGGGCGATGGCATCCCGATCGCGGCCCGTATGATCCAGAGGTACCAGGATCTTGCGATAGATGGGGCTCGGCAGATCCTCCGCGACCGCTTCGGGGAGCTTGATGGGCGCTTGCCCGAGCGCGCGAATCCAGCGCGGAAGCACGGGCTCAAAGGTCACCCAGAGCAGCAATAAGGCAACACCAGTGAGGACGGGTATCATGCCGAGTTCCAGTCGCCCTCGCCAACTACCCGCATCGTTCAGCCAGTCGCGCACCGAGAGTATGGCGAGCCACACGTTCAGAGCCAGAATGAACGCAGCGGCGAGCCACCCCAGAGTCTTCAGCCAGACCCGATTAGCGAATGCGCCCATGCGTTGTTTGTCGTTGGTGAAGTGGATGAGCGGAATCACCGCAAACGGCAATTGCATGCTTAGGATGACTTGGCTTAAAAGCAACAACTTAAAGGTTCCAGATTCACCTGCCGCATAAACTACGAGCGCGGCGGGAATGATGGCGACGGTACGGGTCAGCAGTCGGCGCAGCCAGGGTTGTACCCGGATGTTGAGAAAGCCCTCCATCACTATCTGGCCGGCCATGGTACCGGTCAAAGTGGAAGATTGACCTGAACAAAGCAAGGCTATTCCAAACAAGACACTGGCGACGGTCGTTCCAAGGAGTGGTGAAAGTAGCTGGCTGGCCTGTTGAATTTCCGTCACAACAATACCGCGGCGGAAGAATACCAACGCCGCTAAGACGAGAATTGCCGCATTCACAAACAGGGCGCCATTCAGCGCGATGGTGGAATCGATCAGGTTAAAGCGGCAGGCCGTGCGCTTTTCGGGATCGGTCTTGCCGATGCGCCGCGTCTGCACCAGCGCCGAGTGCAGATACAGATTGTGGGGCATCACGGTTGCCCCGAGGATGCTGACTGCGATGTAGAGGGTTCGAGCCGAGATATGCGGAACTACTCCCCGCGCCAGATCGCCAAGCACCGGGGAACCGGCCCAAAAGATTTCGATGGCGAAGCAGGCCGCGATCATCGCGATCAAAGACAGCACGAATCCCTCGATCACCCGTATTCCGAGCCGCGTGAACCACAGCAACAGCAGCGTATCGGCGGCCGTTAATAAAACGCCGGCCAGCAGCGGGATGTGGAACAGCAGGTTCAGCGCGATGGCCGCGCCCAGCACCTCCGCCAAGTCGCAGGCGGCGATTGCGATCTCGCATAGGAACCACAACGCGTAGGAGATCGGGCGCGGGTACGTTTCGCGGCAGGCTTGCGCCAGATCGCGCTGGGCAACAATCCCCAGGCGTGCGCTCAAGGTCTGCAGGAGAATCGCCAGCAGGTTCGACAGCACCAGCACCCACAGCAGTTGATAGCCGAAGCGCGCGCCGCCTTCCAGGTCTGTGGCCCAGTTGCCGGGATCCATATAGCCGACGCTCACCAGGTACGCAGGGCCAGCGAAGGCGAACATCCGGCGCCATAGAGACGGATGGGTGGTGGGAACGCTCGAATGGACTTCGGGCAGGGAATTATTGACTGTGGTTGATGCCCACAAATTAACTATAGTTTACTCGACCTGTCCCTCCGATACAAGACACGTGTTTTACAGAGCGGAGCGCGTCAGCAAGCGGTCTTCTCCGCGCTATCTTAAAAAGTATCGATGTCAGAGTTCCTGCGCGATCTTCGCTTCGGCATTCGCCTGCTGGCGAAGAGCCCTGTGTTTACCGTCACCGCCGCGCTGCTGCTCGCCGTCGGGATCAGCGCGAATACGCTGATTTTCAGCATGGTCAACGCGCTGCTACTTCGGCCCCTGCCGGTTTCCCACCCCGAGAATCTGGTTCGATTGGTCGAGGTCCATCCGACCGACTTCGTCACCTGGGATCTGCCCTACGATTTCTGCGACCGCGCCGCTACTGGAGACGCCGACTTTTCCGAAATCATCTGTCAGGGCGAAGCCGACGTCGCCTTTGACGCTGCCTTCAACGACGGGGCTTCCACTGAACGCGTCCGCGTCCACTTGGTCTCGGCGAATTTCTTCTCTTCGCTGGGCGTGCGTCCCTATCTTGGCCGTGTGCTCACCGCCGAAGATGAACACGCGCGCGCCCAGAACGCCGTGCTCAGCTTCAATTTCTGGCAGCGAAGATTTCGCGGCGATGCTTCCGTCGTGGGCCGCAAAATCATCCTGGGCGGGCATCCTTTCACCATCGTCGGAGTCTCACCCGAATCGTTCAACGGCCTGGCGGTGGACACCAGCCCCGACCTTCGAGTCCCCGCCGCCGTCGCCGGGGTTCTCGGTAAACCGTTCGCGCAAATCTTCGCGCGGTTGCGGAGCGGCGTCCCCTTCGAACGAGCGAATGCCGAGGTCGATCCCGTGCTTTACGACAAATTGTTTCTGGAAGAAAAGCGAACAGCCAACGCCGCCATCGAGTCCCATCTTCGGCTGGAATCTATCGTCAACGGAGTTTCCACCCTGCGCTCGCAGTTCTCCCGCGGATTGGAAGTCTTGATGGCCGGCGTTGCGCTGCTGCTGCTGATGGCTTGCGCGAACGTGGCCGGTCTGCTGCTGGCGCGTTCCGCCGGACGCGCTCCGGAGATGGGCGTTCGTTTAGCCCTGGGCGCGAGCCCCGGAAGGATAGTCCGGCAGCTCCTTACAGAAGGCCTTTTACTCTCGCTCCTCGGAGGCGCTGCCGGCATCCTGCTCACGATCGCGTGCCTGCCCTTGCTGGCTCGCGCCTTGCCCCCGATTCGAGATCGCGGAGCGGTGCTGCAGCCGCTTGCCATGCACATCGCGATCGACCTCCGCGTGCTTGGATTCGCCCTGGCCACCACCGTTCTGACCGCCCTTTTGTTCGCCCTTTCGCCCGCACTGCGCTGCGCTCGCGCCGATGTTGCAGGTACGCTAAAAGGCGTCCGCACCACTACGCGGCGTCTTTTGACAGGCAATTTGATTGTCTCCACGCAGGTGGCCATGTGCACGCTGATCCTGATGGGAGCGGGACTCCTGGTTGGAACGCTGATTAGAATGCGTTCTATGAATCCTGGCTTCGATCGCGATCGCATCGTGACCTTCACCATCGATCCGAGCTTACGAGGCTACACGCCGGAGCAAACGCGCACCTTCAGCAAGAATCTCTTGGAGCGGGCGGGGAAGCTGCCGGGAGTGAGTTCCGCGAGCATTGCCTCGCGCGCGTTGATGCGCGGCACTGGCGTCAAAGCTACCGTGGGCGTCGCCGGATCCCAGATCGGCGCCAACGATTTCCTGAACAGCAGCCTGAACGATGTCACGCCCGGATATTTCGACACCCTGGGAATGCGGCTCCTCAGCGGGCGGGAGTTCAATTGGTTCGACCGGAATCAGCAGACTCCGCACAAGGTGATCGTCAACCAGGCCTTCGCCCGCCGATTTTTCCCTGGCAGGAACCCGATCGGGGAGCGGTTCGGCTCGCGCGGGCCCAACGGTTTCGCAACAGCCGACAACGAAATCATCGGCGTCGTCAGCGATGCGAAGTATCGTTCGCTGCGTGAACCTGTTCCGCCAACGGTCTACAATCCCATGGTCGACGGATTCGAGTCGGGTTTCATTCTGCACCTGCGGACGCGCGAGCGCCCAGAAACGATGATCGCGCCCGTTCGCGAAATCCTGCACTCGCTCGATCCCGCGTTGCCTGTCATCGAAACCCGGACTCTGCGCGAAGAGGTGGACGCGTCGCTCTGGCAGGAGCGTCTCCTCGCGGCGCTCTCGGCCACGTTCGGCGCCATCGCCGCGCTGCTTGCGAGCATCGGTCTCTATGGCGCGCTCGATTATGCCGTGAAATCGCGCACCCGTGAGATTGGAGTGAGGATGGCAGTGGGGGCGGAGCCGGCGCGGATCGTTGGCCTTTTTTCGCGCGAAGCGTTGCTGCTCACCGCAAGCGGCATCGGCCTGGGCCTGTGCGCTTACGCGGCAGTGACTACGGTGTTCACTCTGTGGATCCACCGGATTTTGTACGACCTTCGCCCGTGGGAGCCGGCGGCAGTCGTCTGGGTTATCCTCCTGGTGATCTTGATGGCCTCGATCGCGACCATTCCGGCGGTGATTCGGGCCGTGCGAATCGACCCGGCCTCGGCCTTGCGCAGCGACTGAGACCCGGCCCATTCCGAGCACCGCTGGTGGTTTTCGGCCAGCCCACTCCTTCAGCCTGCGCCGCCTAAGTGGCTGGATTTACAAAAGTTCATGGATGGCCAACCGATTGCCAATCAAACCACGACAGGCTATGAAACGCGTTCTCCTATCCTTCCTGGTTCTGGCCGGCCTCAGCGCCGTAATTCCACTCCAGGCGCAGGATCAGGATAACGCCGAGCCGGACGGGCAATACGAATCCGGCCGCGCCGTGGCGCGCATCAGCATTTTGATTGGCGACGTTTCGCTTCGCCGTGGAGACTCGGGCGACGTCGTGGCTGCGGCGATGAACGGTCCGGTGATGGCTGACGACCGGGTGCTCACTGGCACGTCCGGGCGCGCCGAAGTCCAGTTGGACTCCGCCAACGTGGTTCGGATCGGCCCCAATTCCGAAGTTCGCTTCACCGGCATGGACGTGAAGAGCTTTCAGGTTCAGGTGGGAACGGGCACCGTGCTGTTTCGCACGCTGCGGCCCAGCCAGGCGCAAGTTGAGGTGGATACGCCCAGCGTCGCCGTTCGTCCATTGCGGCCCGGCGCATATCGCGTGACGGTTCACGAGGACGGCACTTCCGAAATTACCGTTCGATCCGGCGAGGCGGAAATTGACAGCCAGCGCGGCGGGGAGCACCTGGCAACAGGACAAACAATGGACGCGCGCGGCCCTGCCGCGGACGCGGAATTCCAGGTTGTGCAGCCCATCCCTCTCGACGCCTTCGACCACTGGAATGACGAGCGCGACCGGTTTATTCTGGGTTCGCAAAGCTATCAGCACGTGAGCCCCGCCATCAGCGGCTCCGAGGATCTGGATCAGAACGGCCAGTGGGTGCAGGATCCAAACTACGGTCAGGTTTGGCAGCCCACCGGCGTTGGACCGGATTGGGCGCCCTATCAAAATGGGCGCTGGGTTTGGGAAGACTACTATGGCTGGACCTGGGTCAGCGCCGATCCTTGGGGCTGGGCGCCATATCACTATGGCCGTTGGTTCTGGGGCCCCGGCGGCTGGGCCTGGTATCCCGGACCAGTGCTGGCGAGTCCTTTCTGGGCGCCGGCGTACGTCGGATTCTTTGGATTCGGCGGGGGCTTTGGCGTCGGCCTAGGGTTTGGATTTGGAGGAGTAGGCTGGGTCGCGCTAGCGCCGTTTGAAGCAGTCCATCCCTGGTGGGGGCGCGGCTTATACGCTGGATTTCGCGGCGGCGTCTACGCGAACCACACCAGCATCGTCGGCAACGCGAACGTCATGAGCGCGTATCGCAATGCACGCGTGACGGGCGGGGCAGTGGGCATGAGCACCACCGGATTCGGACGCGGCGGCCAAATCGCAAGTCTCAATCGTTCGCAAATTCAGTCGGCCGGCCTGGTGCATGGTGTTCTGCCGGTGTCGCCCGACCGTTCGAGCTTGCGTATGTCGGATCGTTCGGTAAGCGGCAGATACCCGCAATCCTCGGCGCAGAATTTTGCCAGCCGGATGCAAACGCCGCGCGTGACGCACGCCAGTTTCGATCAGCAGCAGCGCGGAATGCAACAGATGGGGCGATCGAATTTCAGTTCGCCGGCCAGCCGCGGCGGATTCGGAGGAGGCCGTTCGGAGTCCCATGAATGGTCCCGTTTCGGCCAACCGATTCACGGAACAGCCGGAGGCGGCGCGACGTCGCCCTATGGCCGTAGCTACGGCGCCGGGTACCAGCGGGACAGCGGCTCGTCCAGCGCATCGCCCTATGCGCGTGGCGGCCAAGCGGTGCGCATCAGCCCGTCGATCGTAGCTCCACGTTCAAGTACCGCTCCGCGCAGCACCGGCAACAGCGCCCCTCGTACGTCTGGTGGCGGCAGCCATTCCGGCGGAAGCGGCAGCCACAGCGGAGGACACCGCTAGCCCGCGCGATCGCGAATCAATTTCTTCCCTCGGCCCGGACCAGCTCCTCCCAGCGAAATCCGGGCCCTCTTTTTTGCTCACGATCACTGCGTGAGGATGATTGTCGCGTTGTTCACCGCGTTCTGATCCATCTCCGAGAGCGGATTCAGTGTGTAGCTTGCCAGGCTGATAGAGGCCATGGGCGGCGCTTCGTACGGAGATTCCGTCAGGAAGGCGCTCCCGTTGGGCGGGGTGTTTTCATCAATCACCATGTGCTCACCGCCGCTGAGTCGAATGAGGTGTCTTGCCATGCTTCGAATTTAATGCTCGCTGTTGACGGATAGGCGCTGCTGCATCCGCATCCGCCTGAGATGACGACGATTAAATCTAACCGCTCGCGAGTGACTCTCCATTCAAAGCGACGAAACCTGCTCAGGGTTGTGGTCTTGCCGCCTCTCCCTGAAAGTGGTCGTAAAGCAATCCTGCAGGCTGGCCGGAGGAATCGCGACGGATGTCTACATCCACCCAGTAGGACCGATCCACGAAATGATCCAGGCCGACCGGAATCAGCGCTGACACATCACCGGACGGCCACCGCATGAACAGCTCCCCTCCGTTCGACGTCAAAGCTACCACCGCATTCGGCTGATAAAAGTCCGAGCCAAAACGGAACGTACCTGTGCATCTGCTCAATTCCACCGAATCCGGCGCCGGACTTCTCAAGTGAAGCGGTTCATATGTCTGCCCAAGAGCGATGGCCGCAATGTCATAGCCGATGTTGGTCGTTCCCGACGAATAGATGTTACTCAGAACTACAACGGTTGTTCTAGTATCCGGAAGGTGGATAACAAACGACGCGAACCCCGGGGCTCTGCCATTCATGTAGTAAGCGGTTTTGCCGAATCGTTTGTTCTCGCCCTTGAACCAGCCATAGCCAACGTTTTGGGTGGTATCGAGCACCGTTTCGCGCGACGATGCGCTCATGGAATGGCCGTGGAATAACTCCTCAACCCAGCGCGCATCGTCGCCGGCCGTCGTATACACCGAAGCGTTCCCAGTCTTAGCGGACCAATGGATTCCAGTGGCGGGCTTCACTGCGAACGTTCCCTCCGGCTCATAACCTTTCGCCATTGGTACGGACTCTATCCTAGAATCATCATCTATGCCCGATCGCGCCAACCCAATGGGACGAAACACCAGGCGCTCGACGGCAGCGGCAAAGGGAAGGCCGGTCTTCTTCTCCACGATGAGAGCGAGAAGATTGTAGGCCGAATGCTCCTCATGCAAAAACTTCGATCCCGGCTCGAAAAGGAGGGGCTGCCCCTCAATTCTGGCAACCAGGCTGGCAGGAGTTTGATGACGCTGAAGAATGTCATCGTAGCCGGGAAGAGCATTGATGTCGGGCAAGCCGGAGCGCTCAGCCAGAAGTTCTCGAATGGTGATTTTGTCCGCCCCTTCAATCCCCGGAACGAAATCGGCTACATGTTCATCGAGGGTGATCGAGCCGTTGTCTGCGAGCTTGAGGACCGCCGCGGCTGTGAACTGCATGGATACGGAAGCAATGTGGAACCGCGTTGCAGCGGTATTGGGAATACGCCGCTCGCGGTCGGCGAACCCATAAGCCCTCTCAAAAACAACTTTCCCATTCTTCGCAACCAGAACAGATCCTGAGAAGTTTTCGCTTCGAACGTAGGGTTGAATATAAGCATCCAAGGCTGCCGCTAGGGAACTATCTCGCGCCAGAACCGCAGTGCCGGGCAGCGCGATTCCGATCAGGATCGTGACCTTTGCCAGACTGGCGATAATTAACTTGACTCATCAGGCTACCTGGATTATACTAGACTCATCATGGCAGCCGAACCAAAGACTCTTCAAGAAGCAATCGTTTACTTCTCCGACCCAAAGAACTGCATTAGCTATCTAGCCGCGCGGCGCTGGAAGGACGGCGTTATATGCCCTACCTGCGGGTCCAAGAAGGTTAGCTTTCTGGAATCTCGGAGCCTCTGGCAGTGCAAGACTCGCCATCCGAAGGCTCAGTTCTCCATCAAGGTCGGAACCATCTTCGAGGACTCCGCTATCGCTCTGGATAAGTGGCTGCTTGCTATGTGGCAACTGGCGAATTGCAAGAACGGCTTCTCCAGTTACGAACTTCACCGCGCCATCGGCGTCAGCCAGAAAACCGCATGGTTTATGCTCCAACGCATTCGGCTGGCGATGCAGGATGAGCACAATGGCGGCAAGCTGAACGGTGAGATTGAAATTGACGAGACCTTCATCGGCGGCAAGGTTCGCAATATGCATCACGACCGCAAGCAGCGCGTCATGCAAGGCAAGACTGGCGGACCCACCGGCAAAATTCCAGTGCAAGCGTTCTTGCAGCGTGGCGGTCAGATTCGCGTCAACGTGATGAAGGATCGAAGCTGGACCAGCATGAACATGCCGATCCGCGAGCACGTCGAGCCGGGAGCTCATTTGTTCACCGATGAGGCGAACGCTTACTTCGGCCTTCGCGCCGACTACGTTCATGAGTTCATCAACCACGCTGAGGCCTATGTTCGCGGCAACGTCCATACCAACGGTCTTGAGAACTTCTGGAGTCTGATGAAGCGCGGACTCGGCGGAACCTACATCAGCGTGGAGCCATTCCATTTGTTTCGGTACATGGATGAGCAGGCTTTCCGATTCAACCATCGGAAGGGGATGAATGACGGTGACCGCTTCCACACCCTCTGTTCCCGCATTGTTGGCAAGCGCCTGACTTTCGCCGAAGTCACCGGTAAGGTGGGGGAAACGTCGAAAAACTAATACCTTGAAACGTGGCCCTAAGCGGAAGGCTTCTTGAGTTTCCGCTTGGGCTTCGGGCCAGGCCTGCTCGGGTTCAATGCGGCTTGCTTTCGGTGTTGTTCCACGCGTTGTTTTATAACCGCGTGAGGTACGGTTAAAACGCGGTCTACCAGATTCGTGAAAGCTCCGAATTCCGAGTTTGCCTTCATCCAGACCTAGCATATCACCACAGCGATACGTCTGCTCTTTTGAAATTCAATACTTGGGTCTTGACGTGGATTACGATATGCACGTCGTTTATGTGATCGGTACCCAATGGGGTCAAGAGTCTGTCTGTGGTAACGCGAAATCGATCAATTAATTCGTCGTTTTCCAAGAGGCAATACAGAGGATCTTCGTCTGACTGTTGTTCGCGATCATCTACCTCCTGACTGGCGTCAGGAATCCGTAGGGCATCAAAGAGCACCTTGATGCGGTTATCTAAATCTCCCCCTCCGCTCCCACGCTTAATCAATCCTCCTGGGCCACCCCTACGCAGAAAGAGAATATCCAATTCGCACGACACAAAATCCTCGCGTCTAATGAGGGGCAAGAATTTCCAGATGTGATTACTTCGGCTGATTTGTTTGAACTTGTTTGCAATCTCGTCCATTTCTATGATTGCGCGTTCGGTACCGGCTTCCCCAAAACCGCCGCGCCAACTCAACAACGGATGTTCGCTCCAGAGATTCAATATCTGAGGACTGAAATGCTTTCGGATCGCGTGTTTGGCCTCAGGCCTTGGCTTGTCGGTTTCGGCAGGCAGACGGCCAGAATAGATTAAGCGGAACTCCATAAGTTCACCCTCCTGTGCGCTTGGCCCATACACGTATTCCATTGTCTCGGGCAAAGCACAAGGCCGAGTATGACCTTCGATGATGTGATGAGTCAAGTTAATTATCGCCGCCAGACTTGACATAATACCTGTTATCGGAAGTGACCGACCACGGGCTGCCTTCTTCGCCTCCGTCACTTCCACCATACGAGACTGGGCGCCGCCTGGTTCCCGCGATAGAATGGGCCGTTGGGCC
>Ga0302325_10016355_pt1 | contig 15723 bp, 10 predicted proteins | sample Palsa_T0_2_FD_201948 | JGI IMG/M metagenome (GOLD analysis project Ga0302325, IMG submission 201948) | Peat permafrost microbial communities from Stordalen Mire near Abisko, Sweden - Palsa_T0_2 | ecosystem: Environmental > Terrestrial > Soil > Palsa > Peat permafrost | place: Sweden: Abisko...
ATTTTCTTCATCGAGTTGACCCAAAGTAAGGGTACAATCGCGGGCAAAGGCCAGTTTGACGGATTTGGGCCCTAATCGAGAGGCGAATTCCCATGAGCGATATACCGTTTCCCGCTGCCACTGCCATCCCTGAAACTCCAGCTCTCACCCAGATGCAGCGCATTACTTACACCTTCACCGCACCTTCCAAGACTTTTGCAGACATCAGGAGAAACTCCAGTTGGTGGATGCCCATGTTGCTCACCTTCGTGACTGGCATCCTCCTCTTCGCCGCCATCACCACGAAGGTCACATGGCAACAGGTCTACGAAAACAACCAGCAAAACATGCCGCAATGGGCTAAGGATATGCAGGACAAGCAACCGCCGGAGGCGCGGGCGCAGGCGCAGAAAATGGGCCCCATGACCCAGGAAGTCACCTGGGCGCTCTCTCCCATCGGGCTCTTCATTCTGGATGCGATCGGCGCGGGCATTCTGCTCGCCACCATCAATTTCGGCTTCGGCGGCAAGGCAAAGTTTTTCGATATCTTCGCCGTCGAGTGGTACGCAGGAATCGTGTCCTGGGTCATCAAATTCCTGCTCGGCACCATCGCCATCTTTGCCGGGCTGCCCGGAGAATCCTTCCACGCCGAAAACGTCGCAGGAACCAACATCGGCTTTTATCTCAACAAGCAGGAAACCCCGAAAGCACTCTACTTCCTGGCAACCGCGCTCGATCCATTCGTCATCTGGACGCTGGTTTTGACTTCCATTGGAGTAGCTATCGTCGCCGGGACCAAGCGTTCCTCCGGCTACATCGCAGTATTCGGCTGGTGGGGATTGATTACTCTGATATTCCTGGGAATCTCCGCAGCGTTCTAATCGCGGACGGAATAGCCGCGTACCCGATACGCGGCTATTCCACCCAGCGCCGCATTACCAGCGAAGCATTGATCCCGCCGAACCCAAAGGAATTCGACAGCACCACATCGATCTTCGCGTCGATCGCCGTATTCGGCACATAATCCAGCACGCAATCCTCGCCGGGTTCCGCCAGATTGATCGTAGGCGGAATCTTCTGGTGAATCAGAGACATCGCCGCGATCCCAGCCTCAAGTCCCCCGGCCGCGCCCAGCAGATGCCCGGTCATCGACTTGGTGCTGCTCACTTTGAGCACCTTGCTCGTAGCATGTTCGCCAAAGACCGCCGCAATCGCCTGCGACTCATTGCCGTCGCCGGCGGGAGTGGAAGTCGCATGAGCATTCACGTAATCCACGCCCTCTGGAGCAATCCCCGAATCGCGCAAAGCCGCCCGCATGGATCGCTGAGCACCCACGCCCTCGGGAGCAATCCCGGTCATGTGGAACGCATCCGCGCTCATGCCATAGCCGATAATCTCGCCCAGAATCTTCGCTCCGCGAGCCTTGGCAAACTCCAGCTCTTCCAGAACCAGAATTCCCGCACCCTCGCCCAGCACAAACCCGTCGCGGTCCTTGTCAAAAGGACGGCTCGCTCCCTGCGGATCGTCGTTGCGTGTCGAAAGCGCGCGCATCGCCGCAAATCCACCAACCGTAAGGCTGGTCACCGCGGCTTCGGAACCGCCGGCAATCATCACATCCGCCTCGCCGTGCTGGATCATCCGGAAGGAATCGCCGATCGAGTTGGCTGAGGTCGCGCAGGCAGTAGCCGTGGCCGAAATCGGCCCCTTGGCGCCATACAAAATGCTCACCTGCCCAGCCGCCATGTTGATAATCGATGCCGGAATGAAGAAAGGAGAAATCTTCCGCGGACCACCGGCCAGCAGGTTCTTGTGCTCGCGCTCAATCACCTCGAAGCCGCCAATCCCCGAGCCGATAAAGACCCCGACCCGCTCCTCGATCTCCGGCGTAATCTTCAGACCTGACTGCGCCATCGCCTCGTGCGTAGCCGCCATCGCCAGATGGATAAACCGACCCATCTTGCGCGACTCTTTCTTGTCGATGAATTGCAGAGGATCGAAGTTCTTCACTTCGGCAGCAAAGGTGACCGGAAAGCCGCTGGCGTCGAAGGACGCAATGCGCGCGACTCCGCTGACCCCAGCCAGCAATTGGCCCCAGACTTCCGGGGTCGTATTGCCAACTCCGCAGATCAGTCCGAGGCCCGTTATGACGACGCGGCGTCTCACTGTTTACTTGCCTGCCTTCGCGTTCTTGTCGATGTAATCGATTGCGTCCTTGACGGTCTTGATCTTCTCGGCATCTTCGTCCGGAATCTCAATGTCAAACGCCTCTTCAAACTGCATCACCAGCTCGACCACGTCCAGCGAATCGGCGCCGAGGTCTTCCTGAAAGCTGGCGTTGGGGGTCACCTCGGCCTCGTCAACCTGAAGCTGCTCGACGATAATCTGCTTGACTTTCTCTTCCACTGCCATGTGTCAAATCTCCTCAAAATTTGTATCGAAATCACGGAAAATGCGCCCAAACCCGTTCGGGAGTTTCCAAAAGGTTCGACTCGCAGCCTACCATACTTGGCGACCCGTTCGAGCACCCCGCCTAAAGGAACAAAAGCCCCAAGGCCCCGAATCTCCAAGTCTATCGGGGCACACGAACCCCTGTAAAGGCAAGCAGGTATAGGATTCGAGAATCCGTACCAAGGATCGAGAATCCGCGTCCGAATTCTGGAAAATGCACAGCCAAAAGGCGTACATTAGGCGAAGAGGCTAAGAGAAATCGATGCAGGCGTTGATTGCCGGGATTGTTGCCGCGTTTGTTGGAATATTCGTCGGGTTTTGGCTGCGCTCCACTTCCGCCAAAACAGAAAAAGCGCAGACTGACCAACTCGCCCAACGCAATCGCGAACTAACCGGCGAACTCGCCGGCCAGCGCAACGAACTGTCCCGCATCCAGGCCGAGTCGGCCGCCCGCGCCGGCTTCGAATCCCTCGCCCACGAACGCGAAAACTCCATCCGCTATCTGCATCTCGAACGCGAAGCGCTGCAACAATCCCTCAATGCCAAATCTCAGGTGGAACAGGAGCAAGCCGCCGCAATCAGCCGCCTGGAAACTACCCTCAAGAATGAGCGCGACCAATCCCAGGAGAAACTCAAACTCCTCACCGAAGCCCGCGTCGAACTAACCCATCAATTTGAAGCCCTGGCCGGCAAAATCCTCGACGAAAAATCTACCAAATTTACCGAGCAGAACAAAACCAACCTCGATCAGCTACTCAACCCGCTGCGCGTGCAGATCCACGACTTCCGCGGCAAGGTCGAAGAAGCGCAAAAAGACTCGAATGCCACGCGAATCGAACTTCGCGGCAAGCTCGAATCCCTCGAAAAACTCAATCAGCAGCTGAGTGCGGAAGCCCACAACCTCACCACTGCACTGCGCGGTTCCTCCAAGGCTCAAGGCGACTGGGGAGAATTCATCCTTCGCGACCTGCTCGAAAAAGCCGGTCTCCGCGAAGGCGAGCAATATCGCTTCCAGGAAAGCTTCTCGGCTGCCATCGACGAAGACGGCGCCCGCGGCAAAGCCTCCCGCACCGACGTCATCATCAACCTGCCCGGCGGCCGCCATCTCGTCGTCGATTCCAAAGTCTCGCTCAACGCCTACACCGACTACGCCAACGCCGTCGCCGAAGACGCTCGCAAAATCGCTCTCAAACAGCACCTGGCCAGCGTCCGCGCCCACTTCGACGGCCTCGCCCGGCGCAGCTACCACAAGCTATCGGGCCTCGAGTCGCCCGACTTCGTCGTCATGTTCATCCCCATCGAGCCAGCCTTCCTGCTCGCCATGCAGGAAGCCGGCGACCTGTGGCGCGAAGCCTATGAGCGCAACGTCCTGCTCGTCGGACCCACCACGCTGCTCTTCGTGATCCGGATCGTAGACAACCTCTGGCAGCAGGAGCAGCAGGCCCGCAGCGTAGCCGACATTGTCGACCGCGGCACCAAACTCTACGAGAAATTCGTCAACTTCGTCGCCGACCTCACCAAAGTCGGAGAAAGCCTGCGCAGCGCAGACCAAAGCTACCAGAACGCCATGAACAAACTTTCCACCGGCTCCGGCAACCTCATCCGCCAGACGGAAATGCTCAAGAAAGCCGGCATCCGCACCGGCAAGCAGTTGCCAGTAAAGCTCCTTGACGCCTCAGGTCTGGACTCAGCCGAGCAAGCCGAATTAGCACTCGCAGCCAGCGGCGAAGACCCATCCGAGCCCGCCGCAGGCCAGAGCTAATCCTTCAGGAGTCACAAATCCCCTAACTCCGCTAACCCCGCTCAAACCCTAACTCCGCTGCTCCGCAAACGCGCCCCGCATCCGCTCCCAGGTAACATCCAGATCCTCCGGCATCACCCGCGTCTCCGCCACCGTTGTCATGAAATTAGTGTCACCAATCCATCGCGGTAACCCATGCAGATGCAGGTGCCCAGCCACGCCCGCTCCAGCGGCTTGCCCAAGGTTCATCCCAAAGTTAATCCCATGCGGCGAATAGAGCGCCGTCAGCACCCGTTCCGTCTTCTGCGCCAGATCCATCAACTCATGCGCAATTTCCGTCGGCAGCGCCGCCAGGCTCGCCTCATGCTTGCGCGGAATCACCATCACATGCCCCGATGTATAGGGATACGCATTCAGGCAGACAAAGCACTCCGCCCCGCGAAAAACCAGCCCCGCCGCCTTTTCAGCATCATCCGCAGACATCCCATTCGTGATCGCATGATCCACGGAAGCCAGCAAATTGCAGAAAACACAGCCCAGATCGCCCGGCCATGCCTCCAGACTCCGCGGCACGCCGGCGCGCACCGCCTTCTCCGCCGAAGTCACATACCGGTAGCGCCAGGGAGTCCAAAGCAAATCCATATTGGCGAGTATAGTGGGTGACTCGGCAAGTTGAGTGCCTGCCTCGGTCGAGTCTTGGCCCTTGCTTTTCTTTCTGTCATTCCCGGGGGGAATCTGCTGCTCCCCATCCCATCCCGGCCCGCCGCCACTTAAAAAACCCGCGTTTCCCGCGCTTTGCACCATTACTGGAGCAGCTTCCTTGAATAAGTGGTTGCAAATACGCCTGCGCCAAATCCTTCGATTGACGCCACTAACCTGCATTGCTACACTTCAGGAGTACCCTTATGCGCGGGTTCCTGCATACGGGTGCGGTCCCCCACCGGCCGACCGGTTCTTTTCAAGCGACTTCCAGTAGAATAGACGCAGCATCGAGCCATCTGTTCGGCAAGATTCTCCGGCACTCCGCAAAGCACGCTTGATTGGGAGTCTTCCCGGGAGAAGTTGTGGGTAAGATCCGCGAACCTCTGCCAAACGCAAGTATACCGGCAGGGGGGGCGATCACCGAGACAGGAAATCTAGCTTTGCCTGTCTGCGGAATCCGGAATCCCGGAGCTGGCAGTCATGGCAGACGTCCTCAATCTTGAAACTGAGAGCACACCCCTGAACACCCAACTGGAAAACCCCGAACTCGAGTCCGCAACGGCCGTAGCTGAGCCGCTGCCCGAATCCACGTCTAACCCCGTCGTCGCCCAAGAGCTTGAATTGGAGCCTGAAATCGTCGAAGCCTCCGCGGTTGAATCCGCCTTGGCCACAGTCGAGTCGCAAACTGCGGAAGCCGAATCGGCAGCCGTCGCAGCCGAGCCGGAAGCGGAAGTAGTAGCCGAGCCCGTCGCGGAAGTTACCCCGGCGGTCGTCGAGACAGCCGCCGTAGCTGAAGCCCCGGCAGCCGCGCCCGCGCCCGTTGCGCAAGCTCCAGTGGCCGCAGCGCCCGTCGCGCATGTAGCCCCCGCGCGCCCGGTTGCGCACCAAAAGCCGCTCGATCGCCAGCCAATCGTGCCCGTGGTGGCCAACGTCGCCTCCTCGCACGACCACGACTTTGACGGCGGTGAAGACTTCTCCGCCCAGCTCGAAGCCTTTGAGCGCGAGCAGGCTGCCGAAGCCGCGGCTGTGGAAGCCTATGGCGACTCCGTCGTCAACGGCACCATCATCAAGCTCACCGACAAGCACGCGGTTATCGACGTAGGCCTCAAGTCCGAAGGCCTCCTGCCCATCGAGCAGGTCCTCGACCACACCGGCGAGCCCAAGTTCAAAGCCGGCGACGTCATCGAAGTCGTCATCGAGCGCGAAGAGCCCGAGGGCGGCTACCTGGTCAGCTACGACAAGGCGCAGCGCCTCCGCGTCTGGGACGTGATCGAAAAGGCCGCCAACGAAAAGACCCCTGTGATCGGCACCGTTGTCAGCCGCGTCAAGGGCGGTCTCACCGTCGACATCGGCCTCAAAGCCTTCCTGCCCGGCTCTCAGCTTGAAGTGCGTCCCGTCCGCAACCTCGACGGCTATCTCGGCACCCAGATCGAAGTCCGCGTCATCAAGCTGAACAAGAAGCGCGGCAACGTCGTCGTTAGCCGCAAAGAGATCCTTGAGGAAGAGCAGAACGCCAAGCGTTCCACGACGCTCGAGCACCTCGAAGAGGGCGCGATCCTCACCGGCACCGTCAAGAACCTCACCGACTACGGCGCGTTCGTCGACCTCGGCGGAATCGACGGCCTGCTTCACATCACCGACATGAGCTGGGGACGCCTCACCCACCCCCGCGACTTGGTCAACGTCGGCGATGAGATCCAGGTCAAGGTCCTCAAGTTCGACAAAGACAAGCAGCGTGTTTCGCTCGGCTTTAAGCAGCTCACGCCCGATCCGTGGCTCGACGCCGTCGAGCGTTACCCCGTCGGCGCGCGCGTTCAGGGCCGCATCCTGTCCGTCACCGACTACGGTGCGTTCGTCGAGCTCGAACAGGGCATCGAAGGCCTCGTCCACGTCTCCGAAATGACCTGGTCCAAGCGGATGAAGCATCCGTCCAAGCTGGTCAAGCCGGGCGACGAAGTCGAGACCGTGGTCATCTCCGTGAACCCCAGCGACCGCCGCATCTCTCTCGGGATGAAGCAGTTGCAGGAAAATCCCTGGGAAAACCTCTCCGAGCGCTACCCCACCGGTCAGATCGTCGAAGGCCGCGTCCGCAACCTCACCGACTTCGGCGCCTTCATTGAAATCGAAGACGGCATCGACGGCCTCGTCCACGTCTCCAACCTGAGCTGGACCAAGCGCGTCAAGCACCCGTCGGAAGTTCTCAAGAAGGGCGAAAAGGTCAAGGCAGTCGTTCTCGGCGTCGAACCCGAAAACCGCCGCCTCTCCCTCGGCGTCAAGCAGCTTCAGCCCGACGTCTGGGAGACCTTCTTCACCCAGCACCGCGTCGGCGACGTCGTCCACGGCAAGGTTCTGCGCACCGCGCAGTTCGGCGCCTTCGTCGAAATCGCCGAGGGAGTCGAAGGCCTCTGCCACGTCTCCGAAGCGGTCGATGCTCTCGGACACGCTCTCACCCTGGAACAGGGCCAGGAGCACGACTTCAAGATCATCAAGATGAACGTCGAAGAGAAGAAAGTGGGACTCAGCATCCGCGCCGTAGGCGAAGAAGCCAGCCGCGCGGAAGTCGAGCACTACAAGTCCCCCTCCCGCGACCGCGGAGACCGCGATCACGGCCACGGGTCATCTTCCAGCTCCTCGCAAAGCGGGTCCACCACCACGCTCGGCGACCTGGTCAACTGGGACAAATTCCGCCGCTAAACCCGGCAGAATCAGCGAAACAAGAACCGGCCGCCTCGCAAGAGGCGGCCGTTTTGCGTACCGCGGACACCATCCGCCTCAAGACCTGGCGCGCCTCAAAACGCAAGTGCGTCTGAATCCGTGCTCCAAGCGCTGAAACTCGGTTTTAGGGTCGGCCGGAGATTTATCTCCGGCGTAAAGGCAATGAAATCAACGCGGCCTTTAGGTCTTGAGCTCTGCATTCCATCAACTTCGCCCAAATTCTGGAGTTTTTCCGCAGCCTCTTTAAAGCATTTTAGGGAATGATGTAGACCGAAACCGCGGCTGCCGAGTCGATTTTTCCCAAGAAAATCGACACTCGCTATCGTTGGAAAGTTCACAGCATTCCCTAAAATGCCTTAGCCCATGCCCACTCCCGGTACGCCTCGCCGCAATCGTTTGCCGATTTCGCGATCGCTACAAATGGGTCTTCCCCAGGCAAGACACACTGCAAACGGAAACAATCCCTGGTCAAACTTTGATCTAAACCTCAAAGAATCAAGCCACCTTGCGAAACGTAAGATTAAACCGGTTGAACCCAGTCATCTCATGCCAGCCCGGCTTCAGCGGCTTCACCCCATGGAATCGCATCCGCGAAGGCCCGCCCCACACAAACACATCCCCATGCTCCAGCAAAATGGGTGCCGCCTTGTCGCCGCGCTCCAAGCCTCCAAACAGAAACACGCACGGCAGCCCCAGCGAAAGCGAAACAATCGGCTGCGTCCAGTCGCACTCATGCCGATCCTGATGCAACCCCAGCTTGTTCCCCGCCTGATACCGGTTGATATGGCAAGCATCCGGCCGAAACTCCGGAAATCCTGCCCGCACCGCGCACCGAACCGCAAAATCCCGCAACACCCGCGGCATCGGCGGCCATAGCGGCCGGTCGCGATTGTCTGGCGTAGCCCACCGTCTCCGGAACGCCGCAGAATCCCCGCAATCCGTCACCATCACCTGCATCGGCAACCCAGTCGGAGTAAACGCCGGCCGCAGCGGCGCGGCAGCCATAACCGTCTCCACCGCCGCAAAAAACTCCCGATCCTGCGGCAGCGCCAGCCCGCGCATCAACACCGCCCCAGGATAAAGCTCCTCATGGGTCGGCTCCGTTTCGAGTTGGGCAAAGAGGTTCATGTCAATCGAGATCATCCTACCATGAAAGGCGAAAATTAGGCGAAACTAAGTTTCATCCTTACAATTGGCCAAAGCCTTTGAACCGAAGCCTCCAGGAGACTCGAATGCGCCCCAGCTTCACCCTAGGCATCGAAGAGGAATACCAGACCATCGACCCGGTCACCCGCGACCTGCGCTCCCACATCGCCACTGAAATGCTTTCCCAGGGCAAAATGCGCCTCGAAGAGCGCGTCAAAGCCGAAATGCACCAATCCGTCGTCGAAGTCGGCACCCGCATCTGCAAAAACATCCATGAGGCGCGCGAAGACCTCTACGACCTGCGCCGCCAGATGATCCGCCTCGCCAAAGAGAACAACCTCACCCTCGTCGCCGGCGCCACCCACCCCTTCGCCGACTGGCGTACCCAGGAAATCTACCCCGACCCGCGCTACCGCCAGGTTGTCAAAGACCTCCAGCTCGTCGCCCGCTCCAACCTTATCTTCGGCCTCCACGTCCACGTCGGCATTGAAGACCGCGAGGCAGCCATCCGCATCATGAATGCCATGCGCTACTTCCTCCCGCACATCATGGCGCTCACCACCAACTCTCCCTTCTGGCTGGGACTCAACACCGGCTACAAAGGCTACCGCGCCAAAGTCTTCGAAAACTTCCCCAGAACCGGCATCCCCGACGCCTTTTCCAGTTACTCGGAATACGAAAACTACGTCAACCTGTTAATTAAGACCAAGTGCATCGAAGACGGCAAAAAGATATGGTGGGACATTCGCCCGCACCCTTACTTCAACACCGTAGAAGTTAGAGCCTGCGACATCCCTCTCCGCGCCTCCGAGTCGATCGCAATCGCCGCGCTGATCCAGGCTACCGCCGTACTTCTCCATAATCTGCACGAGTCCAACCGCGACTATCGCCAGTACGCCCGGCCCTTGTTGATGGAGAACAAATTCCGCGCCGTCCGTTACGGCCTCGACGGCCACCTGATCGACTTCGGCAAAGAGCAGGAAGTCCCCGAACGCGACCTGATCCGCGAGTATCTCGACATGGTCGATCCAGTTATCGACGAGTTAGGCAGCCGCGAAGCCATCGACGACATCCGCAACATCCTCGAAACCGGCACCGGCGCCGACCGCCAGTTAGCCGTATTCGAAAAGACAGGCGGCGACCTAAAAGCCGTAGTCGACTACATGGCAGAAGAAACCGCCGCCGGCCTGTTCTGAGAAATAGGGGACAACCCGCGGCTTTGAACGTTAGCAATTGTCGCCAGCTTTGAAAGGGCGCGGCTTCAGCCGCGCCGAAAAACGCGACCGGCCATTGAGGGCCAAAGGCCCGCTCTATACCAGCCTGGGGCAACGCCCCAGGTGGTGTCGTACGCGCATCCCGGAGGGCTGAAGGCCCGGCCTATCGCTCGTTGCTCGCCGGAACCGCTCAAGGCAGCGCATACCACGACCCCTTCCCATTCCCATACCGCACCAACTGTCCCTTCTCCACCAGCGCCCGTAAATGGTCCTGCGGCGTACTCCGGCTGGCCCCGGTAGCTTCGATCGCTTGCCCCATCGTCAACCTCCCCAGCTTGTGTACCGCATCCGCCCGTATTCACCCGTATTTAACCGTAAATAGTCATAATCTCCGCAACAATGCGGATATTTATTCAGATCGAGCTCGCATTCCGAGTATTTTCCGAAAGAATCGCCCGTCCTCAGAATAGGGGTATGTCCACGCCATTGGGTGAATCGAATCCGGTACGCCCCCGCTACCGCCCAAACAACGAAAGTGGAATCAACTCCCCCATAGCTCGATACCCAGCCGCCGAAGGATGCAAATGATCCCCGCTATCGTAAGCCGGATTCAGATGATTCGGCCGAGCCGGATCGGCCAGCGCCTTGTCGAAATCGACTACCCCATCAAAGTGCCCAGCCGCCCGAATCCACGCGTTAATCACTTGCCTATCCGCCTCGTTGCTCGCCGGCGGATGATAGTAATCGGAATCCGTATACGGCAAAATCGTCGCGCCAATCACCCGCAGATGCGCGTCATGCGCGCGGGCAATGATCTGCTCGTACGAGGCCAGTATCCGCCGCACAAACGCAGCATGAGCCTCCTGCGGCGGATCGGCAAGCCGCGTCAAACCGCCCAGATCGTTCACCCCTTCCAGCACTATCACCCAGCGAACCCCAGGCTGCGCCAGTACATCGCGATCCAACCGCGCCAGCACATTCGGCCCCAAACCATCCGTTAGCAGATGGTTGCCACCAATCCCCTCATTGAGCACGCCAATGCCCCGCGTCGCCTCATTCGCCTGCAAGCGCTGAGCCAGCACATCCGTCCACCGGTCATTTCCGTTGGTCGTTGCCCCATGCCCGTCGGTAATCGAATCTCCCAGCGCCACAACCGCCCCGACTCCCCCAGCCACATCCACGCCCGTAAGCTGGTACCAGTGGTCGAATTTCTTCGCATCCACCAAATCCGTCGCGGCCACGGCATCGCCATGCACCAGATATGAAGTTGCGCGCGAGCCCGGATGTCCAGTCTGCTGCGCCGGCGCATCGTCCAAATGAATGCTCACCGCCAGATCGCTCAGCGGCAGCACCGGATAGGCTACCGAATCGGAAAGATACTCCGCGCCAGCAGGGATAATGACATCAGGACTACCGGAAAAGGTCACAGCGCGGTCGCTCGTCGGATCGATCTTGGCAGAAGCAGGCGAAATTGGCCGCGCCACATGCACCGAAGCCAGATGCAGCGGTTGCGTCCCAAACGCATTCGAAAGGTGAATCCGAATCGCCGCGCCGCCCACGGAGACATGCACAATCTGCCGCAAAGTCGCGTCGCGGAGATCATCGGGAGCCAGAGAATTCTGCGGCTCGGGCAGTTGCTGCGATGCTGCCCACGAACCCGTCCAGGCCCCAGTCCAGACTTGCGCAACAGGTGAAACCTGCTGCGCTGAAGCGGTTGCCGTTGCCAAAACCAGAACGAGTGTGCGAAGACATGTACCAAGCATTGCGGTATATTAAATCGATTTACGCCGCTAGTATAGATGTCGGTCAAATTTTCCGTATCGGTCCCGCGCTGGAGGAAATTTTCGATGGATCTGCAACGCTTGCCCCTGGCTCTTTCAGTCCTCGCCGCAACCGCATTTACCCTCGTCATCGCACCCGCAGCCGTTGCACAAGCCCCTACGCCGGTCACCTTCACCGCCGATCAGGACCACCAGAACATGATGGACCAACTCGGCATCAAGGCTCTTCGTCCGGGCCCCAGCGGCGACGAGAAAGCCCCCAATCACGCCAACTACGACGAGTCCAAGGCCAATCCGTACCCCACCATCCCCAGCCTGCTGGTTCTCAAGAACGGCCAGAAAGTCACTACCGCAGATGAGTGGTGGAAACAGCGGCGGCCGGAAATCTCCGAAGACTTTGAGCGAGAAATCTACGGCCGCATCCCCAAAAACGTCCCCAAAGTCACTTGGAAAGTGAAAGTCACCGACCGCGAATTCATCGGTTTCACCCCAGTTATCGCCAAAGATCTGGAGGGCGTAGTCGATAACTCGGCTTATCCGGCTATCGAAGTCAAAATCGCGATGACAGTGGTTGTTCCGGCCAACGCCAAAGGTCCCGTCCCGGTGCTCATGATGTTCGGCCGCACCGGCCTTCCCAGTCCCACCCAGCCGCCGCCCGAGGAGATGGAGCGCGTCAACGCAGCTCTCAAAGCGCTGCTCGCCGAGAAAGACCCGTCGCTCGCGGCTATTTTCACCCAATATCCCGGCTACAGCCCGGTCACCCCGCTTGCTTCGCCCTACGCCTTTGGCGCGCCGCGTCCCGCGGGCGATCCGCCGGCCCTGCAGCAGTTGATCGCCGACGGCTGGGGCGTGGCGATGATCAATCCAGCCAGCATTCAGGCCGACAACGGAACGGGAATCACCCGCGGCATCATCGGACTGGTCAACAAAGGGCAGCCGCGCAAACCCGAGGATTGGGGCGCGCTGCGCGCCTGGGCGTGGGGCGCGGCTCGGGGCCTCGATTATCTTGAAACCGATCCGGCAGTCGACGCCAAGCACGTCGGCATTGAAGGCGTTTCGCGCTACGGTAAAGCGGCGCTGGTTACGTTGGCATTTGAACCGCGATTTGCCATGGGACTGATCGCTTCCTCCGGCGAGGGCGGCGCCAAGCTGCACCGTCATCAATTCGGCGAGGCCGTCGAAAACCTGGCCGGCGGCGAATACTACTGGATGGCCGGCAATTTCATGAAATACGGCGCGGAATCTGCCACTTTCGGCCGCAAAGACGCTGGGGACCTGCCTGTCGATTCCCATGAACTGATCGCGCTTTGCGCGCCGCGGCTCACCTTCATCAGCTACGGCGCACCGGCTGGTGGCGACCCGCTGTGGATCGACCAGCAAGGCGGCTATATGGCCACCGTCGCCGCCCAGCCGGTCTTCGAGCTGCTCGGCGCGCATGGCCTGGGAGTTCCCGACGACTGGAAGACGGCTACGATGCCGCCCGTAAATCAGGGATTGCTGGACGGCGAACTGGCCTGGCGGCAGCACGACGGAGGCCACACCGACGCGCCCAATATCAGATACTTCATTGCCTGGGCGGACAAGAAAATGGGCCGGACGACTCCTTAGTCCACGCGGCTTGGGCCAAATTCCGGCGCGAGGGCCAATTGTTCCACGTGGAACAATTTTGGGTGAATGGTAACGGCTTTGGCGAGGTTTGTTGGAAGTGGCTGTGTTTTCTTGAGTTTGCAGTTGCGTAAAATTAACCCCATTTGTGCCTTGTTACAGCGAATGGGGATTTTTGGTGTCGAGCGGAACAATCTCTTGCGTGCTGCGTGGGAGAACCGGGGGTTCGGTAGTTTTGGACGCGTAACGTTATTCGGCGGATTCTTAACGTTGATTGGCGGATTGGTTAGACTGTGCGACGGATTTCTTAGACTTTCCGGCGGATTCGTTACATTGGGTGTCCGGAATGCAGTTTGTTGGGAGATTTTTTGCGTGTAAGCGATAGGTCGGGCTTTCAGCCCTAGAGATCCTTGTTACTACGGCTCCTGGGGCGCTGCCCCAGGCTGGTATAGAGCGGACCTTCGGTCCTGGAAATTCTTGTTGCTACGGCTCCTGGGGCGTTGCCCCAGGCTGGTATGATGCGGACCTTCGGTCCTGAAGGCACACACGGTCGAGGATCGGGATGCGTCACCCGGTGAGTCAGTTTGCAAGGATCGTCAGGGTTCCGTCGGTGGCTGGGGTGGGGTTGTTGAAGTAGTAATTCTGGGCTGTGAGCGTTCCGGCGTTCGCGACGATGTAGTAGCGGCCCGGGGTGGTGTTGTTGGGGGCAGTTGTGGTGAGCGTGGGCGCGCCGGTGGTGGCTGTGGCCTGCGTGCCACCGTTGACGAAGCCTGCGATCGAGTAGGTAAAGGTGGGGAGCGGGTCGCCGGCGTGGATGGTGAAGCTGGCGGGCAGGATGGTGAGCGGGGCTTTGTATACCTCGACTGAGCCTTCTCCGCTGGAGAAGTTGTCGAAGTCGTAGTTGGCGGCGGTGAGAGTGCCGACCTGGACGCCTATCTTGTAAACGCCGGCTGGAGTGGTGGAAGTTACAGTTGTGGTGAGCACCGGCGCTCCGGAGACGACGCTGGCGGTGTCGCCGTTGAGGAAGCCGGACAGCGTGTAGGCGGTGATCGACGGCGGAGTCTGGCCGTAGGTCACGGCGACATTTTTCGCGGAGATATAGAGCGGAGCCTTGGCGACAAGCAGCGTTGCGCCATGCAGGGTGAGTGTGTAGTTAGTCAGGGCTGGCCCAGTCACGGTGACGGGATAGGAGCCTACCGGAGAGGTTGCCGTGGCGGTGGTCGATGGAGTGAGGATGTCGCCGCTGACGAGGCCGACAGCGGTGTAAGTAAAGGTGGGATTGGCCGCTCCGTAGGCTCGCTCCGCGGTTTTGGGCAGCACGGTTACGGTGAGCGGAATTGGCGTAATCGTCAGCTTGGCGCCATTGCTTACGCCCGCGGTGTAGTTGGCAGATTTCGGTCCGGACAGGGTGACTGTGATGGGGTAGGTTCCGACCGGGGTGGTGGGGCTTGAGGGTTGATCTGTCACCGTTACGGTATCTCCGTTGAGCAGGCCAGTTACGGTGTTGGTATAGGTTGGATTGGCCGCGCCGTAGACGCGCGAGGTGAGGAAAGGAACGACGGAGACCCTGAGAGCCGCAGGAAGCACTTGTACAAACCCGGGCGGCTCTGGCGGCTGCGACGTCACAATCGTGTAGTTGGCGGCGGAGAGCGTGCCGACTGCGACTTGAATCGTGTATTTTCCTGCCGGCGTGGTTGAGGACAAAGGGACCGGGGAGGTCAGCAGCGGCGCCCCTGCGACTACGCTGGCTGTGTCGCTGTAGGCGAATCCCAGGAATCCATGAGTCATGGGCCAGGACGGAGTCTGTCCATAGGTATAGCGATAGACGTTTGCGTATACGAGAAGTGTTTTTGGAGTTACCGTCAGCGTCGCGTTTTGCAGTGTCGGCGCGTAGTCGGGCAGCTTTGCGCCGCTCAGTGTCGCTGTCAAGGGGTAGGTTCCTACTGCGGCGGTGGCCGTAGCGGTGGTCGACGGAGTTACGGTCAGAGTATCTCCATTGAGCAATCCGGCGATCTTGTATTGGAAGTTGGGGAGGCCCGTGCCGTAGACGACGGATGCGGAGCGCATGGTCACGGTTAGAGGTGCGGGAGTAATGGTGAGCGTTGCATCCTTTACGACCAGGTTGTAGTTGACGAGCGCAGCTCCGCCGACGACTGCTGTCGCGAGATAGGCGCCTACCGGCGAAGTCTTTGTGGCAGTCGTCTGAGTAGTCACGGTCACGGTTTCGCCGTTTATCAGCCCGTTGACGGTGTAGGTAAAGACAGGGTTGGCTGCTCCATAGAGGCGAGTGGCGGAATTGACCGTGACTGTCAAAGTGGGCAACGAGCAACTGGGCGAGGCGGATGGACTGGCGGCCGCGTTCCGGTCGCCAGTGCCAGTTGCTGGGGCGGGT
>Ga0302325_10016357_pt1 | contig 15722 bp, 19 predicted proteins | sample Palsa_T0_2_FD_201948 | JGI IMG/M metagenome (GOLD analysis project Ga0302325, IMG submission 201948) | Peat permafrost microbial communities from Stordalen Mire near Abisko, Sweden - Palsa_T0_2 | ecosystem: Environmental > Terrestrial > Soil > Palsa > Peat permafrost | place: Sweden: Abisko...
TCCCCGCGCTCGCTCCACCGGCGAGGAGCACCGGTCCACTCACGGGTGAGCGGGGACCGTGCAGGGCAGGCCGCGACGCGAGCCACGTGCCGGCGAAGATGCCCACCGGCTTGCCGACCACGTAGCCCACGACGATCCCAAGCGTAATCGGCGAGGTGATCGCATCACCGAGCAACCGTCCGCTCAGGTGGATCCCCGCGTTGGCCAGCGCGAACAGCGGCACGATCACATAGCTCGTCCACGGGTGCAGTTCGTATTGGAGTCGCTCGTTGGTCGAGATCGCTGCCACGAGGCTCTGCTGTGCCGAGCGTGCCAGCTCTGGGGTGGGTTGCTCCCGGAACGAGCGGGTCAGGGCGGTCGCCCGCTCAAGGTCCTCGCGCGAGGGCGGGTATGCGCTGGTCGCCAAGCCGATCGCCAGACCCGAGATCACGGGATCAATGCCCGACTTGAACATCGCGATCCACACACCGACCGCGACCGCGATCGACGCCGCCCGCCGGCCAAACGGCGCGTAGCGCAGCGCCAGCAACAGCCCGAACAGCGCGACCGCGACCGCCAGCGCGATGACCGAGACGTGACTCGCATACACGGTGGCGATCACCAGCAGTGCGGCGAGATCGTCGACAACCGCGAGCGTGAGGAGGAAGACGCGCAGCCGCGTCGCGGCCGGGGCCAGCAACGCGACGGCACCGAGAGCGAACGCGGTGTCGGTCGACATCGCGGCGCCCCATCCATGCGCCCCGGGGCCTCCGGCGTTGAACGCGAGGTAGATCACGATCGGCACCGTGACGCCGCCGATCGCTCCGACCACCGGGATCGCCAGCCGACGTCGCTCGCGCAGCTGGCCCAGATCGAGCTCGCGCTTGGCCTCGAGCCCCACGACCAAGAAAAACAGCGTCATCAGGCCCTCATTGACCCAATCACGAAGGTCCGCAGAGATCCCCGTATCCCCGATCCGGATCACCAGCCTCGTCGTCCACACCGACTCATACGAGTGAGACCACGGCGAGTTCGCCCACAGCAACGCCGCAATCGTAGCCGCGAGCATCGCGACCGCACCGCCTGTCTCGGTACTCAAGAAGCTCCGCACCGGCGCCGCAAGGTTCCGCGCCCACGCCGTCCGGCCCTCGTAGGGAATCGCCTGTGCGTTGACGCTCATCGCTGCGAGAGCATCTCAGTATCCGTTCGCGAAGCGCGCTCGCCTGCGGGCCGCGCATTGCCATGGGTCGAGATCGGGCGCGCAGCGCGGCGTGGCACGCGCTCGATCAGGAACGGCTACGGGACGATTGCTGCGATTCGCCGGCGTCCGTGTGGTCGCCGAAGCCGAGCTCACCCCACTCCTGAGCTAGTGGTGGCCAGACGTGGGGTGAGCGATTCGCGCTCATGCTCGGAGTGTGCTGTGCCGATAGGCACCCCACGGCCATGGCCAGCTCCCGGGATCAATTCTACGGAGGCACTCACGCCGGCATGACAGCGCTCATCGTCGACGATGACCGTCGCAACGCATTCGCGCTCACCGCACTACTGAAGCGCGGGAAGATGACCGTCCTCGTCGCAAACAGCGGCCAAGATGCCCTCGACATCCTCCAACGCACCGGCGACGTCGAGATCGTGCTGATGGACATCATGATGCCGGTCATGGATGGCTATCAGACCATGAGCGCAATCCGCGAGCGCCCAGAGTGCGCGAAGCTCAAGATCATCGCGGTGACCGGCAAAGCAGTCGCCGGTGAGCGCGAGCGCTGCGTCGCGGCCGGGGCGAATGACTACATGCTCAAGCCAATCGATACGGCCGCGCTGCTCAACGCAATATGCCATTGGCTGCCGCGCCCCGGCACACGGTGATCGCCGGCCCGCCCCGCTGCTCACCCGCCTCATGTCGGTTTCGGATCCCGTTGCGAGAGAGCCTCGGTCCAAACCAGCCCCAGGACAGGCGGTCTGCTCGGACATCGACGGCGCGCCGGGACACCGCATGGTCGTGCGATATCTCGTGCTCGCACCATCTTCGGACGGGCACCCGCGCTCCGTAGTCTCGACGCCGTGCCAGACGTTATGCCCGCCTCCCTCGTGGTCCGCGGTCGAGACGTCGAGCTGTCCGCTCTGGGCGCGCAGCTCGACCGGGTCCGCTCTGGCGCTGGCGCGGTCGTGGTGATCGAAGGAGCCGCTGGCATGGGCAAAGCCGTCTGCTGGCGGAAGGGGCGAGGACTGCTCGCCGCATGTCTTTTGGGGTCGGCATCGGCGTTGCCGACCCTGGCGACAGCGTTGTCGAGCTGGCGCCGATGATCGCGGCGTTGTTCGAGGGCGACGAGCCATTGCTGGACCGCGATGCGCTCCGAGATCTCCACGCGCTCCCCCAGCAGCGGTATTGGCTGCTGCAGGACCTCCAGGCACTGCTCGAGCGAGCCGTGCTCGTGCGCCCGCTGCTCGTCTGCCTCGATGACCTGCACTGGGCCGACAGCGGCACCGCTGCCGCGCTGCGGGCGCTTCCCTCCCGCCTTGCGGCGCTACCGATCGCCTGGATGCTCGCGGGTCGCCCGGACCAGGGCTCGGCCCGGCTGCGCAGCGCGGTCGACTATCTCGTAGAGAGTGGAGCGGAGAGGATCGTGCTGGGTCCGTTGGACCCAGCCGCCGTCGCTCAGGTCGCGGTCGATGTCATGCGGGCAGAGCCCGATCGCGCATTGCTCGAGCTTGTGCAGGACGCCCGGGGGAGTCCGTTCCTGTTGATGGAGCTCCTCACGGGCTTCGGCGAGCTGGCCACGTGCTTGACGAGCCCCCGTCCGCGTTGCTGGCCCCGGTCGACGAGCTGATCCATGCCGGTGTGTTGGTCGAGGACGAGGAGCGTCTGGCATTCCGGCACGACATCACCCGTGACGCGGTCCGCGCCAGCCTGCCGGTGTCGGCGAGGAGCGCGCTCGATCGCCAGGCGGCCGACGTCCTGTTGGCGGCCGGAGCGACGCCAGTTGAGGTTGCCACGCAGCTGGCCTCGAGTGCCGAGTCGGGGGACGAGGTCGCGATCACAACGCTGTTCAAGGCCGCCGAAGCGCTGGCGACGTCAGATCCAGGAGCCGCCGCGGACCTGAGCCGACGCGCGCTCGAGCTCGCGCCACGCCGGCACCCCTTGCGCGGACCGCTCGTCGCCCAGACCGTCCTGCTGTTACACGCCGCCGGGCGCGCCGAGGAGGCGAAAGCGTTTGCTGATACGTCTCTGAGAGAGGCACTTCCATCCGAGCAGGAGGCCGAGGTCCGTCTCAGCATTGCGGGCATGTTCGCGGTGCCACCGGACGTGCGCGTCGACGCCGGCCGCCAGGCTCTCGCGTTCCCTGATCTTGCGCCCGTCCTGCGAGCCCGACACCTCGCCTGCCTCGTTCACAATCTCCACGTTGCCGGACGCCCCCAGGAGGCCCGCGCGAACCTAGTCGCGGCTCAGGCTGCGCTCAGTAGCAGCGGTGATGCGAGCACCGCGTTCATCCTCAATCTCGCCGAGGGCGGGATGGAGTATGTCGACGGACGATTTCGGCGCGCGCTCGAGCTGACCGAGGCGGCAGATACGGCCTGGGCGGCCATGACCGACTCCGAACTTGCCGTCGCGCGGCTGGTGGCTCAGGGATTGACCAATCGAGAAGTGGCCGAGCAGCTTTTCGTCTCCCCGCACACCGTCAGCAGCCATCTCCGACACGTGTTTGCGAAGCTCGACGTCAACTCGCGGGTCGAGCTGACACGGCTCGCCGCCGACCACGACCGACAGTAGCCTCCACTCATCCTTCAGCCGATCGTGATGCGTTCATCCCATAGGCTCACCGCGGAGGCCCCCTTTCGAACCGGACCGAGGTCAGGACAATGACAGCTTCCAGGCGAGACACTGGACGCGAACTGCGTTCACTGGTCACGCGAGATGGAACGCTCGAACTCTCACTGAGAGAGGTGCGGATTCCAGCGCCGCAGCCCAATCAAGTCGTGATCCGAGGTCAACCACGCATAAGCAGGTCTATATCTACGGCGGCCTCGATCGCGGTCCGACGGTGCTCACCCGTGACTTCGGTATGGCCTGGGGCGTCGGGGGTTGGCTCTTAACTCCCTTCCTCCAAACCGTCGAACCGGAGACGTTCCGGGCTCTCCAACAGAGGGTGGCGTCAGGGCTGGCGAGCACCTTCGCGAGTACCTACACAAACCAGGTCTCGCTCGCTGAAGCGCTAGACCCCGATGTTCTCGCCGCCTATGCGAGGCAAGCGACCGGGGAGAAGTACCTGATCACGCCCCAGCAGCGATAGAACGGCGCTCAGGCAACAACCTCGAGCCCCTTCTTCTGTGTCGCCACGCGCCGAGCGGTGATCCCCATCCGGGCGCTCATCGGTTCTGGGAGCTGAGCGATCTTGATGTAGTTCGGGCACGAAGCGAGCCAGCTACCATTTCCGACCCCGCTCGCTTCGCTATTGACCTCGGCTGATGCGCGCCTCCAAGATCAGGTGATGAGATCCGCCTCCAAATACAAAGGACGACACGTGTCTGACAATCTCGCTATCGATCCTTCAGTTCCACCCAGCGGGACTGGCTGTGTCGAGTGCCTTGCCGAAGGTGGCTGGTGGTTTCACCTGCGCCGCTGCGCCCAGTGTGGACACATCGGCTGCTGCGACTCGTCCCCCTCGCAGCACGCGAGCAAGCACGCCGCCCATGATGAGCATCCAATGATCCGTAGCTTCGAGCCGGGCGAGGACTGGTTCTGGAGCTACACCACCGAGCAGTCCTACGAGGGTCCCCTGCTCGCCCCGCCGGAGCATCATCCGCTCGATCAGCCGACGCCGGGTCCGCGCGGACGAGTCCCGTCGGACTGGCAGAGGCACCTCCATTGATCCGCGAGCTACGACGACGACCGAAGGTTGACCCGACGACCGACGCGAGCCAGTCCGTTCCCTAGCTCTGCTGTGCCCGCGCAGCCAGTTCGGCGCGGGCGGCCGCCGCGAGCTCGGGGCCGGTGTTGGCGTGCCCGTTCAGGCCCCAACCGCCGTCAGGTGACTCAGTCAGCAGCACCCAAGTTCGCTCGACCAGAGATGGGTCACCGGCGGCGCTGGCGACGATGTCGGTGAGCTCCTTGACCACGCCGAGCTGCTTATCGCGATCGAGCGCGCCCACGGGGGTCAGCACCTGCACTCGAACGTAGTTGCCGTCGCCGGCCACGTTTGATAGTGCGTCGGCCGGCATCTCGTGGACGAACCCGGCCGTGTTGTTCTTGAAAAGGTCGAGCTCGGGTACCTGCTCCCACCGCATCACGGCAGCTGCGACGTTCTGCGCCAGCGCGTGCTTGTCGACGAACGTTCCCGCGGCGGCGTAGACGTCGATCATGGGCATCTGTGTCTCCTATCAGTGGTCCTGGGGCGGTCCGGCACCTCGAGGCTGGCAGGAGTTCGCGCCGACCCACATCGCACGTTTGTGGGGTATCTATTCGCCGGGCGCAAGAGCTTGGATGGGCCGGGAGTTGGACGTAGCCAGCCCCTGTGCGCTTGGCGGCAGTCGGTTGCTCGTGGAGGCGGCGAGAATCGCGAGACGACAGTCGTTTAACGTCGGGCGCGGCGTGGCTGAGCGGCTAGCTCGCCGACCCTGCTCTCGGCTGGCTCGAGTTGCGCCCAGACCAGCCGGGAGCGCCGCCTCGGCGCCTGCTCTCCGCCTAGACATCGCACGACCGTGCGATGTCGCTCAGCGCACGCGCTGCGACCTTGGGCGCGTCGACTCGAATTCACAAGCTCAGACAAAGCCACTTGAGGTCGGAAGCTGAAGGTCGATCCTGCGTATACGGCGATCGAGCCGGCCCCAAACGTGGCGCCCACGACTACTGGAAGGGACTCACTGACATGAACGATCTGCCTCATATCGTCCTGGTGCATGGCGCATGGGCCGACGGCTCGAGTTGGAGCGCCGTCATTGCGGGTCTGCAGACCGACGGTTACAAGGTCACAGCTCCACAGTTTCCGATGGCCGCGCTGAGCGACGACGTCGCCCGGCTGCGCGAGGTCCTGGCCCTCCAGGACGGCCCGACCGTCGTGGCCGGCCACTCCTACGGCGGCCAGATCATGACCGCTCTGGGCACGGAATCTCCAAACGTGGTCGGTCTGGTCTACATCGCCGCGTTCGGAATTGACGAGGGCGAATCGCTCGGCGCGCTGCTGGCCCAGGGGCCACCGACTCCGGCGACCGCCAACCTCGCCATCGACGCACAGGGCTACGCCTGACTACCGGAGGACGACTACATCAACCACTTCGCCGCGGACGTCGATCCGGTCAAGTCCAGGGTCATGCACGCCGTGCAGCAGCCCTTGGCCGCGGCCGCTTTTGACACCAAGATGGGAGTCCCGGCCTGGAAATCGCTGCCGTCCTGGTACATGGTCGCCCAGAACGATCAGGCAATCCCACCCGATGTCGAGCGCATGTTCGCCGGTCGCATGGGCGCGACCACCGTCGAGGTCCCGAGTGGCCATGTCGCCATGGTCTCCCACCCGCACAGCGTGGTGAACCTCACCGAGACGGCGGCCAAAGGCGTGCTGGTCGCGGGCTAGGTCGGACGGACACCTCGCAGTCAGTCGCCTTTGTAGCCGGCCGGCGGACCCTCCTGCGGTCCGAGTGCCGACTCGAACGCGACGAGGTAGACGTCGAAGCGCGCCCCCCACGCGTCCGACTGGGGATCGAGTCCGGCCAGGCGGTCGAGACACACCTCCCAGCCGACCGCTGGATCGGCGTTGCGAGGCGCAGGGGTGCTCACGACGGGTCATCCATCCGCGTGAGCCCCTGCAGGAGCGCTCGTGCGGAGGCTTGAAGCGCAGGTATGTCGACGCCGAGAACGCCGCGCATCCGGTGTAGCACTGGCGGGGCGATCGCACTGAGGATGAACCCGGCGAGCACTCGTTCGTCGAGGGCAGGGTCGATCTCGTGTACGAGCGTCGCGATGTGGATGAGCAGCGTCCCGTAGACGGGTGGGAGCGCGTGCCCCGCCGGGGCCTCAGCCGCGAGCGCCAGCTCGAGGTGACCGAGCTGCAGTCCAACGAGCCCGACGACGAACGCTTCGAGGCGCTCGGCGGGCGGGGCGCCCGGGCCCAAAGGAGGCGGTCCACGGAGAAAGCCGTCCTGGAACTCGCGCATGTACTCGTCGAGCAGCGCGTGGGTGAGCCCGTCGCGGTCGCCAAAGCGGTGAAACACCGTCCCCTTGCCAACGCCGGCGGCGCTCGCGACGCCTTGCATCGTCAACGCGCCGGGCCCGTGCTCTTCCACCAGCCGGCGAGCCGCGCGCAAGATGCGCTCGCGATTGGCGGCTGCGTCGGCGCGCTCGCCCCGCTGACCGGCCATCGGAAGCTCGCGAATCTGTTCGCCATCGTGGTCGGCTGCTGAATCTATCTGGACCATGGGTTCACTTATGCTAACTTATCCGGTGATAACTGGACCGTAGGTCCAGATCATTGACAGGAGGCATAGTCATGGCTACCACACAAACCACACAAGCGCTTGCGGTCCCGCTATCCCCCGGCGAATGGAACGTCGACCCGGCGCGCAGCGAGCTGGGCTTTAGCACCCGCATCTTCGGTCTCCTCCCGGTACGCGGGCGCTACAGCGGTTTCGGCGGGGAGCTCCACATCGACAGCGCGGGCAACGCGAGCGGGACCCTCCGCGTCGAGGCCGAGACGATCAGCACCGGAATCAACAAGCGCGACTCGCACCTTCGCTCCCAGGACTTCTTCCATGTCGACGTGCACCCGCACATGACCTTCGTTCTGACCGGCCTCACCCCCAATAGCGATGGCACCGTGACATTAACTGGAACGCTACATATCCGAGACCGGGAGCTTGCGATCAACACGCCCGCCTCTGTGGGCCTGGTGGACTCTGACGGTCTGCGGATCAACGCCGACTTCGCAGTCGACCACCGCGCCGCCGGCTTTGAGATCAAGCGGCTTCCCCGCGCCGTTCGGATTCAGGCAGCACTGACGCTGGCACCGAGTAACTGACTGACATGTCACTATTTCGCCTCGACGCCAGCATTCGCTCCGACGGCTCCCACAGCCGCCACATGGCCGACATCGTCCAGCAGGAGTGGCGCAACGCCCACCCGTCCGACCCCGTGATCAATCGTGAGATCGGGATCGACCCGCTGCCGTCGAATGCGTGGGCGACCGCGGTGTTTGCGCAATTCACCCCGGAGAAGGATCGCTCGCCCGAGCAGCGGGAGGCCGTCGGCCTCGCCGCGACGCTGACCGACGAGCTGGCAGCGGCCAACGCAATGCTGTTCGCCGTTCCGCTCTACAACTTCGGGGTCTCCCAGCACTTCAAGACCTGGGTCGACCTGATCGTCAGCGATCCGCGGATGGCCGCCGGCAGCGACCCGATCATCGCCGGCAGGCCGGCAGTGCTGGCAACCGTCCACGGTGGCGCGTACGGGGCGGGCACGCCCCGCGAGGGGTGGGATCACGCAACCGGCTGGATGCGCAGGATCCTCGAAGACGTATGGAAGCTCGACCTGCGCGTCGTCGAGAGCGAGTTCACGCTGGTCGGGGTGAACCCCATACTCGATGAGTTCAAGGAGCTGGCCGCTCAGATGCGAACCGAGGCTGAGGAGCTCGCGCGCACTCACGGCCAATCGCTGTCGGCCAAGCTCGCCGCTTAGAGCGCCCCGGATCAGGAGGTCGATACGCTCAACATGGCGTCGCCCAGCAGGGCGACCGACTGCAGGCGACCCTCGATCGTCGGTGCCTGGTGGGCGACCATCAACTCGTCGGCCTCGGTGTGGCGCAGGAAGCTGTGAAGATAGTCCTGCACTTGGCGCTGCGTCCCCAGCGCCGTGTACGTGAGCATCTCGTCCACCCGCGCTGCGGCCCCGGCGCCGAGCAGCTCGTCGGCCTGCTCGTCGGTCATGTCGAGGTCTCTGACGCCCAGTTGCCGTCCGTACAGGTTGACGGCTCGTATGCGCCGCATGCCTTGCAGTTGCTCTTGAGCAGCGCTCGCCGTGTCGGCGGCGATCACGTTCACCCCCGCGATCACATAGGGTCGCTCCAGCTGTTCGGACGGGCGGAATTCGCTTCTGTAGGCGGCGATCGCTGCATCGAGCGCCGCCGGTGCGAAGTGCGACGCGAACGCGTACGGCAGGCCCAGCGCCGCGGCCAGCTTCGCCCCAAACAGTGACGAGCCGAGGATGTAGAGCGGGATCCGTGAGCCCTGGCCCGGAACGGCGTCGACTCCAGGCACGACGGTGTGGCCTGAGAGATAGCCCTGCAGCTCCAGGACGTCCTGGGGGAATGCCTCCGCCGATCTGGGATCGCGACGTAGCGCGTACATCGTGTTCTGGTCAGAGCCCGGTGCGCGGCCCAGGCCCAGGTCGATCCGCCCCGGGTACATCGCCGCCAGCGTGCCGAACTGCTCGGCGATCGTCAGCGGCGCGTGGTTTGGCAGCATCACCCCGCCGGCACCGAGCCTGATGCTGCGCGTATGGGCGCCGATGTGCGCGATCAGCACACTCGTCGCCGACGACGCGATGCTGGGTATGTTGTGGTGCTCGGCGTACCACACCCGCTCGTAGCCAAGCTCCTCCGCGTGCTGGGCCAGCGCCACGCTCCCGGCAAAGCTGTCACTCGCGGTCTGGCCACGCCCGACCGGCGCCAAGTCTAGGATTGACAGCCGTACGGGCATCGTCGTCCTACCCTAGCGAGCGGTGATGTTTCACCTGCGCGCGACCGGTTCTCGACCAACTGATCGGGGGGGCGCACGCTTGGGTGCTCCGCTCGCATCAGCTTGACGCCGGCGGCGTCTCGTGCACAGACGGCAGTCGAAGCGCCTTGATCTCACGCCGACGAAGAGTAGGCTCGGCGGTGCATTGGTCGGGACATCCGCGCCGTGAGTCGCGTCGCCGTGCCGCCCGACGAGGAGGTGCGATGGCATAGGTCCCCACGGTTTGCAGCACTTCTAGACCGAACACAGGAGGGAGCATCAGATGTTCGCAAGCATCAGGCGCTGTCGCATGCACAGAGGGTCGGTGGACGAGCTCGCGAAGCGGGTCGACGAAGGCTTCGCCGAGGAGATCTCCGCTCAGCCTGGATTCGTCTCATACGAATTCGTCGACTGCGAAGACGGCCAATTCATGACGGTCAGCATCTTCGATTTTGCCACGGGAGCCAGGAGCTCACGTGAGCTGGCGCAGCGCTGGGCCGAGGACAACCGTCACGACGTCGATTTCATGCACACGGAGGCGCTGCACGGCGAAATCTATGTCAGTCGCGCCAACGAGGACATGCTCGAGGCCGGGCACGTGGGTGCGGCTCGAAAGTTCGCGAGCGTTCGTCGATACTCGCTGCGCGACGGGTCTGTTGCAGCGCTCATGCGTAAGGTCGACGCAGCTTTCGCTGACCGGATTGTGGCACTGGGCGGGTTCGAGGCCTATCACGCGCTGGCATGCGGGCTCGGCGAGATCCTGACCGTCAGCCTCTTTCGCGATCAGTCCAGCGCAGAGGCGTCAGACGACCTCGCGTTGCAGTTCGTTGGTCAGGAGCTGGGTGGGTTTGACATCGAGCGCACGGATGTGATCGGCGGCGAGGTGCTCGTCAGCCGCGCAATGGTCAAGCTGCTCGAGCCGGCCCACGCATAACGGGAGTCCACCGCGTCGCGCGAGCCCCCGTTTCGGCGATGATCAGCCCCTCGCTGCGGGCGAGCTGCCCGCGGTGCTAGGGGGCGAGCAGCGATTCGGTGCACGCCAGAGCGCGGGCGTACGCGGGTCGCGCTTGCAGACGGTCGAGGTAGTCAACGACGTTGGGTGGCGCGGCGTCGAGCACGCCGGCGAAGCGGGAGACGGCGAGGACGCCGCCGAGCACGATGTCCGCTGCGGTCAGCGCGGCGCCGAGCAGGAACGGCCGGTCGGCCAGCTGATCGCCGACGGCGGCGCAGGCCCGCGCGAACGCGCGCCGCTGCCCCCGGCGGTATTCGTCCTCGACGTGCTCGGTCAGTGACCAGGCACCGAGCGTCGTGCGCTCGAGCTCAGTCATGGCCATGATCGACCACCCGTAGACCTGGGTGCCCAGCGTCGAACCGAGCGGGCCCGTCAGCCCGGTGTCCGGGTAGAGGTCAGCGATCGCGAGCACGATCGCAGTGGACTCGAACAGGACCTGACCGTCGTCGAGCTCGAGTGCGGGGACTCGGCCGAGCGGGTGGCGCTGCCGGTACGCCTCATCGCGGCACTCGTCGGCTGAGAGCACGACCGGCTCGTAGTCGACCCCGATCTCCTCAAGCGCCCACGCCACCCACAGCGGCCGCCCCGTCTGAGCTCGGTAGAACAGGCGCACAGAGCAGAAGCGTAGGCGCTAGCCGCGGACACCGTGAGAGCGGACCCCACCACGACGGGCGCGAAGCACTCGGGCCAACGCCAGGTCGTATCGCGCGGTGCCTGGTGCCCGGGCGTGATTGCAATGTGCGCTGGAAGCGTGCCGACGCTGGGCTCACAGCGAGGCTCTAGCGTTCAGCTCACGTTACCTTCTTGGCACCGGTACCCTCACGTTCTCGCAATGCCCCCTCGAGCCTTAACCTCTAGATGGTCACCGACTCGAGTCACGTCACCTTGGACGCGCTCAGCAACCACGACACGAACCCACATGGTCGAGGACATCCTTGGCGACGGCGGGCGTTGAAGGCACGCAGCCGGTACCGCGTTGGGCGGGATCGGCTTGGACCGGGTTGTGATCGTCCTGTGCGGCCAGGGCGCGGATAGTGTCGGGCGAGATGGTCGCTGCGGGGCGTAACCGGGCTGCGGCCGGCTTGCCGGCCAGCCGGGTCGTGCGGCCGCTCTCCCCTGAGGATTTGAGCATCCTGGCGCTGGAGAACGAGACGGTCGCGGGACACACATGCAAGGTGATCGTGCTCAGCGACCGGATCGATATCGATCTTCTGCGGGCTTCGATCGCCTCGCGGCTGCATCGGACGCCGCAGCTCGCGACGCGCTTGTGCGAGATCGAAGGCACACCGTCCTGGGTGTTGGATCCACAGGTGGACATGCGCGCGCATGTGGTCCTCTGCGATGCCGGCGAGCCCCCGGACGAGGCTGGCCTACGGGTCAGCATCGCGCGGATCTTTGAGCAGCGCCTGGACCGCTCCCAGCCGCTGTGGCGAATCGACGTGATACCCGAGCTTGCCGCAGGCGGGAGCGTCTTGATCTGGCGGGTCCATCACGCCCTGGCAGATGGCTCGACCGCTATGCGCGTCGCTAGCGCAGCGCTGTGGGACGAGACGCAGGAAAGCAATGCTCGCTCCGGCGGGTCGAGGCAGCGGTCGCGAGCGCCGGCTGACCCCGTCGCCGGCCGGCGGGTGGAAGCTCTGCTCGCTGTTGCCCGGGAGGCGCCACAGCCATGGCTGCGGTCCCCGTTCAATGGTCACATCGGTGCCAGGCGATCCGTGGCCTTTGCCACCTTCGACCTTGAGAGTCTGCGCCGCGTGGCCGCCGCGACCGACGGCGCGACCATCAACGACGCGGTTCTAGCCGTGGTGGCAGGCGGGCTGCGACGCTGGCTCGAGGCCCGACACGGTCACCTCGACGCAGTGCGGGTGAAAGTGCCAGTGAGCCTGCACGACCTGTCGATCGCGCCTGGCGATGACGGCGCCGAGCTGGGCAATCGCGACTCCTTTTTCTGCCTTGACCTGCCGCTTGAACCAGCCGATCCGCTCGATCGCTTGAGCGCCGTTCGACGCGCCACCCGCGTCCGTAAGGAGGAGCACGACGCCCAACACCTCGACGCGCTCATGCGCGAGCTGGCGCGCACACCACGACTTCGGAACTTCGCCGAACGGGTCTTGGCCGGTCCGCGTTCATTTGCGTTGAACGTCTCCAACGTTCCCGGTCCCCGCCAGCCCGTACGCGTGCTCGGTAGTCGGGTACGAGAGCTGTATAGCCTCGCCGAAATCCGCGAGCACCACGCGCTTCGGATCGCGGTGATATCGCTCGCCGACACGCTGAACTTCGGCCTCTCGGCTGATCCCACGGTGCTCGCGGACGTCGATCACCTAGCCCGCGACATGCAGCTGGAAGCGTCCGCGCTGATGGCTGCGCTGGAGCCGATCTAACCAGCAGGCACGCGCGAATCGCTCACGTTCCCCGAGCATTGTTCGCGGTTCCAACGGTTGAGCAAAGCGCGGCCCGCCGGGCGGCGTGCAGACTGACTGATTTACATAAGCGTGCGTCGGCCGGAAGATACCGTCGCCTGCGGCGCGTCAAGGCTGTCCCGCCGCTGGCGGCTGCGATTCGTAGTCAGATGATCAAAGCGCAAGGCTGTCCTCTGAGCACGGAAGCGGGTGGATAAGCGAAGCGCCTGCCGTACGGCTCTCGCGCGCCGATCGCTACGTCACATCTCGGCGTAACGTCAGCGCGAGTCCGGCGAGCGCCAGCACCGCCGTCCACGCGAGCAGCACGGCGCCGCCGGCCGCGGGCGGTAGCAAATGCGTCGTCTTCAGGCCCATCAGCGCGTCCGCGGCCGGGGTCGGCATGAAGCGACCGACCGATGGAGCCAGCCCGAACAGCAGGCTGTTGACGACGAACTCCCAGGAGAGCAGGGCGATCACCGCGCCGACCTGGTTGCGGAGGATTGCGCCAAGCCCGACGCCGAAGGCGCCCAGCAGCGCGATTCCGGCCAGCCCGCCGAAGACGATCAGAGCGAAGTCGCCGCCGCTGAGCGCCGACCCGATCCCACGGGCGGAGAGGATCAGCGAGCCGATCCCGACCGCCAGCCCCACGCTCACCGCGCCGAAGACAAGCCCGGCAAGCAGGCCGGCGGTCAGCTTGGCCGACAGCACGTCGGCACGGCGCGGCGTGAACAGGAACGTGGGGCGGATCGTCCCGTAGCGATACTCGCTGGTCACCAGCAGCAATCCCGCGAGGCCCGAGAAGATCAACGCGACGGCGCCGGGCGCGAAAAGGCCGCGCTGATCGTGCCTCGAGGTGAGGCCGTCGTGGTGGGTGAGCAGGCCCGTGAGCAGCACGATCAGTAGCGTCAGCCCGATCATCCCGGCGAACAGTCCGAGCGTGGTCCGGGTCGAGCGGACCTTCAGCAGCTCGGCCTTCAGCTGCGCGATCACGAGCTGGGCTCCGAGGTCAGCTCCAGGAAGATGTCCTCGAGCGACGAGCCCTCCGTGAGCAGCTCGTGGATCGGGACGCCCGCGGCGAACGCGATCTCGCCGACACGGTCGGTATCCGCGCCGCGCACCAGCAGCGTCTGGTGATCGCACGTCGCGTCGAGATGCTCGCGACGCAGCGCCGCCTGGAGCTGATCCGGGTTGGGGGTACGGACGCGGACCGTGCCGCCGACGCGGCTGGTCAGCTGCGGCAGCGAGGACTCCACGACGAGGCGACCGTGGGTGATGATCAGCACCTGGTCGACCGTCTGCGCGACCTCGGCGAGGACGTGGCTCGAGACAAGCACGGTGCGTCCCTGAGACGCGAACGCGCGCAGGAAGTCGCGCAGCCAGCGCACCCCCTCGGGATCGAGACCGTTCGCCGGCTCATCCAGGATCAGCAGCTCCGGATCGCCGAGGAGCGCCCCCGCGAGCCCCAGCCGCTGGCGCATACCGAGTGAGTACCCCTTGACCCGCCGCTTGCCTGCCTCGTGCAGCTCGACGGCCCGAAGCACGTCGTCCGCACGCGAGTCAGGCAGGCCGACGGCCCGGCCGAGCGTTCTCAGATGGTCACGGCCCGAGCGCCCGGGATGGAAGTCCGTCGCCTCGAGCACCGCGCCGACCGACAGCGCGGCACGCTCGAGCTCCGCGTAGGGCTTGCCGAGCACGAGCGAGCGCCCGCTTGTCGGCGCCGCCAGGCCGAGGAGCATCCGCAGCGTCGTCGTCTTCCCCGCACCGTTCGGGCCGAGAAAGCCCGTGATCGTCCCGGGCTCCAGCGTGAACGACAAGTCATCGACGGCGAGAACCGATCCAAATCGCTTCGTCAGCGACTCAGCAACAACCGCCGTCAACGTTCCACCGCGCTAACCCGGGCAGCGATCCCACGAGACAGCAGACGGCAGGACACCGACGCTCAATGTAATCGGTCCGAGCGCGATTTCGGAGTGGCCGGCTGCTCGGCGAACGTATAGCGCCCGACCCTCCGCGCTACGCAGCCCCCGCGGGTGCCGCGACTCCCACTGGTGGCCCGGTAGGGTTCCTCGGCACATCGGCTGATCATCCGAGGGGTCACTGTGCATCGGATCAGAACCATCGCGCTCGTTGGGGCAATTGTCGGCGTCATTTCGCTGGGGCTGGTGGGCAGCGTTTGGGGCGCCGCTGGATCGACCGCTCGGGCTGCTCGTCCTGGGGCGGCGCCTCAGTTCAGTACCGCGACCCGCAGAGCGCTCACCGCGATCGCGATCAGTGGCATGGGAGCGGCGAACATGCCGGGCATGGAGGTGGGCGTGTGGGTGCCGGGCGAGGGAAGTCTCGTCGAGGCGCTCGGCACGAGCGATCAGGCCACCGCCGCTCCGTTGACGCTGAGCGACCACCTCCGGATCGCCAGCGTCAGCAAGACGTTCACCGCCACGGCGATCTTGGAGCTCGTCGATCAGCACAAGCTCTCGCTCAGCGACCACCTCAGCACCTTCATCGCGGGGATCCCGAACGGCAGTCGCATCACAATCGCTCAGCTGCTGAACATGACGAGCGGGATCTACGACTACGTCAACGATGCTGCGGTCATTCGCGCCTACGACATGAATCCGGTGCGGCCCTTCGCGCTC
>Ga0302325_10016358_pt1 | contig 15721 bp, 1 predicted proteins | sample Palsa_T0_2_FD_201948 | JGI IMG/M metagenome (GOLD analysis project Ga0302325, IMG submission 201948) | Peat permafrost microbial communities from Stordalen Mire near Abisko, Sweden - Palsa_T0_2 | ecosystem: Environmental > Terrestrial > Soil > Palsa > Peat permafrost | place: Sweden: Abisko...
AATCTGCTTTTGAGCATTGACGAAGCCCGCTGCCAAAAAGTGGACTTCGGGCACACATCCGCGACTCCGCTCATTTCCGAATGGTGGCGACCCGACACCAATAGCGCTTTCAATGGGCTGGCCGCTTTGCCTGCACCTGCGGAAACGAAACAAGCCATGGCAGTGGAATTGGAACGCATTGTTGCTGAAAACGAACGGGCAACTTTTTATCAAGACATCCGCCCCGCATTGGATCGCCTGGCTGGCGCCTATGCCGCCTGCGCCATTGCCGATCTCAATCCAGGCGACGGGACCTTCGATCTGGCGCGGCTGGCGCGCAAAGCCGGCATAAAGCGCGATCAGCACGGATTGCTGGCCAAATTGCTGCGCATGGCGGAAGAGGATGGCCAGTTGACCAGCGTCGGCAGCGGATGGCGCTGGAATAAAGAGCGAGTGCCCGAAGCTTCGGAAGCAATCTGGCGCGAACTGTTCGAAAACCATCCCCGCTACTACGCGGAGCTTCTGTTGTTGGCTGGAGCGGGCGATAAGCTGGCAGCGAGGTTACGCGGTGAAGACGCCGAACCAGCAGCCGCGTTGCTCGATCAATTATTCGATACGTCGCCTTTCGCAGCGCCTTACAACCAGATTATGCGCGCCACCGTGGAGAAATTAGTAAGCAAGTGGCCGGCCGATAGGCCCATGCGCGTCCTGGAAATCGGCGCCGCGAGTGGCGGAACGACGGCGTGGGTTCTGCCAGCGCTTCCGGCGGAACGTGCCGATTACCTTTTCACCGATCCTTCCGAAGCAGCCGTTGGCCGTGCGGAACATCGCTTAGGCGCGCAACGTTTTGTCCGTTTTGGCACGCTGGATTTGACGCGCGATTTCATAGAGCAAGGCCAGTCGGCTGGATATTTCGACCTGGTAATTGGCTCCCACGCGTTGAGCGCGGCATCCGATGCCGGCGAACTGCTGGACAGGCTGGGGACGGTGACCGCCGCGGGCGGATTGCTACTGACGATCGAAGCGAATCAAGACCGCTTCCAGGATCTCGTATTAGGACAGCAACCGGCCGATTGGCTGAAAGAACTGGCTGCGGCTGGCCTTGAAGATGGAGTCTCTATCGACGATTCGGCGGCTTGTCCGGCCGGACAAATCGCTCAACAAACCGTTCTACTCGCACGCTTTGGGCAGCCTTCGGAAGTGGTGGCTCCGCAAGCCGTAACGCTCGACGCGCGCCGCTGGATGCTGGTGACGGAAGCTGGGCAGGAATCGACGCCCTTCGGTCAATCGCTGGTTGAGGCGCTATCCGCGCAGGGCCATCAAGTCAACGTCCAGGCATTTTCAGGGAGTGAAGACGACCGCAAGATCGCGGTGTTTTCGGCGTTGTCGCAATGCCCGGCGGAGGAAGTGGTTTACATCTCTGCCCCTGGGGATACCAACGGCAACTTATTAGATACGCAAATGCATCGCTGCTTGACGGCTGTGTATTTGGTACACGCGCTTGAGACCATCCGGCACGAAACGCCTTGCCACCTTACATTCGTTACGCGCGGGGCGTTTCCCACGGCGAACGGCCAAGGCGCGCTTGATCCGGGTCAGGCTCCGCTTTGGGGTTTGGGAAGAGTGATTGGAGCTGAGCACGCTTCACTGCATGTCCGCGCCATCGACCTTCACTCGCCTCTGAAGGCTCGGGAAGACGCCGCCACGTTGGCCCGCGAACTGCTGCGGCGCGACGCAGAAACAGAGGTGCAACTCTCGGCTGGGCAGCGCTACGTGAACCGTGAGCGAATGACCACCATGACCGATTTGGCCCGGCAAACCGGTCCAATCGCATCGGCGTTTGCTCTCGACTTCCAACCGCATGGCGGACTTGATTCTCTCTACCTACGAGAGGCCGAACGCCGAGCACCCAACTCGAACGAAGTAGAAATCGCAGTAGAAGCAGCCGGCTTAAATTTTCGCGACGTCTTGTGGGTGATGGGCATGCTGCCGGAGGAAGCCGTCGAACACGGATTCTCAGGCCCAACCATCGGCATGGAGTGCTCGGGCCGAATTGTACGCACGGGTTCCGGCGTTACATCGTTGAAACCGGGCGACCGGGTGGTGGCGTTTGCTTCGAACTGTTTCGGCAGCCACGTAACAACGGACGCAGGCGCTGTGGCGGCGATTCCCGATGCGCTCGACTTCGCCTCGGCGGCGACAATTCCTACCGCATTCCTCACCGCTTATTACGCCTTTGATTATCTGGCGCGACTGGAGCCAGGCGAAACGGTGCTGATCCACGGCGCGGCCGGCGGCGTTGGCATGGCAGCCATTCAGATCGCGAAACTCAAGGGAGCGAAGGTCATTGGCACTGCAGGCTCGGCCCGAAAACGCCGCATGCTTGAGATGCTGGGCGTCGACCATGTCTTGAATTCGCGTTCGCTCGAGTTCGCCGATGAAGTCATGAAGATCACGGGCGGCGTAGGCGTAGACGTGGTGCTCAACTCGCTGGCGGGTGAGGCCATCACTAAAAGCCTGCAATGCTTGCGGCCGTTTGGGCGCTTCCTTGAAATTGGCAAGCGCGATCTTTATGCTAATAGCCGGATCGGGCTGCGCCCATTCCGCAATAACCTGAGTTACTTCGGCATTGACGCGGACACGCTCATCGTAGAACGGGCCGAATTGGCGCGCTCGATCTTCCAGAGAGTGATTCGTCACTTCGCGGCAGGTGAACTGCGGCCACTGCCCTTCCAGGCGGTCCCCATTTCGCGCGCGGCCGAGGCTTTTCGTTCCATGCAGCAATCCAAGCACGTTGGCAAGCTGGTGATCTCCACCCAATTAGAACGACCGGAATCCGTGCCTCTGGTTCGTTTCAAAAAGCCCGTGAAGGCGGGCGCAACCTACCTGGTGACGGGCGGCCTCGGCGGCTTTGGGCTCGCCACGGCGGAGTGGCTGGTGGAACAAGGGGCTACGTCGTTAGCCTTGATTGGACGCCGTGGAGCGGTGACGGAGGAAGCCATCGCGGGTGTGGCGAAACTGGAAAAAATGGGCGCCAGAGTGCGCGCTTTCGCAGCGGACATCGCGGACGCGGACGCTCTCGCCACGGTATTGGCTGCCGTACGCGCGGAAATGGCGCCACTGACAGGAGTCATCCATTCGGCCGCGGTGATCGAGGACACTCCGATCCTGAATCTCGGCCCCGAATTAATCGAGCGTGTGTTCCGGCCAAAGTTATTGGGTGCCTGGAATCTGCACCAAGCCACGCTGCACGATCCGCTCGAGATGTTCGTGCTTTACTCGTCTTCGAGCGCCGTGGTCGGAAATCCCGGCCAAGGCGCGTACGTCGCCGCTAATCTCTATCTTGATTCTTTAGCGCTTTACCGGAAATCTCTCGGACTTCCCGCGCTGTCCGTCGGTTGGGGCGCCATCAAGGACGCCGGATTCCTCACGCGCCATCAGCATGTCGCGGAGATGCTCAGGACGCGCACGGGTCTCGATGCGACGCCCGCTCACGAAGCGCTCGCCGACTTGGGCCGCCTCAGCGCCGCTGGTGCAACGCGAGTGTGCGCGGCGCGTTTTGATCTGCACCGCCTGGGGCAAGTAGGACCGGGCGCCACCATTCCGCCGCGCTTCCTGCCCATCATTCCCAAGGGTGCAGCCGCGTCTATGCAAAACGCAGAAACGTTGGCCGATCTGCTGAAGAAAACACCGGAAGCGGATCGGCGCGCCTTGATCTTAGCGCGGGTAAAGGAACATGGCGCACGCGTTCTCGGCACCTCCGCCGCTCAGATCGATATCGATCAGCCTTTGTCCGATTTGGGCCTGGATTCATTGATGGCGGTAGAATTGGCCGGCGGACTGGAGCGGGATCTGGGACAACCTGTGTCGGTGATGCAGATGCTCAGCGCGGGCTCCTTAGCCGCCATTGCTGAACTGGTCATGAAGATGTTGGGGGTTGGCTCGCAGGGTGAAAGCGCTGCGTCCCCCGCCGAGTCTCCGGCCAGCCTCCCGCAAGCCAAAGATAGCGCCGTCCTGCAGGAACTTAGGACCTAAGCGTCGATGGGGCCACAACTTCCCCGCGGCTTCAACGCTCGGGCCTTCTTCGGCTTAGCCTTGCCCATGATCGTCTCGCGGACCGGTCTGGCCGCCATGGGCATCGCCGATGGCCTCATGGTTTCGCGTTTTCAAGCGCATGAATTCGCCTGGTTGAGCTTGGCGGAAGGAACGCTGGGAAGACTGCTCGACCTCTTCGTCGCATTCCTGCTGGGTGGCCTGGCGCTGGTGGCCCGGCATCACGCTCGTGGCGATGCGGCGGGCGCGCGTCTGTTTTGGCTGCGGACCTTGCCTGTCGCTGTCGGTCTCGGCATTGTCGGATTCTTGGTGGGACTGTGCGGCAACCCATTGCTGTCCATCATGGGGCAGAGCCGCGCACTAACAGCGGGTGCCGCACCCGTCATGGCGATCCTAGGTGCCGGCTATCCGGCCTCGCTGCTGGCCATTTCCGCCGCCGTGTACCTTGAAGGTATCAACCGGCCACGGTTCGTGGCAATCTGTGTCGTCACGGCAAATGTGCTCAACGTCGCTTTGAATTGGCTTTTGATAGGCGGCCATCTCGGCTTGGCCGCGATGGGTGCGCGCGGCTCTGCGCTATCCACCACCCTTGTGCGCTGTGCTTTGTGCCTGGCGTTGGTCGGCTATGCCTGGCGTTTGCGCACGGAGCAACCTGTGGATGATGATTCCGAGACGCACAGGGCGGAGCGCGCCGCTTCAGCGCGAGCACAATGGCGACTCGGTTTCGGCGCGGCAGGAACGGTAGCAGTTATGGTTGCGCTAACGGCACCGCTGACCGTGTTCGCCGGTTGGCTGGGCGTCTTGCCGCTGGCTACTTTCGCGGCTGCCTGGAGTTTAGCCGCCCCCGCAGCGCTGCTGGCGCTGGGTATGGCCGATGCCACCGGGATCTATGTGGGGTCTGAAGCGGGCCGCAGCGGTGAGCGTTGCGCGGCCGCGGTGGCTTGGGCCAGCCTGCGTGCGACCTTGGCACCCACGGCCGTCTTGGTGGGAGTCCTGGTGATCTGCGCTCACTTCTTCGCCACACTCTACTCGAAGGACCTGAACCTGCAAATATCCATGACGGCCGTCATTCCCGTTGTCGGCGCGATCATCTTAGTTGACTGCGCCGGGTTTGTGATGGGCGCTTCACTCCGCGCTCTTCGTGAAGTGGCTTGGCCCACCGGCATCGATATCGGTTCCATGCTTTTGCTCGTTCCTTTAGCCTTAACGCTGGCATTCCCGGCTGGCTATGGCGTCCTCGGGCTGTTCCTGGCTATGCTTGTGGCGGGACTCGTGCGGGCCGCTCTTTTGATATGGCGATTCTGGTGGCGCACTCGAAATACAGTTGGCGAGCCGAGCACCCGAATGGAAGAGTGGAGTTTGAATGCAGAGTGAGCTGAGTGTCGAGACTGACCGTAAGTGGCTGGATCTAAGCTTAGCCCAGCAGGCCGTCTGGTTGGACGCAAAGTTGAGCAGCTCGTCGGTTTATCAACTGGGCGGCTGGGCGCGGATTGCTGCGCCGCTGGATGAAGCGGCTGTCCGGCAATCCGTCAGCCTCATCATGGCCCGTCACGACGGTTTGCGTCTCCGAGTAGACGATGAAGTGCCGCGTCAGTGGTTAGATGAATCTGTTGAACCACCTATTACGACGGTTGATTTAGTATGGGCCGGCGGCGATCCGGACCAGGCGTTCCGCGCGCATGTGGCGGAAGTTTTCGCATCCGCTATGCCGTTGGGCGATCGGCCATTGTTTCGCATCGAGCTCATTCGCGCCGGCAAAAATCTCAATTATCTGTTGTGGCGCTTCCATCATTTAATAGCGGACTCAGCTTCGGTTTCAATCACCCTGCGCCATTGGTTCGGAGCTTATGAGGCTCTCACCTCCGGTACCGGCGGGGAACTAGCCCCGCCCTCCTCGTATTTGAAGACCATAGCGGCCGATCGCGCCTATCTGGAATCCGCCGCCTATCACAAAGATCTGGCGTATTGGTCTACCCGCTTCGATCCCATGCCTCCTCCCTTAATTGAAGACATGGGGGCTCGCGCAGAAGGGAAAGTGCCGGCTGCGGAATGGAGCCTCCAGGGCGAAACATTCCTGGGTCTCGAAAGGGCGGCGAAAGCAGCGAAAACGACGGCACAACGCGCCTTGTTCGCCCTGTTCGCGCTCACACTCGGGCGCCGCTACGGGCAGTCCGATATTGTATCCGGCATTGCCTTGCATCGCCGCGATCTTTCAAATCGCTACACCATCGGGATGCTGGCCGGCGTAATTGCGGTGAGGCAACAGTTCGATTCTTACTGGACGCTGGAAGAATGCGTCCAAGCGTTTAGCGAACAAGTCGACCGGGATCTGCGGCATCAACGCCTGCCGGTGGACGTTTTATCGCGCGCCCTGGGATTATCGGGTACAGGCCGCGCCGGACTTTTTGAAGTCGCCATGTCGTACGTTCCAAGCGAGCGCGCCGAAAATCGAGCGGATACCGAAGGTCTTCCGATTGAAACCGGAGTCGTCACCACCAGGGAAGCCAGCCCCATCAGCTTGCACGCCTCTGAGCTCGATTCAGAAAAAGGCGTGGCGATCAGCGTAGGCGTAAATACCGATTTTCTGGAGGCGGCGGAAGCCGGCAAACTGCTGGCAATGTTTCAATCCGCCGTAGAACTGTTCATTGCTTCTCCTGAGGCACGCTTCTATGAGCTTGCGTCTGTAACGCCCGCCGAGGGGGAAACCGTCGTGGAAGCCTGGAACCGGACGGAAGCGGCTTTCGGGGACGGCACGCTGGACGGTTTGTTCTCCGCCCAGGCGCATCGCACGCCCAAGGCTACCGCGATTGTCGGCCGCGATGGACATGCGCTGACATATGCGGAGTTGGACGCTCAATCGACACGCTTAGCCCGCCAGCTTGTAACGAACGGGGTGCGTCCCGAGCGCGTGGTGGGCGTGCACATGGAGCGATCCAGCGAAACCATCGTTGCGCTGCTAGCCATTTTGAAAGCCGGAGGCGTTTATCTGCCGCTCGATCCGGCGTACCCAGCGGAACGGCTCGACTACATGGCGGCGGACGCGGGAGCAATGCTGGTGCTGGACTCCATCGGCGCTCTCACAGGTGAGGCGGAACTGCCGCAGCTGGCTGACCCCAAGCGGCTGGCTTACATCATCTACACATCGGGCACGACGGGGTTGCCCAAAGGCGTTGCGGTTCCGCACGCCGCGCCCGTCAATCTCGCTTTTGCACGGCGCACCTGCCACGATCCACTAGGGGAAGGCGATCGCGTGCTGGCAGGCATCTCGGTCGGCTTCGATGTGTCAATCGGACAGTTGCTCTTGCCATTGCTCAGCGGCGCGACGGTGGTGATTGCCGGCGATCTCAAAACGATGGGCGCAGCTGAGTTCTGGGCTTTCTTAGCTGAGCGCCGCGTCACTCATATCAATTCCGTTCCGTCATTCCTGGATTCTATTTTGGAGGCCGCTCCGCCGGCCGGTTTGCTCGCTCTAAAACGTCTGATGCTGGGCGGCGAAGCGCTCAGCGGCGCTTTGGTGCAACGAATCCACCGGAAATTGCCGGGTGTTGAAGTCGTGAATATGTACGGCCCCACTGAAGCCTGCATCGACGCCACCTTCCACATCGCAACCTCGGACGATTTATCCGCCGCTGTTCTGCCCATCGGCCGGCCACTTTCGAATTACCAGGCTTATGTGCTCGATAGCCAGCTTGAACCGGTGGGCGTCGGTGTCACCGGCGAACTCTATTTGGGGGGAGCGGGGTTAGCGCGCGGCTATGTCAATGCGCCTGAACTCACCGCCGAGCGCTTTTTGGCCGATCCGTTTTCGGCCATCCCCGGTACGCGCTTGTACCGCACGGGCGACCGCGCGAGGTGGCGCGCCGATGGCGTGCTCGAGTTTCTGGGCCGGGTCGACCAGCAAATCAAAATTCGCGGCTTCCGCGTCGAGCCAGGCGAAATCGCCGCCGCTCTGTTGGGGCATGCCTCGTTAGCCCAAGCCGTAGTGGTGCCGCGCCGCCAGAATGGTGGAACAGTTCGTTTGGTCGCTTACGTGGTTCCCCGATCCCGCCAACCAATTCCAGAAGCGGCCGACCTCCGCGCCTACTTGGCTGAACGCTTGCCCGATTACATGGTTCCCTCCGCCTTCGTCCCGATTGCCGCGATTCCCATCAATCGAAACGGCAAGCTGGATGAGAAGGCTCTGCCGTCGCCGGAAGCCCGCGACGAGGAGTATATTGCGCCGCGCACGCCGACGGAAGAGAGAATCGCCGGGCTTTTCGCCGAAGTGCTCGGGTTACAGCGTTGCGGTGCGACTGACAATTTCTTCGAACTGGGTGGCGACTCTTTGTTGGCCACCACTTTGGTTTCGAAGTTGCGAGGCCTGGGCATCGTAATACCGCTCCGTGCCGTCTTTGAGACGCCTGGTGTGGAAATGCTGGCGCGCCGCGTCGATACATCTCTGCCGGACGAACGTGCCGCGGACGCCGACGCTATCCGGCCAGCGGCGCGCCCAGCCGAAATCCCGCTGTCATTTCCCCAGGAACGAATCTGGTTCGTAGACCGGCTGCAAGAGGATTCAAGCTATAACATTCCGCTGGCGTTTGAACTGCGCGGCCTATTGGATGTCGCTGGAGTGAAGCACGCGCTGGAGCAGATTGTGGCGCGGCATGAGGCTCTCCGCACGCACATTGTGTTGCGGAACGATCAAGCCACACAGGAGATCGTCTCTGTTCCCTCACTGGATCTTCCAAGCTTCGATTTGAGCCTGTTAGAACCGCCAGAGCGCGAGCGCAAGCTGCGGGAATCGCTGGCCGAACTCGCGAAATATCGCTTTGATCTGGCTGCGGAGTTGCCCTTCCAACTGCGTTTGATCGTGTTGGAACCGAACCGGCACGTGCTAGCCGCTGTGGTTCACCATATGGCGTTCGATGGTTGGTCGGCGGGCGTGTTCCTGGGCGAGTTTGCGGCCCTCTATGCTGCGTTCGTTGAACGGCGACCCGATCCCCTACCCGCGCTGGCGGTTCAGTATGCCGATTTTGCTCTATGGCAGCGCCAGCAGAACTGGACCGGCGCTCTGGCGTACTGGCTGGAAGAGCTGGAAGGCGCGCCAGCCCGCTTGGAATTACCAGTGCGCGAATCCACCGGCGATTTAACGACACGGCTTTCGAGCGCGCTGCCGTTAACACTGGACGCCGCGCTGCATGGCGCTCTGTTGAAGCTGGCTCGCGATAACGGCGCCAGCCTGTTCATGGTGCTGCATGCGGCTTTTGCGCTATTACTCGCGCGCTGGAGCGGTCAGAACGATGTTGTCATCGGCACCGTAACAGCCAACCGCAGTCACAGCGAACTCGAATCCATGATCGGCTGCTTCGTGAACACGCTCGCCTTGCGCACCAGGATCGAGGCCGGCGAATCTTTCTCCCGGCTGCTCGGGCGCGTGAAGAGCAGCGACCTGGCTGCCTATGCGCATCAGGCTTTGCCATTTGAACAGTTGGTCGAGGCGTTGCATCCCGAGCGTTCCTTGCAGCATACGCCGGTTTTCCAGGTCATGCTGGTTCTGCAGAACGCACCCGTCCCCGTCGCGCAGTTACCCGGCCTTACGCTGGAGCCTGTGGCCGTCGAGGCGGAGGCAGCCAAGTTCGATTTGACCCTCAGTCTGGCCGAACAAAACGGCAGCCTGTCGGGCGCGATCGAATTTGCTCACAACCGGTTCGCTCCGGAAACGATCATGCGTTTCGCCAGTCAATTCAAGAAATTGCTGGAAGCGGCGGTGGCAAACCCAGAAGCAGATAGTCTTCGCATCGAGCTTTTGGAGTCTGCCGAACGCCGTCTGGTGTTAGAGGAATGGAACTGCACCGACGCGCAGTTCGCACAAGGGACGCTGGATGGCTTGTTCACTGCTCAAGCGCGGTTGACGCCAGAGGCGCTGGCCGTTGTGGGCCGCGATGGGCGCGAGTTGACGTATCGCGAACTCGATGCGCAATCGACGCGTTTGGCCCGGCAGCTTGTGGCAAACGGAGTGCGTCCTGACAGCGTGGTCGGTGTGCGCATGGAACGGTCCAGCGAAACGATCGTCGCGCTCCTGGCCATTCTAAAGGCCGGTGGCGTGTACCTGCCGCTCGATCCCGCGTATCCACCCGAGCGTCTCGCCTACATGGCCGCCGATGCCGGGGCGACGCTGGTGCTGGATTCGATTCATGGTTTCGAAGGCGAAGGCGATCTGCCTCATCTCACCGACCCAGATCGCGTGGCGTACATCATTTATACGTCCGGCACAACGGGTCTGCCCAAAGGCGTTGCCGTTCCGCACTCGGCTCCCGTCAATCTGGCTTTCGCCCGCCGCGCTTGCCACGACACAATCGGCCTGGGCGACCGTGTCCTCGCAGGTATTTCGGTGGGCTTCGATGTTTCTATCGGTCAGCTGCTCTTGCCGCTATTGAGTGGAGCAACCGTGGTCGTTGCGGGCGATCTTAAAACCATGGGAGCCGGCGAGTTCTGGTCATTCTTGGCGGAGCGGCGTGTCAGCCACATCAACTCCGTCCCTTCGTTCTTCGATTCCATCCTCGACGCTGCGCCATCGGCTGGGACTCTTTCTCTGAAGCACCTGATGCTTGGCGGCGAAGCGCTGAGCGGTGCATTAGTGGCCCGCATCCAGCGCGCTTTGCCGGGCGTCGAAGTTGTGAACATGTACGGTCCAACGGAAGCCTGCATCGATGCCACATTCCACGTGGCCACGGCGGTAGATCTGTCCGCAGCGGTGCTACCCATCGGCCGCCCGCTCTCAAACTATCGCGCCTATGTCCTAGACAGCCGCTTGGAACCGGTCGGCATTGGCGTAACGGGTGAGTTGTATCTCGGCGGCGCCGGTTTAGCGCGCGGCTATATCAACGCGCCCGAACTCACCGCTGAACGCTTCATACCCAATCCAGTTTCATCAGGACGGCTTTACCGCACCGGCGACCGTGCGCGCTGGCGTGCGGATGGCGCGCTCGAATTCCTGGGACGGGTTGACGAGCAGGTGAAGATCCGCGGTTTCCGCGTCGAGCCGGCCGAGATCGAAGCTCAACTGCGCAAACAGCCGGGCATCCGCGAGGCAGTCGTCATCGCGCAAACCACCGCAGGCGGCGCGCGCTTGATCGCTTACTACACTTGTGAAAATCCGGGCGACGAAACTCTGGAAATTGAATTACTGCGGAAAGGCCTGGCGACAGGGCTGCCCGATTACATGGTTCCAGCCGCGTTCGTCAAGTTGGATCGCTTGCCGCTTTCTCCCAACGGCAAATTAGACCGCAAAGCGCTGCCCGATCCCGATCAAAGCGCGTTCGTAGCGCGCGCCTTCGAGGCTCCGGAAGGCGAAATCGAACAGAAAATGGCCGCACTTTGGGCCGAGCTACTGAAGCTTGATCGTGTTGGCCGCCATGATAACTTCTTTGAGCTGGGTGGGCATTCGTTGCTGGCCGTGACTCTGATGGAACGGATGCATCGCCAAGGTTTGCCGGGAGACGTTCGCACGCTGTTCACCACTCCCACCATCGCTGGATTGGCCGCTTCTCTAGCCAGTTCCCCGCTGGAAGCTGTGCCGCCAAACGGCATTCTGCCTGGCTCCGAAAGCATCACGCCGGAGATGCTGCCGCTCGTCAAGCTGACTCAAGCGCAGATTGACAAAATCGTCGCCTCCCTGCCCGGCGGGGCCACGAATCTGCAGGATATTTATCCGCTCGCTCCATTGCAGGAAGGAATATTCTTCCAGCATCTAATGACGCCGCAAGGCGATCCTTACCTGTCGCCCGTGTTGATGGCCTTTGACCAGCGCGACAGGCTCGACAGCTTCCTGCGTGCCTTGGAGACGGTGGTCGAGCGGCACGATGTTCTACGCTCGGGAATCGTCTCCAAGGGCGTCGATCAGCCGGTGCAATATGTGGTGCGGCATGCCGCAGTGCCGACGGAGGAATTGACCTTCGATCCATCCTCTGATGCTGCAACTGAGCTTCTGGCGCGCTTCGATCCGCGCGTTTACCGCATGGATCTGAGCAAGGCTCCGCTGTTTCGTGTCGCTGTTGCCTATGATTGTGCCCACAACCGCTGGCTGCTCTTGCTGCTGATGCATCACCTGATTCTGGACCACACCAGCCAGGAGATACTTGTGGCCGAGTTGCGGACGCTCATGGAGAATCCGCAAGCAACGTTGCCCGCTCCATTGCCGTACCGGAATTTCATCGCGCAAACCGTCGGCGTGGCGCGCGCCGAGCACGAAGCATTCTTTACCCGGCTGCTGGGGAGCGTGGACGAACCAACCGCGCCATTTGGGCTGGCCGATATCCAATTGAACGGCGCGGCGGCCGAAGGCGGGTTGCTGCTTGACGCCGTTCTCTCCCGGCGCATTCGCGAGCAAGCCCGCTCGCTGAGCGTTACGCCCGCCAGCTTGTTTCATCTGGCTTGGGGCGCGGTATTGAGCCAGATTTCCGGAAAGTCGGATGTCGTTTTCGGAACCGTTCTATTTGGGCGCATGCGCAGCGGCGCAGGAGCCGACCGCGTGGTGGGAATGTTCATCAACACGCTGCCGATTCGCTTAGAAATGAGTGGCGCTGGAGTGGCCGAAAGCGTGATTCGTACGCACCGGTTACTGGCCGAATTGATGGTGCATGAGCATGCTCCACTGGCGCTCGCGCAGCGCTCGAGCGCGGTGCCGCCACCCGCGCCCCTGTTCTCGTCTCTCTTCAACTACCGCTACAGCGCCGCCGGCGATGGCGCTACGCAATGGCAAGGCGTCGAGATAATCAATGCTTCCGAGCGCACCAACTATCCGCTGGCGATGGCCGTAGACGATTCAGGCAGCACCTTTGCGCTGAAGGCGTTGTCGCATCCACTAGCCGATCCCGAACGGGTTTGCCGCTACCTGCAAAACACTCTGATGGGATTGGTGGATCTGCTGGAGCGCGCGCCGCAAACACAGATCGAAACTCTGCCCGTGCTGCCGCGCGCTGAGCGTCACATGGTACTCGAAGAGTGGAACCGGACAGATGCCAAGTTCGAACGTGGCACGTTAGACGCTTTGTTCGGCGCGCAAGCGCGCAAGGCTCCGAACGCGCTGGCCGTCATTAGTCAAAACGGCGCCACGTTGACTTATGCGGAACTCGACGAACAATCGACACGCTTGGCCCGGCAACTTGCCGCCCGGGGCGTTCGCCCGGAGCGCGTAGTGGGCGTCCGCATGGAGCGTTCCACTGAAACTGTCGTCGCCTTGTTGGCCATCCTCAAAGCCGGCGGTGTCTACCTGCCGCTCGATCCCGCCTATCCCAAAGAGCGCCTCGACTACATCGCTGCCGATGCCGGCGCGGTTCTCATCCTGGATTCCATTCACGGCTTGGCCGGCGATGCCGATCTGCCGCAACTCAACGATCCCAATCGCCTCGCCTACATCATCTATACGTCCGGCACAACCGGTCTGCCCAAAGGTGTGGCCGTTCCGCACACCGCCCCTGTCAATCTGGCATTTGCGCGGCGCGCCTGCCACGACCCGCTTGGCGTGGGTGATCGCGTGTTGGCGGGCATTTCGGTGGGCTTCGACGTGAGCATCGGACAGTTGCTTCTGCCGCTGCTCAGCGGCGCGACCGTGATAATCGCCGGCGATCTGAAAACGATGGGCGCGGGCGAGTTCTGGTCGTTCCTGGTGGAGCGCCGCGTCAGCCACATCAACTCCGTTCCCTCGTTCTTTGAATCGATTCTCGATGCCGCTCCGCCAGCGGATACGCTCTCACTGAAGCGTCTGATGCTCGGCGGCGAACGGCTGAGCGGTGCGTTAGTGGCCCGAATCCAGCAGACCTTGCCAGGCGTCGAAGTGGTGAACATGTACGGCCCAACCGAGGCCTGCATTGATGCCACATTCCACGTGGCAACTGAAGCGGATCTCTCAACGGCGGTGTTGCCCATCGGCCGCCCGCTCGCAAACTACCGCGCGTACGTCCTCGACAGCCGCTTGGAGCCGGTCGGCATTGACGTAACGGGCGAGTTGTATCTTGGCGGCGCAGGTTTAGCGCGCGGCTACGTCAACGCGCCTGAACTCACTGCCGAACGCTTCATTCCCGATCCGTTTTCATCGGGTCGGTTGTACCGCACCGGCGATCGTGCGCGCTGGCGTGCCGATGGGTGTCTTGAATTCCTGGGACGGGTGGACGAGCAGGTGAAGATCCGCGGCTTCCGCGTGGAACCCGGCGAGATCGAGACGCAATTGCGCAAACAGCCGGGCATTCGGGAAGCGGCCGTCATCGCCCAAGGCGCCGGCAGCGCCACCCGCTTGATCGCGTATTACGCCGGCGAAGATGCGCCCGATGTTGAAGCATTGCGCGCAGGTTTGGGCGCCACGTTGCCCGATTACATGGTGCCCAGCGCCTTCGTGAAGCTGGATCGTTTGCCGCTTTCCGCCAACGGCAAACTCGACCGCAAAGCGCTGCCCCATCCAGATCAAAGCGCCTTTGCCGCCCGTGCCTTCGAAGCTCCGGTCGGCGCGGTCGAAGAAAAGATGGCAGCTCTCTGGGCCGATTTGCTCAAGCTCGAACGGGTGGGCCGTCACGACAACTTCTTCGAACTCGGCGGACATTCGTTGCTCGCCATGACGCTGATTGAGCGCATGCAGCAGCAAGGGCTGCCGGGCGATGTACGAGCGCTTTTCGGCACTCCGACGATCGCTGCGCTGGCCGCAGCTTCTGCCGCCGCTTCTCTTCAGGAAGCCGCCCCGGACAATCTCATTCTGCCCGGCTGTGAAACGATCACGCCAGAGATGTTGCCGCTGGTACAACTCACTCAATCTGAGATCGACCAGATTGTAAGCGCGGTACCGGGCGGTGCGGCCAACGTACAAGACATATATCCTCTCGCGCCGCTGCAAGAGGGGATTCTCTTCCAGCATCTGCTGACCGAGCAGGGTGATCCCTATCTCGCGCCTTTCCTGCTCGGATTTAACAGCCGCGAACGTCTCGAAAGTTTCTTAGACGCATTGCAGCGAGTGGTCCAGCGGCACGATGTCTTGCGCACCGCCATGCTTTGGAAAGATGTTGCCGAGCCGTTGCAAGTGGTCCTGCGTCAAGTGACCGTGCCGCTGGAAGAAGTGGCCATCGATACTTCCGCCTCAGCCCTCGACGTCGCCTCGCAACTCATGAAACGCTTCGATTCGAGTGTCTTCCGCCTCGATCTGAGCCACGCGCCGTTGCTTCGAACTTTTGCCGCTTATGACCCGGCTCGCAGCCGCTGGCTGCTGTTGATGCTGACTCACCACCTCATCCTCGACCACACCAGCATGGAAATTGTTGTGGGCGAGTTGCGGGCGCTCATGGAGAATCCGCAAGCGCCGCTGCCCGAACCCGTGCCGTATCGCAATTTCATTGCGCAAAGCCGCTCGGGCGCGAATCGCGATGAACAGCAAGCTTTCTTTACTCGCATGCTGGCGGACGTGGATGAACCGACAGCGCCTTTCGGCTTACTCGATACGCAAGCGAACGCCGAAACCTCGGAAGGCCGGTTGCAAATCGACGGCGCTCTCGGCCAGCGGATTCGCGAGCGGGCGCGGCTCTTGGGAGTAACCTCCGCCAGCCTGTTCCATCTTGCCTGGGCGAGTGTCCTAAGCCAGATCTGCGGTAAGTCCGACGTTGTCTTCGGCACGGTGCTTTTGGGACGCATGCGCAGTGGCGCGGGAGCCAACCGGGTGGTCGGCATG
>Ga0302325_10016360_pt1 | contig 15720 bp, 14 predicted proteins | sample Palsa_T0_2_FD_201948 | JGI IMG/M metagenome (GOLD analysis project Ga0302325, IMG submission 201948) | Peat permafrost microbial communities from Stordalen Mire near Abisko, Sweden - Palsa_T0_2 | ecosystem: Environmental > Terrestrial > Soil > Palsa > Peat permafrost | place: Sweden: Abisko...
AGCGGCTCGCTCCCGGGGAGCGGCGCGAGCGCCGCAGGCTCGGTCTCGAGCGCCGGCCGGAGGCGGAGCGCGGCTCGCAGGTCGAAGGCGGGGATGGCGAGCGCTGCGATCACGGAACGTATGTTCTATACGAACGCATGTTCCCTTGTCAAGCGGACGCCTCTCCGGCGCGCCGCGCGGGCGTTTCAGGCGCGCATCTCGGCCGCCGATCCGCGCCTGCGTGCGAGCCGCGGCACCGTGTCGAGCACGTTCCCGCGCGCAGAAGACCGCGCAGAAGACGATGTCGTCCTCGAGCCCCGGCGGCCCGTATCTGCGCGCGTTCAGCCCTGTGAGAGCGCGTTCAGCCGGGTGAGTGCGACACGAACGGACACCTCTATACGCTAGTTCGCGTGGAATCCGCGCCGCGCTACTGCTACCGGCACCCCAAGCGCGAGACCGGCCTGTCGTGCTCGGAGTGCGGCCGCCCGATCTGCTACGAGTGCATGACGCCCGCCGCGGTCGGGCTGCGCTGCCCCGACCACTCGGGCAAGCCCCAGGGGATCCGGCGCGTGACGGTTGCCGCCGAGCGGGCCGCGACCGGGGCGGGCTCGGGCCGCCCCTATCTCGTGACGATGATCCTGATCGCGGCGAACGTCGGCGTCTACCTCGTCGAGCTCGCGATCGGCGGCAACCAGGGCGGCACGAACAACTGGCTCTACAACCACGGCGTGCTCGTCGCGAACGCGGCGTACCTTCCCGGCGGGCTGCTCGAGTGGGGCCCGCCGGGAGCGCGCGCCGCGGCCGGGGTGCACCTCGTCGGGGTGACCCACGGGGAGTGGTGGCGTCTGATCACGACGGCGTTCCTCCACTACGGCATCGTCCACCTGGGGTTCAACATGGTGAGCCTCTACTTCGGCGGGCGGATCCTCGAGCCGATGATCGGACGCTGGCGCTACCTGCTCCTCTACCTCGTCTCGGCGGTCGCCGCCTCCGCGGGGGCGCTCTACGTCACGCCCAACTCCCCGAGCGCGGGCGCGTCGGGGGCGATCTTCGGCGTCTTCGGGGCGCTGCTCGTGCTCGAGCAGCGGCGCATGATCTCGACCGGGGGTCAGGTGCTCGGGCTGATCCTGATCAACCTTTTCCTGGACGAGTTCGTCTTCACGGGGATCTCGATCGGCGCGCACATCGGCGGCCTGATCGCCGGCGCGCTCATCATGTTCGCCTACCTGCATTTCCGGAGGTCGGCCCAGCTCTCGATCACCGCCGCCGCGGCGGTCCTCGTGGCCTCGGTCGTCATCGCCTACGTGGTCATCTGAGCCCCGCGCCCGCGGCGGAGCGGCAGGCTCAGCCGCCCGCGGCGACGTAGCGCGACGCGCCCTCCTGGGCGAGCGCCGCCTGCGCGGCCGCGAGGCGGGCGATCGGGACGCGGAAGGGCGAGCAGGAGACGTAGTCGAGCCCGATCCCGTGGCAGAAGGCGATCGACCGCGGCTCGCCGCCGTGCTCGCCGCAGATTCCGATCTTGAGCGACGGGTTCCTCGCGCGTCCGCCGGCGACCGCGATCCGCATGAGCCCGCCCACGCCCTCGGTGTCGAGTACCTCGAAGGGGTTTCGCTCGAGCACCCGGTCCTCGAGGTAGTGCATGAGGAACGTCCGGTCGGCGTCGTCGCGCGAGACGCCGAGCGCGGTCTGGGTGAGGTCGTTGGTGCCGAAGGAGAAGAACTGCGCCTCGCCCGCGATCTCCTCGGCGCGGATGCAGGCGCGCGGCAGCTCGATCATCGTCCCGACCGTGTGCGGCATGTCGGGCGCCTCCTGCATCCAGACGCGCTCGGTGAGCTCGCGCAGCCGCCGCAGCTCCTCGGCGAAGCCGACGAGCGGGTGCATGATCTCGACGAGGGGCGCCTCGCCGAACCTCGCCTCGACCGCGAGCGCCGCCCGGGCGATGGCGCGGATCTGCATCTCGTAGATCTCCGGGTAGACGAGGCCGAGCCGGCAGCCGCGCATGCCGAGCATCGGGTTCGACTCGTGCAGCACCCGGATCCGCGCGCGCATCCGCTCGTCGCTAGCCTGCTCCTCGAGCGGCAGGAACTCGTGCAGCGGCGGGTCGAGCAGCCGGATCGTCACCGGCAGCCCCGACATCGCGGCGAAGATGCCCTCGAAATCGGCCTGCTGGAAGGGGAGCAGCCGCTCGAGCGCGGCGCGACGGCCCGGTTCCTTCTCGGCGAGGATCATCTCCTGCATCACCGGCAGGCGCTCCTCGCCGAAGAACATGTGCTCGGTGCGGCACAGCCCGATCCCCTCGGCGCCGAACTCGCGCGCCCGGGCGGCGTCCTCGGGGGTGTCGGCGTTCGCGCGCACCCGCAGCCGGCGGTGCACGTCGGTCCACGACAGCAGCGTCTCGAAGTCCTCGTTCAGCTGCGGCGGAACGAGCTTGACCTTGCCGACGTAGACCTGGCCGCTGCCGCCGTCGATCGTGATCACGTCCCCCTCGCGCAGGTCGTGTCCCGCCAGGTGTGCGACACCCTCCTCGAGCGAGAGCCCCTCGCAGCCTGCGACACAGGGCTTCCCCATCCCGCGGGCGACGACGGCGGCGTGCGAGGTCATCCCGCCGTGCACCGTCAGGATCCCCTGGGCGGCGATCATGCCGTGGATGTCGTCGGGCGTCGTCTCGGTGCGCACGAGGATCACCGGCCCGCCCTTGGCACGCTCGACCGCGGTCTCGGCGTCGAAGACGACGCCGCCGCTCGCCGCACCCGGGCTCGCGTTGAGCCCCTTGGCGGCTGCCTTCAGCGCCTCCGCGGGGTCGATCCTCGGATGGAGGAGCTGGTCGAGGGAGGCAGGGTCGATGCGCACGATCGCCTCCTCGCGCGAGATCATGCCCTCCTCGACCATCTCCACGGCCGCCTTGAGCGCCGCCGCGGCGGTTCGCTTCGCCGCGCGCGTCTGGAGCAGGTAGAGCGCCCCGTCCTCGACGGTGAACTCGACGTCCTGCATGTCGCGGTAGCGCTCCTCGAGCCGGCGCAGCGCCGCCCGCAGCTCCTCGTAGGCCCGCGGCATGATGAGCGCCATCGCCTCCACCGGCTGGGGCGTACGGATGCCTGCCACGACGTCCTCTCCCTGGGCGTTCGCCAGGAACTCGCCGTAGAGCTCCCTGGCGCCGGTCGCGGGGTTGCGCGTGAACGCGACGCCGGTACCGGATCGATCGCCCTTGTTCCCGAACACCATCTGCACGACGTTGACCGCCGTCCCGATGTCGTCGGGGATGCCGTTGGCCCCCCGGTAGACGCGCGCTCTCGGGGTGTCCCAGGAGTCGAAGACGGCCCCCACGGCGCGCATCAGCTGATCGGTTGCCCCGGCGGGGAAGTCGCGGCCCTTCTCCTCCCGGTAGATCCCGCGATAGCTCGCGACGAGCGCACGCAGATCCTCGGCGCCGAGGTCGGCGTCCGAGCGCGCGCCGCGCTCTCGCTTGAGCGCCGCGAGCGCGTCGGGAAAGCGTCGCGGGTCGATCCCGTCGACGACCTCGCCGAACATCTGGATCAGGCGCCGGTAGGAGTCGTAGGCGAAGCGCGGGTTGCCGGTCCTCGCCGCGAGGCCCTCGACGGCCTCGTCGTTCAAACCCAGGTTGAGGATCGTGTCCATCATCCCGGGCATCGACACCGCAGCCCCCGAGCGCACCGAGACGAGCAGCGGATCGTCGTGGTCGCCGAAGCGCTTGCCGCACTTGACCTCGAGCGCGGCGACGTGCGCCCGCACCTCCTCGGCGAGCCCCTCGGGGAGCTGGCGTCCGATCGCGTAGGAACGGAAGGCGTCGGTCGTGATCGTGAAGCCGCCGGGCACCGGCAGGCCGAGCTCGGTCATTTCGGCGAGCCCGATCCCCTTCCCGCCGAGCAGCTCCCGGCCGCCGGGGGAGGGCTCGTCGAAGTCGAAGACAAAACGGGCAGCCGACACCGGCTGATTGTTACCACGCGCGGCTTCGCCGGAGCGGCCCGGTTTGTCGGGGCGGCGGCTCAGCGGCGACGCGAGCGGAACTCGGCGATCCAGGCGAGCGCGCGCAGACCGAACCAGAACGGCGTGAACAGGCCGTAGAACAGGACGAGCGCGAGGGCGAGGAACAGGCTCCAGGTCAGCCAGCGCCAGATCGGGACGGGGGGCTTCGGCTTCAACCGGCCGCCGGCTCGCGGCCGCCGGTGCGCCGCTCAACGGCCCGTACGATGCGCAGCGCGACCTCCTCGATCGAGTGCTCGGAGACGTCGAAGACCGGGCAGCCGAGCCGGCGGTGGATCCCCGCGGCGTGCTCGAGGTCCTCGTAGATCGCGTTCAGGTTCGCATAACTCCGGTCGCCGCCCATCATCTGCAGCCGCTCGGCGCGAATCTCGGCGAGACGCCGGGCGTCGATGGTCAGACCGACGATCCGGTCGGGGTCGATCTCGAAGAGCTCGCGCGGGGGCTCGATTCCCTTGACGAGCGGCAGGTTCGTCGCCTTCCAGCCCAGGTAGCCGAGATAGATCGAGAGCGGGGTCTTGGAGGTGCGCGACACGCCGACGAGCACGACCTCCGCGGCGGCGAGGCCGCGGCCCAGGCCGTCGTCGTTCTTGACCGCGAACTCGATCGCCGCCACGCGCCGGAAGTAGTTCTCGTCGAGCGGCGGCCGGGCCTGCGGCATCATCCTCGCCGCACGCCCGGAGACCTTGGCGATCGCCCCGAGCGGCTGGGAGAGCACGTCGCAGTAGTGGAGCCGCGCGCGCCGGCAGAGCGTCCGCATCAGCGCCCGCAGCGTCGGCTCGACGAGGGTGTAGATCGCGATCGCCGAGCGGCCCTTCATGCGTTCGACGGCGAGCTGCAGGTCCGCGACCGACTCGGCTCGGGGATGGCGGACGATGGCGAAGGACTGCTCGGGGAACTGGGCCTCGAGTGCCAGCGCGAGCCGTGCGGCCGTCTCACCGGTCGAGTCGGAGACGACGTGGAGCTCGACAACCCCGGGATCGGGCGCGTCCATCGGCGCCGTTGACTCTACGGTGCCCGGAGGCGGCGGCGAGGGCGTGCGGCTCGCGCCGGTGCCCACGCCACCCCGGGCGCGCTAGTTTCAGGGGGTGCGCGAGCTCGAGAGCTACGAGGGGACGGCCACGATCGAGAAGGTCGCGGCGCTCTGCCGTCGGCGGGCCTTCGTCTTCCCCTCCTCCGACATCTATGGCGGCCTCGGCTCCTCCTACGACTACGGCCACTACGGCGTCCTGCTCAAGCAGAACGTCAAGGCTGCCTGGCAGCGTGCGCTTCTCCAGGAGCGCGACGACATCGTCATGCTCGACTCGGCGATCATCCTCCACCCGGCGATCTGGGTTGCGTCCGGCCACGTCGGCGGCTTCTCCGACCCGCTCGTCGACTGCCGCAGCTGCAAGCTCCGCTTCCGGGCCGATCATCTCGCCGACAGCTCCTGCGGCCGCAGGCCCTCTCGCCACCCGGGCGAGACGCCCGACTGCGACCTCACCGAGGCACGCGCCTTCAACCTCATGTTCGAGACACAGATCGGGGCCGTCCGTGACGAGGCCTCGCGCGCCTACCTCCGCCCCGAGACGGCGCAGGGCATCTTCGTCAACTTCAAGAACGTTACCTCTTCGATGCGGGTGAAACCACCGTTCGGGATCGCCCAGATCGGCAAGAGCTTCCGCAACGAGATCACCCCCGGCAACTTCCTCTTCCGCATGCGCGAGTTCGAGCAGATGGAGCTCGAGTTCTTCGTCCCTCCCGACGAGGCGGCCGACTGGTACGAGCACTGGATCGGCGAGCGGCGCCGCTGGTACATCGCCCTCGGTCTGCGTGAGAGCCACCTGCGCGTGCGCCCCCACGAGGCCGCCGAGCTCTCGCACTACTCGAGCGCGACGAGCGACCTCGAGTACCTCTTCCCGATCGGCTGGTCCGAGCTCGAGGGGATCGCCAACCGGGGCGACTTCGATCTGCGCGCCCACGCCGCCGGCTCGAACACCAAGCTCGAGTGGGTCGGCCACGAGGAACGCTACGTCCCGCACGTGATCGAGCCCGCGGCCGGCGCCGACCGTGCCACGCTCGCGTTCCTCGTCGACGCCTACGACGAGGAGGTCGTCGCCGAGCGTCCGCGGACCGTGCTGCGCCTCCACCCGCGGCTCGCGCCGGTGAAGGCGGCGGTGCTCCCGCTCGTCGGAAACGACGGCGCGCTCGTCGAGAAGGCCCGCTCCCTGTTCGAGGAGCTTCGCCGCGCGCTCCCCTGCGAGTACGACGAGTCCGCCGCGATCGGCAAGCGTTACCGGCGTCAGGACGAGATCGGCACGCCGTGGGCGATCACGGTCGACGGCACGACGCTCGCCGACGACACGGTCACCCTGCGCGACCGGGACACCCTCGCCCAGGAGCGCATCCCGATCGGGGGCGCCCGGGCGCTCCTGCTCGAGCGGCTCGAGCAGGACTGGCAGCCGCGCTAGCGCAGGCCGTGGCGAGCGCCCGGACGCGCGAGCAGCGCCGGATCGAGCCCCGCCGCGGGGCGGGCGCGTCGGCACGTCCCGCGCCGGAGTGGCACTGAGGTGGCGGGCGTCGGGCCGGGACGCTGGCAGGAGCACGCGCTCGAAAGCCCGTCGCTGCGCGGCAATCCGCTCGGCGACCCGTCGCGCCGGCCGCTCTTTGTCTGGACGCCTCCCGCCCACGACGACGACCCGCGGCGGCGCTTCCCGACCCTCTATGTGCTGCACGCGATGACGGGGCAGGCGCGCGCCTTCTTCAACGTCTCGCCGTTCACGCCCAACCTCCCCACGCTCCTCGACCGATCCTCGCTCGAGGCGATCGTCGTCCTCGTCGACGGCTTCACCTCGCTCGGCGGAGCCCAGTGGATCGACTCGCCGGCGATCGGCGCCTACGGAAGCTACCTCTGCGAGGACGTCGTCTCGTTCGTCGACCGCGGCTTCCGCACGCTCGCCGATCCCGCCCACCGCGGCCTCGCGGGGACCTCGTCGGGCGGCTTCGGGGCGATGGTGTGGGCGATGCTGCGGCCGGACCTCTTCGGCGGCCTCGCGAGCCACGCCGGCGACTGCCTCTTCGACGTGTCGCTCCGCGGCGAGCTCGCAGCGGCCGCCCAGAGCCTCCGCAACCTCTACGGCGGCTCCTTCGAGCGCTTCTGGCAGGACTTCCGCTCCGGACGGCCCGTGCTCGACAACCCGAGCGACCCGCTGCTGCAGAACCTCTACGCGACGGCGGCGGCGTTCTCGCCGCGAGGCGACGGGACGGTCGAGCTCCCCTTCTCCCTCGCGACGGGCGAGCTTCGCCCGCAGGTCTGGGAACGCTGGTGCGCGTGGGACCCCGTCCGGCTCGCGCCCACCCACGCCGCCGCGCTCGCCGGGCTGCGCGCGATCTGGATCGACGCCGGCGCGCGCGACGAATACCACCTCGATCTGGCCGCGACGGCGTTCCGCGCCGCGCTCGCGGCGGCCGGGGTCGCCGACGGCCGCGTGCACTTCGAGCTCTTCGACGGCGGCCACCGCGGCCTCGCCCGGCGCCTGCCGCTGAGCCTCTCCTTCCTCGCCGAACGGCTCGGCCGCCCCGACGTGCCTCCGGCCTGACGCGGGCCTGAGCGGGCCTACCCCTTGAAGAGGCCGCCCAGGATCGCGCCCACCGCGCCGCCCTCGACGGCCGTCTGCGCCGCGCTCTGCCCACCGGCACCGGCCTCGAGCGGCACGACGTACATCGTCTGGATCGCGAGCTTCCCGGGGCCGGTGAACCGGTTCCAGGTGAGCTTGCCGCCGCCTCCCATGAAGCCGGTCTTGAGCCCGATGCCGATCGACTCGAGCCGCACGCCCGGGTCCTTGAACAGCCACCCGCCCGCCTCGACGTCGAGCTGCTCGCCGTCGTCGAGGTTGACGACGAAGACGTTCCCCTGCCCGTGCACCCAGACGATCGCGTCGCCGTGGTTTGCCCGGAAGGTGTCGATGAAGAACCCCGAGCCACCGAGCAGCATGTTGCGCACGCCCTGGACGCGCTCGTAGCTGTACTCGACGTTGTCGGTCGCGGCGACGAACTGGTGCTCGCGCACGTTCAGCGCCTCGCCCTGGGCGAGATGGAGTGGGACGCACTGCCCCGCGAAGTCGCGCGAGAACGCGATCCGGCCCGGTCCGACGGCCTTGGTCACGAAGAAGTCGAGCCCGGCGATCATGCGCTTGACGCCGCCCGCCAGCTTGCGCAGCTCGATCTGCACCCCGGGCTCCTTCCAGAGCAGCACGTGGTGCTCGAACATGACCGGAACGCTCGAGAGCTCGATCTGGAGCTCGGGCACGAGCTCGCCGCGGATGTGGTAGGTGACGCCGGCGAAGGACTCGTCGCTGACGCTCGTCGGGATCGGCTCGGGGATGTGCATCGCGGCCTCCTCTGGACTCGGTTTCGGGAAGCCTACGCGCGGCGTCGCGGACCCCGGAGGATCCCGTGCGGCGATCGCGGCGATCCGGTCCATGTGAGACGATGCCCGCGCGTGGACGCCAGCTTGCCGCGTCGCTGGTCGGAGGCCGCAATCGTCGGCATCGCGATCTATGTCGCGCTCGACGTCGCGCTCGTCTTTCTGCGCCCGCGCCTGAGTGTTCTCCACAACGCCGAGAGCGACTACGGCAGCAGGGGGCGCTTCGCCTGGGTGATGGACGCGAACTTCGTGCTGCGCTGCCTGGTCAGCCTCTCGGTCGTGGGTGCGCTGGCCGTCTTCGTCGGCGATCGCGCCCCGCTGCGGCTCGGCCTCGGCCTGCTCGGCGTCTGGGCACTCGCCTCGGGCCTGCTCGCCTGCTTCCCCGACGACCCGGTCGGCACGCAGAGCCACGGCTCGGGGGTCGTCCACCTCGTGCTCGCCGTCGTCGCCTTCCTCGCCGTCCTCTTCGGGAGCTTCGCGACCGCGCGCGCCCTGAGGTCCGACCCGCGCTTCGCGCCCGTCAGGCGCCCGCTGCTCGCGCTCTCCTGGGGCGCGGCGGTCGCGCTCCTGCTCCTCGGCCGCAGCCACCTGCGGCCCCACTCGCTCGGCGGCCTCTTCGAGAAGATCTTCCTGGCGCTCGAGCTCGCCTGGCTGCTGCTGGTCGCCGCCTGGATCGTCCGCCTCGACGCGGCCGCAGGCGAGCCGGCGCGGTCCGACTGAGCCGGCCGCGCCTGGCTACTCGTGGAGCAGATCGGAGACGTGCTGCTGCTCGCTGAAGGCGTGCTCGCGCGTCTGCTCCCCGGTCTGCCCTTCCTGGCGGGCCTCGAGCCGTGCCCGCCAGGAGCGGCGGCTGATCGCGGCGAGCGCCTGCTGATAGTCGCTCCAGGCCTCGACCAGCGTCGCGATCGGGAGGTCAGCCGCGAACTCGGCGGGATGGGGAAGCTGCGAACGACCGACGCGGGTCGAGGCCAGCCGCTCCCAGCCCGCGCCGCCGAAGCGGTGGGTCAGGGTGGCGAAGCGGACGAGGATCCCCGAGGCGTCCATGCGTTCGACCTCGTCGCGCGTCGCGACCTCGATCTCGAACCCGACCTCGGGCTCGACGGGACCGGTTTCGCCCGGCTCCACGCGCGCCATCCAGGTCGCGACCACCGCCTTGTCGAGGGCCTGGCGGCGCCCCAGACGCGCCGCGAAGCGCGCGCCGAGCGGTGCCGGCGGAGCCGAGGTGGGCCTCGGATAGTCGTGGGCGACGCCGCTCGGCCAGACACCCGCGGCCTCCTCGGCACGCGCGGCCGCGTGTCGCAGGCAGGCGTCGCAGCGTCCCTGCGCGCTCACCCAGCCGGTGAGCCGGTAGCAGGCCGCGCAGACGAGGACCGGGTAGGCCTTCTCGCCGATCGCCTCGACGCGCAGCGCCGCGGCGCGGGCGCGCAGGGTGCGGCCGTAGGCCCCTTCCTCGCCGATACGGATCGCCTCGCCGTCGAGCCGGCGCGCCTCCGCCAGGAGCTCCTCGAAGCGCGCCGCGCTCACGCGGGCCCGGCCGCCTCTCGCCGCCCCCGTGCCCCCGGCGGCGGCCCGTCGCTGAAGGCGACAGCGAGGCCGGCCGGCGGACGGACCATCGTGCGCGGCCCCGGCGCCTCGAACCCGAAGCGCCGGTAGAGCTCGTGCGCATCGCCGGTGTGGAGGATCCAGGCCTCGTGGCGGTAGCGCCCCCGCTCGACCATCTCGCGCACGAGCTCGACCCCGAGGCCCCGCCCGCGATAGGCACCGAGCACGTAGACGTCGGCGAGGTACACGTAGGGCAGTCCGAAGCAGGTGACGGCCCGGCAGAAGCCGATCTGCGCGCCGCCGTGGTAGAGCCCCACGACGCGGGAGGCCTCGCGGACGAGGCGCTCCTGGAGCTCGTAGGCGCGGCCGGGCGCCCAGTAGGACTCCCCGGCGATGAAGCGGTGGACGGCGGCGACGTCGATGCGCTCGGGATCGTCGTCGAGCTCGAAGCCCTCGTCGAGCTCGCGCCTCATGCCGAGAGCGTCCGCAGGCGGAAACCGCCGTGCTCCTCGTAGGAGGAGATGACGATGGACAGCGCCTCGCGGCGGGCCCGGTCGCCGGGGGCGGCGGCGGATGCGTCTGCAAGCGGCATCGAGAGGAGCCGAGCGACGCCGCTCAGGCCCTCGGGGGAGAGCGCGAGCGACCCACGCGAATGAGCCCTGCAGACAGCGCCCCCACCGCGCGGCGAGAAGCCGACGAGATCGCCCGGCGCGCCGCACTCCACGCAGGCGCTCAGGTGGGGCAGGTAGCCCGAGAGCCACAGCAGCTTGAGCTGGAACGACAGCGCGAGCGGATCGAGCGCGGGACGGGCCTCCGCGTCGGCCTGCTCGAGCACCTCGAGGAAGCGGGCAAGCGCGGTGAACGCACGCGCGTTGGGCTCGGGCTCGCCGAACAGGCGCAGCATCGCCTCGGCGCCGATCAGCGCGACGCCGAGGCGGCGTGCGTCCTCGCGAACGGCCCGGTGGGAGGCGATCAGCGCGGCGCCCGTCACCGTGTAGAGCTCGCCGGAGCCCTCGTGGAGGACGAGCTCGACGTGCGAGAGCGGCTCGAGGCGGGCACCGAAGCGGGACGTCGTCTTCCGTGCCCCCTTCGCGATCGCGCCCAGCCGACCGTGCCCGAGGGTGTAGACGTGGAGGATCCGGTCTGCCTCCGAGAAGCGCATCGAGCGCAGGATGATCGCCTCGGTCCTGTGGGCGCGGCCGGCCACAGGGAAAGTCTAGGCTCCTCCACGGCGCGACCGCCCGGCGCGAGGGCGGTCGACGCGCACTGCCGCTTTCTGACCGATGTGCTCGTGAGCGGCGTGCCGGCGACGCGGATGGTCAGCGAGCCGTGGGGCGGCCCGGGCTCCGGCCTCTCCGATCTCGACCACGACCTGCCGAGTTCGTCACCGCCGACGACCTACGCTCCACCGGCGCCGCCGCCTCGGTGCTTGCGTCACGATCCTCCGGCTCGAGGGCGCGACGCGCGCTGGTCGGCGCTCATCCGGGCGCGAGCACGCCCCGGCGATGGGATCCGCCCGTGCTGCCGAGCCGCGTTCGTCCCGTTCGGCCCGCCGGCGCCTGCCGCCCCGACGGGCGCGCGCGCCTCGAGGTCGCCCGGATCATCCGGACGGCAGGCCGAGGCGCGGCTGGCAGTGGGGGCAGTAGCTGCTGCCGCGACCGGCGACGCGGATCCGCTCGATCACGGTCCCGCAGCGATCGCAGGGCTCGCCGAGGCGGCCGTAGACCTTGAACTCGCGCTGCATCCCGCCGGGTCGACCGTCGGGGAGCGCGTAGTCGCGCAGCGTCGAGCCCTGGCGGGAGAGTCCGTCGGCGAGGGCGCGGCGTATCCCGCGGTGGAGGGCGCGAACCTCGCCGGGGTCGAGGCTCCGCGACTCGCGCAGCGGGTGCACGCGTGCCCGCCAGAGCGCCTCGTCGGCGTAGATGTTCCCGATGCCCGCGAGCATCCTCTGGTCGAGCATCGCCGCCTTGACCGGCGCTCGCCGCAGCGCGAGCAGGGCTCCGAGGTCGCGGGCACGGAAGGAGGGCTCGAGCGGTTCGGCGCCGAGCCGCCCGGCGAAGTAGGCCGGGCGCTCGCCCGGCTCGAGCAGGAGCCAGGTGCCGAAGCGGCGCACGTCGCGGTAGCCGAGCGTCGATCCGTCGTCGAGCGCGACGCGTGCGCGCCGGTAGGGGTCGTCGGGGAGCGCGCCCGCGGCGCCGTGGCGGAGCGAGCCGGACATGCGCAGGTGGATGACGAGCGTCCGGCCCGAGTCGAAGCAGACGAGGAGGTACTTCCCGCGCCGCTCGAGCGCGGCCACCCGCTCACCGGCGAGAGCGCGCGCGACGCGAGCGGGCGGGCGGGGGGCCGTGAGCCGCGGATCGCCGATCTCCACCCGCTCGAACCTGCGCCCGACGAGCAGTGGCGCCAGCGCGCGTCTCAGGGTCTCGACCTCGGGCAGTTCGGGCATCGCCGAGGACGCTAGCCGCCCCGCGTCTCGAGCGGCCACGGCCGCGCGCGGCGGCGCTCTCCGCGGCCGGCTAGGAGACGACCTCGAGCAGGATCGGCCGCCAGGCCACAGGCTCCCGACCGAGCTCGAAGGCGTCGGTGAGCTCCGCGAGCGCGCGCCGTGCCGAGCCCTCGTCACGCGCATGCACCTCGGCGAGCACGTCGCCTCTGTCGACCTTGTCGCCGCGCTTGCTGCGCAGGATGACGCCGACCGCGTGGTCGATCCCCTCCTCGCTGCGCGCGCGCCCGGCGCCGAGGTGGAGCGCGGTCATGCCGACCCTTGAGGCGGCGAGCCGCGTGATCGTGCCCGTCCCGGGGGCGCGGAGGGCGACGACCACCGGCGCCTCGGGGAGCGCGCCCTCGTCGGTGCTCCCGCCCTGGGCGGCGATCCAGCGCCGCCATGCCTGCGCGGCGGAACCGTCGGCGACCGCGTGGTCGACGCGCCTGCGAGCCTCGGCCGCGTCGATCCCGAGGTCGGAGAGGACGAGCAGCTCGCCGGCTGCCTCGTGGACGAGCTCGGTGAAGTCGCGCGGGCCCTGCCCGTGCAGCGTGGCGAGCGCCTCGCGCACCTCGAGTGCGTTCCCGACCGCCTCGCCGAGGGGCTGATCCATGTCGGTGAGCAGGCAGACGACCTTGAGGCCCGCCTGGGCGGCGAGCGAGAGCATCGCCTCGGCGAGCGAGCGGGCCTCGTCGAGCGTCTTCATGAACGCCCCGTCGCCGACCTTGATATCGAGCACGATCGCCTGCGCCCCGCCCGCGATCTTCTTCGACATGATCGAGGCGGCGATGAGCGAGAGCTGATCGACGGTGGCGGTCACGTCGCGCAGCCGGTAGAGCAGCTTGTCCGCGGGAACGAGCTGGGCGCTCTGCCCGACGATCGCGAGGCCGACCTCCCGCAGCTGGCGCACGAACTCCTCGGAGGAGAGCTCGACCCTGAAGCCGGGGATCGACTCGAGCTTGTCGAGTGTCCCGCCCGTGTGCCCGAGACCGCGACCGCTCATCTTCCCGAGCGGGACGCCGCAGGCGGCGACGATCGGCCCCACCGCGAGCGAGGTCTTGTCCCCGACCCCGCCGGTCGAGTGCTTGTCGACCACCGTCCGCCCGAGCGCCCCACCGAGGTCGAGCGTCTCGCCGCTTTGCACCATGGCGTCGGTGAGCGCGAACGTCTCGCGCGCCGAGAGACCGCGGAAGTAGACGGCCATGCAGAATGCCGCCATCTGGTAGTCGGGCACCTCGCCGCGGGCGTAGCCGAGGACGAGGCCGCGCATGTCCGTCTCGGAGAGCTCCTCGCCGTCGCGCTTGCGCTGGATCAGCTCGGCGGCGCGGATCACGCCCCGGCGCGCCTCACGCCTCGACGATCGGTTTCCCCGGCGCGCGGGCGGCGCTCTGCCCGCCGAGCCAGGCGTTGATCGTCGCTCCGACGTCGGCGAACTCGCCCTCGTAGACGCGGCCGTCCGCGTTGCGGCCCTGAGCGTAGAGCAGGAGCAGCGCGTGCTCGCGCGAGTGGTCGGTCGAGGGTGTCGTCGGGTCGCAGCCGTGATCGGAGGTGAGGATCAGCAGGTCGCCCGCCCCGAGCGCGTCGAGAATGTCGGGCAGGCGGTGGTCGAAGTCCTGCAGGCAGCGGTGGAAGTTCTCGGGATCGTTGCGGTGACCCCAGAGCATGTCGGTCTCGACGAGGTTCGTGAAGACGAGGCCGCTCTCGATCGAGCGCAGGAGCTCCTCGGTCTTCTGGATCCCCTCGACGTTCGACCTGGTCGGAAACGACTCGTCGATGTCGCAGCCGGCGAAGATGTCGCCGATCTTCCCCACCCCGTAGACCTTCTGCCCGCCCGCGCGCAGGCGCGAGAGGTAGTTGGGCCGGGGCGGCTCGAGCGAGAAGTCGTGGCGGTTCGGGGTGCGCAGGTAGTCGCCCGGCTCGCCCCCGAAGGGCCGCGCGATCACCCGGCCGACCGCGTGATTGCCGGTGAGGATCCCGCGCGCGATCCGGCAGCCCTCGTAGAGTTCCTCCAGCGGAATCGTCTCCTCGTGCGCGGCGAGTTGGAAGACCGAGTCGGCGCTCGTGTAGACGATCCACTTCCCCGTCCGCTGCTGCTCCTCGCCGAGCTCCTGGATGATCTCGGTCCCGCTCGCGGGGCGGTTGCCGAGCACCGCGCGTCCGGTCTGGTTCATGAACGGGTCGATCACCTCGTCGGGGAACCCGTGCGGATAGGTCGGCATCGCCTGCGGCGTGAGGATGCCCATCAGCTCCCAGTGCCCGGTGGTCGTGTCCTTGCCCCGCGACCGCTCGACGAGCCGTCCCGCGACCGCGGGCGCCCCGGGCTGCGGCGGACAGCCGAGCAGCGGCTCGACGTTGCCCAGCCCGAGCACCTCGAGCGTCGGCAGGTCGAGGCCGCCGACCGCGCGGGAGAGATTGCCGAGCGTGTCGGAGCCCTCGTCGCCGTAATCGGCCGCGTCGGGGAGCGCCCCGGCTCCGACGGCATCGAGAACGATCACGCAGGCCCGCGGCACGCGGCTATCCTAATCCCCGTGGACACCGCGCTCGGCCTGCTCGCTTTCTGCCTTTTCATCGTCTGCGTGATCTCGCTCGCGGCCGGCATCAGCTGGCTCGTCGTCAAGCTCACGCCGAAGCCGGGCGCCAGGGCCGAGCGCTCGCAGCCGACCGTCTAGCCCGCGGTCCGGCCGCAACGCCGTAGGCTCAGCCGTCCGGCGCGCCCTTTATCGTCGGTACGTGCCTCGGCCAGGCCGGGTCAGGCCAGTGAGCGATCGGCGGCTCTCGGACCGCCTCTCGATCGGTGTCTTGACGCGGGTGTTCCCGCCGGAGCTGGTCGATGGGGTCGTGGCGCAGGCGGGTCGTACCGAGGTGCGCCAGCGGTTGTTGCCGGCTCGGCTGGTCGTCTACTACGTGCTCGCGATGGCGCTGTTTGCCGATGCCTCCTACGAGGAGGTGATGCGCCAGTTGGTGCAGGGGCTGGCGTGGGCGTCGGGTTGGGAGCGTGTGTGGGAGGTGCCGACCAAGGCTGCGATCTCCAAGGCGCGGGCGCGGCTCGGGCCCGGGCCGCTCGAGCTCCTGTTCGGGACGGTCGCGGGGCCGTTGGCCGTCCCCTCGACGCGCGGGGCGTTCTACCGCGGTCTGCGCTTGATGAGCCTCGATGCGACCTGTCTGGATGTGGCCGATACGCCGCAGCACGACGCCGCGCCGCGCTGCCGGCTGATCACCACCATCCTCGACCCGCATGCTGCGCCCGCGCCCGAGCTCGCCGCGCTCTACCGCGAGCGCTGGGAGATCCAGGGCGCACTCGACGAGCTCAAGG
>Ga0302325_10016361_pt1 | contig 15720 bp, 15 predicted proteins | sample Palsa_T0_2_FD_201948 | JGI IMG/M metagenome (GOLD analysis project Ga0302325, IMG submission 201948) | Peat permafrost microbial communities from Stordalen Mire near Abisko, Sweden - Palsa_T0_2 | ecosystem: Environmental > Terrestrial > Soil > Palsa > Peat permafrost | place: Sweden: Abisko...
ATCCCGAAAACTACACGCGCTTCTGGCTGCTGGCGGATTCTCCGGCCGCGCCGGCCGGAGCGGACAAGATGTCCCTGGCAGTGTTTCTGCTGCACCAGCCCGGAGCGCTGTTCAAGGCTCTGGAGCCGCTGGCGCAACGGGGAATCAACCTGGTAAAAATCGAGAGCCGCCCGCTGGTTGGGCATCCCTGGGAATATTGTTTCTATCTGGATCTGCTGGCCTCGCCGGAAAAGCAGGAGACCAAGGCGGCCCTGGCGAATTGAAAACCCGCACCAGGGAGTTTCGCATCCTGGGCTGCTACGTCGCCGCGCCGCCGCCCGCATCGCGCCCGGAATAAATAAGGAACATTTGCGCCAAGGAAAGACGGCGACAAAGCAAAAATCGGAGGCTGCGCTTGTATAATTCTTCGGCAGCCGTTCCGCGTCCTGGACGCGAGGAAACGCCCGCGGAACCGCGCGAAATAATTTGCATCCGCGAAACATAATTTGAATTCGCGAAATTGACGAGAAAAGGATCCCGATGTTTTCGGCCTATTTGCAGTGCATGGAAGACGGTTGCCGGCAGCGTTATCCGCTGGACCACCCGCAACACGAGTGCGCGGACTGCGGGGGCCTGCTCGACGTGCAGTACGCGTTCATGCCCGCCGACCCCGCGGCGCTGCGCCGCACCTGGGAGCAGCGCAAATCCGGCAGCACGGTCCTGGACCAGAGCGGCGTGTGGCGCTTTCGCGAACTGCTGCCCTTTGTGCCGCCGGGGCGCGACGTCGTCAGCCTGTCGGAAGGGCGCACACCGCTGGTGGAGGTTGCGCGCACGGGGAAGTGGGCCGGGGGCGTGCAGCTGAGCGTCAAGCATCAGGGAAACAACCCCACCGGCTCGTTCAAGGATCTGGGCATGACCGCGTGCATCACGCAAGCGGCGGTGGTGGGCAGCCGCGCCACGGCGTGCGCCTCCACCGGCAACACTTCCGCCTCCATGGCGGCCTATGCCGCGCGCGCGGGAATGAAGGCCATCGTTTTTGTTCCCTTCGGGAAAATTTCGCCGGCCAAGATGGCTCAGGCGCTGGAATTTGGCGCCGTGGTGGTCGAGGTGGGCAACAATTTCGATCAGGCGTTTCAGATGCTGCGCTCGCTGACCGTGGAGATGGGCTTATACCTGGTGAATTCGCTCAACCCCTTTCGCCTGGAGGGGCAGAAGACCATCGTGTGCGAGATTCTGGAACAGCGCGCCTGGCGCGTACCGGATTTCCTGGTGGTGCCCGGCGGAAATTTGGGAAATGTTTCGGCCATCGGCAAGGGTCTGGCGGAGATGAAGGAGATGGGCTTGATCGAACAGACCCCGCGCCTGGTGGTGGTGCAGGCGGCGGGCGCCAACCCGTTTTACCGCATGGTGGCGGCGGGCGCGTCGGAGATCGTGCCGGTCGCCGAACCGAGCACCGCGGCCACGGCCATCCGCATCGGCGATCCGGTCAACTGGAAAAAGGCGCTGCGCTCGCTGCGCCAGACCAACGGCTTGTGCGAATCGGTGACCGACGAGGAAATTTTCGAAGCCAAGGCCGCGCTGACGCAGGATGGCATCGGTTGCGAACCGGCGTCCGCGGCATCCGTGGCCGGAATCAAAAAACTGGTGAAGGCCGGCAAAATCCGCGAGGGCGCCGAAGTGGTTGCCGTGCTCACCGGGCACCAGTTAAAGGATCCGGAGATCGCCCTGCGCCGCCGCAGCGAAGAAGAGCTGAGCCGCCAGCGCATCCACGTGGAAGCGAATCTGGACGCCCTGCGCGCCGCTCTGGAAAACGTGTTGCTGCAGTCTGCCTGAAGTGGGCCGCCTGAGCCGCCTGAGGCGGGAACCGGACCGCGGGCGCGCCGATACGCTAGGGCACGACGGCGCCGGGGCGCTATGAGCCGATATGTTCCCTGAGGATGCGCAGCATCCGGCGCAAGGGTTCCGCGGCGCCCCACAGCAATTGATCGCCCACGGTAAACGCTCCCAGATACTCGCTTCCCAGGTTTAGCTTGTGCAGGCGGCCGACGGGCACGTTGAGCGTGCCGGAAACCGCCGTGGGAGTCAGGCAGCGCAGCGTGGACTCCTTGTCGTTGGGCACCACGCGAACCCACGGGTTGGCGGCGGCCAGAATCTGCTCGATCTCGCGCAGCGGAATGTCGCGAGTCAGCTTGATGGTGAGCGCCTGGCTGTGGCAGCGCATGGTGCCCACGCGCACGCACAGGCCGTCCACCGGTACGGGCGTGGTCAGCCCCAGAATTTTGTTGGTTTCGGCCATGCCTTTCCATTCTTCCTGTGCTTGGCCGCCGGGCATTTCGCCGCCGATCCACGGAAGCAGGCTGCCCGCCAGGGGCGCGCCGAACTCCCGCGTGGGCAGCGCGGGATCGCGCTGCGCCCCCATCACCACGCGATCCATTTCCAGCGCGGTTTCCGAAGGCGTGGCGCGCGCGCGATCGCTGAGAAAACTCATCTGCTTCACAAGCTCCAGCATTTGCGCGGCGCCCGCGCCGGAAGCCGCCTGATACGTCATGGTGGTCATCCACTCGACCAGGCCGGCCTGAAACAGCGCGCCCACGCCCATGAGCATCAGGCTCACGGTGCAGTTGCCGCCGGCGAATGCGCGCAGCCCCTTGTGAAAACCTTCCTGAATGCGACCGGCGTTCACCGGATCGAGAATAATCACGGCGTCGTCGCTCATCCGCAGTGTGGACGCGGCGTCGATCCAATAGCCGCGCCAGCCGCTCTTTCGCAGCGGCCCGTAAATTTCGCCGGTGTACTCGCCGCCCTGGCAACAGATCAGCACGTCGCACGCGGCCAGCTCGCGAAGATTTGTGGCGTCGGAGAGCTGCGCGCCCGGGCCGGCTTCGGCAGGAGCCGCGCCGCCGGCATTGGAGGTGGAAAAAAAGACCGGCTGCAGTCCGGCGAAGTCGTTCTCTTCGCGCATCCGTTGCAGCAGGACGCTGCCAACCATCCCTCTCCAGCCGATCATCCCTAATCGCAACGGTCCCGCGCGCATCATGTGATCTTTCTCCGTGAAAACTAAAAACCCGCCTGCCAGTTTGTCCCTGAGGGGCCTGGCGGCGGGATCGAAGTTCTTACTTGCTATCCGTTCGGCTCAGATGCCCCCGGCGCCAGATGATGGACGCGTGCCCGTAGTAATGCTCGTAATTCGCGTGTTCGCGGTGCGCTTGTTGTGAGCCAGATGCAGCATGAACTTTAAGTTAACTGGGCGCCAATTGCATGTCAAGCCTGGCGGTGGCCAGTTTGAGACCGGGCCGCCACCCGAGCGGTGGTAGTGACTCATTTTGATTCCAGCAGTGCCGCGATAGGTGTATGATCTGGAAAAGGATGGGGGTATGAGATACTTCTACGCCGCTCTCATTATTACAGGCCTAGTTGCCCTGCGGATGCTGTTTGTGAATCCAGCATGGCTCTTTTTGCCAAAAAGCTGGCAGCACTGGCTGTTCGGAAAGTCCAATCCTCCCACATACCCATTTAGAAAACTGTAAAACTCAAACTGAGTCACTGCCCGCACGCTCCTTTGGTTGACAGTGGCGGCGGGCAAGGCTATCCTAGAGGCCGGTCCGATGAGTACGCTCTCATATTCGGGATTCGCCTTTACGGGCCGCTTCTCCTGGTGGGGGAGCGGTGAGGTAGGGGCGCAATTGCGGGTGATTCGCTAGAACTAGAGATTCCAAGCCGCAAGAAGGTCCTACCGAGCCAACCTCCCCAACGAGGTTGGTTTTTTTTTGCCATTCGGGTGCGGCCTGTGCTTGCAGCCCGCCTGATTTTGAGGACCGCGTTTTGGGGGCGAAATTCGATGCCTGGGGAGGCTTAGAAACATGATCGTCAATATGAGTCCTGAAGCAACTGAGGAACAGATTCAGCACGTAATCGACCGCATCAAGGAATGCGGCTTTCAGGCCCACGTGATCCGCGGCGCGGAGCGCACGGTGATCGGCGCGGTGGGCAACAGCGGGCGCCGCGGCGAGCTCGAGGGTTTGCAGGTGGCGCCCGGCGTGGCCGCATTGGTGCCCATTTCGCAGCCGTTCAAACTGGTGGGCCGCGAATTGCGCGCCGAGCGCACCATCGTGGACGTGGGGGGAGTAAAGATCGGCGGCCCCAACTGGGTGGTCATCGCCGGCCCTTGCTCGGTGGAGTCGCGCGAGCAGTTGATGGAGGCCGCGCGAGGCGTGCTGGCCGCGGGGGCGCATCTGCTTCGCGGAGGCGCGTATAAGCCGCGCACCTCGCCTTACGATTTTCAGGGGCTGGGCATTGAGGCACTGGAATTTCTGCGCGAAGCCCGCGAAGAGACGGGCTTGCCCATCGTGACCGAAGTCATGGGCACCGAAGACGTTACGCTGGTCTCCGAATATGCCGACATGCTGCAGGTGGGCGCGCGCAACATGCAGAATTTCCCGCTGCTGCGGCGGCTGGCCAAGGTTGACCGGCCCGTGCTGCTCAAGCGCGGCCCTTCGGCCACGGTGAAGGAATGGCTGCTGGCCGCGGAATATCTGCTCTCGGGCGGAAACTCCAATGTGGTGCTGTGCGAACGCGGCATCAAGACGTTTGAATCGGAGCTGCGCAACACCCTCGACCTGGCGGCCATCGCGCTGGCCAAGGAGCTTTCGCATCTCCCGGTGCTGGCCGATCCCTCGCACGGAACCGGCAGGCGCAGCGTGATTCCGGCCATGAGCCGCGCGGCTATCGCCGCCGGCGCCGACGGCTTGATGATCGAGGTGCATCCTTGCCCCGAACGGGCGCTTTCCGACGGGGCGCAGTCGCTGGATATTACGGCGTTTGCCAAGCTCATGCAGGAGATGGAGCGGCCCATGCCCACCCGAGCCGGGGTGTTGGTCTAGTTTCGCCGGAGGCGGCATGACAAACGCCAAAATCCTCAGCGGGATGGCCAGCGGAGTCTTGATCATGTTTTTCTTTGGATGCTGGTGGCTGGCCATAGCCTTGCCGGATATGCGGCATATTCCTTTCTGGCTGGAAGGAATTGCAATCGCCGTAGCCGCGACGGTCATGGCTGGTGTTGGCATCATAGCCGGCAAGGTCATTCGTGCCACCCGTGCTGGTGGGGCGAGTAGTCTGACGGAACGTTCTGAAGGGCGCAAAATCAGCCGTCGGCTTCGATGGATTATCGTTGCCGAAGCGGCGGCGATTTGTGCGGCTTCTTTCTTTCTCAGCAGGTTGCAGTTGCAGAGGGACATTCTTCTTGGGATCGCGCTGATCGTGGGATTGCATTTCTTCCCACTCGCGCGAGTCTTCGGGGCGTCGGAGTATTACTTCACAGCGATTGCGGGTTCTCTGTTGGCAATAGCCGCTCTGTGGGTTCCCGTTGAGCCCGCCAGGCACGTCTTCTTGGGATTTTCGATGGGATTCGTGCTCTGGGCTACCGGACTGGCCGTGCTCTACCGCGCCATTCATTTCAAGGGCGCGTTGCGTGCGTCCGCAGGTTAGAGAATTCGCTGGTGGGAGTAGCCGGCTTCGGTGATGGCCTCCAGCAACTCCGCCACCTGCGCGGAGCCGCGCGTTTCCATGGTGATGTCGATGGCCGTATCGCCCAGGCTCACACCGTAGTACGTGCGGTCGAAGGTCAACTCCACGATGTTGGCCTTGTGGCTGGCGATCACCGTGGAGAGTTCCACCAGCGCGCCGGGTCGGTCCGCCAGTTGCACGCGGATGCGCACCAATCGTCCATCTTTTACCAGACCGCGCTCGATAATCCGGCTCAGCAGGGAAACGTCGATGTTGCCGCCGCCCACGATGACGGCGGTGTGTTGCCCGTCGAGCGCGGTCTTGTGCTGCAGCAGGGCCGCGGTGGCCGCGGCGCCGGCGCCCTCCGCCAGCGTTTTTTCCTTTTCCAGCAGCGTCAGGATCGCGCTGGCGATCTCCTCTTCCTCCACGGTCACAATTTCGTCCACGTACTTGGCCACGAACCCGTAGGTGATTTCACCGGCGCGGCGCACGGCGATGCCATCGGCAATGGTGGAGGCGCTGGGGATGGTCACCGGCGAATGGTGCTCCAGGGCCGCGAGCATGGAGGGCAGACGCGCCGTTTCCACGCCGATCACCTTGATTTCCGGCCGCGTCTCCTTGATGGCGCAGGCCACGCCGGCGATCAATCCGCCGCCGCCCACGGGAACCACCACGGCTTCCAGTTGCGGACACTGCTCCAGCAGTTCCAGGCCGATGGTGCCCTGACCGGCGATCACCGCGAGGTCGTCGAAGGGGTGCAGAAACGTCAAGCCGCGCTCGGCGGCCAGCGCCAGGGCGTGCGCGCAGGCCTCATCGTAGTTGGCGCCGTGGACGATCACTTCCGCGCCGTAATTTTGCGTGGCGATCACCTTCACCATCGGCGTCACCGAAGGCATCACGATGGTGCTGCGGATTCCGCGGCGCGTCGCGTGGTAAGCCACCGCCTGCGCGTGGTTGCCCGCCGAGGCCGCGATCACGCCCCTCTCGCGCTGCTCCGCCGTGAGCAGCAGAATTTTATTCAGCGCGCCGCGCTCCTTGTACGCGCCGGTCATCTGCAGATTTTCCAGCTTCAGGTAGACGCGCTGGCTGGTGGCCGCGGAAAGCTTCGCGGAATACTGGCAGGGAGTGCGGTAGATCGAATCGCCGATGCGCGCGGCGGCTTCGCGAATCGCGGAGAGCAAGCCCGCGGGAGCGGCGTCTGTTTTTTGCGTCGTCAAGATGGTTCGCCCTGGCCGCAGCCGGCGCGGCGCTTGTGCAGGAAGGGCCGCGCGTGCGGGCCCTGATAGTCCCGCGCCACCTGCCCGGCGCCCCGCAGAATGTACTTGTAAGTGGTGAGCCCTTCAAGCCCCACCGGCCCGCGCGCGTGCAGCCGGCTGGTGCTGATGCCCACCTCCGCGCCGAATCCGTAACGGTAGCCGTCGGCAAACCGCGTGGAGGCGTTGTGGAACACGCCCGCCGAGTCCACCTGCTGCAAAAAACGGCGCGCGGCCTCGGCATCGTCGGTGACGATGGCGTCGGTATGCGCCGAGCCGAATTTGGCGATGTGCTCCATGGCCCCGGCAATGCCGGGCACAACTTTTATCGCCAGGATCAGGTCGCCGTATTCGGTGTGCCATTCGCCGTCGCCGACGAGTTCGACGGGCACGCTTACATTGGCATTGCCCAACGTCGCGATGGTCGTCGCGCAGCCGCGCAGGCGCACGCCGCGTTCGGCCATGCGCGCCGCCAGCAGCGGCAGAAACGCCGCGGCGATCTCCTGGTGGACCAGCACCGTCTCTACCGCGTTGCACACCGCGGGATAATCCGTCTTGGCGTCGTCGATAATGTTCAGGGCCATCGCGAAGTCGGCGCGCGCGTCCACATAAATGTGGCACACGCCTTCGGAATGCCCCAGCACGGGAATGCGTGTGGCCGATTGTACGTGGCGCACCAGTTCATACGACCCGCGGGGAATCACCATATCGATCAGATCGCCCAGCTTGAGCAACTCGTCGACTTCCGCGCGTTGTTGCACGTTGGTCACCGCCGCTTCGGGGATGACCTCGCTTTCTCGTAATGCCGCGCGAATCGTTCCCACAATCGCGCGCGCGGTGCGTTCCACCTCGCGGCCCGGTTTCAGGATCACGCCATTGGCTGATTTGATCGCCAGGGAACTGATCTGCGTGACGGCGTCGGGCCGCGCCTCGAAAATGACCGCCAGCAGCCCGATCGGCGTGCTCACCTTTTCGAGTTCCAGGCCGCTGTCGAGTTCGGTGCGCTCCAGCACGCGCCCGATGGGATCGCGCAGCCTCGCCACGGCGCGCACGCCCTCGGCCATCGCCGCGAGTTTTGCTGGCGTGAGCGCGAGGCGATCCACCGTGGCCTTGCTCATTTCGCCGCGGGTCTGCGCCGTCTGCGCGTCGGCCAGGTCCTCGCCGTTGGCGGCCAGAATTTCCGCGCTCGCGCCGTCCAGCCCCGCGGCCACCGCCGCCAGCGCGCGGTTACGCTCTTCGTTCGAAGTGGAGGCCATCTCGCGCGCGGCGTTTTTCGCCGCCGTGGCCAGCTCGCGGATGAAGCCGCTCATGGCCGCTTCCCGGGGGAGAATAACGTGCCCACTGACTTGCCCGCGCAAATTAGATCCAGCACGCCGGGCGTGCGGCCGTTGGCGATGATGGCCGCGCCGCCGGCTTCGTTGGCGATGCGCGCCGCGGCCAGCTTGCTTTCCATGCCGCCGCGCCCGCGCCCGTTGCCGCCCCTGGCGAACGCCAGCACCTCATCATTCACATTGGACACTTCGGGAATCAGCGTCGCGCCATCGCTCTGCGGATCGCCGGTGTACAGGCCGTCCACGTCGGAGAGCAGAATCAGCAGATCCGCCCCGATGTGCCGCAGCACCAGGGCCGAAAGCTTGTCGTTGTCGCCGAACATGCGCTTTTGCGCGCCGCCCGCCACGGGCGCGTCCAGCTCCTCCGTGGACACCGTGTCATTTTCATTGATGATCGGGATCACGCCCAGCGTGAGCAGCGTTTCCAGCGTGGCGCGCAGGTTGGCGTGGCGCTTGCCGTCCACAAAATCCTCTTCGGTCAGCAGCACTTGCGCCACGCGGTAACCCAGCTTGTCGAAGGCGTCGTCGTACATGCTCATCAGGCGACTCTGGCCCACCGCGGCGCAGGCCTGCACCATGGCCAGTTTCAGTGGCCGCGCCGCCAACCCCATCCGCTGCGCGCCCAGTCCCACCGCGCCCGAGGAGACCAGCAGCACTTCGCGCCCCGCGCCGCGCAGATTGGCCAGGGATTCGGCGATGCCGTAGAGCACGCCGATGGAGGCCGAGCCGTCGTCGCGCATCAACACGTTGGTGCCGACCTTCACCACGATGCGCGCCGCCGCCGCGGCCGTCGCGCGCGCGGTGTGCTTCATGGCCGGTTCAGGCGCAAGTCCAGCGCTCTGCGTCCGGCGCGTATAGGTTTCGTGTTTTTTCAAGGTGCGCACACCAGCTTCCGCGTGGAGAATCCAATCTGTTCATTTTGCCAGCCGGAGCAAAAGACCGCAAGGCAGGCTCAGACAGAAGGTTAGCGGCGGGTCATATGCTCCCGGCAATCGCGCTTAGCGCATGGAAGATTTACTTTCGCGGCTTTTCCTGCGGGCGCGCCATTCTTCGGCGGTGATTTCCCAAACTTCACCGGTGAGACGCCCGGAGACGTATTCGTGTTCCTGTGTGGCGACCAAACGCATGCCGCTTTTCTCGGAGATGCGGCGGGACGCCGTGTTGGCCACGGCTTTGGTAGTGCGCAGCACCGGAAACTTCAGCACGTCGAACCAGTAATCGTTGACCGCCTCGCAAGCCTCGGTCATGAGGCCCTGTCCCTGATGGGGCAGCCCCATCCAGAATCCGCGGTTGTTGTCCTTTTTACCCATCAAACTGATGCCTCCGATTATGCCCGCGGGAGAAGTTTTAAGGCGCAGCGTCCAGTGCCACTCCTCGCCGCGTTCCACGGCCGGAAGCGCGACGTCGCGGTAATACGTATAGGCTCCGTCGGGCGGATAGGGCCATCGGACAATATTGGTCATATATCGCACGATCTCCCAGTGCGGAAAGAGGATTTGCACTTGTTCGGCGTCGGCCAATTCCAACGGCCGCAGGTAAAGCCGCGGCGTCTCCAGCGGGGATGTCATAACCGCCCGTAAAACAGGCGCGCGATGTAATCGAAGCGCACGCGGCCATCCTCGGCATACGCATCAAAGATTCGCCGCAACTCCGCGATCATCGGCTCGTGCTGGGGATGACCTTTTACTGGCGTGAAGGACGAGCTCAGCAGCCGCCCGCGCAGCCCGGCGAAATCGAAAAGCTGTTCGTTGGGGAAATTGGCTTCCCGGAAGTTTCCCTTGCCGAAAAACTCCTCCATTTTTTCGCTTTGCGGATATTTCGCTTCCACGTCCGCATAATCGGTTCCGTACGTGCGCAGCAGCGTTTCATATTCGCGAAGAAACGCCGTGCTGTCTTTCTTGCGCTCGTTGGAGATCACCGCGACCCAGCCGCCGGGTTTTAGTATGCGCAGAAATTCGCGCCGCGCGAGCTGTGGATGGAACCAATGAAAAGCCTGCCCGGCGGCTACAAAATCCACGCTGGCATCCGGCAGCGTGGTTTCCTCCGCGGTTCCCACGACGCTATGAAAGGAAGGGAATTCGCGCAAAAAATCCTCGCCGGCGCTGCGCATATCCGCGTTGGGCTCCACGCCATACACGCGGTTCCCGTTGGCCAGAAACATTCGCGCCAGCAGGCCGGTGCCCGAGCCGATATCGGCAATCGCGGATTCCCGCGTCAGCGCGCAGTCGCGCCGCAGCACGTCCAGAATCTGCGCCGGATAGCCCGGCCGGTAGCGAACGTAATCCTCCACGCGATTGGAAAAGCGCTGCTTGGAGTCCGGCGTAGTCGGAGTCATGGAAGAACATTCGGAGTCATGAGGTCGCCGTGCCATTGTAGCTCAGGTCTGCCCGCCCGCCGCTGGCGGGGGACGTGGGGTCTTTTGTCCACGGCTGCGCGCTATTTGCCGAGCGCCGCGAGTCCCGCCATCGCGCACTGGTCGTCCAGATCGTCCATGGCCCCGCCCACGGAGATGGCCCCCGCGACCTGCCCGTCAATGAGAACCGGAAACGCGCCGGCCTTGCCAACCACCTGCGGCAGGCTGAGAAAAGCGGTGCCTTCGCCGCCGTGGGAGATCTGGTCCTCGAAGAAGCGCGTCGGCTGGCCAAACCCCGCCGAGGTGACCGCTTTCGACACGGTGACCTCCATGGTGTTGAACGGAGCGCCATCCATGCGCTCCAGATAAATCAGATGTCCGCCGTCGTCCACGATGGCCACCGTCACCGTCAGCTTGTTTTTCGCGGCTTCCGCTTCCGCGGCGGCGGCCATCTTCTTGGCCCCCTCGAGGCTGATGATTTTTTTCTCGCGCGTCTGCGCGCGCGCACTTCCCGCGCCTGCCGTCAAGCACCCCATCGCGACAACTACAAAAATGAAACGGTTGGTTCCGGTCATGGAGCACTCCTCAAAATAGAAACGTTCACTTGTCCGTCGCCGCGGGCCGGCTTTGCGGCAAGCCCACGGCAAACCACGCCGCCTCGCGCCATTTGCCCTTTTGCTTCACCCACACGGTCATCAACTCGTTGTTCACGTCGGCGATCCTGCCGCCGTTGTCGGCGCGCAGGTGGATGTGCCCCTCGACAATCGCGGAGTCCCCGTAGGAGCGCACCTGCAGATCGGAAAGATCCAGTGTGAGGAATTTATGCGCGCCGCTGCCCACGCCCCGCAGATATTCCGCCTTGTGCTCCACCTGGCCGCTGGCGTGGGTGTGCGTGAAATCGTCGGTCTCGCAGGCGTCCATGGCGGCCACGTCGGCGCGCAATTCCGCGGCGTTGCAATCGGCATTGATTTTGAGGATTTCTTCATCGGTCTTGGAACTCCCGCCGCTGGGCTGCGCCGGCGGCGTGGGGCCACCTGGCCCCGGCGGTTGCGCAAGCAAAAAATTGGGCACGCACAGCAGTGCGCAGCAAAGCACTCCGCGCCACACGCATCGCAGCGACATTGGTTGTTCCTCCCCCCGATATTCCCCCCGACATTTCCAGTGACACCGCCTTAGGCGGGCCGATCCTGGCGGCATTGTACGCCGGAAACCGTCCCGGCGGCATACCGGGCCGGTGTTGTGCCCCGCGCCGTTCGGTGCCACAATACCGCCGCTAAGTGTCCTGTTCCTGCAAAATCGTTGGGGAGGAGTTAATTTATGAAATATTTTCTTTCGTCAGCATTGTTTGCCGCTCTGGTGTTGGGCGGTTCGTCCGGCGCGCGCGCGCAAACCGTAGTCACTCTGATCGCGCCCGGCGGCGCCAGAGCGCCGATCACGCAGTTGATCCCCGGCTTTGAAAAGAAAAGCGGCATGAAGGTCAATGCCACCTTCGGCACCGGCGGAGGAACCAAGAAGCAGGTCATTGAAGGCGATGCTTTCGACGTACCCGTCGTGCAGCCCCCGCTCGATGTGGTGGTGGCCTCGGGCAACGTCGTCGCAGGAAGCGAAACGCCGCTGGCCACCGTCGCCGTGGGCGTGGCCGTGAAGAAAGGCGCGCCCAAGCCGGACATCTCCACGCCGGAAGCGGTGAAGATGATGCTGCTGTCGGCGTCGTCGATCTCCTATCCCGATGGCAAGGGCGGAGCGGCCGCGGGAGTAAGCTTTGACGCCACGCTCAAGAAACTCGGCATCTACGACCAGATGCAGCCGAAGATCAAGCTGGCCGCCGGCGGCGCCGGCTCCATGTCCATGACCGCCAAGGGCGAGGTCGAAATCGGCCTTACGTTCATGAGCGAAATGGACGATCCGGGCATCGACATCGTAGGGCCGCTGCCGAAGGAGATCTCCACGCCCACGGCGCTGGTGGGTTACGTCTCCACCAAAGCGAAAGATCCCTCGGCGGCCAAGGCCCTGCTGGACTACCTCGCGTCTCCCGAAGCCGCGCCGGTGTACATATCGCTGCGGATGGTCCCCGGTCGCTAAGCGCAACTTAGGCGGCAAAAGTAGATCGAACATGGGAGAATGGCACAAGGGGAGCCGCAAGGCTCCCCTTTGCAGTTCTTAGTTCTTAACCAGGCGCCAGATACATCCAGGGAGGCCACCGATCATGATGCAATACACCTTCGAGTTGATCACCGTCGATCCTTCTCATTTGACAGCCGCAGCCGAACCGCTCAACGATCTGGCCAAGGACCGATGGACGGTAATCGCGGTCGTCCCATTCGATCCCGTGGCAAAGAGTTTTCTGGTGCTGCTCGGTAGGGAAAAGGAGGAGCGCAAGGAGCTCCTGGAGCCGATGACGGTGGACGCCGCGATCATCGGTCAATTGCCGTCTCCGGCCGCCAATTGAGGCTGCAAGATCGCCGTTAGCTGAGTCCGATCACCATGCCGAACGAACTGCCAACCGGCGATCACGTCGCGCAGACGATCGCCACCTACAACGCGATTGCGCCCGATTACAAACTTACCGCTACGCCCGAAATGCGCGCGTGGGAAGAGAATTCCATGCGGAGGTTCAGCGGTTACCTTGCGGGAAACAGCGTATTGGTTCCGGGCTGCGGCGATGGCCGCGATTCGCGATTCCTGCGCTCGCTGGGTCTGGCGATTCGTTCCTTCGATCTCTCCGCGGAAATGCTCAGGATTGCGATGGCTCTTGACCCCGGGGGGAGTTATGCCCTGATGGACCTGCGGGAAATGGAGCGATGCGCGGGGCCATATGACGGCATCTTCGCCAGCGGTTGTCTCTATCACCTCACCAAGCCGGAATTTGCGCAATGCGTGCAGGCTTGCCGCGCCTTGCTCTCAGCGTCGGGCGTTTTTTACCTCAACATGAAGGAAGGCCACGGAGAGCGATTTGAAGAAAAGCCCGGTCCGCGCTATCCGGGAGGCGCCGAAGCCCGCGAGCGGCTGCAAGGGAAGCGCTTCTACGCTTACTACCAGCGCGAGGAATTGCTGGCGGCCTTGCGCGACTTCGAAATTCTACACGAGCAAAAGCTGCTTCCCGGCGACGGCGGATTCGAGTTTTGGGCCCGCAAGCCGAGTGAAACAGCCTGACCTTGCTATTCGCCGCCTCCGCCCCGGGTGCCTGCGCCGGTCTTGCTCCCATTTTCCTGATTCTCTTTTGAGGCGCCCGCACCGTACACCGCGTCGGGATCCTTTTGGCACCAGCCGCACGTGAATTTGTCCGTCGCGCTCGGCGCAATGATGTGCGCCTTATCGTTGGTGTTGCACATTTGCGGCTGAATATAATCGTCCGCGGGAGCAATTCTCGTGTGCACGGGGTTGAGAACCCAGGGCCGGGTCAACATGACCGGGTCTTCCACGGTCGCCTCGTACGTGAGATCGTCTCCCTTGCGCGTGAAATGCTCGATCACATGCTCTTTGTCGCTGTGAATACTTGTGTACATGTTGACGCCGCCGGTTTGTGTGTACCAGGTTTCATCGTTCAGCCCCACGGTATCCACCACCAGGGTGTCGCCGTCCCAGTGACCGATGGAGTGCCCCATGTAGGAGGTGTCCAGGTCTTTGGGATGCGTGCGGCCGTCGGTGTAAACGATGCGGTAGACGGGACCGGGGGAATTCTCATACATCAGCGCGATAAATTTGAACACGCCGCCATTGGAAGCCTGGGCCTCGGCGCCTCCGTACAGAAATAGAACCGAGCCATCCTGCTGCCGGTAGAGATTTCCCGCGTCGCCCACGGGATCGCTGCCGTAGTTGGGAATACCGGCAACGCGGTCAAGATAAAAGCCGCTCAGGTCCGGATGCCCATCGGCCATCCGGGGCGTCGGCTTGACGACGGAAGAATCGTTCGCAGGCCTGTTTTGCGCAGCGGGCGCGGTTGCAAACAACGCCGCGTACAATGCCGCCGTAATCACCGCAACAATGCCGTAGCCGAGGAAACGAGCTTTCATTTTGCCGATCCTCCTGCAGGTCGGGAAACCTGCCATGACATATGGCAGACGCTAAGCCTCAACCCTTTTGATTGTCAACGACTATCTTCTGGAGCAGAGTTTCAGAGCGCGGCTTCATCCCGGCATTTAGCGCGCAACAGTGGGCTTTAGGATCTCCCGATAGCGCTTACTTCTTTTTCCCAAATAGCCCGCTGAGGCCTTTTCCGAGGGCAGCGCCACCGGGGATGGCTTTTCCGCTCGTGAGTCCGCTGGTGAGCCCTGCCAAATCCGGCGTGAACGTTGGATTGGACGTGGTGCCGCCAATTTTGAAGGGGATTCCGCCGCCTTTGCCCTTCTGTCCTCCGCTCGTGAGCGAGGCCAAAGTTGAAACGGCCCCCAGGGGACTGACGGAGCTGCCCAGCTTGGCCGACATCTTGAAGTCCAGCGCCTGGCTCGGGCTGACGGTGCCGCTTCCGGTAATGGTTCCGATGGAGGGCACCACCAGATCGATGCTGTCCGCTTTGATTCCATCCGCGGCCTCGCGCACCGTGGTGCTGAACGTCTGAATGGTAGTGTCCTTGCCCAGGGGGATGCCGCCGAATGTGGACAACACTTTCATCTTCCCGCCAAGATCGAATCCCGAGAGCGTGGCATCGGTGAGACTCACCGGGCCGGCAATCACCAGCTTGTTCACGGGCCCGGTGATGGTCATGTTGACGTTCAGAGCCCCGGATTTGAGAGAAGACCCCGAGGGCAGCGTCACTCCCAGCGCCGGCAGAAAAGCTTCCAGGTCCGTGGCCGGCATGTTGTTCCCCGCCAGCTTCATGTCCAAAGAGGTCGTGTCGCCTGCGGTCTTATAGGACCCTGTGAGCTGCGCCAGCGCACTGCCGACGTGGACGTCGCCCTGTTTCAGGACGCCGCTGAGGGCCGTCAAATCGTACTGCGTTGTATAGTCGACTTTTACCGGCTGGCCGGCGGGCAGCGCTCCGGGAACCAACTGCAATTTGCTCGCGGTGACCGTTCCCATGGTGCTTATTTGTTTGCCGTCGGAGGCCAGCGTTCCGCTGAAGTCCAGAACCCCCGCGATCCCCGACGAGGAGTCCACGAAACCGGTGGACATCAAGTTCAGGGCTTTCACTTCCAGATTGGCGCTCACCGGAGAGGTTTGCATATTGGCTTGGTTGAGCGGCCCCGCCTTGCCCTTGAGTGAAATGCTTCCGTTGTCGGGAGCCTGCAGCGTGAGCTCAAACGGAAATTCCGTGGTGGTGGAAAGATTGGAGGCGCTGAGATCGACCTGCGAATAAGTTTGC
>Ga0302325_10016362_pt1 | contig 15719 bp, 19 predicted proteins | sample Palsa_T0_2_FD_201948 | JGI IMG/M metagenome (GOLD analysis project Ga0302325, IMG submission 201948) | Peat permafrost microbial communities from Stordalen Mire near Abisko, Sweden - Palsa_T0_2 | ecosystem: Environmental > Terrestrial > Soil > Palsa > Peat permafrost | place: Sweden: Abisko...
GGCGGCGATGATGGGCTGAATGGCCTTGATTTCGCGCTTGTTTTTGGTGCCAAAAACCTTGGCCAGGATAGCGTCGATCATAGAGAGGTCTCGTTACAGAGTGGAGATCCGCTGCTACTATTCTAGCGCGGGTGGCGAAGGGGCGTTCTGGGCTCTGGCCGCTTCTTACGCGGGAACCCCAACCTGCTCGACGAGCGTAGTGGGCGATGGCACCGCTTCACCATGCAGGCGCATGCCTTCGATGTGGAACTCGATGGCTTCGCGGATCAGTTGCCGGGTCTCCTCCAGGGTGGCGCCGGCGGCGACGCAACCAGGAAGGTCGGGAACGTGCGCGCTATAACCGGTCGGGGTTTGTGCCAAGAATACTGTGTATTGATTCATTTCAGGCCTGCCTGTCTTAGTATAGACGCCTTTGACTTCGGGTCCAAATCCAGCGACGGGTGACCAGCAATGGTTACCGTGCCCGGCTTGGTGGGATGATGATATTGCCGGTGGCTTCCGCGCGTGCGCTCCAAGCGCCAGCCATCCGACTCGACGAGCTTAATGGCGTCTCGAACCTTCAAGTGATTTCGATCTTGCGGCGCATTGCAGAGCTCTGGATCATTGCGCCCTCCCGGCGTTTGCGGGAGGCAAGGCCTTCTCGGGAGGGTCCTCGAGGGCGAAGGCAATCCGCTGGTCTATGCAGTATGCAGAGTGATTTTATCCCCTCCTGGTGTCGACGGTTTCTCGGTACAAAATCGGGGACAGAAGTCAGAACAAGCGTCCTATGATCCGGAACATCATGCCGAACAGAAAGCTTCCCCATGAGATCTCGCGCCTTTCCTTTCGGTCGGCAATGAAGGCCTGCTCCTGAGGCGTGAGGTACGGCTCACGCACCGCTTTCTCCTCAAAGTCGTAGCCGCAATCGCATCGGAGGGCGGTCGGCGGATTGATCAGCTTACAATTTGGGCATTTCATTGAACACCCTGGCCCTGAGGTGGAAGAGGATGGCGGCGCCTAACTATCCAACGCCACGTCTGCCATACAACCACCAGGCCCATGGAAAAATCGGCCGTGAGGCCGCCCATTATCCCGGCATCGGTTCCGCGTAAAGCGAGGAGAATCAGGAATCCAGCGGCGGCGGAAAGCGACACCCAAAAGGATATCCGAGCGTGCTTGGTGGATCGCACGCCTCCACGCCGCTTATACCGCCAATCATAAATCGCTCCGCCAATCGCCCAGAGGCAAAGCAACGGCAAAATTGAAACGGGCGGTTGCGCCTGCATCGAAAAGTAATGTGTAGCACAGAACTGCGTTAAAATGAAGCCGTATCACGCTGAATCCCGGCGAAGCGGCCGTCCTGATCGCGCGCAGAAGCAAAACCGAATCTCAATTTCAAAGAACTGCCGGAACGCATGGACATTGATGACGAGCTACAGGAGGCGTTCGAAGCTCTGAAAAATCTGAACGCCTAACAACGAGACATGGTTCGCGGGGGGAGGAAGAATTGTGTTCGGCAAGAAACGCCTGTTCGCCAGGATGCGGCACAACGTCGATATCCTTCACTTTGTAATGTGTGAGGTCGCGCTCCGGCACTACCCTGAAATGAAGAGTCCGGAAGGGAGAAGGATCATCGTGGCCGCCACGAATATCCTGGTTGGCAAACCGTCCGTCGGTTTTTCAGAAGGCGAACTTGCCAAGGGCAAAGAGCTTGCCGCGCGGTTGCTGAAAACGGATGCCGATATCCGGCTCTGCTCGGCCCAATGCCTACGGACAGTGTCTGTGATCGAAGGCGACAAAGACTCGTCGAAGTTCAGGACGATAGAATGGGTCGCCACCTTCGGCCCTCTGCCGCCCGAGGCCGTGAACCCGAACAACATGGGCTGGCTTGCTCACGATATGGGAACAAAGTACGGCGTCGTAACAGTGAAGGAGTAGAAAATGGAAAACTGCGAGCACGAATGGTCAAGCGGCCATCTCTGGATGGTGGCGCATACCATTGACCCCTTCAAGAAACGAGAAGAGCCGGAGACGGACCAGCCAAAACCCGTTTCCCTGGACCGTTGTTTGAAGTGCGACCTGCTGCGGCTACACCAAGAAGGAACAAAGAGAAAGCTCTAGAGAAGTGCCGAAAAAAAACCTCCGCATCCTTGCCTTCTGCAAGAGAGTCGATGAAGTGATGCCAGGAGGAAGGCCACGGCGCGTCGTAGCCCTTGTATCGTGCTGTTTCCTTCCGCCCAGCGCTTTGGCGAAGGATTGCGAGAGGGTGGGTCGAGAAAAACACCTCCATGGGCGGGGGTGCGGAGCGGCCTCTCCGATCGCGCCAGGTCAAGAACGTATCGATAGGTCCGAGAATGTCCAGACGCTTGGAACCCCCTGTTCAATGCGAGAACGCTGAACAAGTGACGGGTCCAGGCCAAACTTCGTGCAAACAGCCCTGACTGCTTCCTCCAGGAACGATGGAGAACGAGGTGCTAGGACGATCGCGCATATCGCCGCCGGCAGGCTGCATTTGACCCACACCCCCTTCTTCTTTGCGCATGGGAAGCTGGCGAAACGCTCACAATTGGAGCGGAGATGGTAGATGAGCCGCACCTCCTTCTCGTAGTCATACCAGCGCAGTTTTCTGAGCGCGTCCGCGATTGGGTTTGAGGCGCCTGCCAGCGGGGATGTCTCGTCCGGGCTGAGATAGTCGACCATTCCTCCCACAACCGTCAGATCGGGCACGGGGTTGGCGCTGGGGCACTGATGGACAGCCTTGGACAGGAGGCCGAACGTTGTCCGGACTGCCACTCCTTGATTTCCGTAGAGCGCCCACATAGCTGCAGATTCATCATCTGATTGATGCCAGCAATTCACAAATAGGACGGTCCTGTTGTATTGCCATGTGTCGTAAGCGCGCAGTCTCTCCTCGTCAGTAGCAGTCTGAGGCGGTCTCGGGGACGATCCCTCCAACTCATCATTCAGCGAGGCCAGCACCGGAAAGTAGAGCGCACTGTGATCGAGCATCGACACAAGCTTGGCGAGGTCCATGAATCGCCAGAGTTGTGCCTCGGGTGGGGGCACCTTTAGGGTGCCCATGTCAACATAACTCAACTTCAGGATCTCAGGCTCCGTTGGATTTGCCATGGCCACGTTTCCCCGCGGAGCCCAGTGGGCTCGGAGACGGAGGCAAACGTCGCGGTTTGAGTTCGCCGCGGGCTAGGGCCGCTTCAGCCTTTTCGCTGAGCCGGTCGCGCTGCTCGTACCACCATTGAGCTTCTTCGGCTTCAGTGGCGAATTTGGGAATTGGCTTTTGGTTCATTGTTTGGTTCCCTATGATCTCTCAGGTTCCCGCTCCCTAGATGACACGGTGGTAGACGGACCTAAGAGCCTTAGTAGCCGGATAAGCAGTAATCGGACGGTAGTAGCCGTCGTCGAGAACGGTCCAGACGATGACGAGAAGGCGTCCAGCAGCCGTTTGACCCATGGCCGTCCAGCGCTCTTCCCCGTCCTCAGTGACGCGGTAGTCCAGGTCCACGATTTCGCCTGAGAGCGCCTGCTCGACTTCCTCAGGCCGAACGTTGTGCCGGGCCAAGTGGCCGCCATTATGAACATCCCAGTCAAGCCGCAGGCCTCCATCCACTGTTTACAGTATACACGCGTGTTGACGGTGCGTACTTCAGTAACTGGCGACCAGGGTCTTGCCTTCACCGGTACAACTGAACGTCGAAGTGACGCATGTTGAGGAAGCGCAGTCCGGCTTCGCGGACCACGGCGAAGGCTTCGATGAGCAGGTCGTCGAGGGGCGCGCCCTGGGCCAGTTTTTCCTTGAATTCAATGGTTTTGGCGGCCAGGTCGATATCGGAGAGCTGCTGGATGGCGGGTTCCAGGTCGTTGATGGCGGCGATGATGGGCTGAATGGCCTTGATTTCGCGCTTGTTTTTGGTGCCAAAAACCTTGGCCAGGATAGCGTCGATCATAGAGAGGTCTCGTTACAGAGTGGAGATCCGCTGCTACTATTCTAGCCTATCCGACCTTTTGCTTTTCGCGTTTGGCCAGTGTCTCGTGGAGTAGCGATTTGATGTAGGTCTGGTAAGGCAGACCTTTCTGCTCCGCCTGCTTGCGGGCGAGAGCCAGATCCGCGGCGGGGATACGCAACGCCACTACCGGCGCGGGCGTCTTCTTGGATGCCTGAATCCGTCGCCGCAACTCGTCCTTGGTGAGAATCTTCGCTTCGCCGGCCCTCACTGCGGCGAGAAGCTGTTTGCCATGCACGTTGCGGTTCTTGCACCACCATTGGGCTTCTTCAGCCTCGGTGGCGAAAGCCGGTACAATGCGACTCTTTTGTTTGTTCATCGGGGCTTCTCCAGAAAGGCCTTCTTGTCTGGGACCGTAGCTGGAAACGCGGTCACGGCGCGCACTTTGCAATTGCGAATCGTCCACGCCACCGACTATAAGCGGCCCTGGTTCGTGAGGCCGATGGACCGATAGCGCTCCTCGCCGTCGATCACCTCGTAATCCAGGTCCAACGGATCGTTATTCAGCACCTGCTCGAACTCGGCAGGCGTTACTTTGTAGCCCTGCAGTGGTTGATGTTCTCGCGATCCCAATCGAACTCGATGGCGTCCGCCATTACCAAGTAGTATCGCAACGTATATACGTTGTCAACAGTAGTCGAGGGGTGCCGCCCGGGGCCAGTTTTTCCTTGAACTCGATGGTTTCTGGCTGCGAGATCAGTATCGGAAAGCTGCCGAGTGTCGGCTCGAGGTCGTTGTCGATGCGATCAACGGGAAGCCTAAACCCGGTCGCGGTATCTACTCCGGCGTGAAATATGCCTCCGTGAACTCAACCCGCAGACCAGTAGCGTTCGGAACGTTACCCCCAAGGTTATAGTCGATGAAGTACAAATAGGCATAAGTGCCCGGCACCACTAGCGCGGAGAAATTAAATGAGTGCCATGCGGTCCATGCGGCGGAACCGACCGAGGTTTGGGCCGATACGGTTCGGCAACTGGGCGCGTAACCTGCGGGGTTCTCCAGAACGATCGCCAAAACGTCGTCATCCACCAACACCTGTCCGGCAACCGTCAGGACGTAGTTAGTGGCACTGGGAGGGATGGGGAAGGCAGTTCGGTAAACGTACCAGCCGCCCACCTCCTCTACGGCTAGCGGCATGATATATTGCGAGCGTCCGTCGTCGGGATTCAGCCAGGTCGACCAGGGCGCGTCAACCCACGCGGGTCCGAACGTGGATAGAAGACACGGATTGGGGTCCGGTTGGTTAGAGGCCGCAGAAGGGTAGGGCGTAGCCAGACTCCAGTTGCCGTCCACGCTGGTTCCGCCGGTCTCAGGGTTCATGGGAGTGACCGGGGAACTCGTCGCACATCCGGCGGGTAGCGGGCTGGCTTTGGTCAGCCCAGTGTTGCAAAGCCCCTTGGCGGGTATTTGGGTTGTTTGGCCGGCCGCCGCTGCTGAGAGCAGCAGGGCGCACAGCGCGGCGAACGGCTTCGATTTAGTTGTGACACTCGACATAGCTGCCTCCTTGCTCAAGAGTCCCCCACCAGTATATACCGCCGCCCTGCTAAAGCACGCCTAAAGCCAGGGCCATTGCACATCGCGCCACTCCGGCCCAGGCTCGATCGATTCCACTAAGTCGATCAACTCCCCATTGCCGTACTCCTGCTTCACCCGGCGCAGATAATCCGCATTACTCGCGAACTCGCGCGGCATCCGACCCAGCCGCTTCTCTCCGAACCACTGCCGGTCGCGATGCAGCGGGTCCACAATCAGCCCGCCGCGCACGATCGCCGCGTCATACTGTACACTGGCGGCCGCGAAGGCCTCGATGGCCGGCTGCCCCATGGGATCGCCGCTGCCGAAGAACCGGAAGCGCCCCTCCGCCAAGCGCAGTCCGCAGGCGATCAGGTAGAACCGCAGCGCCTTGAACTTCCAACTCACCGCCCCTACGCGCGAGGGCCACTGGCCGAAACGCCGGTGGAAGCAGAGCATCGAGAAGAACAGGTTCTCGAAGCTGTCGCGCCCGTACCCTTCCAAAAGCACGGAGCCTCCGGGCTCCGTCAGCCCAGCTTCGCAAGCATACTGCAGCATGCCTTCCGCCTCCGAGTTGCCGATCTCGGGCGCGAGTTGCGGGCGCGACCGGCCGCCGCTCAGCGCCAGCGCCTGGTAGCCTTCGTCCGCGAAAATGCGGAACGCGTCGCGCACGTGCGTTTCGTACAGCCGGTCTTCGTTCTGATGCCCTCCATGCCACCGGCCGCCCGCATAGATCGCATGCCCGGCCAGCATCAACAAGCCGCCGTTCATTCCACAGTCACGCTCTTGGCCAGGTTGCGCGGCTGATCTACGTCGCACCCGCGCCGCACGGCGATGTGATAGGCCAAAAGCTGCAGCGGCACGATTTCCAGAATGGGCCCCAGCAACTCGCTGGTGGCCGGAATCTCGATGGTGTAGTCGGCCGTCTTGCGCGCGTCTTCGTCGCCTTCGGTCGAAATCGCCACCACCGTACCTTCCCGCGCCTTCACTTCCTGGATGTTCGACAGCGTCTTCTCATACAACACGCGGCTTTCCGCGCTCGAAGGATCGCGCGTGGCCAGTACCACCACCGGCAGATTCTCGTCGATCAGCGCATTGGGCCCATGCTTCATCTCGCCCGCCGGATAGCCTTCGGCGTGAATGTAGGAAATCTCCTTCAGCTTTAGCGCGCCCTCCAGCGCAATGGGAAAATGCACGCCGCGCCCCAGGAAAAGGAAGTCGCCGGCCCGAAACAGCTTGCGCGCCAGCTCTTCGTAGACCGCATCGTGCGAGAGCACCGTTTCGAGCTTGCCGGGAATGCGGATCAAGTCCTCCACCAGCGCGCGCGATGCATCCGGGCCCAACGTCCCGCGGGCCTGCCCCAGATACATCGCCAGGATGAAAAGCGCCGTCAATTGGCATGTGAATGCCTTGGTGGACGCCACGCCGATCTCCGGCCCGGCGTGCGTCAGGATAGCGCCCGCCGCCTCGCGCGTGATCATGGAGCCGATCACGTTGCAGATGGCCAGCGTTTTCGATCCCTTCTGCATGGCTTCGCGCTGCGCCGCGAGCGTGTCGGCCGTCTCGCCCGATTGCGAAATCACCACCGTGAGCGTGGCCGCATCCAGCAGCGGATCGCGATACCGGAACTCGCTGCCGTAATCCACTTCCGCCGGTATGCGCGCCAGCTTCTCGATCATGAATTTGCCGCACAGCGCCGCATGCCAGCTGGTGCCGCACGCGATGATCTTCACCTGGCGGAATTCGCGGAACTCGGCGGGCGTGATGTCCATCTCGTCCAGAAAGATCTGGCCGCTCTCCTGGCTCACGCGCCCCAGGGTGGTGTCCCGCACGGCCCGCGGCTGCTCGTAAATCTCCTTGAGCATGAAGTGCTTGTAGCCGCCTTTTTCAGCCATGATGGGGTCCCACAGAATGTGGGATACCTGCCGGGTGACGGGGCGGCCCTCGAAATCGCCGAGACGCACGCCGTCCGGCGTGAGCACCGCCAGGTCGCCATCCGCCAGGAAAAACATATCGCGCGTGTGATTCAGGATAGCCGGCACATCCGACGCCACGAAGTATTCGTTGTCGCCCAGCCCGACCACCACCGGCGGTCCAAAACGCGCCGCCACGATTTTGTTTGGATCGGTGCGTGCGATCGCCGCCAGCGCGAAGACGCCGGTGATCTCCTTGACCGCCGCGCACACGGCCTCTTCCAGATTTCCATGGAAGTGTTTCTCCACCAGGTGCGCGATCACTTCGGTATCGGTCTGCGTTATGAACTTATGTCCTTCGGCCTGCAACTGGCGCTTCAAGACCAGGTAATTCTCGACGATGCCGTTGTGCACCACGACGATGTCGCCGGTGCAATCGCGGTGCGGGTGCGCGTTTTCCTCTGTGGGGCGGCCGTGCGTGGCCCAGCGGGTGTGCCCTATGCCGTAGGCGCCGTCCACAGGGTTCAGCCGGATGGCTTCTTCCAGATTGCGCAGCTTGCCGGATGCGCGCCGCACGGCGAGTTGCCCGTCGTCGCAATAGACCGCCAGCCCGGCAGAGTCGTAGCCGCGATACTCCAGGCGCTTGAGGCCGTCCAGGATGATCGGAACCGCCTTCCGGTTCCCGATGTAGCCGACGATGCCGCACATAGACTTATTATAAGTGTGTCATGGGGCGGCCTTCAGGCCTGCGCGAGTTCTCCAGAACCCGCTCTTTGGTTAGTTGCTTTTCCGGTACGCTAAAAACACCGCAATCCGGTCCCAGCGGTCGCCCGCCCAGACGCCCGGGCCGATTTCATACCCGCGCCGGCGAAGCAACTCTTCCGGACTCTGTGCCTGCTTCCATGACTTATGGTTATATCCGACCCACACGCGGTTTCCGTAAATGTCGCCCACTCCGGCAACATTAACAAGCTTCCACTTCTGGTGGTAGTGCGACTCCAGATAGTAACTCATGGGAAACGCGAGATAGGGGTCCAGAAATTCGACTGTGGCCAGGCCTGTACGGTCCCCAAAACGAGCATTCAGCTCGATTAACTGTCCGGTAAGTACGTCCATGTTGTTCCTAAGTTCCGGATACATGGTCACCCGGTAAAGTCCGAAAGCTCCCCAAGCCGCGGCGATCGATATAACTACGAATCGCGCCCACCTGGGCCGCAACGCCACCAGCCCCGTCGCCAGGAGCGCCAGATACGGCACCGCGGAAACAATCAGATGGCGGTTGCCCCAGATCGAATTACGCAACACGTTGCTCAACAGGTAAGCCGTAAACGGGGGCAGAAACGCCAGCAGCGCGGCGAAGCGCAGCCGGCTCAATTCCAAGCGGCTGCGGACGGCGCGAAACACCCTCCATAGCCCGGCAGCCATGGCGCCGAACAGAAAGAAGACCATGGCCGAGGCCACTGGTACCGGCCACAACGGACCGTCGCAGCCCACGTAATACCACCAGACGTCGCCGATCTTCGGATGTCTGATCCAGCCAAGGTTTGGCGTCAGGCCGCCTTTGGCAATAGCCGACTGAGCGGCGTTATAAGCCCAGGGTGCAAACAGCAGAGCGATCACGGCGGTTCCCAGCAGGAAAGCCTTCAGCTTGCGCCGATCCATCCACAAAAGGTGCAACCCCTCGATCCCGATCACCATCCAGCCGAAGTACTGCGTGTAGACCAGCAGCAGGTTCACCGCCGTCAGTGCGGCCACGCGCTTCTTAGTGGCACTCTCCAGCAGAAGATTGAACAGCGCCACCGAGGCCAGGCTCAGCAGGAAGAACAGCGCATACATGCGCACGTAGCGGGCGTGAAAGACCTGGTAGTCGTTGATAGCCAGCAGCGCTAGCGCGATGATTCTGGCGGGCGCGTTGAGCCTAAGCTGGCGGAAGACGATCCACGCGAGCGGCAGAGCCAGAACCGAGAGCAGGAATGGCAACAGCCGGACCCAGAGCAGCGATTCGCCGCCGATCCTCACCCAAACCCACAGCAGAAGATAGGATAAGGGTGGATGCACCACGTCGGCGCGCACGGACTGTAGCAGGTGTACCAGTTTGTAGCGCGCGCATAAGAGGCTGAAAATCTCGTCCGAGTCCAGGCAAAACGCAGTCAGGTTCCAGAGGCGTATGCCGATGAAGCCCGCCACTAGCACGCACACTGCTGCCAGTTCCAGCCGGCGCAGATGCGCCTTCGCGGGCGTGCTATCCGGACGGGGCACAGCGGCTATTTGGGACATGCGGTCTCCGGAACCGGCGCGGCGGGCTTCAATCGGCGCAATCTGCGCTTGACGCGCGTGGGAAGATTCAGCGTCGCGAGGCCATACATCAGTGCGATCAGCAGCAGGCTGGCCACGGCGCATCCGCCAATGGTTAACCGCTCTTTGGCGAACCAGAACCACCGCCCGTAGACCAGCTCCACGTGTACCCAATAGATCAGCAGCGAGTTCGTGCCCAAACGCCGCATAAAGGCCAGCTTCTCGGGCTGCTGTCCGGCGGTCCACACGAAACCGGCAGCCACCAGCACCAGGACAATGCCGAAGCGGATGAAAATCAAGCCGGGGCTATCCAGCCAGAAGTCGGAGTTCGGGTAAATGGAGAACGGCAGGTTGGAAAAATAGTGGGCCGTCACTACCAGCGCCAGGCCGAAGCAGGCCGCCCATTGCATGATCCGGTCGCGGGCCGGCGCGGCGGTGCGCAGCAGCGCGCCGAAGCTGACGCCGAAGGCGATGTAGGCCGCATCCGGGAAGAAACTGAAGAACGCCTTATTGGGTACTATATAATTGCGGACCAGCCAAGGGACGCCGGACCAATCCACCATGGAGACCAGCGGAGCCAGGGCGGCAATGGCCAGCCCGGCCGCGGCGCTCCAGGTGATTCTCCTGAGCGGGGCCAAAAGAGCCACCGGGGAGAGCACCGCTACGCCCAACGCCATGCAATTCAAGATGTCCACGCGCACGATCTCCGTCCAGGGATTGCCCCACGCGAACACCCACAACTGGAGCCGGAAGGCCAGGGCGATGGCTTCGAGCCAGGCTGCGCGCGCGAGTGCGGACCTAAGCCGGGAGGCCGGCGGCAGCCCTTCCCGGTCGCCGCGGTCCAGCCGGAACGCCAGCGTCACGCCCACCAGAAACAGAAAGATGGGCGCCGGCATGCCGCCGATAAACTGCGAAAGGACGTAAACCGGGTGATTGTGGAGATCGGCGCGCGCAAAGGAATTGAACAGGTGCCCCTGCAGCATGATCACGACTCCCAAGCCCCTGAGCCAGTCGAGCGCGAGCACCCTGTCTGCGCGATCCATCCACAGCAATCGTCGCACTGCCGGGCAGTACTTTTCAACGTCTGTAGCGGAGTGCCGGTTGCCGCGCCGTTGCCGGTTTGTACAGGCGATCGAATATCTCACGTTGCTGCAATCACTTAGCTGTACAGGTCGATTACAGGCGCGTTTTCGGCGGGGGGCGCGGGCCATTTTGCCCGATGGCTCAGGCGCGCAGGACAGGCGAGCCGGGCACTTCACTTGTTTTCAGAAACTTACCTGTGAATTTCGATTACAGCCAGAATATATTGCGATACTGCCGGGTTCGCGCCACTATTGCCGTGGAGGTAGCAAAACGATGCGTAACAGATACTCGTTCGGGTTGAATTTGCGGAGGCGGGTCCGTTGGGCTCTGCGGATGGCGGCAGTGCGGCGGTTAAGGCAACAACAGAGCTAGTCGGGAGCCACTCCATGGAACTGGTCCAGATGGAACCCAATCGGGTAAAGGGTTATCGTGACGCCCGCCTGGAAGTCGACTTCCACACGCGGGACGTGCGTCTGGATGGCGCACCCGTCCAACTGACGCCGATGGAATTCGACCTGCTGGCCCAATTGGCCCGGAACGTGGGCGAGATCCTGTCGCGGGACACGCTGATGTCGAGGGTGTGGGGGTATGGCCCCGAGATTCGGACGCGCACCATGGATGTGCATCTGCGCCGCCTGCGGGTAAAGTTGGGGTCGTACAGCCGGCTGCACCTGGAAACCGTCTTCGGGTTGGGGTACCGGTTGCAGCCCTGCAACGAGGCGCGGACGCTGACGCACGCCGTGGGCGCCTAACCCGCCAAAATATCTACCGCGATCGCGTCGTGGTCCGACAGCGGCACGGCGCGGCCTTCCCGCACGTCGTGAATAACCACAGGATTACGGCAGCGCACACCCCGCGTGGCGAACCAATCCAGCTTCACCGGACACCGTCCACCGTGGTCGCGCAGCGCCCAGCGAATGAAGTGGAAACACCAGCCGGGCACCCAATCGCGCAGTGCTTTGGTCGCGCGCAGGTCGTCCACGTCGTACGAAACCGTGTGTTCGCCCAGACGGTTGCATTCCCGATAATCGAATCCACGCTTTTCCAGCAGCCGGAAGAGGTCCCGCTCGAAACGGTTGTAGGGATGCAGATAGTGGTTGCGAATCACATTATCCACACCCATCAGGACGCGCAGCCAGAAACCCAGGATGGCGTGCACCGCGCGCGACGAATTGTAGGTGCTTGTATTCCAGTCGCCGCCCACCACTACCGCCTGCCCGCCTGTCTTGGTGTCCGCCTTAGTGTCCGCGCCGGCATCGATGCTGTCGAGCACGTCCCGCAGTTGCAGGAAACGGTGCCGTTGCGTGGACTGCGCATCCAGATGCACGGAAACCGCCGTGACCGTGGCATTGGGGAAACGGATATCTGCAGCTACCGCCGCCTGCCGGCCGATGCGCTTTTCGCGCGAAGCCATGATGTCCACGCCATTCTCCAGAAACACGGGCCTGATATTGCCCATGGGATAGCGGCTCAGCACCGCGTTGCCATGCAGTCCCACGTCGTTCGAGCCGGTCAGATCCTGCTCGATGCCCGATCCCTTGGTCAGGTTCAGATAGCAGGGCACAAAAGCGTATTGCATGCCCAGCGCGCACGCCAGGGCCCGCGCCACATTGCGATTGCCGGAGCGGACCATCCCACTATCGGTCTCGGTCAGCAGCAGGACGTCGGCTTCCCTTAGAACCGGGTGCGTGCGCAGCGCCTCCACCTGCCCTTCAAACTGGGCGCCGCGTTCCACGTTCCAGGCCACGAAGCGGTATTGCCGGTGGGCTGGCGCGGCGCCCTGGCAGCGCCGGAAATTGCCGATTTCGGGCGTGTCCAGCACGCGGCGGATATCCGGCTCGAGCGCACGGTATAGATCCAGTCCCCACAGCTCGGCGCTGTTCTTGCAGGCGGCCAGCGCCGGCAGGTGCGGCGCGATGCGCTCGCGAACGAGTTCATAAATTTCTTGGGTTTCGGCCGAATGCACTGCTACGATTGTAACGGTTCGCATGCGTCGCTCGCTATTTCAAAAACTCGTGTGGGGCGTGTTGCTGCTGGCCGCGATAGAGCTGGCGCTGTTGATCTTTTCTATCGGGTCGATGGTGGGCCTGGAACCCGGCGCCGCGGCAGAGCTGCGCTGGCGCGCGACCCTGGCCACCCTGGCGATGGCGCTAGCCGGCTGTGCCTGTGCTTTCGTGTTTTCAGGGCGGCTTCGCCAGCGCATCGGACGGCTTAGAGTCTTTGTGGAGGGCCTGGTCTCCGGACCCGCGCAGGCCCCACTGCCCGGTTCGCCGGACGAATTGGGCGCTTTGGCCGAAGCCCTGGGCCGCGTGGCGGCGCAGGTGAAAGATCTGGTGGACAAGGTGCGGTTGGAGGGTGCGCGCCGGGACGCCATCCTGACCGGCATGGTGGAAGGCGTGCTGGCAGTCGACAAAGAACTCCACGTGACATTTTGCAACGCGGCGTTTGCCACCGCATTCGGCGGGCAGGGCCCGGTGCCCGAGGGTTTGCCGGTGCTGCGCCTGGTGCGCGATCCGGACTTTCTGGAGATGCTGCGCGTGGTGGTCGCCTCGGGCGAATCCTTGAAGCGGCGCATGCATTTGACCGGCGCCGACGGCCGTTCCTTCGAAGTGCAGGCGGCCCCCCTGGCCGGCGCTTCAAGCAGCGGCGCTATGGCCATTCTGCACGACATCACGGATCTGGAACGCCTGGAGCGCGTGCGCAAGGACTTCGTGGCGAATGTGTCGCATGAGTTGCGCACGCCGCTCACGGCGATCCGCGGGTACGCTGAAACGCTGCTCGACGGAGCGCTGGAGGATCCCGACCACCGCCGCCGGTTCGTCGAGATCATTCAATCGCATGCCATACGGCTGAACAATATCGCCTCGGATCTGCTCGCGCTATCGGAGCTGGAATCGGGCCGTGCGCCGCTGGCTCCGGGCAAACTATCCGTGGTAGCCACCCTGGAGGCCGCCATGCGCACGGTCGAATCCGAGGCGGCCATGCGGAAGGTTCACCTGGGTTGGGGCACCGTGGAAGACCTGCAGGTGATGGGCAACAAGATCAAGCTGGAGCAGGCTTTTGTGAACCTGCTCGATAACGCCGTCAAGTTCAACCGCGGCGGCGGCGAAGTCTGGGTGGAGGCGGCCCGCCTGCCCGGCGGCAAAGTCGCCATCGGCATTGCCGACAGCGGAATCGGGATCCCTTCCGAGGATCTGCCGCGCATTTTCGAGCGCTTCTATCGCGTGGACAAGGCCCGGTCGCGCGAGGTGGGCGGCACCGGTCTCGGCCTTTCCATCGTCAAGCACGTCATCGAACAGATGCAGGGCACGGTTTCGGTGGAGAGCCAGTTGAATAAAGGGTCCAGGTTCACGGTGACGCTGCCGGAAGCTTGACAGCGCACCTTGGTAATTTGGTACATTGATTGTATGGTACCAAATGACAAACACGTTGTGGAACGCGTACAAACGGGCGTCCGCATGGAAAAGCGGCTGCTAAAAGTCCTGAAGGCCTTTGCCGACTACCACGATTTGACGCTCGGCGACCTTCTGGAAGGCATCGTGCTGCATGCCTTTGACGGAAAGTGCCCTTTCCATGGGGACAATCTGCAGCGAATCAAGGAATTGAAGAAGTTTTATGGCCTGGACTTGGATTCGAGCGCCAGCCATCGTCTGATCGAGGCCGGTGCGGGCGGCTCTCCGAAGACCGGAAAGAAAAGCGGCGGAGGCGCCCAGTGACCGATGACGAGTTCATGGCGAGCTTCGAGAACTGCAGTCTTGCCAATGACTCTTTTCATCACGCCGGCCATGTCAGAATGGCTTTCCTGTATTTGTGCCGGTACCCCGCCCTGGAAGCTCTCCAGCGCTTTTCCACGGCGCTGGCAGGGTTCGCTAACGCCAATGGCAAGCCCAAGCTTTACCACGAGACCATCACCTGGGCTTTCCTTCTTTTGATTCGCGAGCGGCTGGCGCGGGCTGGATCGCCACAGACCTGGGCGGAATTCGCGGCTGCTAACAGAGACCTATTGAACTGGAAAGATAACATCCTGCAGAAATACTACCGCCGCGAAACGCTCGCGTCCGAGCTGGCGAGAACCACCTTTCTGGGACAAAGCCGTCGCAGAGCCTTGATTATGACCTACCCAAACCTGATGGCCACCGTGGGCAAGACGCCCCTCGTAGAGCTCGGACGTATGGCGAAGAACCTGCCCGGCCGGGTATGCGCGAAATTGGAAATGCGAAACCCCTGTGGAAGCGTAAAAGATCGGGTCGGCGTCGCGCTGATCGAGGACGCCGAATCGCGAGGCCTATTGAAGCCCGGAATGACGATCGTGGAGGCCACTGGCGGAAATACAGGCGTGGGACTGGCTTTCGTCTCAGCGATTCGAGGCTACCGGCTGATACTGACAATGCCGGAGACCATGTCGGTAGAAAGAGTCGCACTGCTCAAGCAACTCGGCGCGAAAGTCGTGCTCACCCCAGGCATCCTCATGAACGAAGCCGTTAAGCGGGCGGAGCAGATCGCCACGGAGGTCCCCGGCGCCATCGTCCTCGACCAATTTAAGAATCGGGCAAATCCCGAGATCCACAGGAGAACGACAGCCATAGAGATCTGGGAAGATACGCACGGCGAGGTCGATTGTTTCGTATCCGCCGTCGGCACGGGTGGAACGATCACCGGTGTAGGCGAGGTTCTTAAACAGCGGAAGCCGGCTGTTCGCGTCATCGCCGTGGAACCCGCCAACGCCGCTGTCCTTTCTGGAGGCCCGGTGGGCAATCACCAGATTCCCGGAATCGGTGTCGGGTTCATCCCTGAGGTACTGAACCGTTCCATTCTCGACGAAGTGATCGCCGTGCCGGATGCAGAAGCCTTCGCATGCGCGCGCCGGCTCGCGCGTGAAGAAGGGATTGTCGCTGGGGCTTCATCCGGCGCGGCGCTA
>Ga0302325_10016364_pt1 | contig 15717 bp, 15 predicted proteins | sample Palsa_T0_2_FD_201948 | JGI IMG/M metagenome (GOLD analysis project Ga0302325, IMG submission 201948) | Peat permafrost microbial communities from Stordalen Mire near Abisko, Sweden - Palsa_T0_2 | ecosystem: Environmental > Terrestrial > Soil > Palsa > Peat permafrost | place: Sweden: Abisko...
CGGCGGCACGCCGAGCAGGGCGGCGTACACCGCCTTGGCCTTCGCCAGGTCGGACACCGGATGCAGCACGGTCTTGATTCCCTGGGTGGAAGAGCCGGTCATGGTCACTCCTGAAGTCGTGGGTCACGTCGACCCGGTGTACGGTCATGCTAGGCGTGCCTCGGTGACCTGCGCTTCTCCGAAACTGCTTACCTTCGGCCGGCCCTCCGCGCGGCGGCAGCGCCGGCTACCTGACCTCGCTCGACGCCGCGCAACCCGCGGAGCTGCCCGTCAGCCCAGCCGCCAGGATCCGCCGCTGGGTGAAAGTGGAGAATATGCCGGTGAGTGCCGACATTGAGGAGCTGCGTCGGCTCCGCCGGGCGCGCGACCGGATGGACCGCGAGTACGCGCAGCCGCTCGATGTCCCGGCGCTCGCCCGCACGGCGCTGATGTCGCCGGCGCACTTCAGCCGCCGCTTCCGCGAGGCGTATTCCGAGACGCCGTACTCCTACCTGATGACCCGGCGGATCGAGCGGGCGAAGGCGCTGCTGCGCCGCGGCGACCTGAGCGTGACGGATGTCTGCTTCGCGGTCGGCTGCACGAGCCTCGGCTCCTTCTCCGCCCGGTTCACCGAGCTCGTCGGCGAGACGCCGTCCACCTACCGCGCCCGCAACCACGACGAGCTGCGTGTCGTTCCCGCCTGCCAGACGATGGTGCTGACCCGGCCGCGCCGGGGCGGGGGGGATCGACCATAGAGCCGGGTCAGGCGGTGCTGGTTCGTGCCGCAATCACAGCCACTGTGTTGTAGGGCATCGTGAAGCTGCCGCCCATCGTGTCGATGGCTGCCCCGGTGCCCGCTAGCACCTCTGCCAGCTTGTCGGGCGGGAGCCGGGTGAGGGTGCCCTGGGTAGGCATCTGGTCCAGCCACTGCTCCCGGGTGTAGGAGTGCTCCCAGTCGAATCGCCACTGTTCCGGGTCGCCGAACCCGCCCGCACGCCGGATCCCGTCGGCAGCCTTGTTGGACAGCTCCTGGTAGGCGTCCAGGGCTGGCCTGCCCGGCTGGCGGCCGAACGTGAACGGCGAGTCGGGCACCACCTTGTAGTAGACCGCGGCGAAGGCTTCCGCCACTTCGGGCGGAAGCTGGAACACGTGCCAGAAAACCGCCAGCCGGCCGCCAGGTCGCAGCACCTGTGCCGCCTTGGCCGCTCCCGCGACCGGGTCGACCCAGTGCCAGGCTGTCCCGGCGACAACCGCGTCGAACTGGCGGCCGGCGGCGGCCCAGGCCTCGAACGTCGCGACCTCGACCTCGACCCCGCTGCGCCGCGCGAAGTCAGCCATCCGCGCGTCGGGCTCGACGCCGAGCACGGTGCAGCCGGCCGCCTGGAACTGCCGGGCTGCTATGCCGGTGCCGCAGCCGACGTCGACAACGTCGGGCCCCGGACTGGCGGCGATGATCCGCTCCACCATGGCATCGGGATAGCGGGGCCGGGTGCGGTCATAGCGTTCGGTGTCCGAGCCGAACGACTCTGCTATCTGCCGGTGCTGATGAGGCTCGGGCTGGGAAACAGGCGTCCGCGCCGACGGTACAGTGGGCATACGCCCACTATAAATGGGCGTTCGCCCACTCGGCAATCGGGTGAAGGCCGAGCGAGGGAACCAGGGAGGTGCACGGTGCCGACCGGGGTAGCCATCCAAGGCGCGCGCGAGCAGCTGTTCGACGCCGCGGAGCGCGTCCTGCTCCGGGCCGGGCCGGGCATGCTGACCAGCCGGGCGGTCACCACGGAGGCAGGCTTCGCCAAGGGCGTCCTGCACCGGCACTTCGTCGACCTCGATGCCTTCCTTGCCGAGTTCGTGCTGGACCGCATCGCCCGGATCGATAACCAGGCCGCCGCCCTGCGCAACTCCGCCGGGACCGGCACCGTCGCCGGCAACCTCACCGGTGCGCTGACGACCGTATTCGGGTCAGTCGCCCTGGTGATCGTCGGCCTGGTGATCTCCCGGGATGACCTGCGTGCCCGGCTGCGACAGGCCACCCCGGCCGGCGTCCCGGTACTCGCGGAAGCCAAGGCCATGATCGCCTCCTACCTCACCGCCGAGCGGGAACTGGGCCGCATCGCGGCGGATGCCGATGTTGACGCGCTCGCGCTCACGCTGATCGGGGCCGGGCACCTGCTGTTCGCCGGCCGGGAAGGCACGCCGCCCGAGGCTGGAGCCGTCCGCACGGTCGTGACCACGGTCGTCGCCGGCGTCCTGCCAGAACCGCTGCTACCGCAGGTAGCCCGATGATCTGCTGCGGCTCGGCGGGATCCCGTGCTGACGGGCGAAGGCGCGGCTGAAGGCAGGCTCGGACAGGTAACCGACCGCGCGGCTGACTTCCCGGATGCCCTGCCCTTCGCGCAGCAGGTGAGCGGCGAGGGTGAGTCTCCAGGCGGTGAGGTAGGACATCGGCGCCTGGCCGACCCGGGCGGTGAACTGCTGGGCGAATCGCGATCGGGACAGGCTGGCCTCGCGCGCGAGCGTCTCGACCGTCCAGCCCGCTGCCGGGTCGGCGTGCATGGCCTCCAGGGCCGCACCGATCTGCCGGTCCTGCAGGCCGCCGAACCAGCCGAGATGGTCGGCGTCCTCGCGTTCGAGCCAGCGCCGGACGAGCTGGAGCAGGAGCACGTCACCGAGCCGGGCGAGCATGGTCTGCGAGCCGGGCGACGATGCGCGGGTCTCGTGCCGCAGCAGCCGGAGCGTGAGCTCTAGGTCTTCGGCACCCGGGTCGTCCCGGCTGACGACAAGAATCTCCGGCAGCAGGGCCAGGAGCGGTTGCGAGGCTGCCTGGTGCATCTCGACCACGCCGCAGACCAGCGTGCATCCAGATGTGCCGCCATCGGGGGAGTCCGCCCCGGTACCGAGCGCGACCAGCTGGTTCGGCTTCCAGCTGGTCGCATCGAAGGCGACAAGCGCGCTGCCGTCTGGCGTTCCGGTCAGTCGGTGCGCCGTGCCGTGGGCCAGCATGACCGTGTCCCCCGAGCCCAGCCGGCGAGATGACGCCCGGCCGGACTGCAGCCAGGCCTCGCCGCCGGAGATGACGTGGAAGTACGCGCCAGCGCTCTGCGGGAACTCGACACCCCACGGGGAGGGCAGGTCCCGCATCGCGAACAGGGTCGTCTGGATCCGCAGGACATCCAGCACCTGGGTGAGGACGTCGGTCATCGGCCGCCCCGTCTTGTGTGATCGGACGATCAGCAATGAAAGCAGGAGTGTAAATCATTCACTCCCCTGTATGAGTCGACTGTAATGATGTCGCGCCACTACCGACAAGGGGAGATTTCAGTGCTGAACTCATCATCAGGGCAGGACCGGCATCAGGCCAGCGCATCGATTGCCGTAGCGGTCTGGGCTCCGGAGGCCTACGACGAATCCGGTGACGGCCCGAAGCTGGTCCGCATTCACGTCGAAGAGTCGTTCTCCGGGGATCTGGCCGGCCGCGGGGTCGCGGAGATGCTGCAGGTGCTGCGGGCTGACGGGTCAGCCTCGTTCTGCGCCCTCGAGCGCGTCACCGGCAGCCTGGGTGGCCGCAGCGGCTCGTTCGTCCTGCAGGACACCGGTGACCTCACGAGCGACGGCCAGGTCACCGGCTCGTGGTTCGTGGTGCCCGGGTCGGGAACCGGGGATCTCGGCGGACTGCGCGGCGAGGGCGGATTCGACGCGAAACTGGGTGAGCACGCCGCAGCCACGCTCGCCTACTGGTTCGACGAGTGACCGAGAGCGGGCTGACCGAGACCAGGCTGACCGATACCGGGCTGACCGGCAAGGTCGCCATCGTCACCGGCGCGGCCACCGGCATCGGGAAGGCGATCGCGCTCGATCTCGCCGCGGCCGGCGTGCAGGTGGTGGTCAATCATCTCGACACCCCGGCACAGGCGGACGCGGTGGTCGCCCAGATCCGCGCCCAGGGCGGATCTGCGATCGCCGCGCAGGCCGATGTCAGCTCGCTGCATCGGGCATCGCGCCATCACGGTGAATGCGGTGGCGCCCGGGGCCACCGCCACCAAGAGCTATGCGGCCGGCCGCGGCGAGGAGCTGGTCAGGCGGTTCGCCGCGATGTCAGCGTTCAGCCGGCTGGGAACCGTCGAGGAAGTCGCCGCGGTCGTGACTTTTCTCGCGTCCGGGCAAGCACGGTGGATCACTGGGCAGGTACTGCGCGTCAATGGCGGAACGGTATGACCTTCAGCCGGTAGGAGCGGACAGTAGGAGCGGATTTGTGCTGCGGATGTATGGCGGCGGCGCAGCGGGAGAGAGAGAATCCGGGAGGGGGAGACGACCGCACGACAGTGTCGTTGTGCGGCCGGTCTCGCCGATGAGGTGAACGTTATGACAACGCCCACAATGACGTGGACGAGACTGACCCGCCGGCTGGGGTCGGACCACAATCCGCTCCGCCGGCCATCTGATCTCATCGAGGCGTGGCTGATGCCCGCCCTGACCGCCGGATTCCTGCTCCTGGGCCCTCTTTTCGCGGTCGCCGTCGGCATGTGGGTCCACGCGGGCAACGCGGCTGTGCTGCATGCCCAGCGGTCGTGGCATCGGGTTCCAGCGGTCCTGCTGGAAGCCACCCCGGGGCCGATGATGACCGACGGCGGCGCAAACTCCTGGGTGGCCTGGGCTCCGGCCCGCTGGATCGTGGCCGGGCGGCCGCATGTCGCCAGGGTCCCGGTCGCCGCGGGGACCAGGGCCGGCAGCACGGTACCGGTCTGGCTGGACCGCGCAGGGAACGTGCGGACGCCGCCGCTGAGCGCAGGCCAGGTCACCGACCGCGTCGCCGTCGCGGCGTCGATCGCTCTCACGGCTCTGGCCGTGCTCCTCGCGTGCCTGGCCCGGCTCGTCCGGTGGGTGCTGGACCGGCGGCGGCTCGCGGGCTGGGACACTGCCTGGCTATCGGTGGAACCGCAGTGGCGCCTGGAGTAAAGCTGTGGCGCCTGGAGTAAAGCTGTGGCGTCTGCAGTGACGCAGTGGCGCCTGCCGTGACGCTGGACAGCCTGCCATGGCCTGTCTATCCTTGACTGTATGGTCAGTCAGCATCGTTACCCCGTCGCGCCGATCGATCCAGCCGGGCTTGCGGCCTCGCTGCAGCCGTTCGGCGAAAGCAGGATGCTGCCCCGGGCAGCGTATGTCGACCCTCAGGTGTTCAGCTGGGAGCAGCAGAACTTCTTCGAAGGCGGCTGGACGTGCGTCGGGTTCAGCTCCGAGGTGGCCAGGCCGGGTGATCAGCGGGCCGAGTCGCTCGGCACCGGCAGCGTCCTGCTGACCCGCGATGACCAGGGCGTGCTGCACGCGTTCGCCAACACCTGCCGGCACCGCGGTCATGAGCTGCTGACCAGCGGCAGCGCGGTACAGCGGGCCGCGATCATCTGCCCGTACCACTCCTGGACCTACGCCCTGCACGGGGATCTGCGCGCAGCGGCCGGATTCAAGGGGCAGCCGGGATTCGACGAGTCAGCGTGGAGCCTGGCGGCGCTGCCGGTGACCGAATGGCACGGGCTGATTTTCGTCGACGGGTCCGGCACGGCCGGGCCGCTGGCCGACTCGCTGGCGGACCTGGCGGAACTGGTGGCGCCTTACGAGCCGGAGCGGCTGGCGATCGCGGGCCGTCATGTCTATGACGCCGCTGCCAACTGGAAGATCCTGACCGAGAACTACCACGAGTGCTACCACTGCCCGATGATCCATCCGGAGCTGTGCAGGGTCAGCCCGCCCAAGAGCGGCGCGAACTACACAACGCAGGGCGCCTGGGTGGGCGGCTGGATGGAGCTTCGCGACGGCATGGACACCATGTCGCTGGATGGCACCAGTCTCGGTGTCCCGCTGCGCGGGCTGGATGCTCAGGGCCTGCGCACAGTCATCTACATCAATGTCTTTCCCAATGTGCTGCTGAGCCTGCACCCCGACTACGTGATGACGCATCGCCTGCTGCCGCTGTCGGTCGACCGGACCAGAATCGAGTGCTCGTGGGCGTTCGCGCCGGAGGCGCTGGGGCGGCCCGGCTTCGATCCGGGCTACGCGGTGCAGTTCTGGGATATCACCAACCAGCAGGACTGGCACGCCTGCGAGTCGGTGCAGCGCGGCCTGGGGTCAGAGCATGCACAGCCTGGCCCGCTGTCGCCGGACGAGGATGCCGTCTACCAGTTCGTGACCCGGGTCGCGCGCGGCTACCAGGGCCAGCCGGTGTATGACCCTGCGCCAAGGGCAGTGCTCTCCGGCTGAAGCCGCTCGCAGCCGCTCGCAGCCAACCGCGACCGCTCGCAGCCAACTGCGGCCGCCCCGCCCGGGGCATGAAGCGGCCAATCACGCTGTTGTCATCCCAGGCGTGCTAACGCGCCCGACAACAGCGAAGGAATCACTCCTGTGGCCCTGTACGACATCCCCGTGAACACTCTGTCTGGTGAGCCAGCTTCGCTCGGTGACTTCGCGGGCAGAACGCTGCTCGTCGTCAACGTCGCCTCCAAGTGCGGCCTCACCCCCCAGTACGAGGGCCTGGAGCGGCTGCACGAGCGATTCAGCGACCGCGGCTTCTCGGTCGTCGGCTTCCCCTGCAACCAGTTCGGCGGCCAAGAGCCCGGCACTGCCGAGCAGATCCAGGAGTTCTGCTCGACCAGCTACGGGGTGACGTTCCCCATGTTCGAGAAGGTCGAGGTCAACGGACCGGGCAGGCATCCGATCTACGCCGAGCTGACCGAGGTGCCCGACGCCGCGGGCGAGGCGGGCGATATCCAGTGGAACTTCGAGAAGTTCCTGGTCGGGCCGGACGGGAAGATCGCCGGGCGGTTCCGCCCGCGCACCGATCCTGAGGCACAGGAAATCGTCGGGGCGATCGAGTCAGCCCTGGCCGGGTAGCCGGGTAGCCGCTGGCCCGGCAGAGCAGTCTCGGGCCGGCCGAGCAGGATCAGGCCAGGGCCGCCGGGCCGCGCTTGATCATCTGGCCGGCGATAATGGCGCGCTGGATCTCGCTGGTGCCCTCCCAGATCCGCTCCACCCGCAGCTCGCGGAAGAACCGCTCGGCGACGTTCTCCCGCATGTAGCCGCGGCCGCCGAACACCTGCACGGCCCGGTCGGCGACCCGCCCCGCCATCTCCGAGGCGTACAGCTTGGCCATCGAGCACTGGGCGTGCTGCACCTTGACATCGGCCCCCGCGTCGATGGCCCGCGCGGTCTCGTACGTCAGCGACCGGGCGGCGAACAGCTCGGTCAGGCTGTCGGCGAGCATGGCCTGGATCGCGCCGAGCTCGGCGATCGGCCGTCCCTGCACCCGCCGTCCGGCAGCAAAGGCTGTCATCTCGGCCGTCAGCCGCTCGGCAGCGCCCAGGCACCGGGCGGCGACCATCAGCCGCTCGAACCGGAACCACTCGTACGCAAAACCCATCCCGTCCCCTTCGGCCCCGACCAGATGCGTGACCGGCACCCGGACATCGGTGAAGGCGACGATCGGGTGATGGTGACTGATGGTGTGCGAGTAGGCGGGGGTGCGCACCACCGTGACGCCGGGACTGGGCAGGTCGACCAGGAACATCGCGTGCTCGCCGTCGTGCGCGCCGCCGACCAGCTTGCCCTGGAAGAACGCGAAGTCGGCGCAGTTGTAGGACGTGACGTGCCACTTCTCGCCGTTGAGCACGTACTGGTCACCATCGCGGCGCGCGGTCGCCTCGATCGCGTCCACGTCGGAGCCAGCGCCCTCTTCGGTGATCGCGTAGCACTCTTCCCGCTCGCCCCGGATGGCGGGCAGCACGAACTTGGCCAGCTGGTAGCCGGTGGCGACGGCCGGCAGCCAGGACGGGGGCGTCGCCGCCGACCAGGCGAGCGCGTTGGTGACCCGGCCGACCTGCTCCTGGATCAGGACCTGCTGCAGCGACGTGCAGCCGCCGCCGCCGAGGTCGGTCGGCATGTTGGCCGAATGCAGGCCGAGCTCCCTGGCCCTGGCCGCGTGCTCGGCGACCACGTCCTTCGGCAGCTCGCCGTCGTTCATCTCGGCGGTGACCTCGAACGGGATCAGCTCGTCGGCGAAAGCTCGCGCCCGTGCCTGGATCCGCAGGTCGTCTTCGGACAAACCATACATATCGCTTACCCAGCCTCCCAGCGCTCCTGTGCCCCAGCCGAACAGACCGCGTCCTCGGCCGAAGTAGTGCAGAAACTGTCGTTATCACGACGGTTTCTGCACTATGTTCCTCACCCTCGTCCCGCCCGGCGGCGCCCGGAGCCCACCCGCCAACGCCCGCTCACTCGCTTGACTGAACGTTCAGTCTATGCCAGCATCGGCTTCGTGCCAATGCTTTCCTCGGGCCAGCAGAACACCGCGGACGCGGTTGTCGTCGGCGGCGGGACGATCGGCGCGTGGTGCGCCTACTTCCTGCGCCGCAGCGGCCTCGCCCGGGTGATCCTGGTGGAAAAGCGCACCCTCGGCCAGGGCGCGAGCAGCCGCGCCGCCGGCGTCGTCCGCACCCAGGGCGGTACTCCCTGGGCGGTCCAGCTAGGCGAGTGGTCCCGCAATTTCTACCTGCGCCAGCACGACGAGCTCGGGATCGACTCGGGGTTCACCCCGCAGGGCTACCTGCTGCCGTGCTTCACGCCAGCGGATGTCGCCGCCGCCCGCGACCGGATGGCCATGCAGAACGCGCTTGGCCTGTCCGTCGGCTGGCTCCAGCCAGCCGAGGTCGACGCGCTCAACCCCACTCTCGCGCCGGGCAGGACGCTCGGCGGCACCTTCTGCGAGCAGGACGGCTACCTGACCCCGCCGCGCAACGTCACCGCCTACGCTGTCGCGCTCGCCACCAGTGGCGTGCAGGTGCGCGAGCGGGTCAGCTTCACCGGCCTGAGCACCGACGGTGACACCGTCACCGGGGTGCAGACCTCTGCCGGGCCGATCAGCGCCCCCGTGGTGGTGCTGACCGGCGGCCCCGAACTGGCGGAGGTGGCCGGCCTCGCCGGGATCAAGGTCCCGGTGGGCGGGGTCCGGCACCAGGTAGCGGTGACCGAGCGGCATCCCGACCTGCACCCGTCCCGGCTGCCGATGGTCTTCGATGTGTCCGCTGGCCTGTACTGGCGGCCGGAGGAGGGCGGGCTGCTGTTCGGGATGAGCAACCCGGACGAGCCGCCGGGCCCGGCGACCTGCGTGGACGAGCCCTACCTGGCCAAGATGCGCAAGCGGCTGGCCGATCTCGTCCCGGTCACCGCTGGTCTTGGCCTGCGCCGGGTCTGGGCGGCCACCATCGACTACACCCCCGACCACCTGCCGATCATCGGGCCGGCCAGGGTCAAGGGCAGCACGCTCAACGGGATTACGCTGGTCAGTGCGGGCGGCGCTGGCATGATGTGGGGGCCGGCCGTAGCAAGAGCCGCGGCTGACGTCGCACTTACCGGTACCTCCAGCGTCGTGGACACCGCCGTACTCGGCCTGGATCGGTTCGACGAGGCCGGTCACAGCGCGCTGGCGACCGACCCGATCGCCCTGCCGTTCCCGGGCAGCCTGACCCTGTCCTAACCGTGACCCTGCCTGACCCGACCTGCCTGATACCGACACAGCCTGATCCCGTCGAAAGGAATCCCTACCATGACCGACATCACCCCGTTCCTCGCCGCCGCCGTGACCGCCGAGCTGGAGGACTGGGGCCCGCTGGAAGAGGCGACCGGCGAGCCGATGCAGACCTCGGGCTTCACCCTCTGGCAGGACGGCGAGCAGGAGGTCGGTGTCTGGCAGTGCACCCCCGGTCCGTCCTACTGGAAGCTGGAGACTCACGAGTTCGTGCACATCGTGGCAGGCCGGATGACCGTGACCCCGGACGGCGGCGAGGCCCGCGACATCGGCCCCGGTGACACCGCTGTCTTTCCCCGCGGCTGGGCCGGAACCTGGCAGATCCACGAGCAGATCCGCAAGGTCTACGTCATCTTCTAACTTACGGGCACAGGCCGAACGGGTGGCACAGGTTATTCGTGCTGGCCCTGGCGGCCCCGCCCAGGTAGCGCAGGTGCAGCAGCGACTCGGTCATCTTCAGCAGCGAGTAGTGCGAGAAGTCGGTGCCTGACACCACGTGCCGGGTATACGGCGAGAGCACGATGTCGGGGACGATGCAGTTGGCGGCGTCCGAGGTCACGCAGTCGGCGCCGTTGCTGCCGCCGACGCCCTCGTCCCAGGTGATGTCGATGACCAGGTGGCCGCTGGTGTAGTCCGGTCCGGCGGTGATGACCGGGATCCATTTCGCCAGCCAGGCATCGCCGTCCGCGATGGCCACTGCGGACTGTTCGCAGTCAGCCGCCAGGTGCATGTCGTCGCACAGGCCCGGCGTGACGAAGCTGAACCGCGGCAGCTTGCCGGTCCGCACATCGTGCGCCAGGGCACCGGCCGTCGTGCCGCCCATCGGCTCGTCGTACTTGCGGCAGTCGCCGGCCGTCGGCGCGCCGACCGGCAGCGAGGAGTACGAGGCCGCCGGATTGTGCCGGCCCACGTAGTAGCGGTCCGCGGGCGGGCTGCCGGTCTGGGCGACGTGATCACAGCCGACCGGCATGAACTCCTCGTAGCTTCGCCAGGACGGGTCGACCTGGCCGAAGATGTTCTTCACCTTGAAATAGCGCAGCGAGTCAGCCCCGACTCCATGGGTGCTGCCGCTGGTGGCGGCGAGGTAATTGGGGTAGCTCGGGTGCGTGACCGCGTGGTAGTCCGAGGTGCTCCCGCAGTGGCCGATGAGGGTCCGGCGGATATACGGATCGGCGGGGCTGCCCGGGATCTCGCTGGTCTTATTCCCGTAGGACCTGTTCTCCATGAAGATCCACAGCACCTTGGTGATATGCGGCGTCCGGCCCGCCAGGGACCCGCACAGTGCCGCGGCCTTCGCCGCGCCGTGCCTGCCCGGCTGCGCGGCGGCACTGACGGCCGCAGCGGCACCCAGCATCAGCAGGGACGCGGCGGCGACCAGCGCAGCGCGGCGCGCTCCTCGCGCAGCGCGACCGGCACCGCGCTCTATCCGGGCGTCACTGGGCATCGAGCCTCCGTTCATCGCTGCTGGCGAGCATAGGGTGCGGCGGCGCGGCCCAGGCCGGCGCCGCAGCCCGAGCAGGGTCAGCAGCCGCTGCGCGCTGCGCTGGAGCCGGGCGGACTGGCCGTCGCACTGTACCTCGAAACCTTCCAGCAGGGTGAGGTGCAGCGAACCTTCCCTGGCCCGGCCCGGTGCGGCGCCCGGTCGGCTGCCCGGCACAGTCAAGCCCGGCGTACTGCCAAGGCGTCGACAGCGATCGCGCCGGATGGGCCGCAGATCAGCGGGTTGACGTCGAGGGCCTCGAGGTCGTCGCCCAGCTCGATCGCGAGCGCCGACAGAGCCGCGATGGCGCTGGCCACCGAGCCGCGGTCGGCGGCCGGCGCGCCCCGCAGACCGTCGAGCAGACTGCTGATCCGCAGCTCGCTGAGCAACTGCGCGGCGCCGGCCGCGTCGACCGGCGGCAGCGCTACCACACGATCGGCCAGCAGCTCGACCAGGACGCCGCCCGCGCCGACCACGATGAGCGGGCCGAGGTCAGGGTCGCGGGCGATGCCCAGTGCCAGCTCGATGCCGGGCGGCGCGGTCTGGCAGATCAGCACCCGGCGGCCGAGCCGGGCGGACAGCTCGGCGTAGGCAGCCGCGAGTTCCCCGGGCCCGCGCAGATTCATGATCACGCCGCGGACGTCGGACTTGTGCTGGATGCCGGGCTCGTCGGTCTTGAGCACGACGGGATACCCGATCTCCTCAGCGGCGGCCGCTGCGGCTGGCGCGTCGGCTGCCTTGAGCGCGCGGACGGTCATGATCCCGTATTCGGCCAGCAGAGCGAGCAGCGCAGCGCCGCTGGTCGTGCCCGCGGCGAGCAAAGAGGTGCCGCGGCGGCGCCGGGCCGTATGGCGGCGCAGGCTCGTCGGCGCGGTGGGATCGGGCCCGGTGCGATCGGGTGCGGGGCGATCGGGTGCGGGTGCGGTGGGATCGGGTGCGGGGCGGGCGGTCGCGTGATCGAGCAGGTGCGACAGCGCGAGCAGCCCGGTCCGCAGGCCCTCCAGCACCGGGATCCCCGCGTCCCGCAGCTGCGCCGCCAGCTCGGGGTCGATAACGCTGGGCAGGTTGCTCAGCACGGCGACCGGCTTGTCGGTGCGGGCGGCGGCGTCCAGCACGGCCTGCGGGTAGGAATGGTCGCCGTCCAGTTCATGCACCAGGTCCACGGCCAGCGCCACCGCGGCCACGGCCTCGTCCTGCGCCAGTGCCGTCAGCGAGCCAGCAAACAGCTCGCGGGTGGCGGCCCCGGTGCCCCAGACGTCCAGCGGGTTAGCCGGGACCAGCCCGGGATCCAGAATCCCGGCCAGGGAGGCTCTGGTTGCCTGGCTGATCGGCGCGAACGGCACGCCGAGTTCCTCGGCCAGGTCGGCGGCGTGCGCGCGTTCCAGCCCTGAGTCGTGCACGGTGGCGATCCCGCGCGTCCGCTGGCCTCCGGCTGCCCGATCGCCGGCTGCCCGATCGCTGGCCGCCCGATCGCCGCTCGCCCGTTCGCTGGCCGCCCGGCGCCCGATCGCCCGGCGGCCGATCGCGAACAGCTCCAGGGTGTCGGCCATCTCGGCCAGGTCTCGCACCCGGTGCACGCCATAGGCGCGGGATAGCGCCTCCCAGCCGCCGTCGTCGGCGGCGAGGGCACCGGAGTGCGCGGCCACCATGGCCCGCCCGCGCGCCGATCGGCCCGCGGTGAGCAGGATTACGGGAATGTCGCGTTCTGCGGCTTGGGTGAGTACCCGGCGGAGCTGGTCGGGCTGCCGCATCGCCTCCAGGACCAGCGCCAGCACCCTGGTCTCCGGCAGGCCGAGCGCGTACTCCAGGTAGGACGGGGCGGCGGTGACCAGCTCCTGACCGGAGGAGACCGCGACGGTGAAACCGATCGCGCGCCGGGTTCGCAGCATCGCCGAGAAGATCGAGCCCGAGTGAGTGACCAGCGCGACCGGTCCGGCGGGCAGCGGATCGGGCTCGGTATAGCCGACCGCCCGCAGGCCGCCCCTGACGTTGACAAACCCCATGCAGCCTGGGCCGCACAGTTCCAGGCCGGCGGCCCGGGCGATGGCGGCCAGCCGGGCGCGCAGCGACGGCCCGGCGCCGTCGGGGTTGGCGGGGCTGCGGTTGTCCGGGCCGGGGTTGTCCGGGCTGCGGTTGTCCGGGCCGGGGTTGTCCGGGCTGCGGTTGTCCGGGCCGGGGTTGTCCGGGCCGGGGTTCGGTTGAGCGTCATGGGCACTGCCGAAGATCACCGCGGACCGGTCACCTCGCCGGGCGGCCAGGGCGAGCTGCTCTTCCAGCGCGGTGTCCGGCACGCCGAGCAGCACCAGGTCGACGGGACCGGGCAGGTCGGCGAGCGAGGGATGGCACTGGCGCTCGCCGATCTGCCGGTACTTCGGGTTGACCAGGTGGACCGCCGGGCGGGCCGGGCTCCTGGTCACCTCGTCGATCATCCGCTGGCCGAACGTACCCGGCCGCGGTGACGCGCCGACCAGCGCGACGGACCGGGCCTCCAGCATTGCCAGCATCGACTGGCGTGGCAGGACGAGAGCGGGGGCGGAAGCCCGTTTCGAATTAATGGGTGTGGTCATGACCGCCGGGTGAGCTTGCGGACCTGACCAGCGCGCTTGCTGGCCTTCTTGTCGGCGATCGCCGCCTTGGCCGCCTGCCAGCCGGGGATGCCGCAGACGCCGCCGCCGGCGTGCGTGGCCGAGCTGCCGTAGTACAGGCCCGGCACCGGGGTGCGGTAGTCGGCGTAGCCGGGGGCCGGCCGCATGTGGAACAGCTGCTCCAGCGACAGCTCGCCGTGGAAGATGTTCCCGCCGACCAGGCCGTACTCCTGCTCCATCTCATATGGCCCGACGATGTCCCGGTGCAGGATCGAGGCCTTGAAGTTCGGCGCGAGCTCGTTGTAGCAGTCGATCATCCGATCGGCGTAGGCCTCCAGCTCGGCTGTGTGCGGCTGCTGGCTCCAGTCGGACGGCACCCACTGGGTGAACAGCGACATGATGTGGTATCCCTCCGGGCACAGCCGCTTGTCGAAGGTGGTGGGGATGACCCCGTCGCTGAATGGGCGCAGGGCGGCGATCCCGTCGCGGGCATCCTGGAAGGCGCGCTCGATGTACTCCATCGTGGGCGCCATCTCCACCGAGCCGGTGTGGTGCTCCTGCTGGTTCGAGCCGGGATCGGCGGTGAAGTCGGGCAGCTCGGCGAGCGCCAGGTTGATCTTGACCACGCCGCTGCGGGTCTTCCAGTGCTCGATGTCGGCGGTGAAGTCGTCCGGCAGGTTCTCGGCGCCCACATGCTCCAGGAACGCGGTGCGCGGATGCAGCGTCGAGACCACGACCCTGGCCCGGATCTCATCGCCGTTGTCGAGTACCACCCCGGCTGCCTGGCCGTCCTCGATGATCAGCCGCGCCACCCTGGCGCTGGTGCGGATCTCGGCGCCGAAGCTGCGGGCCGCCTGCTCGATGGCGCTGGAGACACCGCCCATCCCGCCTTCCTGGAATCCCCAGTTCCCCAGGTGGCCGTCACCGACGTCGCCGATGGAGTGATGCGCCATCACATACGCGGTGCCCGGCTCGTACGGCCCGGCCCAGGTGCCGATCACGCCGTTGACCGCCAGCGCGCCCTTCACCTGCGGGGACTCGAACCAGTCGTCGAGTAGGTCGGCGATGCTCATCGTCATCAGCCGGGTGACGTCCGCGATGGTGCGGACGTCCAGGCCGCGGTTGCGCCAGGCCAGCTTGAGAGTTCCGGCCAGGTCCCTGGGCTTGCGCGAGCCGATGTTTGGCGGCACGGTAAGCAGCAGCGGGCCGAGCACGTCGGCGAGTCCCTCCAGCCAGGCGTCCCAGCGGGGCATGGTGTCAGCGTCCTTCTTGGACCACTTCGACACCTCCTCGTGGTTGCGCTTGGCGTCGTCGGCGTAGAGCTTGATCGACCCGCCCTCGGGGAAGGCCTGGTAGTACGGTCCCATCGGGTAGATCTTGTAGCCGTGCCGTTCCAGCGCGAGCTCGCTGATGATCGTCGGCGGGAGCAGGCTCATCACGTAGGAGAGCCTGGTGACCTGGAACTGCGGCGCGTCCGGCCACGGTGCCTCGGTCGTCGCGGCGCCGCCGGTCTTGAATCGGCCTTCGAGCACGACCGTCCTGGCGCCGGAGCGGGCCAAATAGGCAGCAGCAACTAGCCCGTTATGCCCTCCGCCCACCACGATCGCGTCGTATGTTGCGGCCATGAGTGCGCCCTTTCGTAAGCTGCCGCGACAGGCCGCGGCAGAGGTTCGGGAGCTGCCGCGGTCCGCCGCGGCAGGATTGCCGAAATCTTGACTGAACGTTCAGTCTAGAAAGCTGCTACCGTATTCACAAGAGGCAGCAGACGGTGCGAAGCACGGGAACCGCGAGATGACGGCATGCTGGCAAGGATTCCCGCGACGAGAGGACTGCCGCGATGACTGACCAGGCCGGTAGCGCCGATGAGGTCCTGGGGACCGCCGACCAGCGGCGTGAGCAGATGCTGCGCGCTGCCCTTGCGGTCATCTCCGAGCGCGGCTACCCCGAGACCAGGATCGCCGACGTCGCTGAGCGGACCGGGATCAGCCCGGCGCTGGTCATCTATTACTTCAAGACCAAGGACCAGCTGCTGACCGAGGCCATCCGGTATTACGAGGACGGCTGGTACGCGGCGGGGCAGCGCCGGATGGCCGCGCTGACCA
>Ga0302325_10016366_pt1 | contig 15716 bp, 13 predicted proteins | sample Palsa_T0_2_FD_201948 | JGI IMG/M metagenome (GOLD analysis project Ga0302325, IMG submission 201948) | Peat permafrost microbial communities from Stordalen Mire near Abisko, Sweden - Palsa_T0_2 | ecosystem: Environmental > Terrestrial > Soil > Palsa > Peat permafrost | place: Sweden: Abisko...
AGAATCAATACACGGCTACAAATTCGGATACGCGTCCGACAGATGTGCTCACGGCTCAATTGGTAGACGTTGAGGCCCGCATGGAGCAATTGCGGGGCAATCTCGACTTTCGCGATCGGATGACTCAAGAGCAATTGTCAAGGGAGCGAGATTCACTGACCCAACAACTCCAAGCGTATCGTGAGATCAATCATTGAGGTCTGCGGCTGGAATCGTTGGCCCTAGACGTTACCGGTCCCATAGCGCCTTCACGCGTCTGCGGGTCAGCAGAACAAAGCAAGGTCAGGTCCATCCTGAACTATGCGACGCGAGGACGCTGCGCAGGCCAGGTTCGCCGCCAGATCGTGCCGGAGGGTAGAAATGATCGGAACGACGTGATTTATGTTCCAGTTAGCGTGGAGGCGGTGGTGCGCTTTGCTGCAATGCCAGGCACGCCTTGCCGGTGCCACACATCGGATAGCAAGCGGCCGAATTCTTTCTTTACTACAGCGTAACACTCGCATGCTCCGGCCTCCAATCCGGATCGTTCGAGCACCGTAACGTGTCCGCGTCGAAAGCGGATGAAACCCGCGCGCTGCAATTTCGCTGCGGCCTCTGTAATACTCTCGCGCCGTACACCAAGAGCTCCGGCGATCAATTCCTGCGTCACAATCAACTCTTGCGTAGGCAATCGATCGAGGGTCAACAACAGCCATCGGCACAGCTGTTGCGGTATCGAGTGGTGTCTATTGCAGGCCGCAGTCTGAGCCATCTGGGTAATCAGCGCTTGCGTATACCGTAGCAGAAGGTGCATCGTCGGGCCAAAGCGTCCAAACTCAACTTTGAGCAGGTCTGCCTTGAGGCGGAAGCCATGACCGGCGGTCTGCACCACAGCCGAGCTTGGCGTCGACTCGCCCCCCATGAACAGGGAAATGCCGAGTAGGCCTTCATTGCCCACCCCGGCGATTTCGGCTGATAAACCAGACTCGATGATGTAGAGAAGTGAGACGATAGCAGTCGTTGGAAAATAGACGTGCTGCAACCGGCCACCGGGCCCGTAGATGGATTCACCGAGTAGCATCGGGACCAGTTCCAAATGGGGGGCTAGACGGCCGAATTCCGCTGCGGGTAAGGCGGCGAGAAGATGGTTCTGATTGGGGTTGTGCGGTAACGCCATGGGCGACTGTCGGTACAGTGATCTACGTCTTTGCAGTAAGCTCCACACCGATTCCGCGGTAACCGATGAAGCGGCACGACTGATTAAACATGGGCTCTCCGCTTACTTGAAATCGCTGTCGCGAGCCATCATCATTGACGCGACTGAATACAAAATCCAGGAATGGCTGGCGATCTGAAATTTTTGCCCGGAGCGCTTCTCGCTCCTCCTCATTCCAGCCAGTGACTTCGCCATGGTTCCCTTCGCCCATTAAGGTTTGGACACGGATTCCTAGCATTTCCAGAACAGGACCGGAGACCTTGGTGAAGGCGCCGGTCTCGTCCTGTTCCCAGTACCAATCGGAGGCCAGTTCGGTTAGGCTGCGATAACGTGCTTCGCTTTCGCTAAGCTCGGCTGTTCGTTCCTGAACCAGCAGTTCCAACGTCTTGTTGTAGTTTTCGAGTTTGTTGTATAGAAGCCGCACTTCAACCATGTTGTGGATGCGGGTCTTAACCTCGACCAAATCAAACGGCTTGCTAATAAAGTCCTTTGCACCGGCCTGTAGCGCGCGAAGTTTGTGACCGGGCTGGGCGGTCAGCACGATGACTGGCAAATAGCTGTCAACATCGCTTGTCTTTAGGCCTTCCATTACCTGAAATCCGTCCATTCCAGGCATTTGAAGGTCGAGCAGAATCAGATCGTAGCGATTCCTGCGATGCAGCGCACAGACCTCCCGCGGATTCATTGTCGAGGTAACGCGGGTGTAGCCCGTCCCACTCAGCAATTGCTCAAGCAGACTGACATTGGGCTCCTGATCGTCAACAATCAGGATGCTTGCGTTGAGAATGTCATTAACATTGACGATCATGCTTTACCTCATTCTTGCGCGGCTCGATTCGGCGCTAGCAAATTTGAGTGCCAGGTCCAGCGTATCCATGAACTCGTTGACCTTGATCGGTTTGGTCAGATAGCGAAAAAACCCTGCCTCTAGACCCTTCTCAATATCGCGCGGTACTGCGTTGGCACTGAGCGCCATTACCGGGATGTGCGCCGTCTTCGGGTCTTCAGCCAGGATTCGCATCGCCTTAATGCCGCTGATGCCAGGCAGATTAATGTCCATCAGGACTACGTCGGGCAGATAGGCACGCGCCATCTCAATGCCGCGGTTGCCATCACGCGCACTCAGCAGACGGATGTCGGACCGGCGCGCAATCAGATCCTCAACGAGCATCAGATTGGCAGGGTTATCCTCGACGTAGAGTAGCGTGCGCAACGCCGCGTCGCTCCTAACCTGCAGTTGCGCGACCGGGTCGGGGTCGGCTACCTTGATCTCAAGTTGTGGTTCGTCCGAGAGGTTCAGGTCGATCCAAAACCTGCTACCCCTTCCGACACTGCTTTCGGCGCCTATGTCGCCACCCATCAAGTCGATCAACCGCTTGCATACTACGAGGCCAATACCTGTGCCTTCCTCGACGCTAGATTCCTGTCCGAGACGATTGAACGGTTGGAAGAGCTGCGCAAGGTTTTCCGGCGACAAACCTGCACCGGTATCCGTAACACAAATGCGAATCCGACCCGGGGCGTTCTCGTTGCAGTCCACGACGACCGTTCCGCCCGTCACGTTATATTTGATTGCGTTGGAGAGAAGATTGATGAGAACCTGCTTCACGCGTGTACGGTCAGCTTTGACGACGTAGGGAATTTGACGCAAAGGAAAGTTTACATTTACGCCGCGCTTTTGCGCCTGCGGTCCTATCATGGCCTCGCATTCGCGCAGAACCTCCGCCAGAGCGCTCGGTTCCAACGACAGAGACAGCTTACCGGACTCGATTAAAGCGAGATCGAGGATTTCGTTGATGAGTTCCAGGAGGTACCACCCCGCCTGAAGGATCTGATCGATGCTTCGCTTCTGAGACGGTGTTGGCATCGGCGAACCAGTCTCCATAAGCTGGGCAAAGCCGAGAATCGCGCTCAGAGGTGTTCGCAGCTCATGGCTCATGCTAGAAAGGAAATCTGATTTCGCGAGGTTGGCTTTCTCGGCAACGGCCATCGCGTTGTTTAGCTGCAATTCGACTTGCTTGCGCACGGAATTGTCAGTGCCGATCAACAGATACCCGATCAGACCGCCGTAGTCATCGCGCAGCGCTGTAATCGACACGAGCGCAGGAACACGACTCCCGTTCTTGCGGACGTAGGTTAGTTCATAGATGTCTTCTATCTCACGCGAGGCTTTGAAAGCCAATGCCTCGAAGCCTGGCGTGATCGTGGTTCCGAGTTCGAGGCTTAAAGCGCGAGCGCGCGCAGTAACCTCCTGCGGATCATGCATATCGCTCGGGCTGACCTTGTTCACTACCTCGGCGGCCAGATACCCCAGCATGCGCTCGGCGCCAACGTTGAACAATTGAATGATGCCCTTTTCATCGGTGGCGATAATCGAGAAATTGGCGCTGGTGAGGATTGCGTTCTGCAACGCACCCGTTTTGAGCAACGCTTCCTGGCGCTGCGCTTCGACGATGCCTTCCGAGCTGCCAGCATCGTTGAGAATGACGGAATCGTTTCCGATATCGGACATACCTGGTCTTGGCGCAAGAGCGGAATATTTGTATGGGCGTAGAACCCGAAACAGCGCAAAGGCGGCGCGAGCTACCCCCCGCAATCGGGAAAGCTCATCGCCTGCTCCGAGATAGGACGGCAGTGTCCCGATCTTTGCGATCGCGATCTGTGCGCTAGAACACATAAGGCAACCAGGGTGTGCGTTCGGGCCGCCAAAACCCGTCCTTTCGCCCGGGGGCAACGCCGCAGCGGAGCGGTTGTGTGCGCTAGCGCGCAGACGCGGCAACTTCGCGAGCAGTATGTTCGCCCCAACTAGTAAGTCGGCGGGTCGTCTGGGCGCGCCCGCCGATCGTATCAGCGCACTTTTCCCGAAAGGACTTGCGATGGAACAAACCTACTCTTTGAGCGGCAATCTCGACCCGGCGAGCCGTGCCGCGAATTCAGTTAATGCGAAAGTGGAGGATGCGGCTCAGGCTGCGCACGAGACGATCGACAAGATCGCAGAAAATGCTTCCGTGCAAGTGGAAAACTCCGCTGAAACGGTCCATCACGCGATAGACCGCGCCTCCGATACTACAGCGTCCGCGGCAGAATGGGCCGCGGCCCTGGCCGCACAGGGCAGGCAAATGCATGCACGATTCGCGGAATCGGCGAGTACTTCGATACGTGCGCGCCCTTTCGCAATGGTAGCTGGCGCCGTCGCGGTCGGATTTCTGCTAGGACGGCTAGCGCGGCGGTAGTCAATACCTACTAGTTCTGGCCATCCCGTAGTGCCTAGACGAGAAAATCATGACGCAATCGACAGACATTGAATACCTCAAGAAGGTCCAGCAGGAAATAACGTTCGGCGAGGACCAAGCGGAGGGCGATCGGCCAGGTGCTGATGGACCGTCGGACGCCCCCGAATCGGGGCGTGAAGTTCGACCACCCGGCATACGTCGGGCCACATTGACACTGCCTCGCGCAAAGGCCCCGCAGGATAGGACGAAATAACACGCCAGGAAGCCCCTGATTGCGAGATCGGCGGCCTGTTTGCTCATCACGGCTCGGGCACGGCTTAGAGGCCTTGGACGTACATTTGGCAGGTAACCCATGAGCTACATCGACTCCAACCTTCTCTCCGGAGAACACGTCGTATACCGCACCCGCCTTCACTGGCTGCTCTTCATCGTTCCCATACTCTTTACTGTCTTCGTGCTGTTCCCAATCACATGGCTGATGGTCAACGGGTCTTGGAAGAGTTTTGCCTGGATTCCTCTTGCATTTGGCTTGGTCTTCCTAGTTGCCACGTTCATTAAACGACAGAGCTCCGATTTCGCTGTTACCAACAAGCGCGTAATGATGAAGGTCGGAGTGTTCGCTACTCGCTCCATCGAGCTTTTGCTCAACAAGATCGAAGCGATCGCCGTAAACCAAAGCCTTATGGGAAGAGTCTTAGGCTACGGAGACATTGCGGTAACCGGGAGCGGCGGCACGAAAGAGTCGTTCTCGCGCATCCAAGGACCGCTTGAATTTCGTCGCGCGGTGCAATCGGTAACCTGACATGTGGGCCGCGGGACGACCGAATCAATATGCATCACGAAGCCGCGACGGTACATCGGTGAGCGCGACCGACATTTCGCCTACTGTGGCAGCGGCGTCGAATGAAACGTCCGATGACCCGCCGGCAGAGCAGGTCAGGCAGCGTGTCGACGCTATGGTCGCGTCTGGTCGCGAAGGGCTGTCTCGGAGGACCATAGGAACACCGATATGGCTGGCTGTTGTCTTGATCCTTTCGCTCGTCGCGACCGCCATCGCACTAGTAGTTGCCGCCTCAACGCCAAGATTGGACGGGGCGATCACTGCCGTGCTGGTGGCCTCGGTTGTCCTCGGCGCGGCGGTCGCGGTGACCGTTGCATTTGCGGTCGTCCACAAGCGGCGACGTACGACGAACAACGGCAACTGGGTTTACTGGTAGTCGTTGGCGTGAATGAGAGCAGACAGATATTATGGGCAACAAGCGCGTCGAGCAGTTGAGCGGCGTAGTGTGCGCTGGCATACCGACGCCGAACGAGATGTCCTGCACACTGTTCTCAGGTGTGGGAGCAACGCAGGTCGCATGTGCGCTGCAGAACTGGTGCACCGTCGGATCTGTCTAAAGCTAGACGATGTTCCTAACCGTTTCAACAGCTAACGTGAGCCGAAATCGGCAAGCTGAACCGTGTGAAAGGTAAATTCGATGCTCTATACCATTGCGGTTGTTTTGATCATATTGTGGCTGCTCGGACTCGTTACGTCCTACACCCTGGGAGGTTTCATCCACATTCTCCTGGTGGTTGCCATCATCATGATTCTTATTAACCTTATCAGCGGACGCCGCGCGCTCTGAGAAGGACACGCTCGGTGCTGACTCGCTTTTGAAGCGGTGACTCGACTACAGCATCTCGCCAGGAGGGGACGCAACGTCAGGGGCTCACTCTCATTGATTCGTAGGTGCGCGCGGCAATGAACGTAGTCCGCTGGCCTAGAGGTCCGCCGTAACTTGCATATGCGCGTTGCAAGAAAACGGCGCATGACTGTGCTCCGGGTCCGAATCGGGCGGGGACAGAGTTAGTGCTGTATTTGTTGCTGCTGTGAGTATCAATCTCCCATTAGCCTTGAGCGCGCCAGAGAAGTCTCCTGTCAGTCAAAGGCTTGTTATCCGGAACGAGCGTTGCTTTTCCAGAGGAGGAATCCGCCAATGAACGCGCCGGCGTTGTTCCCCTCGCGGCAGCCGGGGGGAAGGACTCTGAGCTTGGAGACGTTGCCGCCTCCGAGGACGACGTGCTCGGGTTCGAGTGCGGCAATCAGACGCGCGACGACGTCTGCTACATGTTCCCGCCATTTCTTCTTGCCGCGTCGCTCCAAGCCACGACTGCCCACATAGTCTTCGTAGGTTCCTTTCCTATAGGGAAGGCGGCCAAGCTCCATGGGCTCGACGATGCCATTCACGATCATGGCAGAACCGAGTCCAGTGCCAAGACCGAGGAAGAGCAGTTTGCCGCCCTTGTAGTTGCCCAATGCCTGCATGGCGGCATCGTTGACGATCTTGATCGGGCATCCGAATGCGGCCCGAAAGTCGAAGCCAACCCACCGAGGTCCCAAGTTGTGCGGCTCCGCAATGGGTCGGCCGTGCACCACCAACCCAGGATAGCCCATGGACACGACGTGGTACTCCCAGCTGCCAGCCAAGGCTTTGACCCTGGCAACCGCCTGTGCCGCCGTAAGCGTTGGCCCGGAAGAAAATTCCCGATAATCCTGCTGCCCGGTAGCGAGCATCTTAACGTGCGTACCACCCACATCGACCACCAGCACCCTCATGACAGGCTTCCTACGCGGGGCCATTCTGCAGTTTCCTTCATTCGACCTGTTGCGGCGCGTTAACCAGCGACAGTTTTCACAAGCATGTGCCCTCGAGCCAAGCCACGGACAAATGGCGGCCGAGCAGGGCCGCGAAAGAAGCCCGCTCGTTTTGGATTGTGATACCAAATTAGCACAGGTGTCTGAAGCTTAAGTAGCACGTTCTGACAGCGGGCGAACTGCCTTGAGGGAGTCGACCCGCGGCCACCGGTGCTCGCGCAAGACCATCGCAGTGCTCACCCGCAGACTCGCAGGGTGTCGAGAACCTCGATGCGCCCGAAGCCACGTCCTAACTTCCTTCATCGCTTTGCAACTGCTCTAAGGCGGCTTGGTCTTTAAAGTTGGCGTGTGCCGCAAGAACTTGATCTAGAATACGAGGCTCGTCAGGCTGATTCTGCAGATCCGCGTTTATGCGTAGTTCGATTCCTTCCTTAGCCCGCAAATTCAGGCCGGTGTATTCCGGCTATCCGTTGGCCCGGCGGCGCTGATCGCGCCGTGCTGTTTCGATATCACCCAATTCCCACGCTGCCCCAGCTGGCGTGGTGCGCCCGTGTGGATCGCGGGAAGGATGCCGTTTCGGTGTTCCACGGCAACCTGGTGGAAGCCGATCCCCGAGGGTTCGTTGAAGGCGCGTGGAACGGCTCTTTTGCGTCACTCAGTTTCACCGCGGCCACCGTCGTCGTCGGAACCGGAGGAGTTTTGGAGCATGACCGGGTCCGGTTTAGCGCCAGCACGGATCAGCTCTCGCCGCTATTCAGCATTGTTAAGGCCGGCGCGGTTTATATCTCCAATTCGCCGGCTTTTGTGATGACCGCGGCGGGCGAAGAGCCAGATGACATCTATCCCTTTTACCCCTACGACCTCGTTCGTATCTATCGCCAGGGGCTGTATTGCCAGGATGGTCGTCTAAGACTGCGGTCCGCCCGCTCGCTCCATGTGCATTATGCGACGCTCATCACGGTCGACAAACAGGGTGCCGTTAGTTTCGACAGTCATCGATTGTGCGAAGCACCTCGTGATTATCAGTCATACAAACGCTTGCTGCTTGAGGGAGTGAGCAAGGTCTTGGAGAATGCAGCAGACGCGGCTCGGAAGCGAAAATATAGACCATTGGCTTCGATTTCCAGAGGTTATGACTCCACCGCAGTGACCGCGTTGGCCCGATCGGCCGGCTGCACGGAGGCATTCACGTTTGTCGATCCGAGAAGTGAGGATCCGAACCGCGACAGCGGCGCGGGAAATGCAAGATTCTTCCTCGGAATGACCTGCAAGAAAGTTGGCCGCTGGCAGTATCTCGACTTGGACGGTTGCGAAGCCGAGTTCGGCTATGTCCCTACATCTTCGCGCGCGCCCTTTGCTGCCGTCGAAGACCAGCTAGCGGGTCGCGTGCTGATCGTTGGCGATTCGGGCGACGCCATTTGGGATCTGAAGCGCGCCCAGGTATCAAACCAAATGACTAGAACCTGGATTAGATTCACCGTAGGCCTTAGCCAAATCGAATTCCGATTGCGCGTTGGATATCAGCTCTTTGCCCCGGCGTGCATCGCGGCGCGGCACAATCGGGCGATCCTTGACATAGCAACCTCAGAACAAATGCGCCCCTGGTCCGTGGGCGGCGATTACGATCGGCCGATACCGCGACGCCTTGCCGAGGAGGCGGGAATACCCCGAGACCGGTTTGGCACAGGCAAGTATGCCTCCGGCCAGGTTCGCCTTTCCGATCCAACTCGCGTTACCGGGAAGACTCTGAATGCCTATAACGAGTTTGTCCGCAAACGCCATGCGGAGATTCCTCGACACATTTACCGCTACTGGCGAACTCGGGTTCGGTGGTGCCATTTTCTGTGGAGCACCATGGGCTCCGAGGAGCGGCGTTTCTTGCCTCCGACGCATCTGCAACGCCATTTCCCCTTCATCCTGAATGCCACACCCCTTCGCGTTCCCTGGGATTACATGTTTACGTTTCAATGGACCGTTGCACTGATGCGAAGTCGATACGCGTTGCCCGCGGAACCGGACCGCGGGTCCTAAGCCCCAGGCAAGACTTTGCAGGCCAAGCCGGACTGCCGCGTCACGGAGGGAGCAGGCGCATGAGGCTCCCGGGTTTGCCCGGCTTGGGACTTCATTGTAAGATTCATGCAAGGTTCTGTCAGGAATCTTGCAGGGAATACCAAGGGGTGGGGGGGCATGGCACCAGGTCGTGGACAGGGGACGATCGGCTTCCGTTTGTCAGTAAATGCGCATCGGCTGGCCGCCAAGATAGCGATCACCGAGCGAGAAGCCGCGATAAGCTACGGCCAGTTGTACGCAAGTGGCATCGCGATCGCTCGCTGCGTCGCCGCCGCGGAAAAGGAACGCCCGGGATCCGTCTGCCTCCTTTTCGAAGGCAAGATAGCCGCTGTTACGGCGATGTTCGGCGCCGCCCAATGCGGGCGCACCTATGTTCCATTGGACGCGGGCGACCCGGACGAACGTCTGCGCTTCATCCTTCAAGACAGCGAACCGATCGCCCTGCTCACCGAGGGGACCCTGCTCGAGCGCGCACGCACACTTGCTCCGCCTGGTTGCACCCTCATCAACGTCGAGCGTCTGGAGTCGGGCAACGAAGCGCTCCCGCTTGCCCAAGCGTCTGCAGATTCCCTGGTCTATCTTTTCTACACCTCGGGCTCGACGGGCAAGCCGAAGGGGGTCAGCCAGACCCACACTAACCTCTTGTTTTTCGTTGACGCGTACGCGAAGCGATTGTGCCTGCGGGAGGATGATCGCCTGTCGCTGTTGTATTCGCTTAGCTTTAGCGGCGCGAACATGGACATTTTCGGCGGCCTGCTAAGCGGCGCCACCGTGTGCGCCTACGATTTGCGCCGAGACGGTATATCGCAGCTTGCAGATTGGCTCGATCGCGAACGGATTACGGTGTTTCACTCGGTGCCTACCGTCTTTCGCGAATTAATGAATAACCTCCCGGCAAAGCGAAAACTGGTGCATCTGAGGGCGATCGATCTCGGCGGCGAATCGGTGTTCGATAGCGACGTTGCGCTTTTTCGGCGTCATACGCTGGAGCACTGCGTGCTGATCAACCATCTGGCTGCCACCGAATCGAGCGTCATTGCGCAACACGTCGTCGATCATCGCGGCGCGCTACCATCTGGCGGTATTCTTCCGGTCGGGCAACCGCCCGATGGTGTTCGCGTGCGGATCCGACGCGACGACGCGACCGCGGCGGACAGCGAAGAGATTGGCGAAATTGTCGTTTCCAGTGCGCACGTCAGCCCGGGTTACTGGCGCCGGCCCGAACTCAATGCGGCCGCGTTTGCGCCAGATCCGCACGTTCCCGGATCCAGGCTCTATTTCACGGGTGATCTTGGACAAGTCGATCGCGAAGGCAGTCTCCATTTTCTCGGGCGCAAAGGCAGTCGAATCAAGCTGCGCGGATACTCGGTCGATCTGACCGAAGTCGAAGGCGCGATTTGCGCCTACCCGGGCATCACGAAAGCAGCCGTGCTCGCAGTCAGTGAAACCCAGCAAGCAGAGCCCGATAAGCTCGTTGCCTATATCGCAATCGGTGCGGGTGCGGAACGGAATCCGTTACAGGTCCGCCGCCACCTCGCAGCGCTTCTTCCTTCCTACATGCTGCCGGCTCGGTTCCTGTTCATGGACGATCTACCGCTCACTTCCAGCGGGAAGGTCGATCGCAAAGCGCTGGCGCAGATCGACCCGGCAATCACGAATGGATCGGAGCGTGCGGTCGAGTTGCCGAAGGATAATGTCGAACGTGCGGTGGCTCAAGTGTTCGAAGCGCTGCTTAAGCTCGAACCGGTCGGTCGCGATGATGACTTTTTCTTTCTCGGCGGCGATTCACTCATGGCCGTTGAACTCCAAATTCGCTTGAGGGAAATGTTTGGAGTGCACGTTTCGAATTTCCATGAAGATGCGACCGTCGCCGGAATCGCTAACGCGATCCAGCGCGACAGGGCCCTGCCTGCAGAGGCCCGACGCATTCCGGTGCTCGTGCCGCTGTGGCAAACCGGCAGCGAGTCGCCGCTGTTCCTCGTCCACGGGCGCAATGGCCAGGCGTACGTCAGCCCGCATTTCATGCGGTTGCTGGGCAACAATCAGCCGGTATGGTCGTTCCAGGCCCGGGGGCTGGACGGCCTGCGTGAGCCCCATGCGACGGTCGAGGACATGGCCGCAGAGTATCTAGCCGAGATGCGCAAGCAATGCCCCCGCGGGCCCTATTTTCTCGGGTCCTTGTGCGCGGGCGCCTACATAGCCGCCATCATGGCGCGCTCGTTGCGCGAAGCGGGGGAAAAAGTCCTTCCGCTGTTGATTCTCGATCCGCCGAATAGCATAGGCGAGAAGGGCTACTACGATGGGATCAGTGAGGAACGCTTCATCACGGAAATGAAGGGGCTCCGCCAGCGGGGTCGCACGGCGGGCCCGGTCGACGACCCGGCGTATATGGATGCGCTAAGACGCACCGTGCTTGCATTCGAGCAGGCCATCGCCAAACACCGGCCGCAGCCGTATGACGGCTCGGTGTACATACTATCCAGCCACGAGCGCACCAGCGTTGGCTCGGCCAGTCTGAGGAAGGTCTTTACTGGCAAGTTTAAGCGCTACAACGTTGGGGAGACTCATTCCGAATCGGTGGACCCGGCAAACCCCGTTTTCGCCAGTGCCCTGCAACGTTGCGTCGGCCTGATACGTGAGGCGGCGAGGGCTTCTTAGCGCAACGCCAATCGGTGTCGGCTATTGCGGCACGATGCCGGTGTCCCGCACGAGCTTGCCCCACTTGACCACTTCCTGGCGTATATAGGTGTCGAACTGCGCCGGGGTGCCCGGCTTCGCCTCGAATCCCGTTGCGGATAGGTTTTCACGCACTTTGTTCGAACGCAGCGCGTCGTTTACCGCCGCATTGACTTTGCTTACGATAGCCGGCGCGAGATTGGCTGGTCCCAACAAACCGACCCAGATATAGGATTCAAACCCGGGGAAGCCCGATTCGGCAACAGTGGGCAGGTCTGGTAAGAGATCGACGCGCTCGAGCGTCGTGATGGCAAGTGCCTTGAGCTTTCCGGCCTTAATGTCAGCAAGCGCCGGTGGCAACGTGACACTCGCCAGTGTTACGTGATTTCCCATCACTGCCGCGATGGCAGGAGCGGCGCCCTGATAGGGGACATCGACGGCATCGAGGCCTGCGAGCACGCGCAGCAGTTGATCGCCTGTCAAATGCGGCGTCGTGCCAATGCCGGCCGTCGCATACGACACGCGCTTACCCTTGCTGTCGCGGATGAACTCCTGCAGGTTGTTCGCCGGTACCGAAGGGGAGATCACCAGCACGTTGGGACTCCAGGCCACCAGCGCAATCGCCGTAAAATCGCGAGGCAGCTGGTAGCCCGGATCCCTGTACAGGGTTTCATTGACCGCCAGCGCACTCGTTGTCACCAGCAACGTGTAGCCGTCCGGGGCAATACCGGCGACATACTTCGCGGCGATGTTGCCACCCGCTCCACCACGGTTTTCGACGACCACGGATTGTCCAAGACGTTCGGATAGCTCTTGCGCGAGCAGCCTGCCGATGACGTCGGTCGGCCCTCCAGGCACAAAAGAGACGACGAGGTGGATAGGCTTTGACGGGTACGTTTGCGCAAGTGCACAGGGTGACTGACCGCAGATTGCGACGATGAAAGCGACTGCAATGCCGGAAACAAATTGACGTATCACGGACTCCCCTTTGACCCGAATGTCCAACATGCGCCATATTTGTGCCGACGCCTGAGCAGTTGAAATCTGACAAAATGCATGCTGCTCGCCCGAGCGGCGAGGCGACCAAGAAATGTGTGTTTGGCCGCCCGTCCCGCGCGCCGGACCGCGAGGGCCCGGAGCGAATGCGTCAAGCGATATCGATTTTCTCGAGGCGCTGTTCGATGTAGGCCTTCTGCGCGGGATCGAACAACCGGTCAAATTTGTCGTCAATTGCGGAGCGAATCGGGTTGAGAACATCAGCCTTCCAGGGCTCGTGCGATGCGATAACCGAACTCGCCGCCTCCGCGCGGCGATCGATCATCTGCGGCGTGAAGTGCAGGCCTGTAAATCGGCAAATTTCCTGCATTACCGCCTCCGTGTCGGTGAGGAGGCGCTCGTGGCGAATCAACAATACGTCGGGCATGCCGAGCAATCGACGCGTATCGCTCGCGCACCTGTTCCAGATCGCAATCGCCACGTCCAGGTCGCGATACCGAACCCACCACCGGTCGGGGTACTTGCGCGCCATGTCGTATAGCGCCGCGACATTCTGGCGCCCGTCGCGCAGGATGGTGACGCATCGCGCGCCCGGAACCAGTTCAAGTATCTCCGGTACAAAACGAATATTTTCGGGAGTCTTCTCAACCCACCACGACTTGCCTTTGTCCGCCGTCAAGCGGTCAAGCACACTCACGAATCCATCGACGAATTGGGCAATCGTTTTGCTTCGGATCGGAAGGATTTGCTCCAGATCCCGACGTCCCAGGGACTGCAGCAGAGCCACGGTATGGCGGTACCCGAGTTGCGTTCGCCGGTGCACCGTACTCAAACGATCCTCGCCCGGCAGGGCCCGTTGGCTCAGCAGCCGGCCAAATACGGCAGTCTCCGGAAACGAGAGAACAGCTGGATGTGCTGCGAGCAGGGACTGGAGCAGCGTGGTGCCCGAGCGCGGGCACCCAACCACAAACAAGCGGCCTTCGATCGCGGGCACGACCGGTGCATCCGGCGCCATGGCAGCGACATCGGCGAATTCGACCGCGGTGATGACTCGGTTGCTTCGGTCCAACCACCCCTCCGCTTTCGGACTCGCAGATCGAATGATAGTAGAAAAGCCTCGGTCGCACGTAACGTAACAGACTTGCGGGCCAGTCGCCTCAGTCAACTGCGCCGGGTTGCCGGATCCCAGTGCTCGGCTATCTTTCCTCCTTCAAGTCGGAACATGTCAAACCACGTCGTGGCGTACTTCTGCGTGGCATCGTGAGGGTCGGTCACCTCGCGCACAAAAACAAGAACCACCAGGTCACCCTCCGCGACGATCGCAACCAAAGGCGCCTTGACCCTCGGCTCGATCGCTTGCGGCGTGATGCTCTTGGAGAAGAAGGCGATGAACGCCGCCCTGCCGGTTGGCACATTGGGATTGTGCTGGATGTACCCCTCCGCCATGTACTTGTCAGCCAGCTCCATGTGGGCCGCCTCAAAAACCTCACGCCAGAAGTCGTACACGAGGCGCTTGTTGGCGGCCAGTCGCGCGTCGTTGCTGGCAAGCATTTGTTCATGATCGGCCCTTGCAACGACAGGGACCTGGGCCGGCACGTTGCTCGCGACGATTGCCAGGGCGACAAGAACCAATACGCCAGGATGAATCTTCATGCGCGCCTCCCGCGAAGGTACGACTAAGCCAATCGGTCGACGCGAAGCGCCGTCCACCCGTCGCCGCGCGAGCATGCCTGGCGAGGTGGTTTGACTCCACCTTGCCGTGGACCCGGCGGACTGCGGCCAAAGTCTAGCAAGGATCGGCGCATCGAGACCGGTTGACCCGGGTCGGCCGCGGCGTGTTGGCCGGCCCGGATCAAGCCGTGATACGCTGCCCTGGTGCGCGCTTTGTGGAGTCGGATTTCCTATCCTTGTCGGGCCGCGCTCTGGCCGGCAACACTCGGCGCCGCCGTCCTCATCGGAACGTACCTGCGGTTGGACCAGATTCTCTCCCAGGTGCTGATCGACGACGAATGGCACGCCGTACACGAGGTTCTGCAGCGGACACCCGCGGCGATGTTCGTCGACTTCGGCTGGGCAGATTACAGCATCCCGCTGGGAATCCTCGACTGGTATGAAGCCCACTGGTTTGGGCTATCCGAGATCGTGCTTCGGTCCCCGATGCTCGTCTGCGGACTCGCGACACTGGTCGCGCTGCCGCTCTACGTTGCGCCTCGCGTCGGACGTGCAACCGCGGCGCTCTTTGCGCTCCTGCTCGCGATATCGCCGCTGCTCGTCATCTACAGTCGCATGGCGCGCCCGTATGCGATCACGCTGCTGCTGGGATGGATCGCCCACGCGGCGTTCGTGCGCTACCAAACGTCATCACGCGGCCGGGCGCGAGCCGGCCTGGTGTATGGAGCGGCCGCGACGCTTGCGCTGTGGCTCCACCCCATCGTGGGCCCTTTCGTGCTCGCGCCGTTGCTCTGGGGAGGCCTGGGCCTGCGCCATGTCGCGCCTGGCGATCGACGCCCACGCCTGCTCGGCCTCATCTGGATCGCGCTTCCCACCGGCCTCGCGATCCTGGCGTTGGTGTTGCCGCCGGTCGTCACGCACCCCGAGTCGCTGTTGGGCAAGAGCGGCGTCGACGCACCCGAGCTCGCGACGCTGATCGGGGTGTGGTATGCGTGGCTGGGAACCGGTTCAACCGGCGCCCTCGCGATCTGTCTCTTGCTGGCGGCTTATGGTGCAGGCAACCTTTGGCACGCGCTGCCGGAGGCGCGTTCGGGTACGCTGGGCATTGCGTTGACCCTGCTCGGCGTGATGTTGACGCGCCCGGCGTGGAGCTTTAACGCGGCAACGCTCGCACGCTATCTGTTGCCGTTCCTTCCATTGCTGCTGCTCGCGGTAGCTGTCGGTGCGATCAAGGCTG
>Ga0302325_10016367_pt1 | contig 15716 bp, 13 predicted proteins | sample Palsa_T0_2_FD_201948 | JGI IMG/M metagenome (GOLD analysis project Ga0302325, IMG submission 201948) | Peat permafrost microbial communities from Stordalen Mire near Abisko, Sweden - Palsa_T0_2 | ecosystem: Environmental > Terrestrial > Soil > Palsa > Peat permafrost | place: Sweden: Abisko...
GTCGCGCAGTAACGTGATTCCTCGATCGGCAATGTCCGCGGCCTGCGCCGCGAATTCCGGCCGCCCGAAATTCCGGTTAATCGCGTTGACGTCCACCGTCCGTTCCGCCGCCAGCCCCAGTCGAGATTTAGCGCGCAAAATTCGCCGCACCGAATCATCGATACGCTGGATCGAAATCCGCCTGCTTTCAACCGCTTCCACCAATCCAGTCAGTGCCGCGTCCGGATACGGCGGCATCAGCAACACGTCCGCGCCTGCCAGCACCGTGCGCACCGCCGCCTCGCCCGGGGTATACGCGGTGGTCACCCCGCCCATGTCCAGCGCGTCGGTAACCACCAGCCCTTCGAAGCCCAATTCCTTGCGCAGCAGCCCGGTCAAAATGTTGGCGGAGAGCGTGGCCGGCACCTTGGTGTCCGGCTCGAATGCAGGCACCGCCAGATGCCCGGTCATGATCGTGCTCGCGTCGGCCGCAATCGCCGCGCGGAACGGCACCAGTTCCACGCTTTCCAGCCGCTGCCGATTTCCCGGCACGGTCGGCAGTCCTAGATGCGAATCGGTGGAGACGTCGCCATGTCCCGGAAAATGTTTCGCGGTCGCCAGGCCGCCGTTTTCTTCTACGCCGCGGACGAATTGCTTCACGAACTCCGCCACTCGTTGCGGGTCTTCTCCGAACGAGCGTGTGTTGATGATCGGATTGTCGGGATTGTCGTTGACGTCCGCATCCGGCGCGAAAATCCACTGCAGCCCCGCCGCCCGCGCTTCCACCGCCGTCACTTTTCCCACGGTGTAAGCGTCGCGCGGATCGTCCGCCGCGGCTACCGCCATGGCGGACGGAAAACTCGTTCCTTCGTCCAGACGCATCCCGGTCCCGCGCTCGAAATCCGCGCCGATCAGCAGCGGCACCGCCGCGCGTTCCTGCAGTTGGTTCACAATCACCGCGGTGGGATACACTTCGGCACGGATGATCCCCAGGCCGCCGCGCTGCGTCACCAAAATGAATCCGCCGACGTGGTTTTCCACCACTTCGCGCACCAGCTCTTTGTATTCCAGGCTCTCCACCGGGGTGAACTGGCCGGCAACGGTCACCATCAGCAATTGCCCCAGTTTTTCCGGCAACGTCATTTTCGCGAGCGTCTGCTCCACCCATTTTTCATCGGCGGTGGGCGCGGATGCCGGTTTCGCAGTGTCGAGTTGTTGGGTGTGTCCGGAAATTGTCATGAGCAGAGGGATAATGAGCAGCAGCAGCCGGCGATACTCATTTTTCCGTTGGCAGGCTATCGGGTTGACGCTGCGCTCCTTCGCTGTATATAACACAGGGGTTGATGCCAAACAATCGAACGCCCCGCGGAGTGTTTCCATCCCATTTCGCCGTTCTCGCTACTTTCCTGGCGGCACTGAGCGCGGCCTCGCTTCTCGCGCAAGCGCCATCCCCGGCACGGGCTGGAAATGGCGCAAGTGGTTCTGTCGCGGCGGAGCAGCTCGCCGAGCTCGATGACGTATTGCAGCGCTCGATCGACAACGGCGAAATTCCCGGCGGGGTTCTGCTCGTCGGTCATCGCGGCCGCATCATTTATCGTAAGGCCTTTGGCGATCGCGCCATCCTGCCTGCGCGCGAACCGATGACGCCGGAGACGATTTTCGATCTGGCCTCGCTCACCAAGGTAATTGCCACCGCTCCCTCGGTAATGAAACTCGTCGAAGACGGCAAGCTGCGCATCAACGATCCGATAAGAAACTACCTGCCCGAATTCGCAAAGATCAAATCACCCTGCGCATGCTGCTCACCCACACTTCCGGACTCGCTCCCGATCCTCCCATCGCCGCCGCGCAGGCAGGCGCCGACGCGCTGTGGAAGGAAATTTGCGCCGAGAGTCTCGACGCGCCTCCCGGCATGCACTTCGAGTACAGCGATACGGGCTACATCGTGCTCGGAAAACTCGTCGAGCGCATCGCCAGCGAGCCACTCGAACACTACGCCGATCGCATGTTTTACGCCCCGCTGCGCATGACCCACACTCGCTTCCGCCCGCCCGCGGACTGGATTCCCCAAATCGCTCCCACCGAGGAAATCGATTTGCCCCCGGGGCAACAACCCGGCTCCGGCAAGGGCAAAGTGCTGCGCGGCGAAGTTCACGATCCCACCGCGCGGGCCATTGGCGGCGTTGCCGGCCACGCCGGCCTGTTTTCCACCGCCGACGATCTCGCGCGCTTCTGCCAGATGATGCTCGACGATGGCGCGATGGCCAGCGTGAAGGGTCAGCCTGCCGGCCGGAGAGTTTTCTCGGCGGAGATCGTCCAACGAATGATTCTCCCGGAAAATCCTCCCTGGGTTCCATCGTTACGCGGCTACGGATGGGACATTGATTCCGTGTATTCCTCGCCGCGCGGCGAACTTTTCCCGATTGGCTCCTACGGTCACACCGGCTTCACCGGCACTTCGGTGTGGATGGATCCCGAGAGCCGCACTTTCATCGTGCTGCTCACCAACGCTGTTCACCCTTACCGCCGCCCAGCCATTTCCAGCCTGCGATCAAAAGTCGCCACAGTGGTGGCCGCCAGCGTCGGCGTCGAAACCGCCAACACGCTGCCTTCAGCGACCGAGCGGAGCGTTGGCGCGCAGCGATCCATCTCCGTCCACCCGGCACTTGCGCACGACGCGCACACGCAAACGGGAATCGACGTCCTCGAAGCCCAGCACTTTGTCCCTCTGCTGGGCAAGCGCGTCGGTCTGGTCACCAACCAAACCGGCATCGATTCGCAAGGCCGCCGCACCGTCGATGTTCTGGCCAAAGCCAAAGGTGTGAAGCTAGTCGCGCTCTTCAGCCCAGAACATGGCATCGAAGGCGTTGTCGATTCCAAACTAAAGTCCGGGACCGACCTGGCCACCGGCCTGCCTATCTACAGCCTCTATGGCGATACGATGCGGCCAACACCCGAGATGCTGCGCGGTGTCGACGCACTCGTTTTCGATATTCAGGACGCCGGCGTCCGCTTCTACACCTACATCACCACCATGGGCTACTGCATAGAAGTAGCCGCCCAACTGCGTATCCCGTTCTTCGTCCTCGACCGTCCCAATCCTCTCGGCGGCGATGTGATCGAAGGTCCGATGCTCGACCGCGGCCGCCTAAGCTATACCGCGTATTTCCCCATGCCGGTCCGTTACGCCATGACGCTTGGCGAATTGGCGCAAATGTTTAACGCCGAAAATAAAATTGGCGTGGACCTGCACGTGATCACTATGAACGACTGGCCGCGCTCGGCCACCTACGACGCAACCGGCCTGATGTGGCTGCCGACATCTCCCAACCTCCGCACGCTGAACGCATCACTGCTCTATCCCGGAATCGAAATCCTGCAGGCCGCCGGCGTTTCGGTGGGCCGCGGAACCAACACGCCGCTAGAAATTCTGGGCGCCCCGTGGATCCATGCGAGTGAACTCGCCGACGCGCTCAACCACCGTTTCATCCCCGGCGTTCGATTCGTCGCCACGCGCTTCACGCCCACCGACGCGCTGTACAAGGGCCAGCAATGCGAAGGCGTAAGCATGATCATCGCCGACCGCCAATCGCTGGACCCGATGCTGATGGGCTTGGAAATAGCGTCCACGCTGTGGAAGCTATATCCCGACCAATTTGTGATCGAGCGCACCCTAGAACTGCTAGGCTCACAAGTCACGGTGCAACTCCTAAAGCAGGGCGAATCCCCAGCCCGTATAATCCTAGACAGTTCCGAGGACATCGACTATTTCCGGGCGATGCGCGCCAAATACTTGCTCTACAATTAGAATTTTGTCGCGATTGCATGACTTTATGTCCCTTAGAATCAGGCACATGGAAAACAAAATTACACAGTGAGACTCCTCGGGATTTGGAGCATTCGGGAATTTGGGCGGTTGGCGCCGGGCGTTTGTCTGCGAATCCTAAGTTGAGTGCTCGCTCGAGCATTGAGACTGCCTCCTTTCCACCGAACGCAAGCAATTCGCGGCCTCGGTGGGAAGCGAGCGCTTCGGTGGACATTTGGCCGCGGGTGCCAAGGTTCGGGGATGGAAGGGCCGGACGATGCGAATAGTTTCACTACTTCCGTCGGCTACTGAAGTGCTGTTTGCGTTGGGCTTGGGCGATTCGGTAGTGGGCGTTACGCACGAATGCGATTTCCCGGCGGAGGCCGCCGGGAAACCGGTGCTGGTGCGGCCGCGCGTAGATTCCACCGCCCATGCCGCGGAAATCGACGCACAAGTGCGGGAGATCCTCGCCGCAGGCGAGGCTCTCTATTCGGTGGATACTGAGCTGCTGCGCTCGCTCGAGCCCGATCTAATCATCACGCAGGATCTTTGCCACGTCTGTGCGGCAGGCCCAGGCGATCTAGCTGACGCGCTCTCGCGCTTTGAGAAAATTCCACGGGTTCTTTCGCTCTCGCCGCATACGCTGGCCGATGTGTGGGACGACATTCGAAAAATCGGCGGCGCCGCGGGACGCATAGCGGAAGCGGATCGGCTGGCTGCCGATCTGAAAGCGCGCATCGCCGCCGTGGAGCAGCGGACGGCCACGCAAAGTCCAATCCCCGGGGTCCTGTGTCTGGAGTGGCTCGATCCGCCGTACGTCGCGGGGCACTGGACTCCGCAGATGCTCGCGCGCGCGGGCGGGCTCGACCTCTTGGGCATTCCCGGAGAGCCTTCGTTCCGTGTTGCCTGGCGGCGCATCGTGGAGGCGCCGATCGATGTAATTTTGGTGATGCCGTGTGGGTACTCACTCGCCCGCGCCGCGGACGAGTTCACAAGACTTGCGCTCCCAGCGGGATGGCAGCGGATTCCCGCGGTGAAGGACGGCCGAATTTTCGCGGTCGATGCGAATAGCTATTTCTCGCGTCCCGGGCCGAGACTAGCCGATGGAGTGGAGATGCTCGCGCCGCTTCTGGCGCCTAATTGGGCGGAAATTACGTTGTCACCGAATTTCGCACGACGCATTGGGCGCTGACTTCTCGCGCCGCCTCTACGTCCCCACCGGGCGAAGGTTACGGTGTGCGCCAGGTTCACCGAAACTCCGAATTCATTCTGAAACAATCTGAATCAGAACCGCGCTGAGCGCCGGAACATAGCAGGTCAGCTGCGAGGCACTCGGTTCGAGGGTGTAGGCGGCTGCCGGAGAGAACGCGCCGTCCGGATCGACGCTGGCGTCCTGGAGGGTGACGCCTGCCGTGGCGGAAAGATCGGGCGCCGTGGCTCCGCTGGTGAGCTGGGTCATGGCCAGGAGCTTGGCGGACTTGGCGCTCGAGGGAAGTTGCGCGGTGAGCTGAAGGTTTTGGGTGAGATCCTTGTTGACGATGATGAGGTTGAGTCCGCCCGAAGCTGCCTTCACCGCATAGGCAGTCACGTTGAGCGACCCGGCGGAAATTTGGGTGGTGAGAAGGGTGCCCTGGCCGGCGAGGGTGAACAGCAGAATCCCATAGAACTCGGGGCGCGCGCCGGTCACGTTGCCCGCATTGTTGGCGATCGGCGTGTATCCCGGTCCGTCGCCGCCGCCATGAAAGTTCACGCCCGAGGCTCCGCCTTGGACACAGTTAAAGAGGTAGTCGATGACCCAAAGCGAAGACGCGTAGGAATCGCTGACACCGCTGGATCCGCCGTTGTAATACGAGTTGCATTCGGATATGCGGTACGGGACGCCGATGCTCTGGGCGGCGGGTTGCAGGATCGCAAGATTTGCGATCAGTGCCGGATCCGGGGTGATAAGAAACGCCCCGGTAGAAGAGGCGAGCTGGCCGTTGGCGCGATAGTAGTGCTGGGTGAGCAGGGTGATTTCGCTCCTCGTCACGGTCTGACCGAACGGCACAGTCCACGTCGACTCGTGGATTGCGTCGGCCGGACCGGTGATCGGCACGCCGGGCATGCTGGCGAGGACGGCCGTGCGGAACTGGCCCCAGAGAGTAAGGAACTGGGAGAGCGACCAGTTGCCCGCGAAATAGTTTCCTGCGTCGCCGTAGAGGTCGGGCTCATTGCCGATCTCGATGCCGAGCAGCGACGAGCCGAATTGCTGGGCGGCGTAGGCAACCTCGTCGGCAGCCAACGCCGGTGTGGTGGCGCCGGTAGCGGCTCCGCCTAAGTTGATGCCGTAGAGGCACGTCCAACCCGCAGCCTTGACGAAGGCAGCTAGCGAATCGACGTCGCTGGGGGCGATCTGGCCCGCGGTCTGCCCGGGGCCGTTCGGCGTCCAGACGTTCTTATCCACCGAATTCCCGCCGGTGCGCAGAACGCTAGGACCCAGCCGCTTGAACATGCCGATCAGGTCACTATTCGAGGCGGTGAAAAGCGGTCCATACAGTTGGGACTTTTCATAGGAGAGCCCTGCGAAGGCGGGACCGATGGAGCCGGTGGCGGCGGCCGTGACGGTCAAGGAAGCAGGAGTCAACGGCCCGGTGGGCGTCGGCTGCGGATTCTGAGGCGCTGGGGTGGGAGTAGGTTGCGGGGCAACGGCGCTATTCGAGGATCCGCATCCAGGCAACAGCGATCCCGCGACCAGCGCGACAGTGCCTTGGATGATTTGGCGGCGGGTGAGAGCGGAAGATTCCATCTTTGCGCGCAGAGGCGAATGCTCCCGGTGTTCGTTCATGTTCACTACCTCCATTTGAGATGGCAAGCAGGTGAGGGGCGGCGGATCCGTCGCGCTCCCCCAGTATGCTTCGAGCAACGAACTTTACGAAGGTGTTAACCAGTAGCACGCCGGAGCCGCGATTGCGTGCCCTTTTTTCAAATGCGATCCATGCGCGCATGTTCATTTTCCTTTGCGTTCATGTGGCTTAAAACCCAATCCGAATCAGAACCGCGCTGAGCGCCGGAACATAGCACGTGAGTTGGGAGCCTTGCGGTTTCAGCGTGTAGGCAGGTGCCGGAGAGAACGTGCCGACCAAATTGACGCTGGCGCCCTGGATGGTGATGCCCGAGGTGGCCGAGAGATCGCGCGCGGTGGCTCCGGAGTTCAGTTGGCTCATAGCAAGCAGCATGGCGGAGCTGGCGTCCCCCGGGAATTGGGTGGTGAGCTGAAGATTTTGGCTGAGATCCTTGTTGACGACGATGAGGTTGAGGCGTCCGAAGCTGATTTCACCGCGTAGGCGGTCACGCTCAGCGATTCGGCGGAGCGCTGCGTGGTGTAAAGGGCGCCCTGGCCGGCAAGGTTGAACAACAGCATGCCGTAGACCTCGGGGCCCACGCCGATCACCCTGCCAGCCTTGTTGGCGATCGGCGAGTATCCCACGTGCCCGCCACCGTGAAAGTTCACACCGGAAGCTCCGCCCTGAGCGCAGTCGAAGAGGAAGTCGATCACCCAGAGAGAGGATGCGTAGGAGTTGCTGACACCGTTCGCTCCGTCGTCGTAAACGCCGTTGTAATAAGAGTTACATTCGCTCATTCGGTAGGGGACGCCGATGCCTTGGCAGCCGGCTTGGAGTAGCGCTAGATATCCGATCAGGATAGGGTCTGGGGTGATGAGATACGCCGCGGTAGACGTGGACAGCAGGTCGCTGGCGCGATCGTAGTGCTGAGTGAGTAAGGTGATCTGGCTACTGGTCACGGCCTGACCGAACGGAATAGTCCACAGCTTCTCGTAGGTTGCGTCCGCCGGACCGGTGATCGATACGTTGGACGTGGTGGCAACTATGGCCGCGCGGAACTGGCCCCAGAGGGTGAGAAACTTGGAAAGCGACCATCGTCAGCAAAGTAGTTTCCTGGATATCCGTAGAGGTCGGGTTCATTGCCGATCTCGATGCCGAGCAGCGACGAGCCGAATTGCTGGGCAGCGTAGGCAACCTCGTCGGCAGGTCAACGCTGCTGGTTGGAAGCCAAATCATGCACGGCACTGTGGCGCTGGTCGCTGGGTCGCTGTTGGCTGGATGTTCGCTAAGGTCTGAACACCCACCCACCCACCCACCCTTCCCAAACCCAGGGAAGAGCGGCGCACCCCGAAGAAGATAGAATCATTAAACCGTAGAACCGGAACTCAAAACCCGGACCCTTAAGGCGGCTACGCCACAGTTTCGTCGGTACGCGCTTTTTCCCAGTGCCGGTAGAAAAGCAGGCCGGAGAGCGTTAGCGCGGTGCCCGCCAAGCAACGATACGGATGCGCCGCGAGCACGTCACCGATCACTAGCAGCGATCCCAGCACGAATAGGACCGGCAGGACTGGATAGCCCCAGGTGCGATACGGGCGAGGCAGATTCGGTTCCTTTCGGCGCAGCATCCACACTGCGCCTACCGCCAAGACATAGAAAATCCAGGCGGCAAAAATGTAGAGACTATAGAGCTCCTCGAAGGTTCCGCTGAGTGCGAGAATCGACGCGAAACATCCCTGAAACACCAGGGCCCGGGCCGGCGTTCGATACTTTGGGTTCACGCCGGCCACGAATCGGAAGAACAAGCCGTCGCGGGCCATGGCGTAGTCCACCCGCGCGTTGGTCAGGATCGACGAATTCAGCGCGCCCAAAGCGCAGACGATCATCGCTGCGGTGAGCCACGCCGCCGCGCCATAACCCAGCAATTGCGTCATTACATCGGACACCACGTGCGCCGACGCCGCCACGCGATCGAACGGCAACACGTGGAAGCACGCCGCAGTCACGGCCATATAGAGCACGGCCACCGCGGCCACTCCGCCGATCAACGCCCGCGGAATATTTTTTTCCGGACGAATGATCTCCGATCCCACCAGCGGCAGATTATTCCAACCGTCGTAGGCCCACAACGAAGCCACCAGCGCCACCAGCAACCCCGAAAAGTAAGAATGGGTCCCGGCGCTCGCCCCGCCCGCCGCCGCTGCCCGGTGAAAATCAAAATCTATATGCGCCCCGCGCCCAGGCCAAAACCCGATCCCAATCACCGCCAGGATCACCGCCACCTTGATCGCCGTCAGCGCCACCTGAAACCGCCCGCCCAGCCGGACTCCCAAATAATTGATAGCAGTGATGCCCGCGATCGCCGCCACCGCCACGGGTTGCGCCCACGTTAACCGGAAGTCGTAGGCCGCGGCCGCAAACGGCAGCCGAATTTTTACAGCGAATATGGACGCCGCCGCGGCAGGGAATAAAAATCCGCAGAAGCGGGCGGATCCCGCGGCGATGGTGGCGATCGAGGTGGGTGAGCCCACAATGCAGTGCATCCACCCGAATAAAAATCCGCACTTCGGACCGTACGCCCGGCTCAAAAATGCGTATTCGCCGCCCGCTTCCGGCAACGCTGCGCTCAACTCCGCGTAGGCCAGCGCGCCGAACAGTGATAGCGCCCCGCCCACCAGCCACGCCGCGAACACCAGCGAAATACTGCCTGCCGCGCGGGCCATCTCCGCGGGAATAATGAAAATTCCCGTGCCGATCATGGTGCCCACCACAATCGACGTCGCCGCCCACGGCCCTAGCTCGCGGACCAGGTCCAGCGGCTTACTTTGGGTGCCGCTGTTTGCGTTCAACGGATTCCACCTCGAGTCTTTTCCTTCCATCTATTTTTCGTTCAGCAGCAAACTTCGGTGTTGAAATGAGTTGTGGTTTGCGAACGCACAGCCAGGTTGGCTGTGCCACGAAACCCGCGTGAACATAGGCTGGAGTTCAAGCATTCCCGGATGCGCCTCGGTGCGATTCACGGGGCGTGACTGCGCTTACAAGGGAGCCAACTGAAAATGTGATCGCGGTACCTGCCAGCACGAACCAAGTCCACGCGAGTGGCGTGTACCGATCCACCGCGATCATCGCTACAATTCCTGCCAGCATTCCGGCGATCGCGCCGGTGCTGTTCGCGCGTCGATTCCAGAATCCCAATAGGAAGGTCCCCAGCAAACCGCCCCAGGTGATCGACGCAATGGTCAGACCGGCTACCAGCACTGGCCCCCAATGCACCAGGCCCAAGGCCCCGAGCGCCAGTCCCCAGAACAGGGTCATCTTTCGCGAACGCCGCAGCAATTCCGTTTCGCCGACCGCCGCGAGCCGGTTCCCGCGCAGCGCCTTAAAATCCAGCATGCTCGAAGACGCCAACGAATTCAGCGAACCGCTGGCATTCGACATCGCCACCGCAAAAATCGCCGCGAGCACGATACCCACCAATCCCACCGGCATCTGCGTCACGATAAACTCCGGAAAAATCTTGTCCGGATCGCCCACCGCGAACACGCCAGGGTTCAACTTCCAGAACGCAAACAGCATCACCCCAATCACCAGAAATAGAGCGAACTGCACGAAAACGATGAACCCGCTGGCCAGCAGGGCCTTCTTGGCATCCTTCTCATTCCGCGCTGCCAGCAGCCTCTGCACCATGGTCTGATCGGTCCCGTGGCTTGCCAGGGTGAGAAACGTTCCTCCCAGCAGGCCCGACCAAAACGTGTAACTGCGCGTCAGGCTAGCGCTGAAATCAAATATCCGCAATTTTCCACCCGCCGCCGCGGCCGCCAGGGTCACCCCGTGCCAGCCTTCGGGAATGCGGTGAAGCACCAAAAAGAATGCGGCGACCGATCCGCCCATGTACAACGCGAACTGCGCCACATCGGTCCAGATCACCGCCTTCATCCCGCCTTCGAACGTATAGAAAATCGTGAGCGCCGCGATCACGCACACGGAGACGCGCTCGCTGGACCCAAACGCCACGCTCACCACCTTGCCGATCGCCGCGATGCGCACTCCCTCCGCGACCACCCGGGTGGCCAAAAACACGCCCGCCGCCACCGCCCGGGTGCGGGGGTCGAATCTATTTTCCAGCAGCTGGTATGCCGTGTAGAATTCGCCCTGGAAATAGCGCGGCACCATAATTACGCAAAGCACCACCCGCGCCACGACGTACCCGATCACCAGTTGCAGAAAGCCGAGGTTGCCGATGAAGGCGATTCCCGGTGTGCCGATGATGGTCAGGCTGGAGGTTTCCGTGGCGACGATGGAAACTGCGAGTGCCCACCACGGCGCGGTTCGTCCGCCCAGAAAATAGTCGCGAAGATTTTGTTGGCCCCGGCGGAAACGCGTTCCGAACCAAGTGATTCCGCCCAAGTACAGCACCAGGATTCCCAGATCGATGGGGCTGATTCGCATGGCGCCGAGTCCGTGCCCGGCTGCGGGATGCTATCCGCGCGATTCGGAGGGTGTCAAGCTCGGGAATGTCCAGGCGCGATTTTTTTGGGCCCAGTCTCCCCCGATGATGCCGGAAGAGCGGCGCCCGATGAATGGATCATGAGAGAAGGGTAGAAGCGATTTGAAATTGAGGTGAAGGCGGACCATTTGAGCTATTTCCTGGGATTTGACGGCGGGGGTTCGAAGACCGATTGCGTGTTGGTCGATGAGCACGGCGTGCTGCTCGCCAGCGCCTACGGCAGTGCGTCGAATCCGCTCCGTACCGGCTACGCCAAGACGTGGTTCGCGCTCAGTTCCACCGCCGACGCGGTTCTCGCGCGCCAGAAAATAAAATCGACGGATATCGCCGGCATCTGCGCCGGCCTGGGCGGCGCCGCACGCACCCAAGTGGCGCGCCGGATCGCCAGTTTCCTGGAGCGCTCCTTTCCGAATGCCGCCGTGCAGGTTACCTCGGACATGGACATCGCTCTGGCTGCCGCCGTCGGCGAGGGGAGGGGAATCGTGCTTATCGCGGGGACTGGCTCGGTGGCCTTCGGACGCACCGGCGAAGGCGTCACGGCGCGCGCCGGCGGTTTCGGGCCCTGGATCGGCGACGAAGGCAGCGGATTCGAGATTGGCAAGCTCGCCGCCGCGGCCGCTTCTCGCGACGTTGACGCGCGCAGTCCGCAAACCATGCTCTCCGAGCGCATCTTCAAGGATCTGGATTGCCGCGATTGGAACGAACTTTTCGAACGCATCGCTAAGAGCGCTGATGATGTCTTCCCCAGACTTTTTCCCACAGTCGCCAAGGTCGCCCATGCTGGCGACCCGGTCGCCTGCGAAATTCTGCAGCACGCGGCTGCGTCGCTCTCCGATCTCGCCTACAACGTCGCCAAGAAACTGCAACTTGCCGGGGAAGAATTTCCGCTGGCGAAAGTTGGCGGCATGCACGGCCGCAGTAAACTTCTGGACGCCGAGCTCGACGCCAGGTTGGCGGCGGTTCTTCCGCGTGCGATCATGGTTCCATTGGCGATCTCACCGGCGCTGGCAGCGGCGCGCATGGCATCTTCGGCGGCCTCGGGGCACAGCCCGGTCGCGAAAGCTGCGGATGTTATCTAGACGTGGACCGCCCAGGCTGGGCTTGTTGTTAGCTGGGATGTTTTTCCGACAAGAATGTCGGGGATACAACTGCTGAACAACGCCGGACGGCTTGGGGAAGATATTAAGATGCGCAACGCGAACGCATGCGGCACCCCGGCAAACCGGTGCCAGATTTAGAATCGATTGATGCCCGCTGATCCCCCAGACGTCACCGCCGCTGAGGCCGTCGCCGGCAGCGCAGAAGGCGACCACCTCACCGCCATCCTTCACGGCGCTGACGAAGCGGTGATCCGCGCCGCGCTGGAAAATCCGAACCTCCACGAATCCCACGTCTGCCTGCTACTCGAACGGCTCGATCTTCCCGTAGCGCTGCTCGAAGCGATCGGCTCGAATCCGCAGTGGCTGCGCAGCGAAGCGGTCCGAGTGCGTTTGGCGCGTCACCCGCACACGCCGCAGCGCATTGCCGTTCCACTCGTGCGCCAGATATTTCTTTTCGACCTGGTCGCGCTCAGCATGCTGCCGTCGGCCCCCAGCGAAGTGCGCCGCCTCGCGCAGGAATCCATTCTTACCAGAATTCCCCAGTTACCATTGGGACAAAAGCTCACCCTTGCGCGCCGCGGGCCTGCGCGCGTGGCGGCGGCGTTGCTGCTTGAGGGACATCCCCAGGCATCGGCGTACGCGCTGCAAAATCCTTACCTCACCGAGAGCCAGATTCTCAGAGTTCTCGCCAGCCCTGCGGTCCCTGAGCGGGTGGTTACGGCCATCGCTCAAGATTCTAAGTGGTCCACCCAGAAAAACATCCGCTTCGCGATAGTTCGGGTTGCGCTCACGCCGTCGTCGCCCATCGAAAATTTCTTTGCCGAGTTCTCGGTGGTCGAACTCGCTGACCTGGTGTCCCTCGAGGAAGTGGCCGCGCCGGTCCGAAACGCGATCCGCCTCGAAATCGCCAAACGGAATGCTTCGGATGCTGTCTCGTCCGGCGAATGAACAAGGTCTGCAAGGCCTGGCAATTCCTAGGAGGCACACAGTCCGCCGCGGAGGACTGTTCCACGACATCCGTGGAGATTTACGTCCAGGGCGAATGAACTAACCCGCGCTATAATCGTTTCGTCTTAAAACTATTTCCGCGTTTGAGAAGCGCCGCCAGACCATGCCCAAAAAACCTAATCCTGCGAAGTGGGTGATCGTGCTCGGCGCGATCCTGCTGCTGGTGGTTCTCGTCCATTCGACCATCCAGCAAACCAAGTATCGCTACGAGGTTTGCGCAACATTCCACGGACGGACACAATGCACCACCGCCGGTGCTGCCACCCAGGCCGAGGCCATCCGCGCTGGTCAGACTTCCGACTGCCAATTGCTCACCGGAGACCGCGACGAAAACATGGTCTGCCTGGATGCTCCGCCCGCCAGCGTCCGCCAAATCGCTGTAAAATAGGGCCCGGCGCGACGTTTCCGGCCTTCCGGGCTTAGGCCTAAACGCTAGTATCACCTCCGCGAAAGCCCGGTGCGCCCCAGATTGACACCAACCGTTAATATGCCTAGGATCAATGTGTTCGCAGGTTAAAGATTCTTTCGAGGATCCATGCCTTCTGCCAGACCGTCGGATCGCAGAAGCTTCACGCGCTACCCCTGTCGCATTGATGTCGCCATTGGCTGGGGTTCGAATATCTTGAATGGTGTCACCCGCGACATCGCCCTCTCCGGCATGTTCATCGAAATTGCTGAGCCTCTTTGGATGCGCGCCGAATTCACCGCGCGCCTTTCCACCGAAGAGCCGATTGAAGTCGATTGCATTGTCCGCCGCGTCGAGCCCGGCAAAGGCATGGGAGTCGAGTTCAAGGATCTTCCGGAAGCGGAGCGCGAACAACTCGAACTCCTGGTTCGAAGCCTCACCGGAAAATGACCCGCTGCCTTAACTGCGGGGCAGACCGCGAATCCGACATCTGTGACGTATGTGGCCTGGACGCTACGGCCGCCGAATTAGCGCTTCGGCGCAGGCTGCTCAACCGCACCGCGGTTTTTCTGCTTGGCGCGATCGCTTTCGTTTCGCTCAGCGGGCGCTTTCCTCCGCTCGATCTGGACGCCATTCTGATTTTCGTCGGGTTGCTTTTCTTCGTTACCCTCGCGATCGGCATGCTGGTCGAACGCCGCGCGCTCCGCCACACCGAAGTGGAAGCCATCAAGCGGCTATACTTCGCGCTGATCCCGGTCCCCTGGCTCCTCACTGTGATCATCGTAGGTAACGGTCTCTTCGATCGCGCGCCGGCACAGGACTGGCACGCCCGAGTCATCAGCCGATTTTCGATGGCCGGCCCGTTGCCCAGCCGCCGCCTGGTGGTCCCGTCGTGGCGCTCCGACCACCACTTCGAGCGCGTCCCGGCCACCCGCTTCGACCTCGACCGCTTCCACCCCGGCGACGACATCGTGATTCACGTGAAAAGCGGGATGATAGGCATCCCGTGGGTAGAAGGAATTTCCCGTCCCTGATTCCGGGCGTGATGTCTGTGATGGCTACCCGTGCTACGGCCAATGTGCTTCTACGCCCGCGCGGCGTTATGCATCACCGACATTACTCACCATTGACTCGGGCTTCTTCGCTGCGGATAATGAACTGTCGGGTGTTGGAGTTCGCCCTAAACCGCCTCCCCAGTGGAGGCAGATGACTCCTACGAGGGTATTGCCCTGCTAGCGGGTCGTCGGTTCCTCGTAGTTCCTCGCTAGCACCGCAAGTCCTCCCAAAACTTACGGAAGCCAACGGCGCCAGGTGGCGCATTTTGATTCCGTGAGGGGAGGTACTGATGAACTCCGACGGATCAGCTCCGGTTGAATCGCTCAACGAATTCCAGGCCAGCCGCATTCGTATCACCTGCCAGTACATCGACAACCTGCTGGGCGATGTAGAAGGCGTTCTAAATACCTCTGCTTCCCAGGCCGCTTTTCCTCGCTATCTTCCAGACATCGCTCCCGCACAACGAAGAACCATCGAAGACTACATCGCCAGGCTCCGCGCGCAACTCCGCGGTGTGCTGGAGGGCCAACGCATTTCCGTGCCGAGCGCGTCGATCCCTGCGTCGCGCGCGGTGCAGGTAATGCTCGGAGCAGTGGATATTGCAGTGGAAGAGTTGAAGCCCCATTACATTCTTGGGTATGGGCACCTGCCCGAATCGGTTGCCACGCAGCTCAACGGGATTGTCGGCGAACTCGCGGGATTGGTTTCCCGCCTGGAGCGATATCTCGGGCAGGGAGCCGGGCAAGATCAGACAGCCCGAGTGGAGCGCCTGGAAGCGGCGGGCAACGACCTTCGGCTACTCAAGAGGATCGAGCAGGTGGTCCGCGAACGAGCGTTGGTGGAGTTTCGTCCGGCGATTGCGGCGATTCTGGACCGCGCGGAGGACCAGGTCCTTGAGGTGGCGGTTTTCGGGCGCGTGAGTGCGGGCAAATCGGCGTTGCTGAATGCGATCCTGGATACCGATGTGCTGCCGGTCGGGGTCACCCCGATCACCGCGGTGCCCATCCGAATCTCTTACGCCGCAGTACCCTCGCTA
>Ga0302325_10016368_pt1 | contig 15715 bp, 10 predicted proteins | sample Palsa_T0_2_FD_201948 | JGI IMG/M metagenome (GOLD analysis project Ga0302325, IMG submission 201948) | Peat permafrost microbial communities from Stordalen Mire near Abisko, Sweden - Palsa_T0_2 | ecosystem: Environmental > Terrestrial > Soil > Palsa > Peat permafrost | place: Sweden: Abisko...
CCCTACCCCTTCGTGTGGCTGTCTCTGCTAACGGCACGGAAGACCCGAGAGGAGCTGGCTATGCCCAGCGAATCATCCGCAGCGATCATGCACCGATCTAAGGAGCAGGAGCGCCACCGCATCGCCGTTGGCGTGCACGGCGACTCGCTGCAGGCCATCTTTGCCGTGAGTCTGGGGCTCGCGAATCTACGGCCCTTGGTGAACGACCCGGAGGCGGAAGCGGTCTTGGAGCGGCTGCAGGAGACGGTGAGGTTCGCATCTGAGCGATTACGCAGCCTGCTGTTCGATCTACAGCCCGCCGAGCGCGACGACATGGGACTCGGTGCGGCGCTGCGCGCTTATCTCGAGCGCGCGGAGCGAGAGGAGGGCCTCACGTTCACGCTCGACGACCAGCTACCACCAGCCTTGGACGGTTCGACCCGCGGTTTCCTGTTCAGTATCACTCAGGAGCTCCTGATGAATGTCCGTAAGCACGCCCATGCCTCCCACGTGGAGGTGTCGCTCAGCTCGGGTAACGGACGGCAAGTCATCCGTGTAAGCGACGACGGGGTGGGGTTCGACGTCGCGCAGTCGCTGGAAGTACGTCCCGGTCACCTTGGACTCGCGGCGTTGGTCGCCCGCGTGGAGCACGCGGGCGGGGTATTGCGCATCGATACCGCTCCTGGTGCCGGCGCGACCGTCGAGTTCGAGGTTCCGACGTCGAGCACGACTTCGACGGCGCTTCGTTTCCCTTAGCTCGCGTGCGCGCCGCGCCCATGCGCGTCGCTCTCGCGCTCATAGATCCTGGATCTCGCGTCGCCGCCGACGGCCGTGAAGCCGGGCGTCCGAGCCATCAGCGCCTGCGCTGGGCTTCCCCGCGAGACGAGCACGACGTGGACCGCAGCGTTCAATGCCTGGCGTCCGGACGGACTCCCCTGTAGCCAGTCGAGATATATGGCCTGATCGCGCCTGGAGAAGGCATCGATCGGGTCGCTCGCCCAGACCCGGCCGCCGGCGAGCGAGATCTGCTCGGCGATCACGTCCTCGGCGAGTACCGGAGAGCCGTGCGCGAGCGTCAACGCGCGGGTGAGGAGCGCCGGGGTGGCCCCCTCGGGCGCCGGGCCCCGGACGACCGCGAAAGCGACCGCGGCGAGCGATACGACGGCCACGGGCACCAGCAGCGACTGCCAGGTCCGGGTCGGCTTGAACGTCCTGGCGGCGAGCGGGACGAGGAAGAACAGCAGCCAGACGCCGTTGCGACTTGCCTGGATCGTAAGGGCACCGAGTGCGACGAGGACGGCCCACTCCCACAGCCGCGGACGTGCCCGCGCGACCCTGACGGCAAGCGTGAGGGCGGCTGCGATCAGCAGCAGATCAAGCGGGGATGTGAGCGACAGCGCCGCCCACATGCCCTGGCCACGCCCTGCTGCCACGTTCGTGAGCAGGCTGTGGTAGTACGCGACGGTGCTCGCCAGCGCCGGCGTCAGGCACAAGGCCAGGATCGATGCCGCTGCGACGCCCATGGCCACGAGCGGGTCCCGGCGCTGTCGCGAGCAGACCAGGTACGCGAGTACCACGGCCAGTCCCAGCAGCACCGTTCCATGCAGGTTCGACCACAGCGCCAGCAGCGGGACCACGAGCCAGATCTGCCGCGACGGTCGTCGTGCCTCGGCTCTCAGCAGCGCTACGACGACGGGAAACAGAACCAGCGAGAAGAGCTGCACGCGCACGATCGCGAGGCTGGACAGCGCCCCGATCGCCGCTAGCAGCAGCGCGCTGCTGGTTCCTGGCGGATCCGCGCCGCCCGCGCGCGCGTCGCGGCCGAGCACCACGAACGCAACGCCGACGGCGAGCAGTTGGGCGAGCATCAGCCCGCGATCCCCGAACAGAAGCTCGAGCTCGTTGAACACGAGCTCGGCGAGCACGAGCGGGTTCTGCCAGTGGCTCGTCGGAGCCGCGGCGAAAGGGATCCCGGTCGGGATCGAGTGTCGCTGCGCGATCACGTGGCCGAGCGCGGCCAGCCACTGCGCGTCCGCGCCCACGCGCGCGAACAGAGCGGCGACCGCGACGATCACCCCCACCGTCGCGGCGAGGTACAGGTTCGACCGGTGCGAGCTTGTCATCTACTCGCGTATCGGCTGCACCTGGCGCACTTCCTTAGACCTTCGTCTAGGTCGACCTGTCGCATCGTCGCATCGGGACGCGGCCACGGCCCGACGATCCAACTTGCATGTCGTCATTGGCGTTTCCGCGCAGGTCCGCCCGCGGGCGGGCCGGCTTCGGTTCGCTGCCTGACGTGTTCTCGCGCTCTGGGGTGGACGTCCTGCTCGCCGTCGCGCTGATGGCCCTGGCCGTGGCCTTGCTTGCGTTCCTGCCGACCGCGTTCAACGTCGACAGCTGGCTGGCGCTCGTGGCCGGACGCGAGGTCTGGCAGAGCGGCCTGCCTCACCACGAGGTCCTGACCTCGATGTCCTACGGGGTCACTTGGATCGACCAGCAGTGGCTGTCGCAGCTCTCGATGTACGCGCTCTACCGCCTCGGCGGCCTCGGCCTCGTCGGCGTGGCGAACACGGTGCTGTTCGCGGGCGCAGTCGCGGGCGCCGTCGTGAGCGCGCGGAAGCTAGGCGCTTCTGCGCGCGCCGTGCTGCTGGCCTTCCTGCTCTGCGGGGGGCTGATCGTCTATTCGCACGAGGTCCGCACGCAGGAGTTCGCAATGCCGCTGTTCGTGGCCGTCGCCTACCTGCTCGCCAGCGACAGCCGCGCTCCCTCGCGTCGCGTGTACTGGTGCCTGCCGATCCTGGTCCTCTGGGGCAACCTCCATGGCTCGGTGACGCTGGGAGCCCTCCTGGTGGCTCTGAGAGGGGCGACGATGGCGTGGGAGCGCAGGAAGCTGCTGCTCACCTCAGCGCGCCAGTGGCGGCGCCCGCTGACTCTGGCGCTGGGCGCACCGCTCTGCGTGCTGGCGACGCCGTACGGAGTGAGCATCCTCACCTACTACCGCACGATGTTCTTCGACGGCTCGGTCATGAAGAATGTGACCGAGTGGCAGCCGATCACGTCGGTGACCGTCCTGGCCGTGGTGTTCTTCGTCACCGCGGCGATCGCGGTGTGGGCAATCGCTCGCCACAGGTCGCGAACGACGCTCTGGGAGCAGCTCGCCCTGCTGGTGCTCGCCGCGGGGAGCGTCGACGTGATCAGGAACCTCCTCTTCTTCGGGCTCTTCGCGCTGATGATCCTGCCCGTTGCTCTCGGCATGGGGACGCGTGCCGAGAGCAACGGGCAGTCGGCCATTCGCGGGCGGGGAGCGATCAACGCGCTGCTCGCCGGCACTGCCCTCGCCGCGGTCCTGGTCGGCGTGTTCGTGACGATGGTGCGACCGGCATCCACGATCGAGCTGCACTACCAGCGCACGCCCATCCTCAGGATCGTCGAGAACGCAACCCGGGCCGACCCGTCGCTCAAGGTGCTCACCGACGTCAGGTTCGCGGACTGGCTCCTGTGGCGTGATCAGGCGCTGAGCGGCCGGATCGCCAACGACGCCCGCTGGGAGCTGCTGACGCCCGCTCAGATCAACGGACTCCAAGACCTCTTCGGTGTGAGCGGCACAAACTGGAAGCAAGGCGCCCACGGATACCGGCTCCTCGTCCTCGACAAGAAGTACGAGCCGGCCGCGGCGCAGGCGTTCATGGCCGAGCCCGGCAGTCGCGTGCTCTACGACGACGGCGAGCGTCTGGTGATCCTGCGCAGCGCTCGGGAGGCCGGATGAGGCGAGGGCAGCTTGGCCATCGGGGTGTGCTGACGGCGGGCTGTCGAGCGCTGCTGCTGATCGCGCTCTTCGGGTCCTGCGTGTTCTTCCTCGTCGTCGTGTGGCGGACTCAGGGCAACCGCATCCTGTTCGATTTCAAGGGGGGGCTGTACGACGCGGGACGGGCCATCCTCCACGGCCACGATCCTTATCGCCCGGGCTTCCTCGCGGCTCAGGCGGCAGTGATGCGGGCGGGCGGGATCGCGTTGGGCGCGACCTCGCAGAACGCATTCTCGATCCCGGTGTATCCCGCGCCTGCCAATCTGGCTGTCGTTCCGTTGAGTCTGCTGCCCTTCTGGCTGGCAGGGGCGCTGTTCACGCTTCTCTCGATCGGGGCGATGATTCTCGGGTTACGGTTACTCGGCGTTCGTGACTGGCGCTGCCTGGCCGTCTCCCTGCTGTCGTGGCCGTTCCTCTTCTCGCTCGACCTCGGCGCCCTGGGTCCCCTGCTCGTGCTCGGCGCCGGCGTCGCGTGGCGGTGGCGTGAGAGGCTCTGGCCACCCGCGATCGCGCTCGCCTCGATCGTCGTCGCAAAGCTATTTCCCTGGCCGCTCGCCGTCTGGCTGCTGGTAACCAGGCGCTTCCGCACACTCGCGCTCGCGATCGCGATCGGGCTCGTGGCCACTTTCGCGGCCTGGGCGGTGATCGGATTCGACGGGATGGCGCAGTATCCGCGAATGCTCTCGAACCTCTCGGTGATCGAGGAGGGGCGTGCGGTCTCGCTCGTCGCCGTGCTGCTCGCGATCGGCGTTCCCGCTGGGCTCGCCAAGGCGGCGGCACTCGCTGCGACCGGCGGGCTGCTCGGTATCGCATGGCGGTTTGCGAAACGCCCAGACGGCGACGCGCGAGCCTTCGGCCTTGCGGTGATAGCGGCTCTGACCGCCTCGCCGATCGTCTGGGAGCACTACATGGTGCTCGTGTTCGTGCCCATCGCGCTCGTCTCTCCGAGGCTGTCCGCACTGTGGTTCGTTCCTGTGTGTGCGCCGCTGATGCTCGTGATCTCCGAAGCCGTTGTCCCTTCGCGCAACTTCCTGCACAGTCCCAACGGCGACCCGGCCAGGACAGCCGCACTCTGGCTCGTACTCGAGGCAATCGTCGTGTGGCGGCTGTGCAGGTTCCGCTCGACCGTCGCCGAGGGCGCGCCGGAGGAGCGGTCCGTGCGTTGGGCGACAGGCGTCCGGCGCCTGCGCGCGGGCGGCCGGCTCGCCAGAACCCGGCCCGAACGCATCCCCGCCGTCTCCCGAGAGCCCGGCGGGTACGCCGGCACGACGCGGTAGAGAGAGGCCACCATGAGTACCACGTCTCCCGCACCGTCGTCGGCCGTCGGTCCGTCGGGGTGGTTGCACGTAGGATTCGCCGGCGCTCATATCAGCAGGCGGGCTTGGTCAAGCGCCGCAGCGATCGCCTTCGTCGGCGCTCTTGGTCTCCTGGCACCAGCTGAGCACGTTATCGGCAGCCTGCTGTCCGACAGCTACATGACCTTGTATGCGGGTCGGTGGATAGCAAACCACGGCATTCCGCACCACGAAGTCTTCACGATCGCCGCCAGCGGCCGAGCCTGGATTGACCAGCAATGGCTCGCTGAGTTGACCGACTATGAAACGTGGAAGATCGGAGGATACGCCGGCGTCGCGCTGCTGTCGGTGGCAGCGATTGGGTTCTCGTATGCCTTGCTCGCGGCGCTGATGCTAAGACGAGGAGCTTCGGTTGTGCTTGCGATTTGCTGCTCTGCCGTGGCGGTCCTCCCAGCCATTCCTGCCATGTTCATCCGGGCGCAGACATTCGCATTTCCGTTGTTCGCCGTCCTGCTCGCGATTTGTCTCACTGACTCTGAACACGATTGTCCGCAACGCCGGCTGATCTTGCTATTGCCGTTGCTGGCGCTATGGGCGAACGTTCACGGCTCGGTCCTGATGGCGGCGGGTCTAGCCGCAGCGTACCTCGCGTATCGGGCCTTAAACATGGCCCGACGAGGCGTCTGGCGATCCGCGTTCCCGTGTGTCGCGCTGGCGTTCGGGGCGTTGCTGATGCCGATGGCGACCCCTTACGGCACCCAGATCATTCATTACTACACCGAGTTGCTTGGCAACCGCGTGATCGCTGCAGCCAGCCCTGAATGGCGTCCACCGCCGTTTCCCAGCGTTGCGTTCATCCTCTTCGTGTCACTCCTGGCGCTTGTTCTCATCAGCGTGACCGCACACCTGGTCAAGCGTCGCCGTCTGTCCTGGCCACTCGTCAGCGCTACCGCTGCGACAGCCTTGGCGACAGCGTTCGCGAGCCGAAACGACGTGTGGTTCGCGATGATCGCAACGTTGCTTCTGGCCGACACCGCGAGGACTTGGCTACCGACCCGGGTGCCCGAGCGCATGTTCCTGTTCGTCTTGGCGGCCTCCGCAGTCGGTTTCGCAGCGCTCGGAGTCGGGGTCCTCGCGACGCGGAGCCCAGCCCAGTACGAGGGGCTAACGCCGCTGCATGCGATCAGCGTTGCCGCCGCCTACGCCGCGCATCACCCGTGCGATCGTATCCTGGCCGATAATGACGCCGCGTCGGCCCTGCTGTGGCACGACCCGTCTCTTGCAGGTCGGGTCGCGTTCGACGCCAGGCTCGAGCAGTATTCACCGCAGTTGTTGTATCGCTGGATCACATTTCAGGCCGCGGACACCAAGCAGTGGGCGAGGTCCACAAACGGCTACCAGCTGCTCATTGGGAGCTCGGTCTATAACCCGCTTCTCGTGCGGCGGTTGGCCCACCTTGCGGGAAGCACCGTGCTGGCACGCGACGGGCGTGGGATCGCCGTGCTCAACTCTGCGCCGACAAGCGGATGCGCGGAATCGGGAGCACTGTGATGACGTTGGCGAGCGTACCCAGCTCGCGTGGCGTGCGGCGGTTCACTCCCAACCTTGGTCCACCTCTTTGACCCCTCGCGCTCTGCTGGAACGGAACCGCCTGTCGGCGCTGCTGCGTCATCTCGGGCGTGGAGGTGGACTGACCGCGTTCGGCGTGTACCTCATCCTGGCGCTGATCTGGGACCGTGCAGCACTGGCGCACCTCGGCTCGGCCTGCGCGTGCACGACGCACGGCGATGCCGCACAGTTTCCTTGGACTTTCGTGTGGTTCCCACACGCGCTCTTCCATGGCCTGAACCTATTGCACACACCCGTGATTTGGAGCCCCGGCGGCCGCAACCTCGCTGGCGCAACCGCTCCGCTTCTGCTCGCTTTGCGGTGGCGCCCATTACGTACCTCTGGGGACCGCTCGTCGCTTACAACTTGGTGGCGATCCTGGCGCCAGTGACGGCGGCCTGGTCCGCCTACTGGCTTTGTCGACATATTACCAACGCACCTTGGGCGTCGATCCTTGGCGGCGCCACGTACGGGTTCGGGATCTACGAGACGAGACAGCTCTTTGGCGACCTACAGATGTTTCTGATCTTCTGCCCTCCGCTCGCCGTGCTGTGCGTTCTGAGGTTCCTCGATGGTCGGTCGTCCAGACGAGCCATGGTTACCGTGCTCAGCGTCATCCTCCTGGCGCAGATGTCAATCTCCCCAAAGGTTCTGTTCACAATGAGCGTCCTTGGGGCGGCGGCCATGCTTCTCGCCTGGGTGCTGGGTACCAGCGACGTGCGGCGCCGGATCGTCGCTGCGGTTCCGTTGGTGGGTGTCGCCTACGTCATCACTGCGTTGCTTTCGTCTTGGTATGTACTTCAGCTCCTCAAGGCACCCGCCTACGAAACGAACGTTGGCCTTCTCCACTACCCAACCGATGTTCTTGCGTTTTTCATCCCGTCTCCACTTTCGTGGATCGGAGGGCAAGTGTTCCACACGCTGACAGCTCGGCTCGCGGCTGGTGATTCCGTCGAGACGACTATCTACCTCGGCGTACCGCTGATCGCCATCATCGCGATGTTTGTGTGCACCCGCTGGCACGAGCGACGCACCAGGTTTCTCTTCGCGATGCTCATCCTGACCGTCCTCTGGATACTCGGGAACCGCCTCTTTGTGCTGGGCAAGCCGACAATCTGGCTTCCGTTCTCGCTGGTTGACCAGATCCCCGGCTTTGACGATGCGATGCCAGGCCGTGTGGGGCTCTACGTGGCCCTCCTTTGCGCCGTCATCCTTGCTTTGTGGCTCGCGCGGTCTCAGCAAAGACGGGTGCTGCGATGGTCCTGGGGACTTCTGGCAGTGGCGTTCGTGCTGCCCGACATTGTGCATGCGGCGCCGGTAAATAGCAGCGAATGGACCAACCCGGTCTTTGTCCAGACCGACATGTACAGACGGTACATCCGGCCGGGACAAATCATTTTGCCGATCACATGGGGCGTGTCGAGCGAGAGCACGATCTGGCAAGCGGAAGACGACATGTATTACGACATCGCAGGTGGCGATTTCTTCATGGTACCGCCCGCCGGTTGGACCAAGCCGATCGAAGTCGACCTCTGGAATGACACTCCCAGACCAGCAGACGCGCTCGGATTGAGATCTATGATCGTCGAACGCCACGTGTCCGACGTCATCGTCCAGCGGAGCGAAGCTGATCGCTGGGGCGCTGTGTTGCGCGGAGCGGGCTTACATGTCACGGCCACAGCCGGCGGCGTCACGGTCTACAGGGTACCGTGGTCCTGGCTCCGCTCGAAGGAGCGCTCGCGCAGTTAGCGTACGACGCGGCGGACATCGGCGGGTGACTCGCTTGGGGTCTTGGTTGAGCTAGACTCGCAGCGGACCAGGACACGAATCGCTTGGACGCCGTCGTAGACGAGCTTTGCCGATCCGGCGACTGAACGCGTCCGGAGAAGTCGTATACACCGGGCCGTTTGGACCGGTGGTGCGAGGATCACGGCGCCGCACTACGCAGATCACAGTTCATCGGGCTAGTACCCCTCTTCCGCCCCGACCGAATCGCGCGCATCTTGAAGAGGCCGGAGCCGCTGGTGGAGCAGACGCCCGTTGTCCGTGCGTTGTGGTGTGGGCAGTACGTTCAGGTGGTCTCAACGCGATCGTGACACGCTACTTTCGCATCTCCTTCCAGGCAGGGACGTACAGCGTGCTTGTTCGCAAGGCCAGCCATATTCAGGCGGGGCCCCTCGCCGCAACCCGTCCGTCGCGTGCCTCGACGGGAATTGCCAGCATGAGCCTGAGAGAGATACCGATGTAGTGCAGAGATATCGTGAACATTGCCGCGCAGGCCGATGCCGCAAGCCACCGGCCAGATGACTGCTGCACCGCTTTCACAACAGTGATCGCAGTAATGGTGACCGCGAGGATGAGGATCGCGTAGACCCTGGCCTGCTGGGCAGATTGAAGTACGATCGGGCTGCACAAGGTCAGCAGAGCGGCCAGCAGGGCTGTGGGAGGATCGGTCAGCAGGCTGGCGAGGTACCACACGGCAACCACCAATGCGATCGCGGCGAGGGCCGAGGGCATGCGCGCAATGAGCTCACCGTGTGATCGAAAGACCTTGAACCGCATGTGCAGGAAGACGGCATACGTGGGGGGCGAAGTCTCATGCAGGCGGACCATGCGCAGCACGTGGACGAAGGACCCACGCGCCTCCGTGAGGCTCGTTGCCTCGTCAATGAAGAAACTCGATGCACCCAGTCTCCAGATGAAGAGGATCGCGCCAAGCGTCGCCAAGACGGTGGGAACCAGCGGGTGACGCGCGCGCCCGACGAGAGACGCGGCACCTCCCCACGCCGGGGGCGCGACGCGCCGTGGCGCTGTGATAATGCCGTTCTCGCGGAGAGGCGAGGCCGCCCGGGAGTGGCCCGGATAACTTCGATCTCAGGCAATGAACGACCCGCGCGCGAATTGAATCGTGTAGAACGCGAGCAGGATGGCGCCGATCACGACTGCCGGGCGCTCGAGGTGGCGTTTCGCGATCCACGCGCCGGCGGCCATCCACAGCGGAAAGATCGTCAGCACGTAACGGTCGAGCGAGACCAGCGGTTGTGCAGGTGCTGGACTCGAGATGCACATCATGAGCGCGATTGCAGCGTACGCGCCGTACTCGAGTGGTAGGCGCCGAAGACAAGAGAGGAGGATCACGCTGGCGATTGCGAGGATAAGCAGCAGGAAGATGCTCTCCGCGGCCGCCGTGAGCGGCGCATATCGCGTCGGGTCGAAGACGGGCTGAGCGCCCCGGAGGATCGCACCGGTGGATCTGACCGCCAGTCTCACCGCCAGCTCGATCCCACCGATCGGCCCGGTGGTGTGGCGGTTCCAGCGTGCCTCGTCCTGAAATGGTGCGAGCCATGAGAAGCCGCTCGCGGCGAGAAAGGCGAGGTAGGTGACCAGCGCCGCCGGCATTAGTAGGACCCATCCCAGATGGCGACTCAATCGCCTGCGAGACGGCAGGTGCATGATCAGGATCGGCACCACGAGCAGTATCCCTGTTACCCGAGTCAACGTCGCGAGAGCACCGAGGATCCCGGCCAGCGCCCAGCGCTCGCGCCGCGCCGCCAAGATCGTCCCGACGGAAAAGAGCAGGAACAGCGACTCTGTGTAGACGGCCGTGAAGAAGAACGACAGCGGCGTGAACGCGAGCAGGAGCACGCTGGCGTCGGCCGCTCGCTTGCCGAGTTCCAGCTCGGTCAGGCGATGGAGCAGTACGAGCGCGATCCCGAACGACGCCCACGAGACCAGCACACCGGCGATCACGTCCGATCCCGTGAGGTAACTGAGAGCGTGGATGAGCAACGGATACAGCGGGAAGAACACCGGAAGGTTGCTCCCCTCCGTATAACCGTGGCTGGCAATCGCCAGGTAGTGGCCCGCATCCCAGCGCACCGCTGACCCGGCAAGCACGTTTCCCAGCGCCCCGAGGTGCGTGGCCCCGAGGAACGCTTGAACTCCCTCGCGTTTCGGGACGAGCACGCCGTAGACCCCGCCCACGACAACAATCAGCCGTGAGGCCAAGACAGCCCAAAGCGTCACCGACGGCGCTCTCGCGAGGTGCATCAGCCCAGCAGCCGTTCGGTCCACGAGACCGCGAGAGACGGGCCATCGACCGGGCTTCGGCAAGGCCTGTTCAGTCGTCATGGTATACCCGGCACAACCCACTCGGCATCAACATTCGAACTAGGCAACGAACGATCCGCTCGCGAACTGAACGGTGTAGAACGCGAGCAGGATCGCGCCGATGAGGACTGCCGGGCGCTCGAGGTGGCGTTTCGCGATCCACGCGCCGGCGGCCATGTAGAGTGGAAAGATCGTCAGTACGTAGCGGTCGAGCGAGACCAGTGGTTGCTGGACTACTGGACTCGAGACGCACATCATGAGTGCCATCGCGCCATACGCGCCGTACTCGAGTGGTAGTCGCCGAAGACAGGACACCAGGATCACGCCGGCGAGCAATAGGATGAGCAGGAGGAAAACACTCTCCGCGGCCGGTGAGAGCGGTCCATAGCGCGTGGGGTCGTAGATGGGCTGAGAGCCTCGGACGATCGCAGCTGTGGATTGAATCGCGGTTGCGACTGCCGACGTGATCCCACCGATCGGACCGGTAGACACGCGGTCCCAATGCGCCTCATCCTGAAATGGTGCGAGCCACGAGAAGCCGCTCGCGGCGAGAAAGGCAAGGTAGCCGACGAGTGCCGCCGGCATGAGCAGGACCCATCCCAGATGCCGACCCGGTCGTCGCCGGGATGGGAGGTGCATGATCAGGATTGGCACCACCAGCAGGATCCCTGTCACCCGCGTGAGCGTCGCCAGAGCGCCGAGGATGCCGGCCAGCGCCCAGCGCTCCCGCCGGGCCGCGTAGATCGTTCCCACCGAAAGGAGCAGGAACAGCGACTCTGTGTAGACGGCGGTGAAGAAGAACGATAGTGGCGTGAACGCGAGCAGGAGCACGGTGGCGTCGGCGGCTCGTTTGCCGAGCTCGAGCTCAGCCAGGCGATGGAGCAGTACGAGCGCGACCCCGAACGACGCCCATGAGATCGCCACGCCAGCGATCGCGTCCGATCCCGTCAAGTAACTGAGACCGTGGATGAGCAGCGGATACAGCGGGAAGAACACCGGAAGGACGCTCTTGCTCGCGTAACCGTGGCTCGCAATCGACAGGTAGTACGCCGCATCGAAGCGGGTGGCTGGTCCGACGAGCGCGTTTCCGACCGCCCCGAAGTGCATGGAGAGGGGGCTCAACCCCCACCGCCTCGGGACGAGCACGCCGTAAGCCCCCGCCACGAGGACAATCAGCCGTGAGGCGATGACAGCCCGAAGCGTCGTCGAGGGTGCTCTCGCGAGGTGGATCAGGCCAGCAGCCGTCCGGCGCGCCACACCGCGGGTGCCGGGCCAGAGGCCGGCTGTCGGCCAGGCCTCAACCGTCATGGCGTACTCGCGAGCACACGCTCGTGGCCGGCACCGTCTGGACGACATCTATCGGTGCGAACCCGGCCGAGCGCCTCCCGGATCGCGTAACTGAGCGCGCTCGCAGGCGCGCCGTCGAGCTGGCCCCGATCGCGATCGTCGTCGCCGTGAATAGCACGAGCCCGATTTGCCAGCCGTGGGGGTTCGTCTCGAACGGGGAGAGCCAGAACGCCGCGGTGAGCAGCCAAAGACGATCGGGTCGGTGACGACCGATGGCTAATGGGATGAACAGCAGCACCAGGTAGTGAGACCACAGCAGGGGCGAGGCGAGCAAGCCGACCGCGATCGTGGCCGCGAAGCAGCCCGGGTCGCTTCCCCGCGCTACGCGGACGATGACGAGTCCCACGGCGGCAGCGAGCGCGATCGCGAGCGCGGTAGCGAGCTGCTCGGATGCGCCGAGTCTCGTTGCGCCGGCGACAATTGAATGCGAGCGAGTCGCAAACGCCTGCGCATCCGCCGCCAGCAGCTTCGGGTAGTCGACGAGACCCTTGAAGCCGATCGTCGCCCAACTCAAAAGCAGCAGGGCCACCGCTGAGACAAGCGCGATCAGGGAGCATCGGATCCGTCGCGTCACGACCAGCCACAGCAGCAGCGGCCAGGCGAGCAGCTTCGCGGCGATCAGCACGCCGACCGCCAGCGCGCCGCGCCACGAGTCGCGGTAGCGCCAGGCGAGAGCAGCGGCGAGCGCGAGCAGCCCCTCCGGCTGGCCGAGGGCCAGGCTCGACACAAACGGAAATGAGCACAGCGCGAGCACGTAAGCCCGCCAATCCCGTACGCCCAAGAGAAACAGCGCGGCGGCAAACGCGGCTGCGCACGTGACATTCCACAGCGCGACGGCCAGGCCGAACGGCAACACGGAGAACACGGTCGCGAGCACCGCGAGCAGCGGCGGGTCGATGTACGCGTTGCCGACGACGAGCAGCTTGTGCGCGTTGGGAGCGAGGTACGGCGAGCGCCCAGCCAGCACATCCTGGCCCGCTCTCCAGATCCCGTGGAAGTCGAAGCCGTAGTGACTGCCCATGGCGTTGCGATAGAGGGCTATCATCGCGACGATCACGAGACCCGAAAGCAGCGCCCGGCGCCCCAGCCGGTGCCAATCGACTTCCCACGGCCTCGGGGCCGCCACGGCGTTCGCCGACTCGAGCGTCATGACAGGTCCGGCCGGGCAATCCTGGGCGTCGGCTCAGCCGACCTTCGAGAGGCCCTTCACCACCTGGTAGGCGGCCGGGTAGAAGAGCACGATCATCAGGACCGGCATGATCAGGAACATCGTCGGGAAAAGCATCTTCACCGGCGCCTTGTGCATCTTCTCCTGAGCGGCTTGCCGGCGGCGGCGGCGGATGTCGGTCGCGAGCTCTCGCAGGATCGGCGAGATCGAGAGGCCCATCGACTCGCCCCGGGTGACGGTCCGCACGAACGCGTGCATCGACGGGGTGTCGCAGCGCTCGAGCATGTCCTCGAGCGCCTCGGAGGTCGAAATCCCGAGGTCCTGATGGCGGATCGCGAGTCGCACCTCATCTCCGAGTGGTCCCTGTATGCGGGTCGACACCAGCACCAGCGAGGCGCTGAATGCCATTCCGGCCTCAACGGTGGCGATGAGCAGGTCGATCAGCTCCGGAAGCTCCTTGTCAACCTGTTTGAGGCGGGCCTTCCCCCGTGACCTGATGACCACCGCGGGGAGCTGCCAGCCAGCCGCCGCCAAGGCGACCATGAGCACGACGGTCAGCAACGACACGCCGCCTGTCATGGCCGCGAGCAGAGCGACCAAGGTGGCGAGGAAGATCGCCGCAAACGCGCGGTAGCCGTGGACCGCCTCAGGCGTGCTCTCGTAGAAGGACGCGGCCGCCAGCTCTCCGCGCTTGAGCGGGCGCAGGGCGGGCAGATAGGCGATGGCAAATCGGCCGACACGATCGGCGTATGCCGCAAACGCATCGTTCAACTGCCCCCGGGACGTGACCTGACCTGCTGCGGACTCGGGCTCGGCGGCGAAGCCGTAGTCGCCGATGTCGTGTAGATGGCGCCTGAGCTGGACCCTCGGCACGGAGATAGCGTGCGCGGCCAAGCGTCCGCTGACCGAGATCAGCAGAACTCCGATGATGAACATCAGGATGGTCATGGCTCTATGCCTCCGCGTTGACGATTTTGCTCATTACCCACCATCCCAAGCCCAGCATCCCGGCGCCGACGAAGAGCAGCACGATCCCACCCGTCGTGTGGAAGAGCGGGTGCTGATACCCGGGAGCGATGAACATGAGCGCCAGCAGCATCAGCGGGGGCATACCCGTCAGGACGCCGGCCGACATGCGGGCCTGGGCGGTTAGGGAGCGCATTTCTCTTTGCAGGTCTGCCCGCTCGCGGGAGCTATCCGCGACGCGGTCGAGGGCCTCGCCGACGTTGGACCCCGATCCGCGCTGCAGCGCTGCGATCAGAGCGATCTGCTCCATGTCCTTCGCCTCCATCCGCAGGCCGATCGCGTCGAGAGTGTCCTCCAGCGGTAGCCCGAGCCGCTCATCGGACAGTGCGCGCTGGAACTCGCCCCGAAGTGGCTCGGTGGCAGATTCGGTCATCGCGGTGATTGCGCCCACGAAGCTCCGTCCCCCCCGCATCGCTCCGGCGAGGTCCTGGAGATTACTTGGTAGCTGTTCGCTGAAAAGCCTCTGCTGGCGGCGCACGCCGCGCGAGACCACGAGCTTCAGCACCAAGGGACTGACGATCAGCAGGAGGAGGCCGAGCACGGCGGTTCCGGTCAGGTACGCGAGCAGGAACGCTGCCACGATGCTCGCCATGGCCCACCGCTTGACCAAGGACAGCGGCGAGCGCCGGAACCGGGCGCTCTCGACTCGCTGGCAGAACGCAAGCCACCGGCGTCCGCTCGCGAGTCGCGTCGCCACGGCGGTTTCTCCATCCGCGCTCGGCGTGGGGGTCGTCGGATCTGTCGCCGACGGGGCATGCGTGAAGGCGTGGACACGCCGCTGCAAGGCTCGCCGTGTCGGATCGCGGAAGAGGAGGACAGCGATGGAGAGGGCGATCAGGAGCGTACATCCGGCGCCGATTGCCAGGGCCGCGAGCGAGGAGGTCCAGAACGAGGGGCGCGACTTCGCCGCCACATGTCCCGGCACCGACGGGACGGAGCTCGGCGACTGCCCGAGGGCACCGCGCGGCGCTGGGTGACTCGCTGTCGCCCCGCGGCTATTGGGTGACGGAGCCGAGAACGGGGCCAGCGGCAGGCTCGAAACGGTAACCCCGGGGATACCTGTCACGGTGGCCGCCGGAGCGCGGGGAGCTGGGTGGGCGCTCGCCGCCGGAGGCGCGGAGGGGGAGGACGTTGCGCCGGCAGACGACACGCTCGAGGACGTGCCGCCGGAATGCGACGCGCTCGAGGATGTCGAGATATCTGAGGATGCCGGAGCGTAGTAGCTCAGGCTCAGGAGACTCGGCAGTCCGTCCACATGGACCGTCAGCGCGACCTGCTGGCCCGCGGACAGGATCGATTGGTAGCGAAGGAGATAGCCGGCGCTCAGTGCGGACGTGATGCCGGTCAAGACTTGTGGGAGCTGCGCGGCGGTGGCGG
>Ga0302325_10016371_pt1 | contig 15715 bp, 19 predicted proteins | sample Palsa_T0_2_FD_201948 | JGI IMG/M metagenome (GOLD analysis project Ga0302325, IMG submission 201948) | Peat permafrost microbial communities from Stordalen Mire near Abisko, Sweden - Palsa_T0_2 | ecosystem: Environmental > Terrestrial > Soil > Palsa > Peat permafrost | place: Sweden: Abisko...
CTGCCAGAGGTTGAAGACCGCGCTCCCGATCTGGTCGGGCGCCGGGATGCGATCGACCGCGTTGACGATCTTCAGCGCGTCCTGGTGGAAGGTCTCGTAGCGCGCATCGCCCTTCAGCACCGCCAGCGAGCGGGCGTTCTCACGCTCCACCCAGGCCATGGAGCGCGCGCTGTGGATGTCTTCGAGCCACAGGTAGGGGTCGTCGGCGGCGGGGGGCGGTGCGGTCACGGGCGGGGTCTCGGCCAGGACGGGAAAGGCGAGCGCGGCGAGAGCCGCAATCAGGAGCGGGCGCATCCGCGCTGATTGCCCCCGAGGCAGGGTGCGAGTCCAGATGCAAGCGGCTATATGGCCCGGATCATGAGCCGTCCGTTCCTCAAGATGAACGGGCTCGGCAACGATTTCGTCGTGGTCGAGGCCCGCTCGCAGCCGTTCGCGCCCAGCGTGGCGGAGGCGCGCGCCATCGCCGACCGCGACAGCGGCGTCGGCTGCGACCAGCTGATCGCCATCGAGGCCTCGCCCACCGCCGACGCCTTCATGCGGATCTGGAACGCCGACGGCGGCGCGGTGGAGCAGTGCGGCAACGCCGCACGCTGCGTCGGCTGGCTGCTGATGGAGGCCACGGGCCGCGACACCGCGCGGCTCGACACCCCCGGCGGCCTGCTGACCATCGAGCGCGCCGGCGTGGGGGCGGTCACCGTCGACATGGGCAAGCCGGGCCTTGACTGGCGCGACATCCCGCTCGAGGAGCCGATGGACACCCGCGGTATCGAGCTGCAGGTGGGCCCGATCGACAATCCGGTGCTGCACACCCCCGGGGCGGTCTCCATGGGCAACCCGCACGTGGTGTTCTTCGTGGCCGACGCGGAGACCGCGCCGGTGCGCGAGGTGGGCTCGATGATCGAGCACCATCGCCTCTTCCCCCAGCGGACCAACGTCGAGTTCTGCCAGGTGAAGGCGCGCGACCGCCTGCGGGTGCGGGTCTGGGAGCGCGGCGTCGGCGTCACCCGGGCCTGCGGCACCGGCGCCTGCGCGGCGCTGGTGGCGGCGGCGCGGCGGGCGTTCTGCGACCGCAAGGCCACGGTCGAGATGGACGGCGGCGACCTGATCATCGACTGGCGCCGCGCCGACGACCACGTGCTGATGACTGGCCCGGTGGCGGTCGAGTTCACCGGGACCCTGCCATGACCCAGCATCCCGCCATCGAGCCCGGCAAGGTGGCCGTGATCACCGGCGGCGCCAGCGGCATCGGCCTGGCGGCGGCCAAGAAGCTGGCCGGCCTCGGCATGCACGTGGTGATCGCCGACAAGCAGATCGATCGCGATCAGTTGACGGGCGAGTTCCTGGACTCGACGATCGGCGCCCCCATCGAGGGGACCCGCCTTCGCAAAATGGTCGCAGCCTTCCACGAGATCGACGTCGCGGATGCGAAGGCGGTTGCGGAGGTGCGGGACTCGGCGTTCGCCGTTGGCCAGGTCAGCATCCTGATGAACAACGCCGGCGTCGGCGGAGGCGGCGGCGCCATCGAGAATCCCGAGGGCTGGCGGCGGGTGATCGAGACCAACCTGTTCGGCGTGATCAACGGCTGCCAGGCCTTTGCGCAGCGGATGATCGACCAGGGCTGCCCGGCCGCGATCATCAACACCGGCTCCAAGCAGGGCATCACCACCCCGCCCGGCGACACCGCCTACAATGTCTCCAAGGCCGGCATCAAGGCGCTGACCGAGGGGCTGCAGCACACCTTGCGCAACATCGCCGGCTGCCAGGTGAGCGCGCACCTGCTGGTCCCCGGCTTCACCTTCACCGGCATGACCCGCCGGCGCGTGTCGGAGAAGCCGCCAGGCGCCTGGACGCCGGAGCAGGTGGTGGACTTCATGCTGGAGCGGATGGGCGCCGGCGATTTCTACATCATCTGCCCCGACAACGAGGTCATCCGCGAGATCGACAACGCCCGGATGACCTGGGCGATGCAGGACATCACCCAGAACCGTCCCCCGCTCTCGCGCTGGCACCCTGACTACGCCCACGCCTTCGCCGAGTTTCTCGCCAAGGAGACCAGCGGGTGAGGAGCGATGTGGAGGTCGTCACCTTCGGTTGCCGCCTGAACGCCTATGAGTCCGAGGCCATCCGCGCCCAGGCGGCGGCGGACGGGGTGTCGGACGCGGTGATCTTCAACACCTGCGCGGTCACCGCCGAGGCGGTGCGCCAGGCCCGGCAGGCGATCCGCAAGGCGCGGCGCGCGCGGCCGGACGCCCGGCTGGTGGTTACCGGCTGCGCGGCCCAGATCGACCCTGGCGCCTTCGCCGCCATGCCCGAGGTCGACCTGGTGCTGGGCAACGCCGAGAAGGCCGCGCCGGGCGCGCTGGCGGCGGGCGAGCGTTTGCAGGTGCGCGACATCATGCAGGTGCGCCGCGCTCCGCCTGCTACGGCCGGCGGCCTCACCGAGCGGGCGCGGGCCTACGTCGAGATCCAGAATGGCTGCGACCACCGCTGCACCTTCTGCATCATCCCGTTCGGCCGCGGCAATTCGCGCTCGATCGCGCCGGCGCGAGTGATCGGCGAGGTGCGGCGGCTGGCGGGCGCCGGTTACGCCGAGGTGGTGCTGACCGGGGTCGACCTGACCAGCTGGGGCGCCGACTTGCCGGACGCCCCCAGCCTCGGCGCGCTGGTGGCGCGGATCCTGGCCGAGGTCCCCGAGCTGCCGCGGCTGCGGCTCTCGTCCATCGACGCGGCCGAGATCGACGCCGAGCTGATGGCCTGCCTGGCCGTCGAGGCGCGCCTGGCGCCGCACCTGCACCTGTCCTTGCAGTCAGGCGACGACCTGATCCTGAAGCGCATGAAGCGCCGCCATTCGTCCGCCGACGCCTTGGCGTTGATCGCCGCGGTGCGCGCCGCGCGCCCGGACGTCGCGTTCGGGGCCGACTTCATCGCCGGTTTTCCCACCGAGACCGACGCCGCGTTCGAGAACACCGTGGCCTTCGTGGAGACGGCCGGCCTCGCCTGGCTGCACGTCTTCCCGTACAGCCCCCGCCCCGGCACGCCGGCGGCGCGGATGCCGCAGGTGGCGCGCGAGGTGGTCAAGCACCGGGCGGCGCGGCTGCGCGCGGCGGGAGATGCGGCGCTGGCGCGGCATCTGGACCGGCAGGTCGGCCGCGAGGTCGAGGCGCTGGTGGAGCGCCCGGGCCGGGCGCGGGCGGCGGACTTCACCGAGATCGCCTTCGAGGGCGGCGCCGTCGTCGGGGCGCTGCGACCGCTGCGGATCGTCGGCCACGACGGCCGCAGGGCGTTGGGCGAGCTCGCATGAGCGGGCTGACCGGCGGCTGCCAATGCGGCGCGGTGCGCTTCCGCATCACCGGCGAGGTCCGCTATGCGAGCCTCTGCCACTGCCGCATGTGCCAGAAGGCCTTCGCCGCGCCGTTCGCTGCCTTCGCCTCGGTCCCGACTGGGGGCGTCGCCTGGACCCGTGGCCAGCGCAAGACCTTCCAGAGTTCCAACGCCATCGCCCGCGGCTTCTGCGGCGACTGCGGCACGCCGCTGACCTTCGAGGTCGCCGGCGGCGGCAAGCACGTGGCCCTGGCCCTCTGCGCCTTCGACGATCCCGCCGCCCTGACCCCGGTGCGCCAGAGCGGCCTGGACGCCCGCATCGCCTGGATGGACCGGGTGAACGATTTCCCGTCGCCCTCGGCCGAGGAGATCGCGGCGCAGGACGCCAAGTACGGCCCGCGCGCCTCCTACCAGCACCCCGACCACGACACCGAGACCTGGCCGCCGCCGTGGCCGTGAGCGGCGATCCGTCCCCTGGTCGCCGTGACGCCGGGTCGATAGAACGCGTCCGATGATCGAACCTAAGAAAGGCTGGCTGCAACGCCTCTCGGACGGCCTGTCGCGCACCTCGCGGCAGATGAGCGAACAGGTGAGCGGGGTGCTGACCAAGCGCCCGCTGGACCAGGCCCAGCTCGACGAGTTGGAGGAGATGCTGATCGAGGCCGACCTCGGCCCCGCGGCGGCCGCCAAGATCGCCGCGGCGTTCGGCGCCGAGCGTTTCGGCCGCCAGGTGGACGCGCGGGAGGTCAAGGAGGCGCTGGCCGCCGCGGTTGCCCGTGAGCTGGCGCCGCGCGAGGGGTTGTTCGATCCGCTCGCGGGCCCGAGGCCCTTCGTGGTGCTGTTCGTGGGCGTCAACGGCTCGGGCAAGACCACCACGCTCGGCAAGATCGCCGCCGACCTGAACGGCCGCGGCGCCAAGGTGCTGATCGCCGCCTGCGACACCTTCCGCGCCGCGGCCGTGGAGCAGCTGCACGTCTGGGCCGAACGCGCCGGCGCGGCGTTCATCAGCGGTCCGCAAGGCGCCGACGCCGCCGGCCTCGCCTACGACGCCCTGGCCAAGGCCCAGGCCGAGGCGTTCGATGTGGTGCTGATCGACACGGCGGGACGGCTGCAGAACAAGCAGGGCCTGATGGACGAGCTCACCAAGATGGTCCGGGTGCTGCGCAAGCTCGATCCGGACGCGCCGCATGAGGTGCTGCTGGTGCTCGACGCCACCGTGGGGCGCAACGCCGTGGCCCAGGAGCACGTTTTCGGCAACATGATCGGGGTCACCGGCATCGTCATGACCAAGCTCGACGGCACCGCCCGCGGCGGGGTGCTTGTGCCGGTGGCGCAGGCGTCCGACAGTCCGATCAAGCTGGTCGGCGTCGGTGAAGGGATCGACGACCTGCAGGCGTTCGACGCGCGCGCCTTCTCGCGCTCGCTGGTGGGATTGGAAGCGTAGGAGAGCATGCAAGCCGCGCCGATTCTGCGCCAGCTGGTCAACGCGGCCCCGGCCGTGGCCTTTCTGGCCGTCCTCTTGATCACCCACGACTTCCGCACCTCGACCTGGGTGCTGGTCGGCCTCTCGGCCGTGGCCCTGGCGATCAGCCTGATCGTCGAGCGGCGGATCGCGCCGATCCCCGCCTTCTCGGGCGGCGCGGCGCTGGTGTTCGGCGGCCTGTCGCTGGCCCTGCACCGCAACGACCTGCTGCAAATGAAGATGACCATCGTCGACGGGGCGCTGGGGGCGGCGCTGTTTGTCGGCCTCGCCCTGAAGCGCAACCCGCTGAAGATGCTGCTCGGCGCGGCCATCAGCCTGCCTGACGAGGCTTGGCGAGTGCTGACGATCCGCTACGGCCTCTTCTTCTGGGGCTCGGCGATCGCCAACGAGATCGTCCGTAGGACGCAGACGCCGGAAGTCTGGGCGACATTCAGGGTCGTCGCCATCGGCGCGGCGGTGCTGTTCGGGGCGGCCCAGTTCCCCCTGCTGCGGAAGTATTGGCGCGACGATACGCCCGCGCCGGCGCCGGAACCCCCCGAGCCGGGTTTCTGACCCCCTTCCGCCCGGCGCCATTGACGCCTACGGACGGTCTGTCGTCAAATTGACGCAAGGATCGGGTAAGGGCGGCGTACGATCGGCCGCGGCAAGGGGGCGTCATGGCCAAGAAACAGAAGAGCCCCGACGGCGGTCTGTCGCAGTCGGTGACGCATCTGCTCCACCGCGTCCTCCAGCTCGCGCTCGACTACCATGCCGAGGCCTCTGGCCCGGCAGGGCTGACGCAGCGCCAATACACCGTGCTGGCCGCCGCCGGGGCGGCCGACGGGGTCTCGCAGAGCGACCTGGTGCGGGCCACCGGCATCGACCGCTCGACGCTGGCCGACCTGGTGGCGCGGATGATCTCCAAGGGTCTCCTGGAGCGGGAGCGCTCGGCCACCGACGCGCGCGCCAACACCGTGCGGCTCAGCGACGCCGGCCGGCTGGCGCTGAGCGAGGGCGGCAAGCCCGCCGCCCGCTCCGACGAGCGCCTGCTCGACCTGCTGCCGCCGAAGAAGCGCGAGAGCTTCCTGAAGACCCTGGCCACCCTGGCCGCGGCCGCCGACGCCACCGCGGCCCCGATGAAGCCGGAAAAGGCCAAGACGGAGAAGACCAAGTCGCCCAAGCCCGCCAAAGCCGCCAAGCCGACCGCGCCCAAGAAGAAGGGCAAGAAGGCCAAGAAGCAGCCCAAGGCGGCCGCCTAGCCGCTCCTCACCCGCGCAGCGGGGGAGGCGGATCGGCGCGTCGCAGACGCGACGAGACGGAGGGGGCGCGAAGCGGCGTTAACGAGATGGCGAGCATCGCGGAGGCGGCCCTGCGCCCACTCCGTCACGCGTTCGCGTGACACCTTCCCCGTTTCACGGGTGAGGAGCGGTTAAACCAGGATGTTGATGATCGAGCCCGGCGGCGGCAGGCGGTCGGTGGCGCGGGCTTCGGCGGCGGCGGCGCTGCGGGCGCCTTCGGAGGCTGAGGCGGTGGGGCGATCGGGCCGCGCCTCGGCCTGGGCTACGACCTTTCCGCCTTGGCCGGAAAGGGCGGCGTCGAAGAAGGCCTTCTGCGCCGCCGCCCGCACATCGTTGCGCCCCGGCCGAATGTCGCTCGGCGCGGGCGGCCAGACCTGCGGGCGGACGGGAGGGAGGGCCATGGCGTTACGGGTACGATCTCAGATCGGGTTATGGTTAACGCTAGCGAAGCTCGGGCGTTATGGTCAACGCAAGGTTAAGATCCGGCCTTGCCAAGCAGGGCCGCGGCGTCGCCGGCCGTGAGCGGCTGGGCCTCCTTGTCCAGGATGCGACCGTCGGCGGCCACCACATAGGTCTCTGGAACGCCCGTGACCCCGAAATCGATCCCGACCCGGCCGCTGCGGTCGACGAAGACCGTCTGGTAGGGATCGCCGTAGCGGGCCAGGAACTGGCGGGTATTGGCCGGGTCGTCCTCCCAGGCGATCCCCACCACCCGCACGCCCTGCGCCTTCAGCGCCGCCAGGGTCGGGGCTTCCTGGGCGCAGGGCACGCACCAGGAGGCGAAGAAGTTGATCAGCGTCACGCCTTGCACCGCGGCCCGCAGCGGCGTCGGGGCCGAGCCGTCGAGGCCGGGCAGCGGATCGTTGGGGGCGATCGTTCCCACCGTGGCCCGCGGGATCACCTGCGGATTGTGGTGCAGGGCGAAGAGGCCGAACACCAGCACCAGCGCGGCCAGTCCGGCGATCGGGGCCAGGGCCATGAGCCGCCTCATGGGGTTCGCTCCGCCTCCAGCCGCTCGGCCTCGCGCCGCCAGCGCCGGGCGCGGGCGATCGTGTCGGCGACCATCCAGACGAAGATCACGGCGGTGACCGCGTAGGCCGGCCAGACGAAGACCGCGTACTTGTCGTGCAGGAGCGCCGCGAGCGTCACCGGCCGGCCGCCTGCACCTCCAGGGCCTCCGCGCGGCGGCGCCAGACTTCGCCCCGGGTCCGCTCCAGCCAAAGAGCGCCGAAAGCGAAGGTGTAGCCGGCGCCCATCAGCGCCAGGGGGATCAGGAACACCGGCGCGATGGTCGGCCCGTCAGCGCGGAAGATCGATTCGCCCTGGTGCAGGGTGTTGACGCAGAGGATCGGCGTGCACTCCACCGACAGCTTGACGATGGCCAGCACGATCAGGCCGGACAGCGCCAGGATCGCCGCCGGGGTCACCGCCTTGCGCTCGTCATCGATGGCCGACCGCAGGGCGACATAGCCGACGAACAGCAGGAACAGCACGAACACCGAGGTCAGGCGCGCATCCCACACCCACCAGGCGCCCCACATCGGACGCCCCCAGAGCGAGCCGGTGATCAGCGCCAACAGGGTGAAGCCGGCGCCCAGCGGCGCGGCGGCGCGGGCGGCGGCGTCGGCGATGGCGTGGCGGAACACCAAGGAGATCAGGCTGGAGCCGCCCAGGCAGGCGTAGGCGAACATCGACGTCCAGGCGGCGGGCACGTGCACGAACATGATCCGCACCGTCGTGCCCTGCTGGTAGTCAGGGGGGGCGGCCAGCCCCAGCCAGAGGCCGGGGGCGATCAGCAGCACCGCGAGCGCCCCGCAGAGCGGCGCGGCCCAGCGCGAGAAAGCCATGAACCGGTGCGGATTGGCCAGCGCCGTCAGCATGGCGCGGGAATAAAGGCCTGGGCGGCAGGGGGCAAGCCGCCCAGGCCTGGGTTCGGCGGTCAGCCTTGCGGCGGGCCGCCTGGCCCCATGGGTTGATCGCCGTCGTGGTGGTGATGCATGCCGTCGGCGCCCGCCATGTCGTGGTGGTCGCCGTCGCCATGATCACCCATCATCATTGGCGCGATCGCGTCGAAAGCGGCCTGCTGCGAGGGCGTCAGCTGGGCGTAGAAGGTCTTCACCGCCTCGGCGTGGGCCGCCATCCGGGCGCGCTGGGCGTCGAAGTGGGCCAGCATCTTGTCGAGGCGCTGGGGCGTCGTCAGGTGCTCGTCCTGGTCATGGTCGTGGTGGCGATCCATGTCGGCGCCGGGCGGGGGCTGCATGGAATCGAGGAAAGCATTGAGCGCAGGGTCTTGGGCCGGCGTCAGCTGCAGCATTGTGCGCAGGTGGTCGGCCATGTGGGCGCGCATCTGGGCGGGGTCGTGGTGGTGGTGCGGCATGTCGGCGGCGGCCGGGGGAGGCGGCGGCGCCGGTTGGGCGAAGCTGGCCGTGGCCAGGCTCAGCGGGAGCACGAGGCTGGCGAGCAGCCCCAGGCGAAGGGAGGTCATGCTGGAATGCGTCTCCGTGGGCGGGAGACTGCTTGATGCGCCTCATCGATGTCCGGGGAATGTCGGCTTTGGCGCCGATTGTTTCAGGGTTGAGCCGGTTGAGGCTTTGTCATGACGCGGCGTTGCGGCAGGCGGCGGCCGCGGCGAACGGGCAGACGGCGGCGGCCGCCAGCGCGTAGGCGATGAGCAGCAGCAGGCCGCTTTGCCAGGGGGCGCCGACGCCGAGGGCGTAGAGCGCATCGCCGCCGAACAGCACCGCGGGAGTGAGCAGCGGCAGCACGATCACCGCGATGATCAGCCCGCCGCGGCGACTGCCGATGGCCAGCGCCGCGCCGAGACCGCCGACGAAGGCGAACGCCAGGCCGCCGGCCAGACCCGTGGCGAGGATCATCGGCGCCATCGCCGGGGCCGCCCCCAGCGAGATGGCCGCCAGCGGCGCGGCGAGGGCCAGCGGGACGCCGACCGCGATCCAGTGGGCGAGGCACTTCACCGCCGCCACGGCCTCGGTCGGCGTGCGCCCGAGCATCAGCAGGTCCAGGGCCCCGTCCTCGAAGTCGCGCTCGAACATCCGCTCGATGGAGAGCAGCGTCGCCAGCGCCAGGATCACCCAGACGATCCCGCTCGCCACCCCCGCCAGCCGCTCCGGCGGCGGACCGGCGAAGGGCAGGAGGCCAATGATGGTGGCGTAGAAGCCCAGCGCCAGCAGCGGCCCGCCGCCGCCGCTCCAGGCCAGCGCCAGCTCGCGGCGGAAGAGCAGCGCCAGCGCGCTCATGCGCCGAGCTCGACCGTGCGCGCGGCGATCGGCAGCGGGTCGTGGACGGCGGCCAGCACCAGCCCGCCGCCGTCCAGGTGCGCGGCCATCAGCTCGCCGAACAGGGCCCGGTGCTGGGAGTCGAGGGGCGCCAGCGGCTCGTCGAGCAGCCACAGCGACCGGGGGCTGGCGATCAGCCGCGCGAGCGCCAGCCGCCGGCGCTGACCCGCGGAAAGATGGCGCACCGCCAGGCGCAGCACCCGTCCTAGCCCCAGCCGCTCCGCCGCCGCCAGCGCCGCCGCCTCGCTGGCGCCGGTCCAGCCGGCTTGGAACAGCAGCTCCTCGCGGGCGATCCGGCCGCTCTTTAGGCCGTCCTGGTGGCCGACTAGGTGCAGATCGCTTCGCCGCGCCTCGTCGGCGTCCAGCGGCCCCCGCGGCCCGGCAAAGCCGATCTGGCCGCAGACCGGCCGGATGAAACCGGCGATGGCGCGCAGCAGGCTGGTCTTGCCAGCGCCGTTGGCGCCGGTCAGCGCCACGGCCTCACCGCCGGCGAGTTCGAGTCCCAGATGCGCGAACAGTCGCCGCTCGCCACGCTCGATGGCGAGGTCTTCAACCGCGAGGCGCGAGATCATCGGCGCATTCCGCCGCGGCGCGGCGGCGCAGGCGCATGGACGGGGCGATGAGCCGGGGCTAAGAAGCCGGCGGCCGCGAGCCGGGGACTTTCCATGGCATCGCGCGGCGCGGGGCGGGACGCTGTGTGTCCCTCCTGATCAGCGCGCGACCCCGGAACCGATTTTCGGGCGGCCTTGAACAGGGAAGGACCCTCACATGTCGTCGATCGACAGCCTGAAGACCCGTCGCGAGCTGATCGCGGGGGGCAAGACCTATCATTACTATAGCCTGCGGGCGGCGGAAGACGCCGGACTTGCGGGCGTCTCCCACCTGCCGGTGTCGCTGAAGGTGCTGCTGGAGAACCAGCTGCGCTTCGAGGACGGGATCTCGGTCGGCGAGGACGACCTCAAGGCCTTCGCCTCGTGGCTCAACAACAAGGGCTCGGCCGAGCACGAGGTCAGCTTCCGGCCGGCGCGGGTGCTGATGCAGGACTTCACCGGCGTGCCGGCGGTAGTGGACCTGGCCGCCATGCGCGATGCGCTGGCCAAGCTCGGGTCGGACGCGGCCAAGATCAACCCGCTGGTGCCGGTCGACCTGGTGATCGACCACTCGGTGATGGTGGACTATTTCGGCGCCGCCACCTCGTTCGAACGCAACGTCGACCGGGAGTACGAACGCAATCTCGAGCGCTACCGGTTCCTGCGCTGGGGCTCGTCGGCCTTCAACAACTTCCGCGTCGTGCCGCCGGGCACCGGCATCTGCCACCAGGTCAATCTCGAGTACCTGGCCCAGACGGTGTGGACCGGCCCGGCCGGCGACGATGAATTCGCCTATCCGGACACGGTGGTCGGCACCGACAGCCACACCACCATGGTCAACGGCCTCTCGGTGCTGGGCTGGGGCGTCGGCGGCATCGAGGCCGAGGCGGCCATGCTCGGCCAGCCGATCCCGATGCTGATCCCCGAGGTGATCGGCTTTCGCCTCACCGGCGCGATGCCCGAGGGCGCCACGGCCACCGACCTGGTGTTGACCGTCACCCAGATGCTGCGCAGGAAGGGCGTGGTCGGCAAGTTCGTCGAGTACTGCGGCCCCGGCCTCGACAGCCTGAGCATCGAGGACCAGGCCACCATCGCCAACATGGCGCCCGAGTACGGCGCCACCTGCGGCTTCTTCCCGGTCACCCAGGCGACGCTCGACTATCTGACCCGCACCGGGCGGGCCAAGGAGCGGGTGGCCCTCGTCGAGGCCTACGCCAAGGAACAGGGCCTGTGGAGCGAGCCCGGCCATCCGGAGCCGGTGTTCACGGACGTGCTGGAGCTGGACTTGGCCGGCGTCGCGCCGTCGCTCGCCGGGCCGAAGCGGCCGCAGGACCGGGTGGCGCTCGCCGACGCCGCCAGCGCCTTCAGGGGCGCCCTGACCAGCGAGTTCGGCAAGGACGACGAGAGCGCCGGCCAGCGCGTGGCGGTGGCGGGCGAGACGCACGACGTCGGCAACGGCGACGTGGTGATCGCCGCCATCACCTCCTGCACCAACACCTCCAACCCCAGCGTGCTGCTGGCGGCTGGCTTGCTGGCCAAGAACGCGGTCGCCAAGGGCCTGAAGACCAAGCCCTGGGTGAAGACCTCGCTGGCGCCCGGATCACAGGTGGTCACAGACTATCTGGACAAGGCCGGGCTGACCAAGCCGCTCGATGCGCTCGGCTTCAACCTGGTGGGCTACGGCTGCACCACTTGCATCGGCAACTCCGGTCCGCTCGCCGAGCCAATCTCCAAGGCGGTGCAGGACGGCGACCTGGTGGCGGTGTCGGTGCTGTCCGGCAACCGCAACTTCGAGGGCCGGGTCAATCCCGACACCCGCGCTAACTACCTCGCCTCGCCGCCGCTGGTGGTGGCGTACGCGCTGGCCGGCTCGATGCTGATCGACCTCGACAACGAGCCGCTCGGCCCCGGCAAGGGCGGCAAGCCGGTCTACCTGAAGGACATCTGGCCCTCCACCAAGGACATCGCCGCCCTGCAGAAGAAGGTGGTCGGCGAGGCGATGTTCGAGGCCCGCTACGGCGACGTCTTCAAGGGCGATAAGCACTGGCAGGGCATCGAGGTCGCCGGCGGCCAGACCTACGCCTGGGACATGGGCTCGACCTACGTGCAGAACCCGCCCTACTTCGAGGGACTGACCATGACCCCGGAGCCGGTCACCGACGTCCTTGAGGCGCGCATCCTGGGCATCTTCGGCGACTCGATCACCACCGACCACATCAGCCCCGCCGGCAACATCCGCAAGTCGTCGCCGGCCGGCGAGTACCTCTCGCAGCACCAGGTCAGCCAGTCGGCCTTCAATTCCTACGGCGCCCGGCGCGGCAACCACGAGGTGATGATGCGGGGCACCTTCGCCAACATCCGCATCCGCAACCGGATCACGCCGGACATCGAGGGCGGCGTCACCAGGCACTTCCCTTCCGGCGAGGTGATGTCGATCTACGACGCGGCCATGCGCTACAAGGCCGAGGGTCGTCCGGCGGTGATCTTCGCCGGCAAGGAATACGGCACCGGCTCCTCGCGCGACTGGGCGGCCAAGGGCACCAAGCTCCTGGGCGTGCGGGCGGTGATCGCCGAAAGCTTCGAGCGCATCCACCGCTCCAACCTGGTCGGCATGGGGGTGCTGCCGCTGCAGTTCATCCACGAGGGCTGGCAACGGATGGGCCTCACCGGCGAGGAGATCGTCTCGATCCGCGACCTCGAGGACGTGGCCCCGCGCAAGCAGGTCATGGTGGAGGCCTACCGCCCCTCGGATGGCAAGATCGCCCGCTTCCCGGTCCGCTGCCGCATCGATACGCCGACGGAGCTTGAGTATTTCCGCCATGGCGGGGTGCTCAACTTCGTGCTGCGCAACCTCGCCAAGGCGCACTGAGGCGCGGATCCGGCCAGCTGTGTCGCCCGGGCGACGACCGCCCGGGCGCTCACGGCTTAGTGAAACGCCGCACCCCAAAAGTCTGACTAATACCCGGCCGATGAGACGGGGCAGTCTGGTGTTGGCGATCGCGAGCCTCGCCGCCTCGGCGGGCGCGGCTCTGGCCAGACCCCCCGTGGTGGTCGAGCTCTACACCGCGCAGGGCTGCGTCTCGTGCGCGGCGGCGGATGCGCGCATCGCCAGCCTCGCCGCCGCCAAGGATGTGATCGCCCTCACCTTCTCGGTCGACTACTGGAATTATCTCGGCTGGCCGGACACCTTCGCCAAGCCGGAGTTCGCCGACCGCCAGCGCGCCTATGACAAGCGCTTCGGCGTCGAGGAGGTGTTCACCCCGCAGGTGGTGGTGGACGGGCGCGTCCAGACCGCGGCGGTCAAGGCCGACGAGATCGACGACCTGGTGCAGGGCGCGCGCCACACGCCGATGGACCCGCCGCAGATGTTCTGGCGCGGCGAGCGGGTGGGGATCGGCGGCGGCCGCCGGCCGCGTGGCGGCGCCGGCGTCTGGCTGATCCGCTACGATCCGCGCGAGGCGCAGGTCGAGGTCAAGGACGGCGACAATCGCGGCCACACGGTCAGCGAACGCAATGTGGTGGTGCAGCTGATGCGGCTGGGCGCCTGGCGCGGCCAGCCGATGCTGCTGCCGCTGCCCGCCGCGCCGGCGACCGGCCTGAAGACGCTGGTGATGGTGCAGGGCGACGACGGCGGCAAGATCCTCGCCGTGCTGCAGCAGCCCGCCAAGCCCTGAACCCGACCCTCGAAGCGCTTCCTCGGAAAAGCAAAACCCCCGCGGCCGGTTGGGGGCGTGGCCGCGGGGGTGGCTTGGAGGGGTTGTGTCGGCCGACCGGACCCCTCGATCCAGGGGGGCTGGGGGGGCTGTTCAGGATCCGGGACCGACGAGGCTTCCCGATCAGCCGACCACCGCAAGATCGGGGTCCAACCGGGCGCGTGCTGGGCGGAAATAAGGTCATTTCAGGGCTGAGGATGAAGCTTGCGTCATGTTTCGGCGAAGTGTTGCGCGCCGGACCTCCCCATTTGCGGGCGGGCCGCTTAAGTTTCGAGGCGCATGGCCCTGGAATCGCCCGCCCAGCCCAGTCGGGCTGTCACCTTCTTCGAGCGCCGCGAGCTCGACCGCCTGCTCAGACTCTACGGCCAGATGGTCGCGGCCGGGCACTGGCGCGACTATGCGATCGACGGCCTGCGCGACGCCGCGGTGTTCTCGGTCTATCGCCGCGCCTCGGAGTCGCCGCTCTACCGCATCGAGAAGCGCCCGGCGCTGTCCCGCCGCCAGGGCGCGTGGGCGGTGATCGGTCAGGCCGGCGTCATCCTGCGCCGCGGCCACGAACTGGAGCAGGTGCTGCGCTTCTTCGACCGCGGCCGCTTCGCGGTCGTCGAGTGAGTGGCGCCCGAGTGATCCGGTAGGCACTCGTTTACCGTACCGGCGGAGACTGGCGCTTCGAGCCGCGCTTGTCCGTCCTCCCGGAGCTACCCGCCATGTCCTGCGACGCCGTCGCCCTCGCCGCCACCTTCTGGCTCATCTCCACCAGCGCGGTCGGTCCCGCCCCGGGCGCGCCGCCCGCCGTCACCGCGCCGCCCTCGGTGGCCGCCGAGCCACTGTTCGCCGATATCATCCGCCGGGCCGCCAAGCTGAAGGACGAGACCGCCGCCTACGAGAAGGGCTCGCTCGACCTCGGACTCGACCAGCTGCCAGGCTTCGCCGGCTTCGAGACCGCCGTGGGCGAGCTCTCGGCCCTCGACATGCAGGGCCACGTGCTGCTGCTCCAGCGCGGCACCACCGACGACCTGAAGTGCATCCTGAAGGGCATCTCGCAGGACCTGCCGGTGAAGCTGAAGGAGCTGGAGACCGCGCCCAACGCCAAGACCCGGCACGAGGCGCTCGACGACATGTTCTACCTGCTGCGCGACAACGTCGAGGTGATCACCGCCCCGCCGCAGCCGGCGGCCTAGCGGCCGCGTCCAGGGCGGCCGCCACCAGGCCCGAGGTCAGCAGCTGCGGCAGCACCTTCGGCGGCCCGCCGTCGGTCCCGTAGACCAGATAGAGCGGCACGCCAACGCGGCCCTGGTCGGCCAGCGCCTTGGCGATGGCGCCGTCGCGGTTGGTCCAGTCGGCTTTCAGATAGACCGCGCCGGTGCGCTGGAAGGCGCGCACGGCCTCGGCGGTGTTGAGCGCCGCCTGTTCGTTGAACTGGCAGGTGACGCACCAGGCGGCGGTGAAGTCCACGAACACCGGCTTGCCCGCGGCCCTCAGCGCCGCGACCCGCTCCGGCGTCCATGGCTCCGATGGCACCCCGGCGGCGACGGCGACGCTGGCGTTCGCGGCCTGCGGCGGCGGCCCGAACGGCGCGACGGCCAGGATGGCCGCGGCGGCGGCGACGGCCGCGGCGGATAGTCCGAAGACGACCCGCGCCCGCTGGCCGTTCGCCGAGCGTCGCTGCGCCGCCCCGAAGATCCAGGCCGCCAGCCCCACCAGCACCGCGCCGGCAAAGGCGGCGGCGAGGCTGCCGCGGTCGGTCTGCGCCGCCAGCACCCACAGCAGCCAGGCGGCCGCCGCGTACATCGGGAAGGCCAGCACCTTCTTCAGCACGTCCATCCACGGTCCGGGCCGGGGCAGCCGGCGCAGCAGGCCGGGGCTGAAGGCGAGCAGGGTGAAGGGCGCGGCGAAGCCCAGCGCCAGGGCGGCGAAGATCGCCAGCGCCGGCAGCGCCGGCTGGGTCAACGCGTAGCCCAGCGCCGGGCCCATGAACGGCGCCGTGCAGGGCGCGGCCACCACCACCGCCAGCGCGCCGGTGAACACGGCGCCG
>Ga0302325_10016372_pt1 | contig 15714 bp, 14 predicted proteins | sample Palsa_T0_2_FD_201948 | JGI IMG/M metagenome (GOLD analysis project Ga0302325, IMG submission 201948) | Peat permafrost microbial communities from Stordalen Mire near Abisko, Sweden - Palsa_T0_2 | ecosystem: Environmental > Terrestrial > Soil > Palsa > Peat permafrost | place: Sweden: Abisko...
GATCACGTTCGCCACGTGCGAGCCGAACACGCCGCGGTAGGTGTGCGCCTCATCGATGACCACCACGGCGAGGTTGGCGAACCAGTCTCCCCAGGCATCGTGATGGGGCAGGATGCCCATGTGCAGCATGTCGGGATTGGTGAGCACGACGTTTGAGCGCCGGCGGATCTGGGTGCGCGCCGCCCGCGGGGTGTCGCCGTCATAGATCGCCGGGCGCACCTGCTTGACCAGGCCGAAGGCCGACAGGGCCCGGGCCTGGTCCTGGGCCAGCGCCTTGGTCGGGTACAGATACAGCGCGCGGGCCTTGCTGTCGCGGCACAGCACGTCGAGCGTCGGCAGGTTGAAGCAGAGCGACTTGCCCGAGGCGGTACCGGTGGTGACGATCGTCGGACCGGCCCAGGCGGCGAACAGCGCGTCGCGCTGATGCTCGTACAGACGCTCGATGCCGGTCCGTTTGAGCGCCAGGGCGACCGACGGATGCAGCTCGTCCGGCAGCGCGACCAGACGGGCCGCGGCGGGCCCCTCGTCCGCCTCGCAGACGAGCCGCTCGTCCTCGCGGCCGGCCTGCAGCAGGGCGCTCCAGGGCTCGGCATCTCCGGTCGCGGTCATCGCCTTGCGATAGTAGAGCCGCGATGACCGAGTCCGCGACCGAGCACTGGGCCCGCGCCCGCACGTTCCATCATTCGCTGTATTCGCCGGCACGGGTCGCCGCCGAACGGACGGACACCGTCGCCGTCTGCCTCCCGGCCCGCGAATGCGCGGCGACCGTCGGCGAGATCGTTGGCACGCTGATGTCGCAGCGCGAACAGGGGGTGATCGACGAGGTGGTCGTGGTCGATGCCGCCTCGCGTGACGGCAGCGCGGCGATCGCGGCGCGGGCGGGCGCGACCGTCCTGCAGGAGGCCGAGTTGCTGCCCGAGTTCGGCCCCGTGCGGGGCAAGGGCGATGCGATGTGGCGGGCACTGTCGCGGGTGCACAGCGACGTCGTGTGCTTCCTCGACGCCGACCTGGAGCACTTCCAGGCGCACTACGCCAGCGGCGTGATCGGGCCGGTGGTGTGCGAGCCGCGGGTCGCGTTCTGCAAGGCGTTCTACCGGCGACCGTTCACCCACGGCGGCGTGTCGGTGCCCGACGGCGGTGGCCGGGTCAACCACCTCATGGCCCGGCCCGCGCTCGCACTGTTCTTTCCCGAGCTGGCCGGGGTCCGTCAACCGCTGGCCGGCGAGATCGCCGCGCGCCGCGAGCTGCTGGCCCGCATCCCGATCACCACCGGCTATGGCGTGGAGATCGCCATGCTCATCGACGCCTGGCAGACCGTCGGCTTGGGCCAGATGGCGCAGGTCGACCTCGACGTGCACCACAACGCCCATCAGTCGCTGGCCGCCCTGTCGAGCATGTCCTACTCGGTGCTCGAGGTGGTGGCGCGGCGACTGGAGCGCGAGGGCCGCCTGCGCGACCTGGCGCCCGCGCCGCTGCTGGGGGCCGACGGGGCGCGCTCGGCGCAGACTCTCGAGCGGCCGCCGCTGGACAGCCTGCAGGAATCCGGGATGCCCGCGCGGTGAGCTCGCTGCGCTGCGTCTACCTCGACCTCGATGGCACGCTGCTCGGGCACCGCGCGTCGCTGCTGCACGACGGCGACGGCGCGGTCTCCCTGGCCGGCGTGCGGGCCGTGGAGGCCTGCCTGCGCGCCCAGGTGGAAGTGGTGCTGATGAGCGGCCGGCGGGCCGCGCAGGTGGCCGAGGATGCCCGGCTGCTCGGGCAGCACTCCTACGTGTTCGAGGGCGGCGCCTGTCTGGTGCTCGACGGCGAGGCCCAGTGGCTCAGCCGCGAGCTGACGCCGGGCGAGCGCACGATCGCCGAGCAGATCGAGGACAGCGGTGCCCCGGCCCTGCTGCTCGACCGCTATCGCGGCCGCCTGGAATACCACGAGCCGTGGCACGTCCAGCGCGAGGTGTCGCATCTGTTCCGCGGGCTGGTCGACGCCGAGGAGGTCGACCTCGTCCTGCGAGAGGGCGGTCATGGCAACCTGCGGCTCATCGACAACGGCGTGGTCACCCGTCGCTCCGAGGCCCTCGCCGGGCTGGATCACGTCCGCGGCTACCACCTCGTTCCCGCCGACGTCTCGAAGGTCGCCGCGGTGGTCGCCCACCGCCGAGCGCGAGGCTACGAGCGCGAGCAGACGATGGCGATCGGAGACTCCCGTGAGGACCTCGCCTGCGCGGCGGCGGTGGGCGAGGTGTGGATGGTGGCCAACGCGCTCGAGCGCGATCCCACCATGCGGGCACTGCTGGCCAGCCACGGCAATGCCCGGGCGGCCCAGGACAGCCACGGCGCCGGCGTGTACGAGGCGGTGGTCTCGGCCCTCATGACCCGTCGCTGAGCCTCAGGACCGGCGGCGGCGCAGTCGCCGCCAGACCCTCCGCCAGAAGCCGGGCGGCGGGCGCCGCCACCGCGCGGGGGGAGGCACGGTGGCGCGCACGAGCGCGACCCAGTCGGTCAGCGGCAGCTCGCCGGCGATCAGCTGCCCGAGTGCGCTGGTCACCGGAGCCTCGATCCCCGCCGACTCGAGGGCGCGGGCGAGCAGCGGCACCGACTCCAGCGACTCGATGGCCTGACCGATGCGGGCGGGGATGTCGGCGGCGCTGACCCCGGCGGCCAGCAGCTCGCCGGCGCGCCGGTTGCGGCTGTTCGGGGCCAGCACGGTGGCCACCAGGTCGCCGGTGCCGGCCAGGCCGATCATCGACTCCGGTCGAGCACCCTGACTGACGGCGAACCGCCAGACCTCGGCGAAGATGTGTCCGGCCGCCGCCCCCGCGGCGTTGAGGCCCTGGGCCTCGGTCGCCCCGGCCGCCAGCGCCGCGGCGTTCTTGGCCGCCCCGGCCAGCTCGACCCCGATCGGGTCGTTGGAGCGCTCGCACACCACGCCCGCGCGGATGAGCACCTCGGCCACGGTGCGGGCCAGGTCTTCGTCGATCGAGGCGGCGACCAGCCCGGCGCCGGCGCTGACCATCTCGTGGGCGTGGGCGGGACCGCCGACGCAGGCCACGCGCGAGGCGCCGAACGAGCTCGACAGCAGCGCCGTGGGCGGGATGCCGCTCGGCGGCACCAGTCCCTTGGCCAGCGACACGATCGCGGCCCGGTCGTCGAGCCCGGCGTTCGCGAGCCCGTCGATGATCTCGCCCAGCGCCCGCGAGGGCACCGCCAGGAACACGTAGTCGGCCCGGGCCACGCCGTCCGGCACCGTCTCGATCCGCAGCGAGCCGGGGAGCTCCACTCCGGGGAGATACACCTTGTTCTCGCGCTCGCTCTCCAGACGAGTGGCCTGCTCGGCGGTCCGCGCCTGCAGCGTCGTGCGTAGCCCGGCCCGGGTGAGCAGGACCGCCAGCGCCGTGCCGAAGGAGCCGGCGCCGATCACCGTGGCCCGGCGTGCGGCGAGGTTGGGCAGCGACACGCGGACCTGGCGCCCGCCGAGCCGGGCCACGCCGGGAGGCGTCTCGTCGGGCGGATCGGGCTCGGAGGTAGACATGCTGGCGGCGAGCGTATCGGCCCCCGCCGCCCGTATGATCCCCTGCGGCGACGCTTGCTCGGGTCACGCAGATGAGTGCCGCCCGCTTTCCATCTCCTCCCGCCTCGGCACAGCTCGCCGACAGCTCCGCCTGGCTGGGCGGCCTGCCCGGGCTGCCCGAGCAGTCGCAGATGTGGATCGCCCAGGCCCCGGCCCGCCGGGCCGCGCTGGCCCGGCAGGCGGCCGCTCTGACCCAGCCCCTGCCGCATCCGGCCGGGGTCGGGCGGATCTTCGAGATGGCCGGACGCGCGGCCGCCGGTGCCGGGACGTTGATCGGATCCGATCTGCCCCGCAGCGTCGTGCAGACGGTCCTGCACGGCGTCCCCGGCGAGGACTGGGCATCGGTGGCCACCCGCCGGGCCGAGCAGGTCGTGCGGGGCGGCGGCCCGGTCTACGTGAAGCTCGGCCAGTTCATCTCCAGTGCCCGCGGCCTGCTGCCCGACGAGGTCGTCCAGGCCTTCGCCTGGTGCGTGGACGACGTCACGCCGCTGGCGGCGGGCCGCGCGCAGGCGATCGTGGCTCGCGAGCTCGGCGGACCGCTGTCAGGCCGGTTCGCCGACTTCGACGACGCGCCGCTGGCCGCCGGCTCGATCGCCCAACTGCACTGCGCCGTGCTGCGCGACGGCACCGAGGTGGTCGTCAAGGTGCGCCGGCCCGGCCTGCGACGGTGCTTCGAGGTCGACATCCGCGCGCTGTCGGTGCTGGCCACGCTCGGCGAGTGGCGCACCGAGGCGGCCCGGCAGGCCAATGCTCGCGGAGTGGTGGCGCTGTTCGCCGAGATCGCGCTGCAGGAGCTCGATCTGCGACTCGAGGCGGCCAACATGGTGGAGGTGGGCCTGGTCGCCGAGCACTCGGGCCTGACGCACGTGCGTTGTCCGCGACCGGTGCCGGAGCTGGTGACCGAGCGCATGATCGTCATGGAGCGTCTCGATGGCGTACGCTACACCGACGCGCCGGATCTGCTGTGCGCCGGCGTCGACCGAGCCGGACTGCTGCGGCTGGCCGTACAGGGTGTGCTGGAGAGCAGCCTGGTCTACGGGGTGTTCCACGGCGACCTCCACGCCGGCAACGTGCTCATCGATGCGGACGGCCACTTCGGCCTCGTCGACTTCGGAATCGTCGGGCGCCTCGACGGCGCCCGACGCGACGCGCTCATCGAGTTGATGCTCGGGCTCGGGACCGACGACGTGCCGCTGCAGGTGCGCGCGCTCGCCGGCTTCGGGGCGATCGAGCCCGGTGCCGACCTCGACGCGCTCACCCGCGAGCTGCAGGAGCTGGTGGCGGCCCGCGACCCCGGGCTGCAGATGAGCCAGGCCGAGATCGCCAATCGACTCGGCGCCCTCATTCGGCTGCTCGCGGCGAGGGGCGTGCGGGTGCCCAAGGATCTTGTCCTGTTCTTCAAGAACCTCCTCTATCTGAACGCGTTCGCGGCCAGCATCGCGCCCGACGTCGATCTACTCGGCGAGATCGAGCCGATCTTCGGCTACTTCGCGGAGAAGTACGCCGAGGAGATCGCCGTCGCCCGCGCCGGGTGACGGGGCGCTCAGCGCGTCCGAGCGCCGATCGGCGCGTCGGCCAGCCGCTGCGCCAGGGCCGCTGCGGCCGCCTCGAGCGCCGGCTCGTCGCCGGCCTCGATGATGGCCTGCAGGTCGAGGATCCGGGCGTCGAACCGGGAGAGGGCGTCGCATCCGACGATGGCGTGCGCGGGCACGCCGATCTGGCGGGCCCGCGTGGCGATCTCGGCCGCCGCCTTGCCCTCGAGTGTGGACCGGTCGAGCCGGCCCTCGCCGACGATCACCGCGCGGGCCGGGCGCAGCCGCCCATCGAAGCTCAGTGCGTCGAGCACGAACGGGGCTCCGGCCTGCAGTTGCGCACCGAATCGGGCCCACAGTCCGCCCGCCAGTCCGCCGCCGGCGCCGCTCATCGCCACCCCGCGCGGGTCGCGCGGCCAGCGGCGGGCGAGTCGATCCAGGCGCCGGGCCAGCAGGCGCACCGCCGCCGGGTCGGCGCCCTTCTGCGGCGCGAAGCGCGCCGCCGCCTGCTCGAACGGGGTTCGCACGTCGCAGCACACGACCAGTCGCACGCGTCCCAGCCCGCCGGCGGCCTCGATCGCCTCGATCGCTCCGAGCCCGCCGTCGGTGGTGGCGCTGCCCCCGGCGGCCACGATCACCGTGGCGGCGCCGGCCGCGATCGCCGCCAGGATCAGCTCGCCGGTGCCACGGGTGCTGGCGACGAGCGGATCGCGCTCGTGGGCGGCCACCCGGGTCAGTCCGCTCGCCGCGGCCACCTCGACGATGGCGAGGCCGTCGTCGGGGATGAGCCCGAAGTCGGCCGGCACCAGGCGCCCGAGCGGGTCGGACACCGTGGCGGTGTCGCGGTGTCCGCCACGTGCGCCGAGGAGCACCTCCAGGGTCCCCTCACCGCCGTCGGCCACCGGGCACAGGTCCGGCGGGGGCTCGCCGGCCGTCTGCAGCCCGCGTCCGATGGCGGCGGCCACCTGCCGGGCCGAGAGCGTGCCCTTGAACGCGTCGGGGGCCACGAGAAACCGTCGCGGGATCACGGTCGGGCATCCTGTCAGCCACCGCCGCGCTACGGTAGCCCGCTGTGACGCTGCCGCTGTCTCCACCGATCGCCCCGGCGCTCGCCCTTTCGCGCAAGGCGCTGCCCGAGGATGGGCGCTACCTCTACGAGATCAAGCTCGACGGCTTTCGCTGCCTCGCCTTCGTGGATGGGGGCGAGGTCTTCCTGCAGTCACGCAACGGGCGTCCGCTCGGCCGCTACTTCCCCGAGCTTCGGTTCCCCCCAGGGCGTTACGTGCTCGACGGCGAGATCGTGGTGCGCGACAGCGCCGGGCACGAGGACTTCGACGCCCTGCAACCGCGGAACCACCCCGCGTTCTCGGGGTTGCAGCGTCTCGCCGGCGACCCGCCGGCCGTGTTCGTGGCCTTCGACGTCCTGGCCGTCGAGGACGCCGTGCTGATGGAGCGCTCGTTCGCCGAGCGTCGGGCCGAGCTGGTGGCGCTCCTGGCCGCGCTGCCGGACGAGGACGAGCCACTGGAGCTGATGGTCTCCGTGCAGAGCGCGGATGAGGCCCGCGGCTGGCTGCGCGACGCCGAGGGCGTCATCGCCAAGGAGCGCGACGCGCCCTACCTGCCGGGTGAGCGGCGCGGGATGGTGAAGATCAAGCGCGTGCGCACGATCGACGCGATCGTCGTCGGCTGGCGACCGGGTAAGGAGCCCGACACGGTGGGGGCGCTCATCCTCGGCCTGTATGACGGAGACGACGTGCGGGTGGTGGGGCATTGCTCCGGCCTGTCGGCGGCCGAGAAGCGACGCCTGCCCGGGTTCCTGGCCGCGCACGAGACCGGCGCTCGCGGCTCCGGCGAGGCCAGCCGGTGGACCGCCGGACGCGACCTCGAGTGGGTCGCCCTGCGGCCGGAGCTGGTGGTCGAGATCGACTTCGATCACGTCAGCGCCGGCCGGATTCGTCACGGGGCAAAGCTGCGTCGCTGGCGCGAGGACAAGCCCGCGACCGAGTGCACGTTCGCGCAACTGGGGCAGTGAGCCAAGCTGCTCGGGGCGGGGCCCGGGTTTTGCCGGCGCACCGCTAGGATCGGCGGCTATGACTACCGATCACGCCACCGTCGCCGAGGAGGAGTATCTCCAGAGTCTGTTCTGGCTCCAGGAGGCCGGATTGCCGATGACCGGGGCCAATGTGGCGCGCGCGATGCAGCTGTCGGCGCCGACGGTCCACGAGATGATCGGTCGCCTGGAGCGCGACGGGTACATCACCCGCGCCAGCGACAAGACGATCACCTTCACCGAGACCGGCTCCGCCCACGCCGAGGGCGTCGTGCGCCGCCACCGCCTGATCGAGCGCTTCCTCACGGATGTCCTCGGGGTGCCGTGGGACGAGGTGCACGAGGAGGCAGAGCGGCTCGAGCACGCGATGTCGCCGGTGCTCGAGCAGCGAATGCTCGCTGCGATCGGCGACGCCAAGACCTGCCCCCACGGCCATCCGATCGTGGCGGGTGCGCGGCTGCCCGGCGTGCCGCTCGCCGACGTGCAGGAGGGTGCGAAGGTGCGGGTCGTGCGGTTCGAGAACGAGGCCGAAGACCTCTTGCACTATCTCAAGGTCTCCGGGCTGGAACCGGGCCTGGAGGGCACCCTGGCCGCGCGCGACGGGCAGGAGGTCCTCGTGCGCGCCGCCGACGGGCGGGAGTGCCGGGTGACGCACAGCGTCGCCGAGACGGTGTCGGTGATCGCCGACCCGTCGCCCCCGGCCCGCACGGCGCTGCCGGAGGCGCTTGTGCTCGGGCAGCGCTACGGGCGGTAGGGGCGGCGGCCTTCGGGGGGCCCGGAGCCGGTGCGGGCCCGGGCGACGGTTGTTGGGCGGGCGGTTGGGCGGGCTGGCGGTCGGGCGGTTCGGTGCGCCCGGGTTGCCTGGACAGTGACGTTTTCGTGCGGCTTCGTCGCCTCGAGGCAACGTCCTGTGACGGTCGCGTCACGTGCCCGCGTGAGTCCCGACACGCTTCGATACAGCCCCGTATCACTTGGCTCGATCGGCGGAGGGGGTTGGCGAAAACCTGGTCAATACGAAGGATTCCTCGCCACACCCCCCCTGGGTTGGGCCCGCCCACCGAGAGGGTTGGCGAGAACCTGGCCACCATGGTGGATTCCTCGCCACACCCCCACGCGACCGCGCCGGCGGGCGGCCCCCGGCACGGGCTTTCCGACCGGGGGTGCTAACAAGACGGACTCCCGCGCGGCCCTTCAGTCGATCAGCTGGCGCCCGAGCAGGCGGATGGCCAGCCGCCACATGGCGATGGCGAACACCAGCAGGAACGCGGCGTGCCACAGGTCGGCGACCTGGAGCTGATCGAGGGCGGCGTCGCGCACGAGCTGTACGCAGTGATACAGCGGGTTGAGCTCGGCGACGATTCGCAGTCCGAGCGGGAAGCTGCTGATCGGGAAGAAGGTGCCGGCCACGAGGAACATCGGCGTCAGCACCGCGCTGGTGACGTAGTTGAAGTTGTCGATGGTCTTGGCGACCGCGGCGATCACCACGCCGAAGGAGGCGAAGCCGATCGCCGTCACGAAGCCGATGAAGGGCACGAGCAGCATGCCGATGGCCGGCGACAGGCCGAAGGCGATGGCCACCAGCAGCGGGGCGACGCAATACACGCCGGCACGTAGCGAGATCCACAGCACCTCGGCGGTGATGAGCTCCTCGACGTCGATCGGCGTGGCCAGCATGGCGTCGTACGAGCGCTGGAAGCGCCAGCGGATGAACGTGTTGAACATGCCCGGAAAGGCCGACGAGAACAGGACGGCGGTCGCCACGACTCCGGTGCCGACGTACTGGACGTAGTCGAGGTGCCCGACGTGAGACACGAGCGAGCCGAGTCCCAGCCCGAACGCGAGCAGGTAGATGACCGGCTGCACGATCGACGAGAACGTCGTCGACTGCCAGTAGCGCCCGAACAGCGTGATGTCGCGACTCATCACCGCGGCGATGGCCGCCGGGTCAAGCCGTCGCGTCCGGGGCAGCGACTCGACCGCAGATGGGCGCTCGGCCTCGGCGAGGGCGTCGACGCTCACTCGATCTCCTCGCCGGTGAGGGCCACGAACGCATCCTCGAGGTTGGCGGGCCGGCGGGAGCCCTCGGGTAGCTCACCCGCGGCGGGCTGCTCGGCCCGCAGGATCGCCACCGCCGGTCCGCTGCGGCGACTCGGCCAGCCCCGCCGCTCGGCCAGCTCGGTCACCTCGCGCAGATGCTCTGGCGGTCCGTACACCTCGAGCACCTCCTCGCCGGCGTGGGCCCGCACGAGCTCCTCCGGCGTGCCCTCGGCGATGACGCGACCGGCCGACATGACGGCGACGATATCGGCGAGGCGCTCGGCCTCCTCGATGTAGTGGGTCGACATGAGCACCGTGACACCGGAGCTGCGCAGGCGGTCGATGAGCGACCACAGCTCCTGGCGCACCTGGGGGTCCAGCCCCACGGTCGGCTCGTCCAGAAGGACGAGCCGCGGCTCGTGGATGAGCCCTCGCGCGACGAGCAGTCGCCGGCGCATGCCGCCGGACAGGTCGCGGACGATGGTGTCGGCGCGCGGCTGCAGGTTGGCGATCTCCAGCGCCCGGTCCACCGCGGCGGCGCGGCGAGCGCGCGGGACGCGATACAGGCGAGCGAACACGTCGAGGATCTGACGGCAGGTCAGCTCGACGTCGAGATTGTCCAGCTGGGGGACGACCCCCATGAGCCTGCGGGCCTGCTTGCCCTCGCGCGGGAGCTCCAGGCCGAGGACCGTGATCGAGCCCTCATCGGCGACCGCCTGGGCCGTGAGCATCCGCATCGTGGTGGACTTGCCCGCCCCGTTGGGACCGAGCAGGCCGAAGCAGACGCCGAGCGGCACGGTCAGCTGCAGACCGTCGACCGCCGCGATCGAGCCGAAGCGCTTGTGTACGCCGCGCAAGGCGATGGCTTGATCGGACACTACAGCGAGCATCGCAGACGACTCCGCCGCTCCCCGGCGGCGGCGGTGAGACGAAGTGCTAGGCGGCGCTCTCGGTGGCGGCGAGCGCCTCGGCGAGGCGGGCGACCCCGGCGTCGATCTCCGACGGCGTCACGCCGGAGTAGGCGAGGCGCAGGGTGTTCTCGCCGCCCTCGAGCAGGAAGTCGGTTCCCTTCACGAAGGCGACCCCGCGCTCGCTGGCCGCCTGCTGCAGCGCGCCCACGTCGGTGCCCTCGGGGAGCGTGACCCACATGAAGTAGCCGCCCTCGGGCTCGACGAAACGGGCGTCGGGCAGCTCTCGACGTAGGGCCTGCGCGAGCGCCGTGGCACGTTGCTCCAGCGCGGCCTTGACCGTCTCGATCGACCGCTCGATCGCCCCGGAGGCGCAGAACTCATAGACGAGTGCCTGCGACACCATCGACGGCGAGATGTAGGTGTTGGTGGCCCGTCGCACGATCCGCTGGATGAGCTCCGGCGGGCCGACCAGGTACCCGACCCGGATCCCCGGGCACACGGTCTTGGAGAAGGACGACGCGTAGACGACGTGCTCCGGATCGAGCGAGAGCATGGTGGGCAGCGTCTCGCCGCTGAACCGCAGAGCGACGTAGGGATCGTCCTCGAAGACCAGGAAGTCGTGCTCGCGCGAGAGGGCGACCAACGCCTCGCGCTTGGCCAGGGACAACGTATAACCGGCCGGATTCTGGAAGTTGGGGATGATGTGGGCCAGCCGCGGCGCCAGGCCGGCGCCCAGTTGCGCGGCCAGCGCGTCGGTGGCGATGCCGTCGGTCTCGAGCTCGATCGGATGGATCTCGGCGCCGCGCTCGCGCAGTGACAGGAGCGTTCGGTCGTAGGTCGGGCGCTCGACCACCACCTGGTCGCCGCGGCGCACGAGCTCCTCGAACAGGAACGCGTCGGCCTGCATCGACCCGTTGGTGACGAACACGTGCTCGGGCTCGACGTCGTGGCGCTCGGCGATCCAGGCGCGCAACTTCGGGTAGCCGATCGCGGTTCCGTACGCGGTGGCCCCGGCCGGGTCGCCGGTGAACGCGCGGACCGCCGCGTCGCGCAGCCCGTCGACGTCGACGATGTCCAGCGACGGCGCGCCGCGAGCGAATGAGATGGTTGAAGTGGAGGTGGCAGCCATCAGACCAGCTTAGGGGTTCGCTCGCGTTCGCGGCGGCCGGCCGCGCCGCGGCTCAGCCGCTGGCTGGCTCGTCAGGTCCGAGCGCCAGCGCGCCGCTGCGGGCCTCCCGCAGCGCGGCCTGCGACGCCTCGGTCAGTCCGGTGAGCAGGCCGTCGAGCGCCTGGCGCAGGGCCGCGGCCTCGGTCAGCTGAGCCAGGACGACCTCGGAGTCATTGCTCAGCCGGTCGGCGATGGTGGCGATACGGGCGATTCGCGCCTGCGCGTGCTGGTCGACCTCCTCGCGGGCGTGGCGGAGGTACTCGGTCGCCTCCTCGCGGGCCTCGCGACGGATGCGGGCCGCCTCCTCCCGCGCGCGCTCGGCGGCCTCGGCGACGACCCGTTCGCTCTGCGCCACCGCATCGCGGCGAAGCTCGTCGGCGGACTGCTCGGCGGCGGCGATCGTCTGCTCGAGCGCCGTGGCCAGCGAGGCGGTCAGCGTCTCGGCCGTCTCGCGTGCGTAGGCCGAGGGCGACACCGCGGGCTCGACCGCCGGGGGCGCCGGCACCACGGGTGAATCCGGCTCAGCGGCCTCAGGTGTCTGTGGTGGCTCAGCGGCCTCGGGTGTCTCTGGTGACGCGGCGGGCTCGGGTGGCTGAGGTGGCGGCGCGCCGGCGGCAGGTTCCGCTGGCGGCTCGCGAGCCGCGGCCAGATCGGTCTCGAGCGCGCTCAACTTGCTCTCGAGCTCGGCGAGCGTCGATGAAAGGTCAGGCGAAGGGGGTGGCTCGTCGCTCATCATCGACCCAACTGCCTGCACCATAGATCCCGGCACGGACGCTGGCGTCGCGCGAGCGGGGCGAGCGCCCCGGGGGGCTCAGCCGCCGAGGATCTCGATGGCGATGTCGGCGACCTCGGTCGGCGTGCGACCGACGCGTACGCCCTTGGCCTCGAGCGCCTCGGCCTTGGCCACGGCGCCGCCCTGGGAGCCCGAGACGATGGCGCCGGCATGACCCATGGTCTTGCCGGGCGGCGCGGTGAAGCCGGCGATGTAGCCGACGACGGGCTTGGTCACGTGCTCGGCGATGAACTCGGCGGCCCGCTCCTCGGCGTCGCCACCGATCTCGCCGGACATCACGATGAGCTCGGTCTCCGGATCGTCCTGGAACAGGCCGATGATGTCGACGAAGCTCGAGCCGGGCACGGGGTCGCCGCCGATCCCGACGATCGAGGAGTTGCCAAAGCCGCGCTGGGCCAGCTCGTTGCCGATCTGGTAGGTCAGCGTGCCCGAGCGCGAGACCACGCCGACGTTGCCCTCCTTGAAGAACGAAGCCGGGATGATGCCGACGCTCGCCTTGCCGGGCGACAGGATGCCCGGGCAGTTGGGCCCGATCAGCCGCACGTTGGGATTGCGCTTGAGGTGGGTGTACACCTTCAGCTCGTCGTGAGCGGGAATGCCCTCGGTGACGGCGATGATCGTGGCGATGCCGGCGTCCTGCGCCTCGAGGATCGAGTCGGCGGCGAAGCGGGGCGGGACGAAGATCATCGCGGTGTTCGCGCCGGTCTCGGCCACTGCGTCGTGGAAGGTGTTGAACACGGGAATGCCCTCGACGTCCTGCCCGCCCTTGCCGGGCGTGACCCCCGAGACCACCTGGGTGCCGTAGCGAAGGTTGTTGAGGGCGTGGAACGTGCCCTCCCGCCCCGTGATGCCCGACACGCACAGCCGGGTCTGGCGATCGACGATGACGCTCATGCCAGCACCTCGCCGCGGGCGAGCGCCACGACCTTCTCGGCGGCCTCGTTCATCGTCTTGGCCGGATACACGTTGGGCAGTTCGGCCTCGGCGAGCAGCTCGCGGCCCTCGACGTCGTTGGTGCCGTCGAGCCGCACGACGAACGGCACCGTGGGCTTGATCTGGTCGAACGCCTCGATCAGGCCGCGGGCCACCTCGTCGCAGCGGGTGATCCCGCCGAAGATGTTGAACAGGACGGCCTTGACCTTCGGGTTGGAGAGGATGACCTCGACCGCCGCGGTGATCGCTTCGGCCTTGGAGCCGCCGCCCGCGTCGAGGAAGTTGGCCGGCGCGCCGCCGGCCAGCGCGACGACGTCGAGCGTGGACATGACCAGTCCCGCGCCGTTGCCGAGGATGCCGATGTCGCCGTCGAGCTTGACGTAGATGAGGTCGCGCTCCTTGGCCATCCGCTCCTGCGGGTCCTCGTTGGACAGGTCGCGCAGCTGCGCGTTGTCGGGGTGGCGGAACAGCGAGTTGTCATCGAGGGTGACCTTGGCGTCGAGCGCCACCACGCTGCGCTCGGGCGTGACGATCAGCGGGTTGACCTCGACGAGCATGGCCTCCTCGCTGACGAACGTGTCGTACAGCTTGGCCAGGAAGGCGCCGACCGGACGCACGAGATCGGCGTCGACCCCGGCTTCGAAGGCGAGGCGGCGGCCATGGAAGTCCTGGAAGCCGATGAGCGGATCGACGTGCAGCCGGGCCAGGGCGTCCGGGTCCTCCTCGGCCACCTGCTCGATGTCCATCCCCCCCTTGGTGGACAGGATCAGCAGCGGCGCCTTGGCGCCGCGATCGAACACGATCGAGGCGTAGTACTCCGCCTCGATCTGGGAGGCCCCCTCGATCCACAGCTCGTGCACGATCAGCCCCTTGATGTCCATGCCGAGGATCGCGGCGGCGTACTCCCGCGCCTCGTCCTCGTTCTGGGCGATCTTGATCCCGCCGAGCTTGCCGCGTCCGCCGATCTGCACCTGGGCCTTGACGGCGGCGGGGTAGCCGATCTGATTGGCGGCCGCCACGGCGTCGTCGACCGTGGTCGCCGGCAGCCCATTGGGCACGGGGATGCCGTGGCGGGCAAACAGCTGCTTGCCCTGATACTCGAGCAGGTCCATCGCGGGCGGCCACTCTAGTAAATGCGCGCCGGATCCGCGCCGCGGCCGGACGCACGTCATAATTGCGGTCCTTGCTCGTCATCGGCGCGCCCTCGCGGAGCGCCGCGAAGGCGAGCCCCGATACGGAGACCGAAGCGAATGCCCCTGCCCGCAAAGATCAGTTTTGTCACGTTCGACGTCTACGGGACGCTCATCGACTGGGAGACCGGTGTATATGAAGCGTTCGCCAAGGAGGCCGCGCGCGACGGGTTCACGATCAACCGGGATGAGCTCATCCCGCTGTTCCACGAGATCGAGCGGGAGATCGAGGCCGGCTCCTACGAGCTCTACGCCGAGGTACTCCGCCGCACGGCGGTGGAGATCTCCAAGCGGCTGGGTTGGCCACTGGAGCCGTCGCGATCGGGATTCCTGCCCGACTCGGTCCAGCGCTGGATGCCGTTCAAGGAGACCAACCCGCAGCTGCAGAAGCTGGCCAAGAAGTACAAGCTCGGCCTGCTCTCCAACATCGACGACAAGCTGCTCGGTCAGACGCGGCGCCACATCCCCACCGACTTCGATCTCGTGGTGACCGCCCAGCAGGTCCGCTCCTATAAGCCCGATGCCGCCCACTTCACCGAGTGCGCGCGCCGGATCGGCGGCAAGAAGGGCTGGGTGCACGTGGCGGCGAGCCACTACCACGACGTCGAGCCGTGCGTCAAGGCTCGCGTGCCGGTCATCTGGGTCAACCGCAAGAAGGAAACGCTCGAGCCCGGGCAGAAGAAGCCGACCGCCGAGGTGGCCAACCTGCGCGAGGCCGCCAAGCTGCTCGGCATCGCCTAGCCCGCATCGGGCGGTCGATGCGCGCCGTCTCGCTGCATCCCGACGTCATCGTGGTCACCAGCCGCGTGTGGCAGACCACGAGCACGATCCTGCGCGGCCCCGGCGCGGCCTCGCCGGAGGCGTTCGTGGTCGACTCGCCCATATACCCGGACGAGCTCGAGGTCCTCCCGGCACTGATGGAGCAGGCCGGCTTCGCGTTCAGCGGTCTGCTCTGCACCCACGGCGACTGGGACCACCTGCTCGCCCGCCTGACCTTCGCCGACGCCGCTCTCGGCTGCGCCGAGAGCACCGCCGCGCGACTGGCCGCCGAGCCCGGGGCGGCGGCCCGCGGGCTGCGCGAGTTCGACGACGGCCACTACGTGACCCGGCCGCGGCCACTCGCCCTCGGGGCGGTGCAGGCGCTGCCGGTGCCGGGTCGCTGCGAGGTCGGCGACGGGGAGCTGCAGCTGCACCCGGCCGTCGGCCACACCGTCGACGGCATGGCGATCACCATCCCCTGGGCCGGGGTGCTGGTGGTCGGCGACTATCTCTCGCCGGTGGAGATCCCGACCTTCGCCAGCGGGTCGGCGAGCGAATACCTGGCGACGCTGCGGCGGCTGCGACCGCTGGTTGCCGCCTCCGAGCACGTGGTGCCCGGACACGGCCACGTGCTCGACGCCGCCCGGGCGCTGGAGGTGCTCGACGCGGACGAGGCCTACCTCAGCGGACTGCTCGACGGCGACGTCGACACGCCGCTGCCCCGCGGCGCCCGCAGTTCTACGCAGCGCCGCCACCACGCCGAAAAAGTCGCCGCC
>Ga0302325_10016375_pt1 | contig 15711 bp, 18 predicted proteins | sample Palsa_T0_2_FD_201948 | JGI IMG/M metagenome (GOLD analysis project Ga0302325, IMG submission 201948) | Peat permafrost microbial communities from Stordalen Mire near Abisko, Sweden - Palsa_T0_2 | ecosystem: Environmental > Terrestrial > Soil > Palsa > Peat permafrost | place: Sweden: Abisko...
GAGGGCGGCTGTTGGATGGCCAGACGTATGACGCGATGCCGGCTCCTCAGACCGTCGTGAGCTGATCTTGGCCGCTGGGTAAAGAGCGGGCTCCCACGCCACGCTCCGGGCTCGGACGAGAGTTCCGTCCCAAGCGCGGCCTAACGTTCTCGGCATGCTCACTGAGGCCCAGCTTCCCCAACTCAAATGACCCCAGGAATTTCTCGTCGTCGTTATTCACGAGCGAGCGCAAGCGCTCGTCTAGAGGCCATGCTCAGGCATGTGGCCGAACAAAGGACTCCACATTGCGCGTGTGTGGAGACCATCCGGGTGTTTGGCTCGTTTGCGCGGGGAGCCACCGATGTCGGCGACATAGATCTCGCCGTCAAGATCAATACCAGCCGTGATAAGCGTCTCCATGAAAAGCTGATAAGACGGCTCGCGACTGGAGCTGATCCTTGGTCCGGCTGGCAGACATCACTTGGTGCTCGAAGTCCCATCCTCGAGATCCACTTCGAGAACCACCCGCCTGAGGAGAACATGGTCCTGCTCTATGCCGCGGGGGATTCCCTCGAAACGTGTCTTCAGCGCCTACGGGCACTCACTCCAGACCAGAGCGCGACACACGCTCCTCGGCATTGGGAGCAGGCAAAGACCGAGAGCCTGCGAGGGCTCGAGCAGCACTTCGGATTCCTGACGGCCACCCTCGACCTGCTCGTCGTGGGCAACGCACTCCAGATCGAGCGCGTGGATCTCGAAGAATGCCCCAATGACCGCTCGCCGCATGGTCTTTCGCGGCAACTGCAAGGCGGGCACGCAAAGACATTGCTGGCGGCACTTGTGTATCTACAGGATCTGGGCATTGCCCCTGCCGAGATCTCGCTCTTGTACGAGCCGGCATATATAGGAGGACCGTGGCCCCCCGTATATACATGGCAGGTGCTCTGGACGGAGGCAAGCCTTAGCAGCTTTTTGAAATATGAGCAGGAATGTCGAGATGCCCTCTACCTCGTATCGCCGCGCGCACGCAAGGCACCGTTTGTCTCTCTGAGAATGCATATCTCGAGCGAGGTAGCTCTCCACAACACCCTTCAGAAGATACGCGCGATACGCGAAAGAGCGTCCTCTGAGACGAGCGAGTTTGAGGGGTTCAATCGGCTTGTAGATGAGTTGCTCCATAAGGAGATTCTCACAGCTCGCGAGTGATCGCGACTTCAGGGTCAGATCGGTACCCTGTCTATCGTTGCCGAATTCGTGACCCATAGTCAAAGGAGGCGTCATGTCGCGCAAGAACATAGACCCAGAGGCGTCGTTCTCCTTTTGAGCCGACGAGTAAGCGTCGTAAGGGCTTCCCGTCCGAGACCCACGTAAAGCGCGGCCGGCGCACGATCAAGGGTGGCGAGGTGGAACTCGTCGAGCGCCTCGGCGATAACGACCTGTGCCCGTGCGGCTCCATGAGGCGCTTCAAGAATTGCTGCCGCAATAGCGGCCGCTTTTGACGGCGCTGGACGAGATCACTACGAACGAGACGGCTAATCAACGAGCCATTGAAGGCGCCTGGCAGGTTGGCACAGCTATGAAACGACGGTCTACCGGTGGCTCTAGCTATCACAAGCACCTGTGATACGATCGTAGGGATGGCGATGACGGTCAAGCTCAGCCCCAGTCGCAAAGGCATCCTCGTTGATGGTGAGGAGCTGCGTGGCTTCCCGTATCTGGAGGAGATGGCAGAGAGCGATCAGCTGCGGGTGGCCGCCTGGGCGCGAAAGCTTGCACCGGGGTCGTTGACTGCTGCCCAGCGGTCGCTGCTGGAGAATCGTCGGCCCTCGGCGCGGCGTATGGAGGGTTTGCGCCAGGATCAGATCCTGCGCTCCCCGCTCGTGCGGACCTTGTGGGACGGTCTCCTGGAGGCACAGCAGGCGCTCGTCCTCAACCCGGATCGAGAGCTGGACAAGCGCTATCCGCTGACCACGGGTGAGCTCAGCCGCCTGACGGGGATGAGCAAGCGCCAGGTCCAGTACTGGAGTGAACGACGCCTGCTGCCGCATTGGCTTGATGAGCGCGGGTACCGTCGCTTCGAGGCGGCCGGCGTGATCGTCGCGTTTGCGCTCAGCGACTCTAAGCAGCACGATCGCCAGCACTACGCGGATGTCGCCGCGGACAGCCAACCGCTGGCCGCGATGCGCAGAGCGGTCAGTGTGGTTGGCTTATCCGCGCTCAGCTCGAGCGAGAAGCTCGATCCAGACGAGCTCCAGCGCACCGAGCGCACGTTGCGTCTGCTCGCCGATGCGTTGCACGAGGTACGCGAGCAACCAGAGAGCTCAGTGCAGACCCTCGGGCTCGTCGCGTAAGCGGCGCTCGCTTGGGATCACCTGACGCTGGCGCGAGCATCAGCTGCTCGAATTGACCGGTTCGTCCTGTGGCTTCGTGGCGGCAGCGGACTTACCTGGGTGCGCCGCCGTCTCGATCCCCGCAAGCCGCGCTGTGAGCTCGTCGAGTCGCGCGATGATTGCCTTCTCGCCGTCGCTGAGCTCCACGGCCTGCGGGATCGGGCGGCTTGCGATGAAGTGTTGGGAGACTGCTCCGGTCAGTAGCGCGAACACCCCAATGCCGGTGAGCATCAGGACGATCGCGATCGCGTGTCCCGCGGCGGTCGTGGGTTCTATCTGTGTGCCCTCGGTGCTGACCGTGCCGATCGCCCACCAGATTCCTTCCCAGGTCGAAAGCGGGTGGCCAACGTGGCTCTCAACGCTGGCGAAGACTGCTCCACCGCCGACTACGAGGAACACCGCCAGCGCCATCGCGTACTTCAGCCCGTCGAGCGTGAGCAGCTTGGAGAGCAGTTCGAACCCGCGCCCCACGCGCAGCAGACGTAGCAGCCGGAACACCCTCAGGGCCTGGATGGCCGCGGGCGCGAACGGCGGGGTCAGGATCAGCATCGCCGGCGCCAGCGGGTAGCTGCGCAGCCACGATCGCCAGTCCCGTGCGAAGACCATGATCGCCAGGAGCTCGATGAGAAACACGAGCCATATGACCCAATCGCCGATCACGGCGACCCGGTGCCACGAGGTGCGCAGCGGCTGCTCCTCCAGGATCAGGTCCGGGATCACCAGCAGCGTGGCCACGATCATCGCGGTGCGCAGCCGGGCATCGATCGCGGCGGCCTCCCAGCGGCGCGTCCAAGCGCGACCGATCGCGTAATCCGTCGCGTTCGCGGAGTCGATCCGCTGGATCTGGGTCTCTTCTGTCGACAAGCAGGAGGGTCCTAAGAAGTGGGTCAGGCACTCTAGCTTTTCTGTATGACGTTGTCTAGAAACCTGCCATCTCTTGGAAAGTCTGGGATCACGCCCCAGATGTGTATCGCCGGCGAGTATCTATGCAACCATTTGTCTGCATGGCCAATCACAAGCGCAAGGGTCCGAAGAGCACGCGCGCGGGCTGTCTGATGTGCAAGCCGCACAAGCACCAGGCTGAGCATCGTCGCGACCGCACGCGCGGCGATCGACGCTGGCGCGAGCAGCAGGTGGCCGCCGAGCACGGCGGCCATCGGGATCGCTCACGGTATCTGGATTAGGCTCCAATCGAAGGCCATCTGACATTTCAGATCAGACAGCTGAGCTGTGTGCGCGGTTCCAGGCGGTGCGCCAGGCGGGGTCAGATGAAGAGGCGTTGAGCGCGCCACGCTCTTTGACTCGGCTCAGGAACGTGCCGCTGGATTACTGCTCGCCCAGTCGACGATCGCGGTGGATCCCTGGATCACGGTCCCGTTGTCCAGAACCAGGACCGGCACATCCGGCTGGCCGGTCATCTCGATGATCTGATCGCGCTTGCCTCTACGGCTGAGGGGCACATTTTTGAAGCCGCCTACGACCTTTACGTTGTAGGCGTGACCAGCCTGCTCTAGGGCTTGGGCTGCCACTCCGCATGGGTGCTTGACGATTGGCGTGCTGGCTCCGTGAGTACGGGCCGGACAGGTGTAGAGATCCATCGGGCGATTGTAGAACTGACGTGCCGCAAGGCGAGCCGGGGAGGGTTCCTCAGGCGGCCCGGGACCGCGTCATTTTCATTGGCGGGCAGCGGTTGCCACCCCAAGCGCCCCCGCAATCAGCTGCGTATCGCAGTACTCGATCAGCTCCCGCAGCTTTCCGTCGCCGAGACGGCAGACGTAGCAGTAGGTGTTGTTGTAGGGGATTCCCGACTTCGTGGTGACGTGACCGCGGCATTGGACGACTACGTGATCGCCCTCGGCGGTAAAGCGGTCGAAAGCCGATCCTGACGCCATATTGCGCTAACTAACGATAAGCGTTAGACTACGGGATATGCCGTCTCTAGCTGAGCTGCCCGATGCGCTCATATCTCAGGGGCGCTACTGGGTGAGCACTACGGAGGCCGCCGAGCTTGCCGGTGTGCCCGCGGCGCATGTCTATCCGGGTCTGCAGAGACTGCGTCGTCGCGGTGCGATGTTCTCTCCGGCGCGCGGATTTCATGTTCTGATCCCGGCTGAGTATCGCTCGTGGGGGGTGCTGCCCGGCGAGCTGTTCATCGACGGCATGATGCGCGCGCTCGGACGCGACTATTACGTGAGTCTGCTGACCGCGGCGGCGATGCACGGCGCCGCGCACCAGGCGCCACAGGTCTTCCAGGTAATGGTTGACCGTCACGTCGCCGACCGCGACATCGAGCGGGTCCGACTGCGCTTCTACGCCAACGAGCACCTCGGCGAGATGGTGACCGAAGAGCGACAGGTCGACACCGGTCGCATTCAGCTCGCCACACGCGAGACGACGCTCGTAGACCTCGTGGTCCACCCTGACGACGCAGGGGGGTTGAGCAACATCGCCACGGTGGCGGTTGAGATCGGCGAGATCGATGTGCAGCTGCTCGCACGGCTCGCGGCGGTTCGTTCGCGCTCAATCGCCAGGCGCCTCGGATGGCTGCTTGATCAGTATCGCGCCGATCTCGACCCTGAGCCTCTGCGTGAGATCGCTCATGCTGGCAGTGGCTATCCGACGCGCCTCGTTCGTGCGCTGCCCGCACGCGGTCCGATCGATCCCCGCTGGAACCTGCAGGTCAACAGCGACGTGGAAGCAGACCTGTGATCGATCGTCCCGCACTCGTTGCATGGCGCTCGAAGGCACCGTGGCCGAACGTGGTACCCATCCCCACCTTCCAGGCCAGTGAGCTGCTTGCCACCAAGCTGCGCGCGCTCTACCAACGCAGCAAGGGCCGCGACCTCTTCGACCTCTGGTTAGGCCTCACCGTGCTGAAGGCCGACCCGGAGGAGATCGTCGCCGGCTTCAACCACTACATGCGCGACGCCACCTTCAGCTTCCCCGAGCTGCGCAACAACCTGGCCGCGAAGCTCGCGAGCGCCAGCTTCCGGCGCGACCTCGATGCGCTCACGACCCATATCCCAGCCGAATACGACCCCGACACCGCAGCCGACCTAGTGATGCGCGAGCTCGGCAGCCACCTACGCAACGCGCCACCCGTCGACGACATCGTCCCCTTCGGCTCATAGGCGCGGGCTCTATGTCGTCATGCAGACGGCAGCCCAGCGCGCGTCCTACATGGCAGGGGATCACTCCTCCAGAGATCGACCGCGGCGGCTCGCGCCGGGTATATTTTTTGGGAGGCTGTCCCGCCGGTCGGCATGTCGAACGGCCCGTATCACCGGCCAGAACGCGGGGATCCTTACAAGCACGCCGGCGAGCACGGGCGGAGGGATAACCTTGCAGGAGCCCCTCAGTCGCTCAGCCCCCGAGGACCTGGGCGAGGTGGGCGAGATCCGGTTCGATCAGCCGCGGGAAAGTCACGGGGATCTTGCCATCGCTCTCGATCAACGATTTCGCGCTGATGAGGGTTACACCGGTCACCTCGCCGTCCTGACTGAGGTACACGAGATGTCCCTCTGGCGTGTCGATGATCTCCGCCGCCGTTCCCCTCGTGCCGCGCAGACGCAGACAGAGGACATCGCAGTCGCTGTCGTAGCGAACGTCGTCGAACTCGTATGACCCGACGGCCACTATGTGCAAATTATGCATGGGGCAAGGACGGACGACGCTCGTGGCGGCTGGGAGCGTTCGGCCCGGGGTGCGCGGACGTACGGACGCTGGTTCGCCGATCCGCCGCAGGATCTGGAAGACCGCTTCCTGGCGGCGTTCGAGCACAATCTCAGCGAGGCGCAGGCGGTGGCGTCGCGCGCGTATCGCAGCGAGCGCCGGCCGCGTGACCAGCTGCGGGCGGGCGTGGCTACTCTGCTCGACTTTCTGGACCGGGAGCCCGGCGCGGCGAGCGTCCTGATCGTCGAGGCGCTGCGGGCTGGCCCGCGCGTCGCGTCGCGTCGCGCGCAGGTCCTGGAGCAGCTGGCGAGCGTGATCCACAAGACCGGTGTGCGGGCGATGCCCTCGGGCGAACGTGAGCCGCCGCCGCTGACCGAGGAAGCGGTCGTCAGCGCGGTACTCGGCATGCTCCACGCGCGCGTCGCGGCGTCCTGGTGGGGCGTCGCAGCCGGGCCCTCGCCGCCTCTCGTAGTCCTGGTGGGCCCGCTGATGGCTCTGATCCTGGTGCCTTACGTGGGTGCGAAGACGGCGAGCAAAGAGCTGTTCGCGCCGGCGCTGCGGATGCTGGCGCCGGGCGAGGCTCCTGCGGGCCTGCCGTGGGCCGAGCTCCCCGACGAGCTTGCGGACCTGCCGTCGCGCGTCACCCGACTGACTGCATCGACGATCGTGTTCATCGGCCAGATGAACGAGCGCGACGGCGCGCCCTCCAACCGCGACGTGTGCTGGGCGACGGGCGACACCGACGCCGGCCAGATGTCCAAGCTCCTCCAGCGCCTCGAGGCATTGGAGTTGATCGAGAACACCACCTACCACGGCAACGGGCGGGGTCGTGCCAACGAATGGCGGCTGAGCAAGAAGGGACGGGAATTGCGAGCGGTGATCGAAGCGCGCTCGGCGGCTGGGCGCCGAAGCGCGGGCACCGCCGACTGACTTTATTGGAGTTTCCACTGGAAACGCACCCCGCGAGCAGCGACCATGCGGATTGGAGAGGGTCGCAGCTTTCGCAACCCGCTTTTTACACAGCTTGAGCGCCTCCTCCCGAGCGGGCGTTTGAGGGGAACCCTCATAAGGCGGTCCCTGCCGCCGGTTCTCGATGTACCCCTCTGGCGTCGCGGCTCTCCCCTGGGCCGCGGCGCCGGGCCCTATTGAGAGCAGCTATTCCACTTTCGCCTTTCTATTGCACGCGAAGCTCCTCCTCGCGAGCTTGGCTCGGCGCGGACCGTGGCACTCAGAGGGGACGTTCGTTTTCGCGCCAAGTTTGTGGCGCGATGCCAAGCAAAGACGGGGATCCGGCGGCAAAGATGCAGGCGTTCGGTTGAAGCGTCGCCGTGGCTGGCTATCTTGATTGGCGTGTTCGATTTGGTCTGACCTGAGCACCCACGGAGGCTCCTCGAGCAGGAGCGCGGATGGGACGAGGGTGCGACTGACGCTGCACTGCTGGGCAGCAATTGAAAACTGAAGAGAACGGGCCGGTCGCGAGTCAGGGCGCGTCGCTCGTAAGGGCGGGCTCCACGAGTCTGGCGGCGGGGATCCATTCGTCGATTGAGGCGCAACGGCATACCCGGCTTCATATAGGATCTTTGCGGTGAGGATCGTGCGATCTCGTGCAGCAGAGGGCGGCTGGGACGAAGAGATGAGTGCGCGTATTGTCTTCGGTGTGGTGTTGGCGTGTGTGCTGCTCGTGGCCTGCGGAGGCGCGTCGAGCGCGTATGCCTCCCCGGGTTTCGGGATCGAACGCTACGCCCTGACCGCGACTGAAGAAAACAGCTCGGCGGATACCCAGGCCGGGTCGCACCCGCATGAATTGACCGCTGAAGCTGTGCTCGACGCGGGGGTTCCGAGCACGGGTGAAGTGAGGAATCTGAGTTTCGAGTTGCCGCCGGGGTTGAGCCTCGATTTGGCGGCTGTTCCTCATTGCAGCTTTGTGGAATTTGACGGGTCGGGGTGCGGGTCCGGCGTGGCGGCGGTTGGGAGCGTGCAGATGAGTATCGCGGGGACGCTGGACTCGGCCACCGTGTACAACCTGGCTCCGGCGCCGGGAGAGCTGGCTGAGCTCGGCTTCACGCTAAAAGGTATCCGGGTGATCGCTGACATCGTTGTTCGTACGGGCGGCGACTACGGGATAACGGTGAGCATCCGTGACATCCCTCAGGAGCAAGTCGAATCGGTGAAGCTGACGTTGGCGGAAGAGCCGTACGCGCCGCTGCTGACGCTGCCCACCTCCTGCTCCGGTCCGTTGCAGACGACGCTGCAGAGCGAATCGTGGGGGACGGAAACCGCGTCGGTGTCGAGCACGCTCCCGGGGATGGCCGGCTGCAACAGGCTTTCCTTCGATCCCTCGATCTCGATTGCTCCCGATGCGAACGAGGCCGACACGCCTTCCGGCTACGAGCTGGATCTGAACGTTCCCCAGCACGAAGACGCGGAGGGGCTGGCGAGCGCCGAGTTGAAGGAAGCGGCCGTGACGTTGCCGGAAGGCGTCGGTATCTCGCTGTCGGCGGCCGACGGGTTGCAGGCGTGCACCGAAGCGCAGGTCGGGTGGGGCTCGCAAACGGCGGTAACGTGTCCCGACGCATCAAAGATCGGGACGGTGGCGATCCACACGCCGCTGCTCGCCGATCCGCTGCAGGGTGCGATCTATCTCGCGACGCCGAGCGAAAACCCGTCTGGCTCGTCCCTGGCCATTTACGTTGTCGCCGAAGATCCCGTGTCGGGCGTGCAGATCAAGCTCGCGGCTGAGATCGAAGCCAACCGGCTCACGGGTCAGCTGACGATCGTGTTTCGCGAACTCCCGCAGCTTCCGATCGGCGACCTGGAACTGCATTTCTTCGGCGGCGAGCGGGCGCTGTTGAGCACCCCTCCGACATGCGGGCTGGCCACGAGCACGAGCGAACTGACGCCGTGGAGCGCAAACGCAGGCGTCGCGTCTTCCAGCGCTTTCGACATCGACTCCAGCATCAACGGCACGTCGTGCTCTGCACCGCCGCCGTTCAGTCCGAGCTTCCAGGCGGGGAGCACGTCGGCGGGCGAAACTGGCGCATATGCCTCGCTGGGGCTGTTCGTCTCGCGGACCGATCAAGAACAGGAACTGAGCTCGTTTGCGATCCAGGCTCCGGCGGCCGTCGCGCAGATGTTCGCGGGCGCACAGCCGTGCGGGGAACCGCAGGCCTCAGAAGGCGCGTGCTCTGCGGCCAGTGAGGTAGGGACCGTCGTCGCGCAGGCCGGGTTGGGCATCTATCCCCCTGACTTGTATGGCCGCATCTACCTGACCGGTCCCACCCTCCCGGCCGAGGGACTTAATCCTTCCGGCTCCGGGCAGGGCCTGTCGATCGTGCTGCCCGTTGATCCCGCCCCATTTGAGTTGGGCAGTGTGGTGGTGCGCGCGGGCGTGGAGATCGAACCCGGCACGGGACGGCTGAACATCACAAGCGCTCAGCTGCCGAGCTTCGCGGAGGGCGCTCGACTGCCATTGGATGCGCTGCTCCTGCAACTTGAACGAGGCGAGTTCAAGATCAGCCCGACCGGCTGCGAATCGCTCACGGTCACCGGCACGATCACGAGCACGCAGGGCAGCTCGATCGCGATCGCCACTGACCCGCTGGGCACGCCTCCGCAATGCAACCCGCCGCAGACTGCGGTCTCGACCACCACAGCAAGCGGCGTGTCGCCCAGCGCCGGCGGCGTGTTGCTTACAAGCACACGCATAACGACAACAGGCGGCGGCAAGACGGCGGTGAAGCTCACCTGCACAGGCACGGCCACGTGTCGCGGCAAGCTGACCTTGACCCACAAGATGACGGGCAAGGACGGGAAGCAGCGCTCCAAGACGACGACGATCGGGACGGCAACCTTCTCGATCCCGCCAGGGAAGACGACGACTATCGACGTCAAGCTAAATGCCGTCGGGCGCGCGCTGCTCGATGCGGATCACGGACGTCTCAGCGCCATCCTGACGGTCCTGAAGTCCACTCCGGCCCCGTCGCAGACGCACACCGAGAACGTGCGGCTTGTGCTGCGGAAGGCCTCCTCCACGGCTGACGCCACCGCCCCTTCCCTAGGCCCGAAGGGCGAGCAACCTTTGCGCACGGTGTGAGTCCTGGCCGTCCAGCTCCTGGATCTGGGCTGCGGTCTTCTCGAGGTCGATCGAGTCTCCCTCCACCATCGCCTCGATGTCCGCCCAGTCCTTGGTTCGGTCGAACATTGCCTTGAAGACGGCGAGGGCGCCGCAATCGAGGACGGGGATCGTGCGATCCATGAACGGCACATAGCGCACGCCCGCTGCCACCTCGTCGTGGAACGGAAGAACGTTGAGAAAGATGTCGATCGGAGTGTCCTCCCACCAGAGACGTGTCTGACCTTCCCGTTGCACCTCCTCGAGGTTGGCCGTGGTAACGGCGACGGGGTCGGGAAGGGCAGCGGAGACCTCCGCAATGTGCTCCCGAGTGACGAAGATGTTGAAGTCCAGGTCCCGTGTCCCCCTGGGCTCCAGCGTGCAATAGCCGAGTGCGATCGCGCCGCCGACGGCGTGGGGGAGACCGGCCTTGGCGAGGGCATCGTGAACCGCGATCAGGCGCTCGGCGAGGAGGCTCACTTGGCCAGGCGGATCAGGGGCGGATAGGCGAGCCGGCGGCGCGGACGGTACGGAAGCTGCTCGGCGAGGTCCAGCACCTGCGCGAGGATCTTGCCGGCCCGGATGAGCTGCATCTGATCTGAGGCTGGCCCCACTCGAAGCTGGAGGCCGGCCGCTCCCGCGATCCGCGCGAGTGCGGCAACGGCCGGCTGGCGGTGACCGTGCTCGTAGGCGCTCAGCACCGAGCTCGTGATCCCACTCCGACGCGCGAGCTCGATCTGCCTGAGTCCGCTCTCATGGCGAATCTGGCGAATCAACTTCCCCGCCAGCTGGTCATTGGCGTTGTGCATGAACATATCTTAGCGTATCCGCTAAGACCAGGAACAGTCGCAGCCCTCCCGTGAGTCAGCCTTGGGCGGCCGCCAAGGCGAACGCCTCCCGATCGTCGAAGTCCAGGAGCTCCTCATCCTCGGTGGCGACGAGGTGCAGCGCTCCGGCGTCGTCATCGACATGACCGTTGTTGCCGTCGCTGCCGGGTGCGCCACTGAGGAACTGCACGGTTCGCGCGACGACGCGCACCGCTTGGGCGGGGCGACCGTCTTTGGTCTCCCATTCGCGCCAGTCAAGGCGCCCGTCGACCGCTACGGGACGACCCTTGTGCACGTACTTGGCGACGTTCTCGCCGGAGGCGCCGTACACGACGACGTCGAAGAAGTTGGGCTTCTCGACCCACTCTCCCGTCTCCTCACGGCGTCTGGCGTTGACCGCGACTCGCAGCTCACAGACGCTGGTGCCCGACGGCAGGAGACGCAGCTCGGGGTCGCTCGTGAGCCGCCCGGTGAGGACGACATGGTTGATGTTGCTCATCGACATGGCTTACTCCTTGTTCGCTGTACCTAGCTGGTAGCTAGCTGGACTCGAAGGCCCACGCCGCCCAGGACGGGCCGCTCGCGTAAAGACCTCCATCTCCCTATCCGACGAGACCAGCCAAACGGGACACCCTCTGGGAAACAGGCCCTCGATCAGCGAGGTGGCTGCTCCCGTCGTAGGCCCGCTGTCCCGTTTGGCTCTTCTCGTCGGTATAAGAGACAGGGCGCGTGGGTAGGGAGATCGAGGAAAGCGGGATGGAGATGCGAGGCAGTCACAGCAGCGGGACGTCGGTGATCACGGCTGGTTCGCGCGGGAGCGCCTGGCTCGTGGCTCTGGCGCTCGTGGCCTTCGGTTGTTTGGCGCTCGGGTCGAGTGCGCGGGCAGGCGACTGGACACAGGTCACGTGCACCCAGCCCGACGGCAAGCCCGCGCCGATCGAGGGATGGGACCCAGAAGCGGTCAGCGGCGCGGGCGACTACTCGAACGCCTACAGCACGTGCGAACAGACGGGCGGTGCGCTCATTGCTGAGAGCAGCAACCAGTGGCCTCAGTCACGCTACAGCGGCTACTTGTGGCATTACGCGGCTCCGAATGGTTCGGCGATCGCCGGCGGGACGCTTTCGCTGAACCTTTATAGCCCGGAGGGGCAGGCTTACATTGCGACTCCGGCCAACTCCTATCCGAGCGATGTCGTGAAGAACTGCCAATTCAACCTGTCATGCATGGAAAACGGACCCGACGGAGGTCCCTTCGTAGGCACGGTGCCGATCGACCATCTGGGCGGGACGAACCTGTACGCCGAGGCGGAGTGCCTGGGCCCGGGGCAGCCGGGCGAACCGACGGAAAGTTGCCCGATGGACGGCGGCGGCAACGGCGTGAACGCCCAGGCGGCGATTTATGCCGCCGACATCGAGCTGGAAAACAGCTCCACACCCGCGGGCACGGATTTCGCCGGCTCGCTATTGCAGCCCAACGCGACCGGCACCGCGGATCTGACGTTCACCGCCAAGGACCCTGACGGTCCCGGGGTGTATCGGGTGATCGCGGAACTCGACGGCAAGCAGGTCTATCAAGGCATCCCGGAAACGAACGGTGGTCGGTGCGCGAGCATCGGCGCCGACTCGAACGGTGTTAGCGAGTTCCTCTATGCCCAGCCGTGCAAGCAGGACGTGGCCGTCGACGTGCCCCTGGAAACGACCAAGTTTGCCAACGGCTCCCAAGCGCTGAAGGTCACCGTCCAGGACGCCGCCGGGAACAGTGCGGTCGTCTATGACAGGACGATCACGATCACGAACTCGAGCGGCGCAGGATCTTCCAGTAACGGAGCCGGCAATCCGACCGGTCTGAGTACGTCTATGGCCATCGGCCCGGGTAGCCCGGTGGTCTTGCGTGGAGCGCCCAACGGCACAAACGCCTCTGACCAGGCCACACTCACCGCCCGCTGGACGAGCACGACCAAGACGACGCGCACGAGCGACTACGGTCAGGCCGACCGCGTCACGGGGCGCCTTACGACTACCGCCGGGCAGCCGATCTCCGGCGCATCGCTTGACGTGAGCGAGGTACCGGCCGACCAGGGCGCGAAGGCCATATCCCTTCCAACTGTGCGCACCGGCCCGACGGGCGCATGGACACTGACCCTGTCCCGGGGTGTCTCTTCGGGCACGCTGCACGTCGCCTACCGCAGCCACGTGGACGACACGATCCCCGTCGCCATAGCCGCCCTCACCTTGCGGGTGCATGCCGGAATCAGGCTGCGCATCGCCCCTCGCATCACGAGCGTCGGCCACACGATCCACTTCACAGGCGTGTTGCATGGCCTGCCGATCCCCGAAGAGGGCAAGCAATTGGTGCTCGAGGCGCGTTCGGGCAGGGGGGAATGGATCCAGTTCAACACGATTCGCACTGACGCGGAGGGCCGCTACCGCGCGAGCTACCGCTTCAAGTTCCCCGGTCCGGTTACCTACCAGTTCCGTGTCCTCTCCCGCTTCGAATCCGGCTTCCCGTTTCTGGACGGCGCCTCAAACGTCATCGACGTGCACGAGCGCTGAGCGTGGCGTCATGCGTGTTGCCGCTCAAGCGAGTTGTTCGTTGGCTCGCTGGAGGACGACGGTGCAAACGAAGCTGAGCGCAAGGGGACGAAATGAGCGAGGCGGTTGGGGCATCGGTAGAGACATCGGCTACTCGGCGGCGGTACGTAAGAACTGTTTAGGATGCACCCGTGAACGCACGTCGCCGTGCGCGAGCTCTCCAGGAAAGTAGGCAACGGGGCTTACTTCTCTAGAAAAGAAGGAAAGGGGGCTAACGCCTTCTCGGTCCTAGAAGAGTCCTACCGGCTCGAGGTCAAGGTTCAGGCCGATTTGAAAGCCCTCGGCATGACTTCCTGCCTCGGCCCGCCGCCACGAAAACTCATCGTAGGCTAGATCATCGCGTGTTGCCGGCGGAAGACTGAAAGGACGCCGTTTTATGTCGGGATTCCCGCGTGACCGTGACTCAGAGAGGCTGCAGCTATCTATGAGAGAGGTTTGGGTGGTTCGGTTTCTCGCAGCCCGAGTGCGTAGGAGATTTCGGAGGCGGGCGAGGAGATCAGCTTCACCGCGAGGGGTTCGGCTACTTCGCGCTCGCGCTTGGTGAGCGGACGTGGGATGAGCGCCTTCTCGCCGCCGCTCGCCTTCCTGTACGCAATCGTTGTCGGGGTCATCGTCAGGTTCTCTCTGCTGGCGAGCTGGATCACTCGTGAATGACGAGGACGCGTCCAGCCGAGCCTGATGGCGTTTGAAGCTGGTTTAGCCGCTCATGTACTGCCGGGGCTATGATTCCGCCATGCAGGAGCCGCGGGCGACGCAGGAGCTGCGAGAGCTGCCGGTCGAGGTGATCGAGCCGAGTCTATCGCAGCCGCGTCGTTATTTTGATGAGGGGGCGCTGGAAGCGTTGGCGAGTTCTGTGGGCCAGCGTGGGGTTTTGCAGCCGGTGCTGGTGCGCCCGGTCGAGGGCGGCAGGTATCAGCTGGTCGTGGGTGAGCGTCGCTGGCGCGCGGCGCAGCTCGCGGGCTTGGAGACGATTCCGGCGCTCATATCTGAATATGACGATCTCGCGGCGCTCGAGGTGGGGCTGATCGAGAACGTGGCGCGCGAAGATCTGAACCCGATCGAGGAAGCCCGCGCGTGCGCGACGCTTGTGCAGGAGCTGGGTCTGACCTATAAGCAGCTCGGGAAACGGTTGGGGCGTGGCTCCGTCACGGTGTGGAACCTGGTGCACTTGCTGGACTTGCCCGAGGAGGTCTTGGAGCTTTTGGGGCGGGGGGAGTTGAGCAAGAGTCATGGAACGGCGCTGCTGGTGGCAAAAGATCCCAAGGAGCGCTTCCGGCTGGCTGGTGAGGCGATCGAGCAGGGCTGGTCGATACGGACCCTCGAAGCCCATGCCCGTACGAGCAACATGAGGGAGGGCAAGTCGAAGCAGGGTTCTGAAGAGGTGGGCTCGGAGGGGGACGCGGGGCTGCAGCCGGATCTGACCAATATGAACGTCGCCAGGGTCTGGGGCGATCTGTTGGGCGTCGAGGTGGGCGTTCGCACCTTGGGTGGCCGGCAGTTGCGGGTGGAGGTCGTGTTCACCTCCCCCGAGGCGGCGCTCACCGTCGGTGGACACCTGGGCGAGATGGTCGCTCGCGCCAAGAAACGCAGAAGTTGACGACCAGCACGACGGTTCCTCGGGTGCGCGTGGCTTTTCCGTGAGAAGTCTCCGCTACATGCGCGCGCATCGTTCCTGCACGCAGGTCAGATTTTGCCCTAGCCGTTGCGAGATAGACTGACAGGATGTTCAAAAAGCTGATCAGTTTGTTCAAAAAGTCGCCTGCTGAACCGCCCTCGGATGCGCCCACAGGTCCCCAGCCGCTGCGCCCGAGCCCGATGGTCGGAGAACTGCACGGCCGCCCTGATCGCCGTTAGCCTCGCGCGCGTCTGCGTGGGCAAGGCGCCTTGTATGTGACGGGCACGACCGCGCCGCCGAGGAACGACAGTTCCGACTTCACCGGGAAGCCACCCTTCGGGCACTTCTTCGGCATCATGCCGTAGTAGATCGTTTTCTTACCCTTCTTATAGGCGGCACCGACCCTCACGTTGATGTATTCGGCCGACGCATCCAGCGCACCGGGCACCGATTCGATCAGCGGCACTTCGGCAACAAGCTTCGGACCGAAGGGCGCAGGCGCCTTCGTGAGACTGCCTTTGGAAA
>Ga0302325_10016376_pt1 | contig 15711 bp, 17 predicted proteins | sample Palsa_T0_2_FD_201948 | JGI IMG/M metagenome (GOLD analysis project Ga0302325, IMG submission 201948) | Peat permafrost microbial communities from Stordalen Mire near Abisko, Sweden - Palsa_T0_2 | ecosystem: Environmental > Terrestrial > Soil > Palsa > Peat permafrost | place: Sweden: Abisko...
AGAACAAGATGAAGCCCGCGACGAAGCCGCTCAGCAGGCCGCCGACGTGCCCGGCCTTCGAAATGAACGGAACGGCGAACGTAAAGACCAGGTTGATGACCAGAATCGGCAGCGTCTGCATGATGAGCGAGCGGCCGCGCTTTCCCAACCGCAAACCGATCGCGATCAACGCGCCGAAAAGCCCGAAGATCGCACCGCTCGCTCCGACGGTCGGAATCGCGAGATTGCCGTCCGGCGGGAACAGCACCACGGCGTACCCCGCAACGGCGAGCGAGAACGAGTAGATTGCAAGCGTTCGCCACGATCCGAGCACGGCTTCGACGAACGTTCCGAGCTGATACAGCGCAAACATATTGAGCGCGATGTGCGCGAGCCCGGCGTGCAAGAAGCCGGCCGTGACGATCCGCCACCACTGCCCTTCGTAGAACAGCTGCGCGTTGAGCCCGCCGTGCGCGATCAAGCTGTTCGTGTCGTCGAAATTCGTCCCGGTCGCAACTTCCCAAACGTAGACGAGGACGTTAATCAGTACGAGGGTCATCGTGACCGGCCTCATGCGGCCCTCCGAACGCGCGGCGCGTACGTCAACGCGCTGCCCGTATTGAAGAGCACGACGGGCCCCTCGAAGCGGCGGCCCGCGGCGACGAGTGCGCGCAGGGCGGCGAGCGCCGCGCCGCCTTCTTCGCCCGCATCGATCCCCTCACGCGCGCGCAACACGGCCATCTCTGCGGTCATCTCTTCGTCACCGACCGCGATCGCCGTACCGTTCGACTCCCGAATCGCACGCAACATCAAGCGGTCGCCGATCGCCGCGGGAACGCGCAGTCCCCACGCGATGGTCGCGGGGTTCTCCCACGGCTCGGCACGCAGCGCTCCGGCCTCGAAGGCACGCACGATCGGCGCGCAATCACGCGCTTGCACGCTGATCATTTGCGGGCGTCGCGCGCCGATCCAACCCGCCGCTTCCAGTTCGTCGAAGGCTTTCCACATCGCAACGAGGCCCGTGCCGCCGCCCGTCGGATACACGATCGCCGCGGGTACGTCGCCGAGCGTTTCGACCAGTTCGTAGGCCATCGTCTTCTTGCCCTCGATGCGATACGGTTCGCGCAACGTGGCCACGTTGAAGGCTCCGCTCTCGCGCGCGTGCGCGGCTGCGAGCTTTCCCGCCGCATCGATCGCACCCTCGACGAGTTCGACCCGCGCGCCGTAGGTGCGGCACGATTCGACGAGCACCGCCGGCGTGTCGCGCGGCAAGAACACCGTCACCGCGATCCCCGCGCGGGCGGCGTAGGCGGCGAGTGCGGCGCCCGCGTTGCCGGCGCTCGGCGCCACGAGGTCGCGTAAGCCGAAATGCTTCGCGCGGGTGACGGCCACCGACATTCCGCGTGCTTTGAACGACGCCGTCGGATTGTGCGACTCGTCCTTGACGTACACCGGCACCTCGAGGCGAAGTTCGCGCGCGATGTTCGGCGCCGGCAAGAGCGGCGTTCCGCCTTCGCCGAGCGTCACCGGTTCCTCACCGTCATCGAGCGGCAAGACCTCGCGATAGCGCCACATCGAACCCGGGCGACCCGCCAGCGCCGCACGCGAAAGCGCGGTCGAGCCGTAGCGGACGAGTAACGGCGCGTCGTCGTGCGGACACGTCGTCGCGGGCCGGCCGGCGTCGAAGCGGTGTGCGTCGTCGAGCGAGCAGGCGAGGTAGAGAGGCCGCACGCGTCGCTAAGCGGACGCTCGCTCTATGCCCGCGCTCGATTCATCGGCCAGGACGATCACCATGCGCGCGAGCTCGAGCGAGATCGCGTGCTGATCGCCGCCGACGCGGACCGTGACCGGGCCGCCTAGAGGCGCCTTCGCGATTAGTTCGACCTCGGCGCCGGGCAGCAAGCCGATCGAGCTCAGGTAGCGCAGCATCTCGGGAAGCTCTTCGGTCACCCCGTGCACGCGCGCGAGCGCGCCAAGTTCGAGCTGCGCGAGCGGAGAGCCGAGCCACACGGGTTCGCTCAGATCAGCCGGCGGAATCGGATGGCCGTGCGGACAGTTCTTCGGGTTGCCCAGAACCGCGATCAGCCGCTCTTCGACGCGAGCCGAAATCGCGTGTTCGAGCATGCACGCCTCACCTTGTACTTCATCCCAGCTCATGCCGAGGATGTCGGTGAGGAAGCACTCGGCCAGCCGGTGCCGGCGCACGACGCGCACGCCGACGGCGAGGCCCTTGTCGGTCAGTTTCGCCTCTCCACGCGCGCGGTGCTCGATGTAACCGTCGGACGCGAGCTTCTTGAGCATGCCCGAAACCGAAGCCGGCGCGACCCCCAGCTCCGAAGCGAGCGCCGACGTCGAAACGCCCGCGCCTTCCCGCTCGAGGCGGTAGATGGCTTCGAGATATTCCTCGGTCGACTCGTCGAAGTGCGTATGGCCCGGCATATGGAGTTGTAACCTTCGCTAACGGCGTTGCGTTTCCGGGGCCGCCAGCGCGGCATTGAAATTCGCCCGAAGAGCCGATTTGCGCTCCGGGGACGCGAAGCTGGCGTCGATGGCGTTGCGGGCAAAGCGCACGAGGCTGGACCGACCGCACTGCTCCCCGACCAGCTCGTACTCGCGCTCGACGCTGGTCGAGAACAAGGCCGGGTCGTCGGCGTCGATCGTGCAGCAGACGCCGCGCGCATCGAGCTCGGCGATGGGATGCGGTTCGCCCGCCGGAACCACGCCGGTCAGCCGGTTCGAGGTCGGGCACAATTCGAGCGCCGTTCCGCGCCAAGCGAGAAGGTCGATCACGGAAGGGTCCTCGAGCGCGCGGACGCCGTGGCCGATCCGCTCGGCGCCGAGTACTTCGATCGCATCGCGAACGCTCGCGGCGCCGGCCGCTTCGCCGGCGTGGGCGACTGTCCGGAGGCCGTGCGCGCGTGCGTACGCGAACGGTTCGGCGTAGAGAGCGGGCGGATACTTGGCTTCGTCGCCGCCGAGGCCGATGCCGATCACGCCGAATCCCCGGCCCGCAAGGCCGACCGCGACCTTCGCCGTCTCAAACGCCCGCTCGACGCCGAAGTTCCGGGTGAGGTCGCAGATCAAGGCAACCTCGAGCCCGTCCTCCTTGGCGGTGTCGAACGCGGCCCGAAGGGCCCGGACCGTCTCGGTCACGTTGAGTTCCGGATGGAAAAACGTCCAGACCGACGGCGAAACGAACACCTCGGCATAGCGAACGTTCTGCGCGACGGCGTCCGCGACGTACTCTCGAGCAACGCGCGCGTAGTCCTCGGGCGCCTTGAGCGCTTTGCACACCTCGGCGAAGGTCAGCAGGAACGCCCCGAAGTCCGCAAAGGCATAGGTGTCCTCGAGCGGCCCCGCGGCCCGCGGACTCTCGACGCCGCGCAGCGCCGCGAGCTCGCGGAAGGTTTGGGCCCGGATCGTCCCTTCCAAGTGGCAATGGAGCTGGACTTTGGGTAGCGCCCGCACGAAGTCGAGGAGACCGGTCATCTCGAGCGCCCTTCCGGGCGTCGCTCGGGCATCCCCCTCCTGGGGAAACGAGGCGATTCCTATTTGACAGGGGTTTGTTCGCCCCGATATACTGTGGTTCGCCCTCGCGGGGTGGAGCAGTCCGGTAGCTCGTCGGGCTCATAACCCGAAGGTCGCGAGTTCAAATCTCGCCCCCGCAACCATGTGAGGTCCAACGATTCGTCGTTGGACCTCTTTGCTTTTGTCCGTCGCGACGCACGCGAAGCTGACGGGTTTTGAGCGCGGTTCCGGCAATTACAGCCCGGTGACCGCGGACGATATTGAGGAACTGTTCTTCGGCGTGGACGGGGAAGCGCCGGCGTATCGCGTGCGGCGGGCGGGCGACTTGTTCGTGGTCTACGGGCAAACGGGGGCGGGCGGGCTCGTTGCGGTGGTCGGCGAGATCGTCGGCAAGAGCTTTCGTGCGTACGGGGTGCGCGAGTTGACCGCGGCCGAGGCGCACGCGTTTCGATCGGCCGGTACGTAGACGTGGATACGTCGAATCAGCCAAAGGTCGCCTTGGCTGCCGCCATCCTCGCGGAGGATCAATCCGAGCACATCGCGCGCGCAGAAGCCGTGCGCGGCACGCCGCGCGGGCCGGCCGCCGGCGCGCCGATTCGACTGAGCGCGCCGCTGCTCGAGGCGCTCGATCGAATCGCGGCGCGCGAGGGCCGCAAACGCGGCAACCTGGTTCAGCATGCGCTGTGGGACTACGTGCACGGCCGCTCGACCGAAACGAGAAGAGCGCCCGGCGCGTGATCGCCGTTCGCCGGCTGCTGCGCGCGGGGTTCGCGCTATTTGCGCTGTGGCTTGCATTCGCGGGCGCGCAAGCGGCTCGCGCCGACTGCGCGCAAGCCGACGTCGATCTCGCGCGTGCGCAGGCGCTGCTGAAATCGGCGGAGCCTTCGCGCGATTCGTCCGTCGCCGATTTCGCGCGGCGGCTGCAAGCGATCGCCGATGCGGATAGATTGACGGACGACGCAAACACGGTACTCACGACGACGCCGGGCGGTTGCCACGACATCCAGCAGGTCTACAACCAGCTGCAGACCGCGGCGTGGGTGCATCTGTTGGTCGCCTATCTCAAGCCGTCGCTGGAATTCTACCTCAGCGACGACGACTGCCGCGCGCTCTCGCGGATCGCAACGCAGAGCGCCGTAGCGAACGCCGACGCGACCATGAACCGTTCGCTCATTTACTGGAACCCGATCGATCCGCAGGAAATCGCGACGCGCGTCCACGTCACGGAGCTCGTGGCAACGACGGCGCAGCGATCGAGTATGGACCTCCCCGCCGATCAGTTCGCGGGCGAATTCGCGCACGTCAAGCAGTACGCGCTCGACGTGGCCCGTTCGCGGGTCACGACCGACTGCGCTTCCACGTTACCGAAGACAGTCGTGCCGGCGGACATCGCAACGATCGCCTTCGGCGGACCCGAAGGCACCGGCACCCCGTAACGCTTACGTCGCGGCGCAGTACGCCGTTTCCGACTTCTTGACGTCCGAGTCGAACGCCGATCCGTCGGAGCGCGCATAAGTGATCGTCGCGATGCCGGCACCGTCCGGAACGATCATGCGGTGAATGATCATCTGATGTCCGTCGGGACCGACCGCAAAGTCGACTTCGTGACCGGTCTTGCCCTGACACGTGACGTCTTTGTCGGTCGCGGGCTTGATGTTGTTCGTCGAGAAATTCTTCTCGATCGCAGCGACCGCGTCCGCGTACGTGGTGCTCGCATCCTTGATGAACGTGACCGATGCCGGGTCACCGGCAATGTGCCATTGCATGACGGTACGCGTGGGATCGGGGGCCGCGGTCGTCGCCATGTGGCTCCAACCGGAAGGTCCGGGGAAATCCACGGCGGCGGGATCGGCCGGGGCGGCGACGCTCGCGGCCAGTATGAAGAGCGGCGTAATGACGAACATTCCGTATTTCATGACGCGCCTCGTTTGCCGTCGCCGGCTCGTTTTCTTTTGACCTTTAGGCCCATTTTGGTCCGGTCGGATTACATTTGTGTCAGAGCCAACTCGCGGCCGGTGCGTTCGAACGCCGCGAGGGCGCGATCGAGGTCGGCACGCTCGAGCGCCGCGCTGAGCTGAACGCGAATCCGCGCCGCGCCTTCCGGGACGACCGGGAAGCCGAAACCCGTCACGAACACGCCCTCGCGTAGGAGCCGGTCGCTCATCGCGATCGCATCCGCCGTTTTCCCGACGATGATCGGCACGATCGCGCTCGGCCCGGGCAGCGGGTGAAAGCCCAGCCGCTCGAGCCCGGCGCGAAAATAGGAGACGTTTTCCCGCTGCTTGGCGAGCAGCTCCGGGCGCTCTTCGAGCAGCTCGATCGCGCGCAGCGCACTCGCCGCCACGGTCGCCGGCAGGGCGTTCGAAAACAGCTGCGTGCGCGAGCGTTGGACGAGCGTGTCGATCAGCGCGGCACTTCCGGCGACGAAGCCGCCGGCGGCTCCGCCGAGGGCCTTGCCGAGCGTGCCGGTGAGGATGTCGATCTGGCCCTCGAGTCCGAAGTGTTCGATCGTCCCGCGGCCGGTCGCGCCCATAACGCCCGTGCCGTGGCTGTCGTCGACGATCGTGACCGCCCCGTACCGGCGCGCGACCGCGACGAGGCCCGGCAAGTCGGCGATGCTTCCCTCCATCGAGAAGACGCCGTCGGTCACGACGAACGGGGTGCCTTCAGCTTCACGCAGCTTCGCCTCGAGGTCGCTGAGATCGCCGTGTTTGAAACGCAGCCGCTTGGCCGCAGCGAGGCGGCAGCCGTCGATGATCGATGCGTGGTTGAGCTCGTCTGAGATCAGCGTGTTGCCGGCCGTCCCGACCGTGGGCAACAGACCTTCGTTCGCCGTCCAGCACGAAACGTACGTCAGCGCGGCTTCGAAGCCGAAGAACGATGCGATCTTCTCCTCGAGGCGGCGATGGATGTCGAAGGTTCCGCAGATGAAGCGGACCGAGGCCGTTCCCGCTCCGTATTTTTGAAGCCCTTCGATGCCCGCAGCGACGACTTCGGGATGATCGGAAAGCCCCAAGTAATTGTTGCTCGAGAGCACGACGACGTCACCCGCTTCCTCCATGTGCGCGTGCGCCGCCATCGGCGTGGTGAGATGCCGCAGCGTCTTGTACGTGCCGGCCGCTTTGAGCGCGGCGATATCGGCGTTGAGCTTCTCTTCGAATGCGGCGTTCACGTGAGGCTCCCGTTAGCGTGTGCGATCTCACCGAGGTCGAGGACGATCTTCGCGGCGTCGCCCGATTGCATCAGTGCGAACGCATCTTTGTAACCTTCGAACGGCAGGACGTGCGTGATGATCGGGCGCAGGTCGACGCGTCCACTCTTGACGAGGGCTTCGGTCTGATACCACGTCTCGAACATCTTGCGCCCGTTGATGCCGAGGACCGTGAGCCCCTTGAAGATGATTCGTTCGGCGAGATTGATCTTGACGTCGTCGGGCGGAATGCCGAGCAGCGCGGCACGGCCGCCGTTGCGCAACATGTGCAGGCCCGCATCGATCGCGGAGGCGCTGCCCGACATCTCGAGCAGCACGTCGGCCCCGGCGCCGCCCGTGCGGCGCGCGATCTCGTCGAGCAAATTCGGATCGCGCGCATCGAAGACCGCATCCGCGCCGACGCGCTCCGCGAGCGCCAGCTTCGCCGGGTTGATGTCGATCGCATAGACCGACGCCGCCCCCGCCGCACGCGCCACCGGAATCGCCATCAGGCCGATCGATCCGACGCCCGTGATCACTACGGTCTTCGTGCTGACCCCGGCGGCCATCACGGTATGGACGGCGTTGCCGAGGGGATCGAAGACTGCCGCAAAGTCGTCGGGAATCGCTTCGTCGAGGCTCCACACGTTGACCGCCGGCATCGCGATGTAGCGCGCGAACGCGCCGTCGGTATCGACGCCGATGATCTTGACGTGTTCGCAAATATGGGCTTCGCCCGTGCGACAGAGCAAACACACGCCGCACGAGATGTGGCCTTCGGCGCAAACGCGTTCGCCGACCTCGAACCCGCGCACGGCTTCTCCGAGCGCCGCGATCGTACCCACGAACTCGTGCCCGATCACGAGCGGCGGCTTGATCCGGCGCTGGGCCCACGTGTCCCAATCGTAGATATGATGGTCGGTTCCACAAATGCCGGCCTTACGCACCGCGATCAACACGTCGGACGGACCGATCGTGGGAACGGGCACGTCGCCGAGCGCAAAACCCGGCGCCGCGGCCGTCTTACTGAGCGCCGGCATCGATGTCATGGCCCTCGCCTTCGCGACACGATGTTTAAGGACCCTATCGTGCCGAATACTATAGCATGCTCGTTGGTCGGAACATCGATCTAGAGCCCCTCGAACTGCGGCATGCCGCCGACCTGTTCCATGCCGGAGCGCGCCCGGAAATTTGGCGGCACATGCCGATCCGCGGCTTCACGAGTCCGGCCGGTGCGATCCGCTGGATCGAGACCGCGCTCGAGGCGGCCGCGGGCGGCCGCGAGGAGCCGTTTGCAATCATCGATCGCTCGAGCGGCCTAGCGGTCGGTTCGACCCGCTTCCTCGACATCCGGCCCGACGAGCGCGCCCTCGAGATCGGCTGGACGTGGCTCGCGCCCTCGCACCAGCGCACGGCCGCCAATACCGAAGCGAAGTACTTGCTGCTGCGCGAAGCCTTCGAGGAGCGGCTCGTGCTGCGCGTCGCGTTCTTCACCGACGCGCAGAACGGACGCTCGCGCGCCGCGCTCGTGCGCCTAGGCGCGACGTATGAGGGAACGCTGCGCTTTCACCGGGCCCGCGCGATCAACGGGTACGAACGCCACAGCGCGGCGTACAGCATCATCGCCCCCGAGTGGCCGAGCATCAAAGCCCGCCTCGAAAGCAAACTGCGCCGCCCCCCGCTCGCGAAGATCGGCTTCGGTTAACTCGTCCGTCCTTCGACTGCGGCGCTTCGCGCCTCCGCTCAGGATGACAGAGGGGGTTAGCCGTAGCGTCCGGTGATGTAATCTTCGGTGCGTTTGTCGGTGGGGCGGGTGAAGATGTCGGAGGTGGTGCCGACTTCGATGAGGTCGCCGAGTAAGAAGAACGTCGTGAAGTCCGAGATGCGCGCGGCCTGCTGCATCGAGTGCGTGACGATGATGACGGTGTAGTCTCTCTTCAGCTCGCCGATGAGGTCTTCGATCTTCGAGGTCGCGATCGGGTCGAGTGCCGAGGCCGGCTCGTCCATCAGGATCACTTCGGGGTTGACCGCGAGCACGCGCGCGATGCACAAGCGCTGCTGCTGACCGCCGGACATGTCGAGCGCCGACTTGTGGAGCCGGTCCTTCGCTTCATCCCAGAGGGCCGCCGCGCGCAAGCTCTTCTCGCATATCTCGGCGAGGCGCTTGCCGTTGTTCTCTCCGTGGATACGCGGTCCGTAGACGACGTTCTCGAAGATCGTTTTCGGAAACGGATTGGGCCGCTGGAAGACCATCCCGATGCGGTGACGCACGGTGACGGGATCGATGCCCGCTGCGTAGATGTCGTTGCCGTCGAGGGAGACGTTGCCGGTCACGCGAGCGCCGGGCGTGAGGTCGTGCATCCGGTTGAGCGCGCGCAGGAACGTCGACTTGCCGCAGCCGGACGGCCCGATCAGCGCCATGACGTGCCGGTCGGGGACGTCGAGATTGGCGTGCTTCATCGCATGAAACGCACCGTAATAGACGTTGAGATCCTCGATCTTCATCTTGTTTCGAAGCGCGAGGGCCTTGATGTCCTGCTGTTCCACCACTGTTACGATGCCTTCCCGGTGAAGCGTTTCGTCAACTGTGAGCCGACGACACGTGCGGTAACGTTGAAGACGAGAACCATGACGAGCAGGACTAGCGCGGAGCCGTTCGCGATCTGCGTTGCGTCGGGAACGAGCGCCTCGCGCTGGGTCGAGTACAGATGCACCGCGAGCGTCTCCGCGGTGTGAAACGGATTGAAGTCGTAGGCGCTCGCGCCGTACGACACCGATGCGCCGGCCGTGAAGATCAGCGCCGCCGTCTCGCCGAAGATGCGGCCGGAGACGAGCACGACGCCGGTCGTCAGCGGACCGATGGCGCTCGGAAGAATCGCGCGCAGCACCGTCTGCCACTTGGTCGCACCGAGGCCCATCGAGGCCTCGCGATAGGTCGCGGGAACCCCCGCGAGCGCCTCTTGCGTCACGCGCATCAGCGCGGGCAGATTCAAGAGCGTGAGGGTCAACGCGCCGCCGATCGCGCTGAAGTGCCAATGAAAGAGCGATACGAACACGATGAGGCCGAAGAGACCCATGACGATCGAAGGCACCGTCGCGAGCGATTCGGCGCTGAACTCCACGATGTCGCGAAAACGCCCGATGCCTGCGTACTCCTGAAGGTAGACGCCCGCGAGCACGGCGATCGGCAACGTAAAGAGCAGCGTCAAAATCAGGACGTAAAACGAGTTAAAGATTTCGGGCCCGATGCCGCCGCCCGCATTGGCCGACTCGGGATTGGCCGTCAGGAAGTGCCACGAGATCGCCGACCAGCCTTGCACGAAGAGGTAGCCGATGAACAGCAGCAAGAGCGCGACGACGGTGCTGGCCGCAGTCCAGAGAACGGCGGTCGCAAGCTTGTCGGTGATGCGGCGCGCCCGCGCACGCTGGCTCGTAAATCCTGGAGCCTGGGCCGGAGGTGCGACGACCATCGCTCGAGCCATTAAGTGCGCTTCCGCAGGGCGAGCCGGATGAGCACGATCAGCCCCATCGCGATCAGCAAGAGTAGCAGCGCCATCGAGAACAGGGCGTGGCGGAATGCCGAACCTTCCGGTGCGTCACCCATGTCCATCACGATCTCGGAGGTGAGCGCCGAGGCGGCGCTGAGTAAACCGTTCGGGATCACTGCCGCGTTGCCCAAGACCATCTGCACGGCGAGCGTTTCGCCGATCGCGCGCGCGATGCCGAGGATCACCGCAACCGCGAGACCGCTCGATGCGGCCGGAATCAGCACGCGCGACATCGTCTCCCAGCGCGTCGCGCCGAGCGCCGCCGAACCCTCGCGCAGGGCATTCGGAACGACCTTGAGCGCGTCTTCGGACAGCGAGATCACGGTCGGCAAGATCATGATCGAAAGCACGATGCCGGCTGCGAGCAAGCCGGAGCCGTCGGCGTGAAAGGTGCGGCCGATCAGGGGCACGAGAAGCGTCAAGCCGATCCAGCCGTACACGATCGAGGGAATGCCGACGAGCACTTCGATCGCGGGCTTAAACGCATTCGCCACGCGTTTGGGCGCAAGCTCCGAAAAGAACAGTCCGATCGCGACGCCGAGCGGGCCGCCGACCAAGATTGCAAACGCCGTCGCAACGAGCGACCCGGCGATGAAGGGCGCCGCGCCGAACTTACCGCCGAAGCCGTCCCAATCCGTGCCGAACAAGAACTCGATCGGCGAAACGTGGTCGTGCCAAAAGAGCAGCGTGCCGTTGTAGCCCAGGAACCCTAAAATCATCGCGATCGCCAGCACGAAGATCCCGGCGCACAGCATCAAGAAAGCGAGCGCGATGCGCTCTTGACGGTGGGCCTTGTTCGCCTGGACGGCTACCATGCTTCGGGGGTCCTCTTACCGGCGCTTAGTGCTGCGAGAGGTCCGGCCATTCAATCGCTAGCGATCGCTTTCCGCAACTTTCATGTCGCGAACCAGAATGTACCCGGTCTGGTGCATCAGGGTGCTGTTGCTCTGCACGAACGCGAGGAACCGGGAGACCGCCGTCGACGGCGGCCCGTTGGTATACATGTGCTCGTACGACCAGAACGGGTACTTGCCGGTCACGACGTCGTCGTCGTTCGGCTTGGCGCCGTCGATCGTGACCTCGACGATGCCGCTCTTGTTGTGCGTGCCTGAGAAGGCCGCGTACGAAACCGCGCCGTCGGTCTGGCTGATCTTCTGCACGACGGTGCCGGTCGCGTCTTCGATCTGGGTCGTCTTGCTGAGGTCCGCCTTGCCCATGAGCGTCTTCACGAAGACGGCGCGCGTACCCGAGCTCGGCGGGCGATTGATGACGGTGATCGCAAGATCCTTACCGCCGACGTCTTTCCAATTGGTGGTTTTCCCGGAGAAGATGTCCTGGATTTGCTTGGACGTGAGGCCGGTGACGCCGCTCGCCGGATTCACGATGACCGAGAACCCGATCACGGCCACGCGATGGTCGACGAGCGAGTCGCTGCCGGCCGGAGCGAGCACGTCGGAATCGCCGATGTCGACGGCCTTCGAGCCTACGAGGCCGAGACCGGTGCGCGAGCCGCCGCCGGTAACGCTGATCTTCACGTCGGAGTGCTGCGCCTGGTAGGCTTCGGCGGCCGCTTGAACGAGGGGCTGCAGTGCCGTCGAGCCGGCCGCGGAAATCGACGTACTGTCGGCGAGAGCGACAGCGGGCATCAGAAATGCCGCGCCGACTAAAAAGGCCGCGATTCGTGCGGACCTGGGCATGGTTGGACCTCCTGGGATGCCAAAGATGAAAAACATGGGCACGCGAGCTCGATGGTCGCAGCCGGAGGATAAGCTCCGTTTAACGGTAGGTTAAGGAAGCCTTAATGCCAACGACGGACTGCGGAAACGAGTCGACGATTTCCACGCACAACGAACGAGCATCGCGAAGCGTTAGTTCGCTCCAGTGCCGATTTACGAACGCGAGAAGAACGCTGCGCTCTTCGTTCCGATCACTGCTCTCGCCCATATGGTCACGAGTATCTCCGGTAGAGCTTATCCGCACGTTATCGCAACATTAAGGCACCGTACCTGATGCATCAGCACGCCGATAGCGGCACCGAACCCTTCGACGGGCTGCGCGGCATCGCCATCGTGATGGTCGTGGTCTTTCACACGTGGCTGTTTTCGTGGTATACGCCCGCGCTTTCGGTCGCGGGTCATCCGATCCCGATCGACATGTTCTTACGCACCGGATACTTGGGCGTCGAGCTGTTCTTCATGATCAGCGGCTTCGTGCTGTTCTTTCCCTATGCGCGCGCGGCGCTGGGTTCGGGTAAGGCGCCGGGGCTGCGCACGTTCGTGGGGCGGCGCTTCTTCAAAATCGTGCCGTCGTACGCGCTCGCGCTGCTCGCCACGACGCTCGTCGCGATCCCGGTCGTCAAATCGGCGCCCGGCCTGCTCGGCTCGGTTTTCAACCACGTCTTCTTCTTCCAAAACTTCTATAACGACAAGCTCGGCGATGTGAACTCAGTGTTCTGGAGCCTCGCGATCGAGGTGCAGTTTTACCTGATTTTTCCGCTGCTCGCGATCGTCTTCGTACGAAGCCCGTTCGTCGTTGCGCCGGCCATGGTCGCCGTCGCGCTGTGGTACCGCTATCACGTCGCCTCGTGCTGCCTGCAGATCGAACCCGTGACCCGCCAGCTGCCTGCATTCCTCGACGTATTCGCGTGCGGAATGGCGGCCGCGTATGCGCTCGTGTGGTTGCGCGCCAAGGTGCCCAATCTCGAGCGCTACGCCCCGCTGTTCACGCTGATCGCGGCGGGCGCGCTCGCCGCGGGGCTCGCCCTGCTCGCGAGCGCCGATGCGGTCGCCTACGTACCGGGCGGGAAAGAGCGGTGGCTGCTCGGCGACCGGACGCTCTTCGCGCTCGCCGGAGCCGTCCTCGGGCTCGCATCGTGTTTGGCGAGTGCGTGGTGGCGGCGGATCCTCGCCAACCCCGCGTTCCTGTTCCTCGCGATCGTCTCGTACAATCTCTATCTGTGGCACACCCTCGTGTTGATCTGGATGTGGCAGCACGGCGTGCCGCCGGCGGCGACCGCAAACCCGCACGACGACCCGCATTGGAAGGCCGTCTACATACCACTCGGATGGCTTGCGTGTCTCTCGATTGCGACCGCGATCACGTATTTCATCGAACGCCCGCTGTTGCGAACGGGACGCCGTCAACCGTTTTCGTTCGACTGGCGCTTTACGCGAGCACCGTCGATCGCGCGGTCGGAAACACACACGTAAAGGTCGCGCCCAAACCGAATTGGGAATCCGCGCTCACCGTGCCGCCGTGCGCCTCGATGATCTGCTTGACGATCGAAAGGCCGAGCCCGGTTCCGGCGGCATCGCGAGCGCGGGACCGGTCGACCACGTAGAAGCGTTCGAAGACGTGCGGCAAATCGTTGAACGGGATGCCGACGCCCGTGTCGCGCACGACCAGGGTCGCCGCTCCACCCTCTTGCTGCACGGAGATCGTCACCGAGCCGCCGGCCGGCGTGTGGCGCAACGCGTTGTCGATCAGGTTCACGAGGACTTGCGCGAGCCGGTCGGGGTCGCCGTCGATGCGCGCCGCGCGGCCTTGGAGCGTGAGATTGACGCCCAGCTGCGCCGCGCGCGGCTCGAACGTCTTCATGATGTTCGAAGCGACGCTCGCCAGATCGACGTCTTCGCGGCGCAAGCGCAGCCGGCCCCATTCCGAGCGCGCGAGATCGAGTAGATCTTCGACGAGCGCCACCATCCGGTCGACCTCGCGCTTGATGCGCGGCAAGAACAGATCGAGCGCCTCTTGATCGCCGTCGTTGGCCAAGATCGTTTCGATCATCAAGTTGATCGACGAGAGCGGCGTGCGCAGTTCGTGCGAGACGCTCGAAACGAAGTCGCGCCGCGTATCCTCGAGCTGGCGGAGCCGCGTCTCATCGGTCGCGATCACGAGCACGCCGTCCGAGCCGTCGAGGGGAATCGTCGCAACGGTCAGGACGCGGGTGCCGCTCGGACCGTTGAGCGAGATGCGGCCGCGCGAGGGGTGGCCGGCCAGCGCTTCGCGGCTTCGGCGATCGAGATCGAACGAGGGCACGACCTCGATGATCGCGCGGCCGAGCACGGGTCGCGAGCCGAAATCAAAAATCGTGGAAGCCGCGGCGTTGACGGAGTCGATGTGTCCGCGACCGTCGAGCGTCACGATCCCGACGGTCAGCGAACGAAGCAATTGCTCGAAACGCGAGTCGGGCGGCGGCCCGTCGCCCTCGGCAGCATCCGCCGCTTCCGAAACGGTCCCGCGCGCGCCCAGGACCCTGGAAGCGATAAACCCAACGGCCCCTCCGCCCACGAGCGCCAGGGCCAGCTCCAGCAGCATGATTATTCTTTGAACATGTATCCGCGGCTGCGCACGGTGACGATGTGCTGCGGATTGTTGGGATCGACCTCGATCTTTTCGCGCAGCCAGCGGACGTGCACGCTGATCGTCTGATGCTCGCCCTCGAAGTCGTAGCCCCAGACCTTGTCGAGCAGCGTTTGGCGCGTCACGACCCGTCCCCGGTTCTCCATGAGGACGTGCAAGAGGCTGAATTCCTTGGGAGCGAGCGAGACGTTTCGCGTGCGCACGATCAACGATTGCCGGGAAGGATCGAGCACGATCTCGCCGACCGCGATCGCTTCGCTTTGCGCGCCGCCCTCGGGGCCGTTCTGGCGGCGCAGCCGCGCCTTGATCCGCGCCAGAAACTCGTGTAGCGAGAAGGGCTTCGTGACGTAGTCGTCCGCTCCGAGCTCGAGCGCCAAGACCTTGTCGATCTCTTGATCGCGCGCGGTGAGCATGATGATCGGCACGCCGCTCGCCTTGCGAATCTCTTTGCACGCTTCGATGCCGTCGAGCACCGGGAGCATGATATCCATGATGATGAGGTCGGGCCGTTCGCTCGCTGCAAGGGCGATCGCCGTGCGCCCGTCTCCCGCCGTCGCGACCGCGTAGCCGTTGCGCTCGAGGTTGAAGCGGAGCGTCTGGAGGATCGCCGACTCGTCGTCCACGATCAGAATTTTCTTGGTCTGGGGCCCGGTGGCTACCATATGTCCCTCTGCCGGTACGGGACGTACCAGCTTTATCCGCGTCGTCCCAAAGGGACTCGGCGCCGGAGTAAGATACCGTATGTTCGCACGTTCCGACAAGGAGGGCTCGTGGCGAAAGCACCCCCGTACGAGGGGCTAACCGCGGAGATGCCGCTGCGCGATGGAGCGCGCGCTATCCTGCGAGCGCTCCTGAGCGAGGTGCTGGAATATGCCCCCGCCGTGCTCCGCGGCGACGATACGCGCTCCGTGCACGATATGCGCGTGGCGATTCGCCGGCTGCGCTCCGGCCTCGCTACGTTCGAAGCGACCTTCCAACGGCGACGCATCCGTGAGTTTCGTCACGCGACGCGTCGCGTCGGGCGCAAACTGGGGAACGTGCGCGACGTCGACGTCCACCTCGGCGCGCTACGCGGCGCGCTCGGCGGCGCCAGCGAAGCCGAAC